>Ga0058701_10000127_pt1 | contig 63121 bp, 46 predicted proteins | sample AgamicOrMae_FD_97039 | JGI IMG/M metagenome (GOLD analysis project Ga0058701, IMG submission 97039) | Agave microbial communities from Guanajuato, Mexico - Or.Ma.e | ecosystem: Host-associated > Plants > Phyllosphere > Phylloplane/Leaf | place: Guanajuato, Mexico | collected 2012-06-04
CGTAGGACACCGGGGGTTCCCAGGTGGTCTCCCTCCCAAGTACTAACCCGGCCTAAGGCAGCTTAACTTCGCTGATCTGACGAGAAGCGGTGCATTCTGCCTAGTATGGCCCTACGCGAGAGACTGTGAGATTTTTGCCGTATAAAAATGTGCGCTCTATGAGGCTCTCACTGGGGCACACAGTGTGCCGCACACTCTGGCAAGTGTGCAGAGTTTGCATTGCAAAGTGGTCCCACCGGTGCGCTTTTAGCGTGCGTCCCAATCTGCAGACTCGCGCGCGTGTGATAGTCTGCTCAACCTGCAGGCTAATGGTGACAATTGTAAACAAAAGCCGCCGCTAACCAATAACTGTCTTCTCCTCCTTCACAGCCAATCTCGCCACACCAGAACCCACACAATGCCCCTACTGGGCAGACACAAATCCTTCTCCGGGCCGCTCTCCGCCCAGCAGCGGCCCCAGCAACAGGCTCAGCAGACCCCGTCTCAGGCGGGGCCCGACGGAAGTGGTCAGCAGCAGCAGCAGAGGCAGCTGGCGGCGGTGTGCGAGTCGCCGTTGTTTGGAATAAGGCGCCAGTTGCCCATGGTTCTGGTGGCCGGTAACCAGGCACAGCGGCAGCCAGAGACGAGCAGAAACGAGCAGCCAATGGCCGAGTCGCCCGCAAGTGGATCCAATGGGCTGGCAAGACAGCCGCTCGCCGAGAACCGTCAGCACTGGTCTAGACGACCGGTGGTTGGCCAGAGCGAGCTGGTCAATGGGCCAGTGTGCATGTCGAGCACGAGCAGCAGCGTGAGCGCCAGCAAGAGCACCGCCTTGCCAGCGAGTGGCGCCGCCGCCCGCCCAGTTGCGGTCTCGGCGGCCGCTGGCAAGGAGCACAGAGTGGCGGCCAGCCAGCAGCAGTTAGAGACAAGGAGTCAAAGTGGACAGGGAAACTGCGATGAGACGCAAACGGACGAGCACACTTTGGGCACTATTCCTAAACAAATAACTCGCCAACAAATTCATTATGCATTTTCAATCATGGACACAAACTCGGACGGCCTAATTGACGTGCGCGACCTCAGCCACATGCTGGCAAATTTGGGCATACCAATTGACGAATCAATACTGGCCCACGTGCTTGCGGGCGCGTCAAAACGAGGTAAGCACTCCTCTTCTGGGCTTAGCCGTGCAGCGAAGCCTCTTCATTCAGCGAGAGAGAGAGACTGAGAGCGACACTCTAACAGGCTTCTGGCCAGTTGACAAGCCAGTTGGCAAGCTACTTGGTTAGCCGCTTGATTAGCCACTTGGTTAGCCACTTGGTCCTTTAGGAGAAGTGTACCTCGTAGTGAATTGGTGGGCGAAAATTGTTTAGCGAAAAGATTTGGAGGAGAAAATGCGGAGCAAAAGAGAATTTGTTGCACATTTCGTTTCGCCTTTCGCGGTTCGCATTCTCTTTCCATGAACAGTCTCTAATTCCAATTCGAATTCCTGTCCGACGAGGTTTCAATTAATTTTCATGAACGTCAGAAGCCAGCGCCAAAGGCGAAACGAGCAACAGTGGCCGGCGAGCGAGTGCAAACAACTTGTCATCGTCTCTCGCCCCAAGTGGTTAGCTCGCGTCCAACGTTGGTCATCGCGCGAAGTGAGACACTTGCGGTTTGCAGGAATGCAAGTGAGAGCATAGTGCAAACTGCATTTCGCAAACTGCATTTTGCAAAGTGCTTAGTGCAAGTGAGCGCGCATCTCAGAGACTCAATTCCGAGCAGGCAACTCAATCCAAGTTGCCAGCTTGGAATTGCAGCTTCCAACTGCAAGCTCACTCATTCCAGCAGTGACGTTTTCGCATTGGAAACCTTGTTGCGAGCGGCCTCCTCTCGCGCCCTCGCCTCTTCCAGCCTGATTGCTGAGTGATTATGATATTTATCTGGCCACTTTGTTTGCTGCTTCTTGGCGGCGAAATTGAGGGCCAGCAACAAGTGGCCACGAAGAGCCAGACTGAAGGCGAGCAATGTTGGGCCAGAGAAGTATCCGTTCGCTCAATTTTGATACACATAAACTGTCTCGAGTGGCGCAAGAGGCCAGGGCTAAAATGGCTCTCGAGTGGCCATTTTTGGCCATTCCAAAGCCAATTTGAAATGTGAGATAAGAGAAAAATGAAATCTCTTTCCAAATAGAAGCCTTTTTGTCTCTCTCCTAATCTTCTAATAGATTTTTTGTCACTCAGAACAATTAAAACACTGGAGGCCAAACAATGGGCTCGTCTTCGGCCAGTTTGTTTCTTGCTAGCCAATTGCCCAATTGCTCGACAGGACTGCAAGCAGTCGAGCCAGAGACAGTCCATGGCTTCTTGCAGTTTCACTTTCACTTTCACTTTCACTTGCACGAACCTTCGTACACGGCCACGAATACTCGCCAGGAGAGGTGGTCTCTGACAGAGCTAGTCTCGAATTGAGATAGTCCCAAACGGCCAACTGCACTCAACAAGCTGCCCACGTGCAAAGACACTCTCTGGCTGGGCCTTTTTGCAGGTAGAAAAAGCAGCAAAAGTGGCAGCCAGCTCACTTGCGGCTTTGGGCGTGCGCTCACAAAGCGAGAAACACCGTCCAAGTGGAAACCTGCTCGCCAGAGCCAAGCACCAACACTGAAAAGCTAAACGCCAAGGCGCCTAATTAGCCGATCTCATTTGCATTAGTCGGCCTGCTCTGTCGGCTGTGCATTTCGGCTCCTCTTCTCTGACTCCCCCACGCTTGCAGTACTGCCGCCGCCTCGACGAAACGAAACGAGAAGGGTGCAAGCTCCGAGTCGAACTGGGCGACCACTCGTTGTTTATCTTTCTTTCTATTTTCTCTCCCTTTTTCTTTTGGCCAACTCGGGCGGCAGAGAAAAGAGCCAAATGGAAACCGCAAACAGATTACCACCAGCAACAGTTTTCTCAATTTCTATCTATTCGTGCACTACAGACAATCCTTGCTCCTTCTCGGCCCTTTTTCGCTGCTAATCCATAAATCACGCTGCCACTTCAAGCCGCCTTTGCTTTTGACTGACTGGCACGAGCTGCTCCCAATCGAGCAATTGGAGCTCCACTCTCGAGTCTTGCCAACTGCGCGAAATGGAAAGAAGCAGCAAGATAAGCAGAGAGAAGGGAGAACAATTCTCGGCTTGGTGGACAGAAATAGAGAGCCAATTTGGTGTGTACGCCAACGCAGCACAAGGCGGGCGGCTTCTTCCTTGAGGCTGTCGTGTTTTGGCATCTCACACACGAACTGTGGCAGCTAAACTTGGGCGGCTGGCAGGGCGCAAATGCACGTGGAAATGCACGAGAAAATGCTCAAAGAGGCGCCCTTAGGTCGACCCTGCACTTTCGGGTCGCCCTTTTCGCCTCCCACTTCTCTCTGGCGCCCCCGAACTGCATCACCCCAAAGGACTGCCGCAAATCGTCTAGAGTATTTCGAGCAGCTCAAACTTGGAGTCTAAATCTGCGCTGAAGCTTAGCAGCGGCCAACTTCAAGGCCACTTTTCAGGCCAATTTGCATGGTGGAAAAGTGGCGCCTTCATGCAAAAAAGGCCACTGGCTGCAAGTGGCCACTGGTGGCCCGTCGGCAGCTAGCAAATCAGCGGCCAGCAAACGTCAATGGCCGCCATAGAGCACGGACGCGAACGACAGCTAAGGTCGAATTGTTATCACTCGTCTCGAATGGCACTGGCACTTCTGGTGGGCGACTGTTGGTGCCAAATATAGTCAGAGTGTGCTCTAATTATTTCATTCTTTCTTGTTGCATCCTCTCGCTATTTCATTGCATCTTTGGCGGCCACTAATGAGCCCGGCGGCTGAGGGACGGCAACAGTTGGGCGAGAGACTGTTGTCGTTGGCCAAACGTGGAAAGAAAAGTCTGGCCAAAGAGTCTTTTGAAACAGTGCAGTTAGACGGTAGAGCTAGACAGTAGGGCCAGAAACACGATGAGCAGCCCATTTCGAGCATAACAGTGCTCAATCTGAACGGCAATCGAATCAATCAAGTGAGATAATCTGCCATTCTTTTGCTTGGCATTCTTTCTTCGTCCTTTTCAGCGGCCAGTTCGCTTTCGAGCTTGGCACTCCCCGACAACAAGGGCAGAGAGTGCAGTCTATGAGAGGCGAGACAGGCAAAAGATAAAAGACAGGCAAGAAAGTGTTTCCAGTCTCATAGACAAGGCGTAGTTGACAGCGCCTTTTGGCCACCTGTTGCGTGCGTTTTGGGACAGTCTGTGGCTGGAATTTCTCGAAGTTTTGGATTGAAATTTTTGGAAAATTTTGATATGAAATGAGCTGCTTATTTCGGTAGTAACTGACTGTTTGCTCCCAGAATTTTCCTGTATGATACCGACTGATTTTTTGACTCACTCTGAGCGCATTCTCGCCCACCAAAGAGCAAACCCAATTAACCATCATGCAAACGCTCCCCAAACAATATGAAAATGATATAAAAACGGATAAAAAACAAAAATTTGCAACAAAAAGAGGACCAGCGCATGAGCGAAAGCGAGTTCCTCCACTGGATGGGCCACTTCGTGCAGGTGAACGAGAACGCGCCCGAGCGGAGGGCGCCCCTCCGGCTGGGCCGCGCGGCTTCCGGGGGCGCCGGCTGGCCCGCGGGACTGGCTTCGGGCGGGCGCTGGCGGAAGGGGCGCCCCAGTGGCGAGGCGAGCGGGGCGGCCAACTCGCTGGTGGCCTCGGTGGGCGACGGTGTGGCGGCCGAGACGTTGCGGAAGCGGCGCGGCTCCGGCAGTGGACTGGCTCTGATGCGCTCGCTCTCGTCGGGCGCCAACAAGGAGCAGCAGCAGCAGCAGCGGGCGGAAGTGGAGGCCAGTCCCGCGGGTGGCCCGCAGAGAGAGCAGTCGGGGGAGCAGCAGCAGCGACAGCGCAAGGGAGCCCAGCCGGCGGCCTTGGACGAGCAGCAGGCCGCCTCGGACGAGCAGGAGGCGCGCAACGACCTGCGGGCCGCCTTCTGCGTGTTCGACCTCGACGGCGACGGATTCATCACCCTCGACGAGGTGCGCGCCGGCCTCAAGCTGCTCGGCGAGACCTGGTCAGCGGCCGAGCTGAACCAACTGTTCAACAGGTGCGCCACAACAGGGCCCCAGCAACAGTGTGCGCCCGCATCAGGGCCCCAGCAGTGCACGTTGCGCGCAAACGACCTGCGCCAGCGGATCAGCATTGACGACTTTGTGCGCCTGCTCCTCTGAGACTGTCCCTCCTGCTTCCTGCTGGCTACTTTTCCCCCTGGACCGACCGGAAACTGCACTGGGCGGCTGCAAATGGCGGCAAATTGCGGCCACCCTTAGGGCTGTGAGCTCGGCGTGCTTGTCAAGTGGTCGATTGGATGTCAGTCCAATCATCAGGCGTCAGTCCACGAGGGAGAGAGTGACAGTCTTCCGGATGACTGTCTATGTCTGCTCGGCAGTTCGAGATATGAAGTTGAACTGAAATTAGTAAGCGACAATCAGGCTTTGCAGTGACGGGGGAAAATCACGGCCAAAGATGAGAGTCCTAATGGCAGTCTGCAGACTAGGGCGAGTCACTGGAAGCGAAAGGCCGGCGGATGCGGGCGGCCCTAGTCTCTGGCGGCAAGTGCGAGAGTCTCTCTCTCTCTCAACAACTGCTTTCAACTGCTCAACACTCTGTGGCACCTTTGCGCTTTTTCACGGGCTTGCTCGAGTGCTGAATGATGGCCCATGAGAGAGAGCGTGCAAAAGGGCACACAAACAAGTGCGTGTTTTTGGGCGATTATTTGCGGGCGCCCAAACGAGATGAAAGGGCGACCGAGAGAAATGGAGAAGTGGAAATCCTACACTGTCTCTCTCAGCGAGTGTTCATCGCGCCTGGAATCTGGCTCGCCAGCGCTAAGCAGTCGCTCGGTGGCGGCGATGAAGAAAGACGAAGAAGAAAAACAGAGCCCACAAGAAGTTCTGGACCAAATTCCGAGCCAATTTTTCACTTGCAAGTGTCGTTGGACCTGATCTGTCGGCAGAGACACTTGCTAGTTGGCAAATGGCTCACTTTGTGCACCATTTGGCGGGCTAAAAGGGGAGAAAAAGGAGCGAAAAACACGAGCAATTTGACTGGTCCTAGTCTTTTCCACAGCTAGTCTTTCCCTGTCTCTGGGCGGGCGCTCATTTTTGGCAACAAACTGTGAAAAACGCCACACAGCTCGCCCATACTTGCAACTAATGTTCCAACTGGGCGAATGGCAGACACGAGCAGCGTCGTGTGTCTGCCGTTGGAGGCGAGGCTGAAAAATTGGCGAAAGTATTAGTGAAAAAGGGCACTCTCAGACAAGAGAGATGGAAAAAATTCCTGCCCCAAGTTTTGGTTTTGCAGAAAATTCAAATTAAATGAGCTTTCCAGCTCGCTCTCACTTGCTCTTCTTGCCGCCAGAGCAATGCCAAAAGGGTGCACGAGAGAAGGAGCAAGAAAAAGGCAGAGAGAGTGGCCCAAAGAGAGACTCAAAGAGTGGCCCAAAGAGCGGCCAGAGCCAGAGGAGAGCAACGGCCAAAAGAAGGCTCTGCAGACTGTGGCTGGGAATCTCTCCCCTTTCTTCCTTCCTTCCTTCTTCGGCCTGCCGCTCGCAGTCTGGGCATCAAACGGCCAGAGCGGCGCGCCAAGACCCTTCTGGCAAGCTCGCCTGGAAGCGCAACAAGTGTTTGGCGGCGCGCCTGCGCACTGGCCGCCCTTGCGGGCGGCTTTCTAATGGATGTGGCGCCGAGTTGCCGGCAGACAGTTGCACTTGTTTCCGCGCCGAGAGAAGAGCGCGCCAGAGCACGAGAGAACATCACCAGAGAGCAGAGACAATCGAGCACGCCAGCTTGTCGGGTTCCAGAGGAAGTCTCATCTCGGCCAACCTGGAGCGGAAATAGAAGAAGGTTGAGCAAAGATCCAGGTTGAAAATTGCATCAAGCAGCACCATTGGACCTAAGCTGAAGTTTGAAGCCTGCAAATGTGAACAATTTTCGAAAAGTTTCACAATTTTGAAAACTTTCACAATTTTCAAAATTTTGACAATCTCTCCAAACGTCAAGCCAGCTAATCACTCGCCGACACTTGACACTAGGACCAGATTTGAGACAAGCAAGAACCGAAACTGAAGCAGAAAAGCAGAGCAAATTGATGCATTGAGCTGCATTCGAGCAGTGTAGACAGTCTCACAGCAAAACAAACTTGAAGGTAAGTTAGGCGACCATTTGGAATTTGGAATATTTGGAAGTGACGCAAATTCAACTCGATCCTTTTCTTCACTCACCGCACTTGATCTTGACAATTCTGAAATCTAATTTCTAATTTTTGATTTCTGATTTCTAATTCAACTCTTGTTTGAGTTATGTAACCTGAAACCGAGTTAAAAGCCGCAAATTCAAAATTGAAATCCGAACTTACGGTTTTGAATTTAGAATTTCCTTCGAAAGAGAGTCAAAATTTGGACATTTCAGTTCGAATCGAGCGAGCAAGTGGGGCAAATTTGACGAAAACTTCTCTAAGCTAGAAAGTTGATCGAACTTTGGGCGAAAAGTTGATCAAAATTGATCTGTGGCGAAAAGTTGATCAAAATTGATCTGTGGCAAAAAGTTGATGAAAATGTCAAGTTCATGTGGAAATTTGTTGAGAAATTTTGTTCTGCCGAAAAGTTGCTCGAAGTTTGCTCAAAGTTTGCTCAGATTTTATTCAACTTTTGGTGAACTTAAGGTTTACTCAACCAAATTTTGGCAACAAAGAGTAACAAGCAAATAGTGCGAAGTGCAAGCCCGACAAACTGGAGCGAGGCACTCGAGATTGTGTTCGTTGGTTTTGTCTCGTTCGTCAAGTTTCTTGTTGCCTTGAAACTGGACAAGACTTGAAGCTTCAAGCTTGACACGAGAGGCACGTTTTCATTAAGAAGAACTCAGAGTTCTGAATAATTTCCGCTCGACCAGACGGCTGAAGTGGACCGAGTCTTCTGGCAGCTCGAGAGGCCATTCATTGGGCCTTGCCGAATCGGTCCTGCAAACGCGCGGAACTTTTCCACTTCTTTATCTCGACCGGAACTCACACTTGTCAGTTTGGTCCAACTGGGCGCCAGACAGTCTGCGCTGCTTCGTGGACAATTGCAGCTCCACAGAAGTTCCACTGCCCTCTGACAGACTGTGATTCCGGCGCCATTGGCGAGCTTGCCATTGGCGAGCTTGTTACATGCGAGCTTGCCGGAGGTTTGCGGCTTGCCAGTTGGCTAGACGGCGGCTGACGAGCGTCTCAGCGGCGCCAGACTGAGACTGGAGCTCTGGAGCTCTGGACAACTGTCGAGTGACCGCTCACTCTCGATGCCATTTGCTCTCTCGAGGCCCAGTTCCAATTCCGTGCCGCCGATGGTGGCAATTGGCCGCCGCGTTGGAGCAATTGAATTGGCCGCAATTGGCCGATATTGAGTCAAGATTCAGCCAGACTGAGTTGCCAAGATGGATGTGCGCCGATTGTTGCCGGCGAGACGATTGTCGAGACGATGGATTTCGGGCGAAAATGTCGAGAGAAAACTGCAAAATTGGAGAGCTGAAAATCGAAAAATCGAAAAACTGAACAACTGTGCACCACTTTCGGGCCGCCTCGCCACGCCGCCCCAACACAGTCGTGGGAGTTGCCGAGGGGCGACCATGCGGCGCATTAACGGCAACTTGTAGCTCGCTATCTCACTAGCTTGCCAACTTTCTAGCTTACCAACTTGCTAGCTTTCAAGCTCGCCAACTGGCCAGGTTGCAGCAATGGCCGACCAGTGACAAATGGAGCCTCTTGCGGGCTCTGTTGCGGCGCAAAGTCGGCCACTGTTGGCGACCAGAGACTGTTCGTGAGCCAGAGACTGGGTCTGGCAGTGGCGGTGGCGTTCGAGTTCGCACGCCAACGAATCAACAAGTGCCGCTTTTGGCCCAGCTTTGGTGGACAACTTTGGGCTCGTTGGCCCTTTGTGTCCGAGACGGCGCCAGTTCCTCTTGCGAGCTTGTGGGCGAAATTTGCAAAAATGCAACCATGTAGACACTTGCTTGTCTTCTCGCAGGCCAAATGAATGCGAGGCTGCACTTTCGTGTCCATTTTGGAGCAGAAAGAAGTGCACAAAGAGGCGCACTTGTGCACTCTGGAAGCTGCCAAATCCATGCAAACTAGCCACTGCAGACTGACTGTTGCAAACTGGCCACTGAGGGCTGCAAATGGCGCCGCAAAGGGCCGAAAGTGGACAATGTGTGGCGGACATGCAAGCTAGAGAGTAGCTCCGGCGGTCAGTTTCGTGTGTGAGTGATTGTGTTCTGTGCAAACATTAGCGTCCATAGTTGAGGTTCCATATCAGCGATGACGAAATAGTGGCGCCACTTTCGCCGGCCTTCCGCAGACAGTGGTCCGCAGACAGTGGCCAGCAGTCTTTGTCCAGAGGCAACAACAATCGAGTGAGAAGGAGCGAAAAAAGGGGAAAAATGGAGGAAAATGCGCCTTCTCGAGTGGCGCCAAACGATCTGGCCCGAACACAACGAAGCGGCGAGCTGGCTCCAGTGTCTGCCAGCAAAATCGGAGGCGGCCAAAGATAAAGATAAAAATAAAAACAAACCTTGTGGCCAATGGGCTGGTTGCAGTCCACGACAAGCTGCAGACAGTCTGTTGCGGCGACTCAGCGCTCGATTGTGCAGATTGCAATCAGTGCAAAAGGCGGCCCAACTTGCATGAGGCGGATTAGATTTCCGCCAAACATCGAGCTCGATGGAACTTTCGCTCCAACTTTCGCTTTAACTTTGGCCAAGCTTTATACTTTCGCCTTTGCTTCCGCCAAACTGCTAGACGAGCAGCTCGGCAAACAAATGTAGAAAGATAATCGAGAGTTCACAAGGCTGCAAAGTGGCGCCACTAAGCCCAATTGGACGCAAAGAGCTCGAGGAGAGCAAGACAATGAAAGAAAATTCCACTAATGAGAGGGTCTGGCGGCGGATTTAGTTGCACTTTAGTTCTTCTGTGCTGGAACAAAACAAGCTGACGAGATTGCAACTGACTGAGACTCCCTGCGGCCAATTAGAAGCGCCAATCTAATGGCCTAAAGTTACATCTGCCAGCATCTCGCTCTGCAAGCGTCTTCCTCTGTCTCTCAGCGCATCCCGCTCGCTCTCCTGCGGTCACTCGAAGCTCAGCATCAGTGTCTAGCTTGATACAAGGACCAGATGCAAGGGCAGCCCTAAGGGAGCCCATTTGTCTGGAAGGAGCCGCAAGGAGAAGAGCAAGACTCACGAGCGAGCAAGCGAGCGGCGAGCTTGAAGCCGCTATGCGCCCGTTTTGCTGGCCGCCATTTAATCAGATTACATCACTTCGACGCCCAGTTAGCTCTAGTCAGTCCCAATTGGCTGCCGGCCGAGTGGAGCTGCACGCCGAGTCGACACAATCCACTGGGCGTTGCGGCGGAGAAAAATGACACAAAAAAACATCCGAGCTCCAATTTTCCATGATTCATCTCGAGATGGCCGCCTGCTCTTGGGGCTAACCCTTTGTCTTTGGGTCGTCGCGCGAGGACGAGAGACTGTTGTCGGAAACTGTTGGCCGAAAAGCCGATCGAATCGAAGGAGATCGAATCAAATGGAAGAAGAAAAGGCCAATTTCCTGCCAATTTCTTGCCAATTTCTTGCCAATTTGCTGGCCATTTTGTGCAAACTTTGCACAGAACTTGCAACAGGAACACCTAACTGCTCGAGCGAGAGATCTCCCAACACATTAAGACAAAGGACAGTCCACTGGCTGCGACCTGCGGCCTGCAAGTGTCCATGTGAACTGTGTCACGATTTGCCGGCCGGCCGCGCTCGCTCCTCAGGATGTGCATCCTAAGGCTTGATGCCAGACAGAGACAGACTGAGAGAGCCAGACGCCTGGTTTCCTTCCTGCGAGCTGGCCAATTTTCTCAGCCATAAAGTCGTATCATAAAGCCGACGGAAAGTCCCTTAGGAGTGTCTGTCCAAAGCAGTGGCCACTTGTGCACCAGTTTCCCTTTGGACGCGCATCAGTGCCACGTCCCAAACGGGCGGCCACCCAGCTCGCAAGGGACAGTCTTCCACTTTCGGGCCAAAGTCGAGCCAGCGGAGAGAAGGCTGCTCATGAGCCCAAGCTGACAGGCTACACAAGCTGGACTACAAGCTGTAAAGCTAAGGCTGAGCTAAGGGCTCCATTGTGCAGCTCCACTATGCTACACATTTGTGCACTCCAGCTCACCTGCGGCCGCATCTGGAGCACTCGCGCGACACAATAGCGCACCGGCCGGCTCGAAGTGTCGTCGTGCCTTGTTTGCTCAGCTCACTTGTTGCTCTTGTCCAACAACAACAACAACAACAACAAGCAAAGCAACAACTTGAGCCGTCAATCTGGCAGCCATTGAGACTCATTGGCAGGCGAACGGAGCTGCCGGAAGCGGACACTTGGAGGCGATATTGCTCGGTATTGTATCAGAGAGTGGGTCTGGCTTGGCGAGGCTTGTTGGCGAGCTGGGCGGCCAAGAGGGAGAGAGTTTTCCCTTCCTAAAATGCACGGAAGAAGCGCTCTCGGATGGGCCACTTTTGCCGGCCGAGATGCGGGCCATCCTTAGGGTGTGCAGCCCAATGGAGAGGCGAAAGGAAGTTGCACAGAGCTGCCAGGCTGGCGGCTCAATTGAATCTCATTGGCGCCCGTTTAGCAAGTTTGAGTGATTCTCCTGCGCCTGAATGCTAATTGAAAGCGGACACAATTGAACGGCAGCCCGAACATTGTGGCCAGACATTAGATAAGAGTGTTAAACTCGAACGAAGCCTGCCAGCAAGTTGCTGCAGCTCCAATAGAAAGGGAAGTGCAAGTGGAAGAGGAGCTCGTGTGAGAGTTGCACAAGAGAGTTGCTTGACAGCCAGAAGGTTTGCAAGAGGCAAGGAGACAGAGACGAGCTAAGCTGTGGGCTGAGGGCGGCCAGTTGAGAGTGGATAGAAAGAAGAGAGGAGAAGAAATGGGAAAAAGTGGCAAAATTTGACATGGAACAAGCATTGTGTTGTTGCTGCGCTCTGGTCGCCTCATTTGCGTGATCCAATCGGAAAACTCTTTGCCTTTGGGGACCCAAAAGCAAAAGCAAAGGCAAAAGCACAACAAGTGGTTGCAAATGAGAAGCGGCACTAATTTGGAGCCGCCTTCTGTGTGTTTGCTTGGCTGCCAGTCAATCTGATCGGCACTGCATTCAATTGCACACACTCAGAGAGACTGTGTGTGACAGGTCGCCGCTGGAGCTTGTATCTGAGTGTGAGTTTGGAGTTCGAGTTTGGAGTTTGAGTTTGATGTGTCACGAGCTGGGCGAAAAATAAAATATAATGCAACAACAAGCTCAACTGTTCTTCTTCATTTCTCTCCAACTCTTTCTAACCAATTCCTCTTCTTCCTCCCCCACTTCACTGCACCCCTCAACAGACAGTCTCTGTTAGAGACAGTCTCCAGTACAGAGAGTCTGCACCACTGGCAGTCTCTTCTACTCACACTCATAGGCAGTCTTTCACTGTCGCCCTTTCACTCGGCCTGTCAGAGAGCCACAGCAACAAGCCAGAGCAACAAAACGCACATCTACCTTAGGAAAAGGACTACTACGAAGCTACTTACGAAAGCAGCACTGGAAGAGCTAGCAAAATCTTGTTCATTTGCACAAATCACGCGCAGCCGCAACAACAACAGCAACTGGTCTCTGTGTCTTTTGGGCTCCATTTGACATTAGGACACTCGCACAGATTAGAACACTAGCATTAAGACACTTGCATTAAGGCACTTGCATTAAGCTCTCATAACAAAGCACAGCAGAGACATTCTTCAGCGCCGAAGGACCAACGAAGCATCAGTTGCAGAGCTCCACTTTGCACTTTAGACTCTATTTCTGCAGCCAGACCTTAGGGTTTCCAGTTGGAGCTAATGAGATAATCAACAAGTGTTTGCGGCGCAATGGAGCACACGCAAGCCACTGCTTAGGCGCGGCATCAGACAGACTAGAAGAGGGCATTTTGGAAGCACTTTGGAAGCCTTGTGGAAGCATTTGGCCACCGCATTTGGGCATTAATCCTCCAGGTTGATACTCCAGCGAGAAGACAAGCTAAGAATTGGGCGACGTTTTGTCATTGGCAAGGCGCAGAGCTAGTCTCAAGTGAGCGACAGGCCGCCGAGCAAATGGCGCGCCCAGTCAGCTGAGCGAGCGGCCGCAAAGAGCACATAAACCGAGCCAGATGGAAGCGCAGGGCCCGCTGCTTAGGGCCGGCGGCGCGTCGCCCGCGGCCGCCCAGCAGCGCCCCGACGCCCGCGGCTCATCGTTAGCGAGCGGCAAGGCGCTTGGCAAGCTGGCGGCCGAGCAGGACGAGGAGCCGAGACCGAAAGTGATGCAGACGTTCGAGGGGGAGTTGCAGCAGCAGCAAGCCGGTAGGAGAACGCGCAGGAGGAGGGAGCACAGCCAGAGCTTAGGTGTGCCGCGGGCGCTCTGCTGCCGGCCGGAGACAGTGGACGGAAATGGAGCGTTGGGAAGCGCCGCAGGAGAAAAGGACGGGCGACTGTCGGCGGCCAATAAGTGGCCCTCGAGCAAGGGGTGCTGCTGTGCGGCCGCGGCGGCGGCCAGCGAGCAGCCTCGAGGGCGGCGGGCGCGCGCCAAGCTGGGCCTGGTGGCGCAGACTGTGGCCGACTGCGCCAAGTGCCAGCTGCTGGTCAGCTGGACGCTGGCCCAGTCGCGCATCATCAGCGAGCAGCAGAGACAGGCCTCGCGCCAGGAGCAGCCGCGCGCCAGAAGCAGGCCGGCCAGACGCGGGCCGGAAGTGGCCCGCGAGGCTGATCTGCGGGCCGAGCTTAGCTCGCTGGCCAGCGAGCACGAGCAAACTTCGAGCTCGCCCAAGCAAACCGCAAGCTCGCCCAAGCAAACCGCAAGCTCGCTCGAGCGCCCGGACGTGGACCGAGAAGGCGGCCCGGAAGTGGGCGCGCAGAGGCCCTCGAGCGCGGCTCTGGAGGCGCGCGGGGGCGCCAGAGACAAGGTGCGGCGGCCGGCGCCGCAGCCGCCGGAAGTGGCCGACTGTGATAGGGCGAGCGTGCCGCTTGCAAGGGCGAGTGTGCCGCCCGCAAGGTCAACCTCAAGGGACGGAAACAACAACGAGCTCGGGGAGAGTGGAAGCGGAAGCGGAAGCTCTAAGAGCAAGAGTGGAGAAGATGAGGGCGACCCTAAGGGCGACGGCACCAAAGACGATCGGCTGCTGGCGGAGAGCGAGGTGCAGGCGGTGGAGCTGCTGCTGAGGTCGCACAAGTCGGCGGTGTACGTGTGCGGCTGCATGGCCAATCTGTATTTGACGAGCACCCAGCTGGTGGACAATGGTCGCAGCTCGCGGCCCGAACAGAACGGCTGGCGCCTCAGCCGAACGGGAATCCCGGTGCTCGTGTTCGACTCCGGGCTGGCCAAGAACCGGCAGCGGAAGCGGCTCGGCATCAGTCTGGCCGAGCGGGGCAGCGGCTTCGTGCTCTGGTCGGACACCATCGACCACCTGAGCAACTACCGCGCCTACAGCAGTCGCGAGCACGGCGCGCCCACCGGCGTGCGGCCGGCCCTAAGCCAGCGGAACCAGCGCCAGTCCACCGTCCAGGACGAGCCGCAGACCAGGCTCGGCCAGCGAGATGGTCTCTTCGCCGGAAGTGAAAAAGAGCATAACAAGCCGGAAGAAAATACCCAAGAAAGAGCCCAAATGAGCAACGAAGAAACCTGCCACACCTTCCATGTGATGTACCTGTCGAGCAACCACCGCGTGATGGCCGGCCTCTCCTTCGACGACGCCACCTGCGCGCGCCTCTTCCTGGCCCAAGTGGAGCTCGTCTGCTCAGACCCGGCCAACATCGCGCTCAGCGGCCCCAAGCTGGCCAGCAGCGCGCCCAGCTGGCCGCCGGCAGCAGAGCCAAACCGCGACGCCGAGCTAGCCCATCATGGCAAGCTCGCCGCTGGCGCCCCCGCGCACTCGCTCCGAGTCAGCCGCTTCCTGTCGAGCTTCCGGCGGCCCTTCGGCCTGCGGGCCGCCCAAGCCGCCCGCAGGCCGCCGGAGGAGCAGCAGCCGGCGGGCGCGGGCTCCTGGTCCACGCTGAAGCGGGCCCTGAGGGGCCGGGCGGCGCGCGGAAGTCTCTGGGCGGCGAGTGCGGCCGAGCGCCGCCAGGGGGCCGCCGCGGGCGAGTCGCCGCAGAGTGTCCGCGGGTGGGGCGCGTCAAAAGTGGCGGACCCGCGCACTGCACTCCTGGAGGCCAGCTTCGCGCCACGACCTCTGGCGCAGCTCGCCGCCGCGGGACACACGTGGCGCCGCCGCCCCCACACTTCCGCCTCGGCCCGCCTGTTGCCCAGACTGCGCCCTCTGGCTGCTCGCCGCAGCCGCCGCAATCGCCGCCCCTCAACCAGCTCCTCCGTGCTGCCCCAGAAGAGCGACATCTCGGCCCCCTGTCTGTTCCAGCACGTGATCAGCGTCAACTCGGCCACCCTGCAGTCGCTCTACTCCAAGTCTCTGCTTCCTGCCAGCGCCACCACCGCCACCACCACCACCAACCAGCGCCCACTTCCGCCCCCTCAAGCTCACACGCCGCCCAGGCCGCCGCCACGAGCTCACTGCGAGGCGGAAGAGGCGCCCCCAGCGAGTCCGCCGGCCGCCTCGCTGGACCAGACGAGCCAGCAAGAGGCCAGGCGGCAGGCCAAGAGCAAGGCCTGCAGTCTGTCCTCGTCCTCCTCCTGCTACTCGTCGGCCTCCATCTCGCCCACCAGCAGCGAGCACGGCGTCCAGCAGCGCCTCCAAGTGCGCCTGATGAACGAGCACATGGCCAGAAGGCGGCTTGGCGCAAGCATCGCAAGTGCCCACAAGCAACTCCTCGCCGGCCAGCGGAGGCCCCAAATTCCGCCGCCCGCGCCGCCCACCCTAAGCTGCGCGCCAGCAGAGCCGCGCTCCAGCAGCAAACTGTGACAGTCGCCCTCTGGCCGCTTCAAGAGTCATGAATCAAGACCCTTTTTTGCAAATTTTTGCATGATGACACCTAATGTTCAGAAATCTTTGGAAATTTTCAAAAATTTTCCAAAAGTCCACCATCCTAAGATGAAACCATCTCACCAACTCATTTGGCCAGCCGAGCGGCCAAATGAGCAGAGCCCAGAGGAGAATCTAGTCAGAAATCACCAAGAAATGGAAGCAACAAAATATTAAACCTCTAGCTCTTAGAGTCGATCGGTGCCAATGGTCGTTTTCCAGCGTTTTCCAGCTCTAGTTTCTCGCGTTTACTTGAATTTTTCCATGATTTTAGAACGAAATTTCACCAAATTTTCACCAATTTTTAGTCAAATTTCCATCAGATTTTCACTTAAGTAGTTTGCTTGCAAGCCAATCGCGCAAATTCTGCAATTTTCGACCTTCGATCTTCGCAGATTTTGCCAAAATTTGCAAAATTTGCACCATTTGTGCAAACTTTGCAACCCTTGCGGCGAATTTCCGGCCAAAGTAAGCGCCACAGTCTCAGCGAGGATCTCTCCAAGTCAGTCTGTTGTTTGACAAGGAAGAAATTCACAGTTGAACAGTGTTTATTTGCTCTGAATGTGCACCTTCTACGCCTCAGAAGAAGAGAAAAGTCCACTGGAAAGTGTCCAATTTTGAGACAATAAAAGGCAGTTTAAAAAGAACACCGACTCGCCGGAGGATTAGCAGCAAGGCAGGAAGAGAAGAGGTGGAAATTGAGGAAAAGGGGCAGGAAGTTTGGGGGAAAAAGAGGCGAGTTTTGGCAAAGTGTACGATCTCAACAATTTCCACTTTTTCTGGCCGCTTTTTTGCTCACTTTGCTCACTTTGTTGCTCACTTTGGCCGGCCACAAATGGGCAAAAATTCCTGCAATTTGGCCTCCACTAAGCAACTAAGTGGCCTCGCTTGTTTGTTTGTCGATCGTTCCAGCAGAGACTGTCAGCGGAGACTGTGTTCCGCAGTTAGAAAAACAACTCACTGCGGAACACAGTCTCTCGTCTGGAGTTCGCATTCCATTCCAGCAGCCACAAGTTCCACTGCTCCCTTTTGGCTCCCTTTTGGCACCCTTTTGGCTCCCTTTCGAAGAGCTTTTTGGAGCACATTCGAGCCGGAAAGAGATTCCAAAGGTGGGCCAAAAGTTGCATACCTCTGCTCGATCGTTTGAGTGCCGCTGCTTAGGTGTAAACTGGACAGCCAAATGAGCTGGTGACGCTTTTTGGGGGGCGCTCGAGGCACAAGTTTGCGGGCCAGAGAGAGAGACTGTTTCAGTTGCTGTTGGTGTGAGTGTTTGTGTGTGACAGTTTGAGTGTAAACAAATGTTTCTCACTCGAGCCGCTTTTAATGCCACTGGCCAAGCTGAGCCCAAACGAGCTGAGAGGTGTGAACGAGCGCCGCCAAAGAGAAGCTTTGGAATTTGGCCCACTCATTTGGACAGTTGTTGCTCGTCCCAACAGTCAGCTACAGGCCCACGAGCACAGACACAAGGCCAGCAGAGACACTCTCTCCTGGCTGGCCATGCAGTGGCGCTGCAAGTGTGCTGTGTCCAACTGGCAGTCAAATCAAACAAGTCGCCGCCGCGGCATTTGTGTAGCGGCCGAATGGAGGAAAAGCGCCCAAGTTGGCCGCTCCGGATCGCCTCCTCTGCAGCTTAGTATCGGCGACTTTTGGGCCACTTCGTCGAGCTGGAGTGGCGGCCAGTGCCTTCCAAAGGTCCATCTGGCCCGGTGGACTGGCCTCGATTGGGTGCAGGGCAGAAATTGGGTGCGCGTGCTTAGGGCGCGCTAAACGCAACGCAGTGAAACTACACAGTGTCTAGTACACACTGTGCGCCTCTGCAGCGTCGGTGCAGCAGTCGTGCGGCAACACAGTGAAGTGAAGCAGTGCAGCAGGCCAACAGTGTGCAGCGCGGCCCAGTTCGCGCCGCAGAAGCGGTGGCTTTTTTGCACCTGACGCGCGCGGGCTAAGGTGCAGAGGGCGCACTGAAACAAGGCGGCCCCGCGCGCCTTGTAATCGTGATCAATCGCGGCCGGGCGCACTCTGTTTGCTTAGGGCCGGCCACATTGGACAGCAAGAGGGGCCCCCAGCGAGGAGGGCGCGTGAGAGCGATGCCGGCGCGCGATAAGCGGCCCCAGACGCTCGCCCGGTGCAGCAGGCGGCTCTCGAGCCCGGCCGGCCGCGACCACGAGCCGCCGGTGGTGGGCCTGCGCGGAATTAGCACGCCCGCCTGGTTCTCGCTCTGGTTCTCATTCTGTTCTGGGCCGCCCGGAGGTGAGCGGGGCCCACGAGATACAAGACTACAAGACTACAATGCTACAATCATCCGGGGCCGCCGTTGGGCGCCGTGGGCCCGCGAACGGCCGGCCCACGAGCGAGTAGGAGCCGCTGGAGTCTCCAGCCTGGAGGGAGTCTGTTGGCCAGAGGACGCACGCACTGAGCTGGACGCAGAAACAGACAGACAGACGGACAGACAGACGGGCGGGCGGGCGCGAACAGACACACACCTGACCATAAATCGCGGGCTCGCTTTTGCCCAGGCCCAAGGTGCACGAGGCCGAGGATGCAGGCTGGGTGCGCGCCGGTGCAGAAGGCGCAGCGCGCGGCAGATGTTCGCGCCGCAGACTGTGAGCGGCCGCAGTGCAGGCGCAGAGTGGCCGCACCGGCACAACAGTTGTGCGGCCGCTCTCTGCTCACAGACCAATAACAGAGACTCGCTCACGCCCCAGCCGTGTTGTTTCTGCTTTGCTCGGCCGCTTGAGAGGCCGAGGGAAGCAGAGGGCTGGTCTGTGGCCGCCGGTGTCTGTCTGCGGCAACTGGTGGCCTCGTGGAGAAACAATTGGGCGCAGACTGTAAACACTGTCTGCGCCTGCGGACACTGTTTGTGGCCCGCGCCGCAGCAAACGGGCCGCCGCCAAACACGCTCGGGGCGCCCCACCGACGCCCAAAGCAAACACTGGATTAGCGGCCGGCCCAGTGCCACGCTAAGGGCGCCCAAATGAGGAGGCGGACCCGGTGGGGCCGCCCGAGTGACACACGCACTGCGGCCGGCCACTCCATTGGCGGCTGCCCGATGGAGCGGCCAATGGAGCGCCCGAAGACATGGGCCAGTCTCTGATGTCTAGGCGCCTGTGCGAGTGGGCCCCACTTGCGCCGTCTAGGTGCGGCCCAGTGGACGGGGGCGGGCTGGTTGCGGCCTCTCGCGGCTCCAGAGCTAAGGGTCGGCGGCGTGCGAGCAGTCCCGGTGGACTGAGAGCACCAAGTGGACCAAGTGGGCGCACCAGGCCGGCTCGCACGCAGAGGTGAGCGTGCGGCGCGCGCACTGCACTTCGGCGCGCCAGAGACTAGAACCAGTGCATGAGAGGCGAAAACAGGGCCGCCCAATGGGCCCACTCGAATGGCCATCCGGCGGCCGCAGACTGTTGCCGGCCGCAGACTGTTGGCGGCGCCGCGCGCAGATTTGCATGATCATGCTCGCCACCGGCGCCGCCCATGCCCGCCGACCGTCCGGGCCTAACCTTAGCTCTGCTCTCCAGCACTGCGGCACTGCAGCAGTGCAGCACTCCAGCGGGCCACTGCAGTGCGTCTTCCGTCGTCGCCGCCGCCCCACCTTGTTGGCGCCCGCCGGCCGGCCAGACGGCGACGCGGGACTGGCGCCCTCGGCTGGCGTCGGGCGTCGGGCGCCCGGCCAGCGCCCAGTGGCGGGCGGCAGCGAGCCAGCTCGCGTCCACTGTCTGCCGGGGCTCCAGATCGATGGATTTGGCCAATCGAGCTGCTGGATAATGAGCCCAACAAACGGCGGCAGTGGGGCGCACGCTAAGCAGCGGCGTGTGCCATTGCGGGCCGCAGTTTGCAGCTGATTTCTCTCATTTCCACACTGCACACTGTTGCTGGCCAGAGTCTGTCTGCCGCAGACTGTCTGCGGCCAGCACGCAAGGTGCGCCCCCGAACTCTGCCTCTTCTCTGCAGCAACTTCGCCCATACTTTCGGAAAACTTTCACCCAACTGCCACTCTCTGTCCGTCACCCAAACTAACATTTCTATCCACTGGGCTCTCTGCGACTGGAGGACACAATGAAGAGAGCAGAAAATGCACTCAAATCGGCCTCAAATCCGTGCCGCTGGCCACTCTGCGGCTGTTCAGAGGCGCCACAGACTGACAGTCTTTGGCGCTCGGCTGCTCCTCAATGTTTGCAAATTTTGCACAGTAGGTCCAACAGTTAGCCCAACGGGTGCGTGTAAACAAGTGACAAGAGGGTCCAAATGAGCTTAGGAGGCTCCCAAAGTGGCACAGTGCAGATTGCGCCAGCTTCAGCCACCTGAGCATTTTCAGAGTTCCTAAGGTGGCCCAAGCTGAGGCTCCTGGAAGTGAGCAGCTTCCCCTCTAAGGCTCTAAATTGGGGCTGAAATTGAGCCTGCGAGTGGTCAAGAGTTGGGCTGGAGGTTGACCAAATGGGCAGCTCAAAGTTTGAGAGGCGCCGAAGAGAGTTGTGCAGGACAACTTGAGCAGCACAACTTTTGCTCCATTGGATCGGTGGGCGGCGAGTTGTTTGCTTTGTTTACATTTGCGCATTTGCCTGCAGGCTGACTTTCAGCTGCTGGCGCCAGTCTGCCAGCGCAGTGCAGAGTGCAGTCTGCAGTCTGCTGCGTGCAGTGAGCAGTGTGTGCGCAGCGCCGCAGACTGGCTGCGGCGCGTCGCACGAGCGGCCGCCACGCTCACATGGAGCGGCTGCACTGGCGGCTGCATGCGCGTGCGTGTCTTCTCTTGGGCGCGCTTTTTTCTCTCTTTTCTGGAGGCAAAAACACGCCAAACTCCTTCCCTCTGGAGCAGGTAGTTGGTTGGTGGTGTGTAAACAGACGCACCCAAACACGGCCAGGGGCGACACCGAGAGAGAGAGAGAGAGACACTGACAGAGAGAGCCTTTCAGCCAAACAGCTCAGCCGAACAGCTCAAGGAAACAGCTCAGCCAAGGAGCTCAGTTTGGCCACTGGCCAGAGGCGATCCGGCAAAGAGACGCAGCAGAAATTCAATTAGTCCACCTTGTCCGCATTCGCATCAGCCTCCACGAACACGTCCCGCCTCGACCACCGAGCGATTGCAGGCGGGCCCCAAGAGAGTGCCCAGAGGTAGAGAGGCGTTTGAGTAGCGCCAAGGAGTGGGTGTCGGGAGCGAGCGAGCGAGAGGAAGAGCTCGGCGAAGCGAGTGGGTGTGCGCGTGACACGAGCAGAGCAGAGCGGTGGCGGCCGGCGCAAGACAGGCCGCAAGGGAGAGCCCAGTTGAAGTTGCAGTTGCAGTTGCAGTTGTGGGCCCCGAGCGAGTGGGCCCCGCGCGCTTCCGTGTTGAGGCGCGGCTGAGTGGGCGCGCCATTGCACCACTGCACCAGTGGGCCACAGTTTGCCATTGCGCCAGTGCGGCCGCGAGAGCCACCAGCCGAGAGGGCAGGTTGCGCAGAGTTGCAGCAGCGTGTGCGAGCGAGCGGGCGCAGTGAGTGGGCCGCGCGCGCTCACACTCTATGCGCGCGTATGCGGCCGGCACTCGGGCGGCCCAAGCGCGTCGGGCAGAGCGAGAAAGCAGTCGGAATAACAACAGCAACAACAACAACTCGAATAGCGAGCCCAAAGCCAAGCCCCAAGACCGAGAGAAGCCCTATTGCTGGAGAGCATCAAGTGAGAGGGCCAGCGAGCCTTTTTGGGATCGTCCAGAGGGGCCAATTGGAGAGCAGGGTGGAAAGTGCCAGCATGATGGAGGACAAGCGGCGGCCCAGCAGGCCCACCAGCAGCAGCCAGAGGCGCCACAGTCAACTTGCATGCGCCACCCTTCTAGTCTTCTACTTCTGCCAGACCGCGGCCTCGCTCGCCGAGCTCGGCGGATCCTTAGAGAGCGCCAACCAAAGCTCGACGAGCAGCAACACGCCGCCAACACTAAGCACCTCCTCTGCAAGCTCACCAGACACAAGCTCCCACCAGACCACAACAACAACAGCATCAACAACAACAACAACAACAAGTACGAATAAGTTCACAACAATAAGCAGTCCCCAGGCCAGCAGCTCGCCGGCGAGCCAGCCGAGCGGCCAGGAGAAGAGCAGCAGCCCCAAGCTGCCGGAGCTTAGCGGTGGGCAACACGCGCACCCAAACGAGAGCGCGGCCGAGTGGGCCACAGTTGGGGGGCCGCTGGCAAGCTCGGGGCAACTGGCGAGCTTGCCAGCAGCGGCTGGCCAGCAATATCTGACCGATAGTGAGCTGATCATCAGGCAGCAGCCGCACTGCGTGCTGGGCGACGACACCTTTCAGATAGGCGAACGCTGGAACCCAAACCTGCCCCCCTTTGGGATCCAGGTTTGCGTGCTGTGCGAGTGCACCGTCAGGTCGCGCAAGCTCTGCTACGAGACCAAGGTCACCTGTCGGCGGATCACCAACGAGTGTCCCATAATAGACTCTTGTCCGGACGGCAAGCGGCCCATCACCCAGCCGGGCCAGTGCTGCAAGTCGTGCCAGCTGCAGCAACAGGCCCCCGCGAGCGCGCTCGCAGACTCTGCGGGCAGTCCCGCGCACCACGCCCACCCGCTTGGGGCGGCCGCCCGCAACGGGAGCTCGCCCGTCGCCAAGCTGGTCCACGTGAACGAGCGCACCAAGGACTACCTGTCGATGGTGAAGGAGTTGCCCGCGTGCTCGCCCGCCGGCGCCGAGCCCATGGGCGCCACCACCGGTTCCGCCGGCCCCCCTCCCAACTCGCCACTCGCCGCCGGCCCGCAGCAACAGGGGGTGGGCGTGGCCGCGGGCCCGCCAAACATCCCGTCGGGCGCGCACCAACTAACTTCTGCTGGTGGCGCCGCCCCAAGCTCGCCGGCCGTGCAAAAGGGAGCCAAAGGGACCAGGAACGATCTGAATGGCATAGACACGCGGCTGGCCTTCAAGTCGCTGCACGACTCGGCGCCCAGCTTCTTCACCGCAATCTCGTCACAAGGAACTCGCAATAACCACAACCAGAACCAGAATCAGAACCAAAATCAGAACCAAAACCAGAACCAAAGCAAGCCCGATCCATCAGCCATCGTCGAGCCCGCCGCGCCTCAAGCTCCACAATATCCCCAAACGAAGAGGCGCCCCACCGGAAGCGGAAGCGTCCGAACGACAGTGGGCAGCAACGCGGTCTCAATGAGCAGCAGTGGCGGATCCATAAGTTCCACGAATTCCGCCGCCGCCTCACAAACAGCAAGCAGCATGGACTCTGTGGAGCACCAGCAACAACCGAACGATGTGCAATCGGCCGTCACTCAGCACTCGAGCCCCGTGGGCAAGCAATACCAGCTGACCAATTCGTTGACGGGCGCCACTCTGGCCAGCCAGACGAGCCAGTGGCCCCCGCCGCCAAGCAGCTGCGTGCTCGGAAACGAGACGTTCCAGGTGGGCGACGTGTGGCGACCCATCTTGCCGCCGCACGGAGTTCAGGTCTGTGTACAGTGCAATTGCATCTTCCGCCTCCGAAAGGGCTGCTTCGAGACCAAGATCACCTGCCGGCGAACTCAGCGAGATTGCCCAACGATCGACTCGTGTCCAGATGGGCGCCCTCCGGTTGCTCTCGAGGGCCAGTGCTGCAAGAGTTGTCCTCCAACGGCTCACAATCTCTCGCCCCACAATCACGGAACGGCAAATGTGATGATGATGATCATGATGAACCAGCACAACAACTACCTCGCTCACCAGCAACAACAACAACAACAACAGATAAGTCCCAACTCCTTGCCCATCGGCGAGACAATCCAGAGGAACGAGAAACTCTACAAAGAGTTCCAGAGCATCCTGAAAAATCTGAACGCCTGTGTCAAGAGTCGAGACAGTGTCGACATCTATCACACAAACAGATACGTCAAACGATCTCAGAACAACCACCGAAGGTTCGCCGCCTAGCCAAAGGCTGACTGAAAGCTGATCAAAAGCTGGCCAAAAGCTGACCAAAAGCAAAAGCAACAAGCGTCACCAAATGAGAGTAACAACCAGTGGAAAATCTTAGAAATAAAAGACTCTATCAATTGAATTAAATCTAATTTATTCAGAAACAACAATTGTTCATCTGTAGTCACTTTTTTCCATTTCCATTGCCGAGCCTAATCTTGAGCTTCAATTAAGTCCAAGTGTCAACTATTTAACCCGATTATAAGGCCCCACTGGCCGACCAAATACTCTAAACATATTATCCAAACAAATGTAGTATCTGAACAAATCTAGCGGGGCAAGTCCAGGACGCCTCGTCTCTTATCCACTTGGCCAGCACTCTTTTGCAACGAGTAGAACATAGGCCCCAAATCGGCCAACCACTCGCTCTGAACCGCCGTGGCACAGTGCATGTACTCCTTGGTGGTCATCACAAGCTCGTGATAGATTATATATTTGGGCAGAGTTCCCGCGTTGAACAGGGCCGAGGTTGGATGCAGATAGCAGGGAATGCCGGTTCGCAAATTCTGATACTCCTTCAAATTCTTCAACATGGCCGCCTGATGGAAGTAGGACTTGCAGATACAACGCTTGATCGTGTTCTCGTCATTGGTCGAGGTTATCTTATACTTGTGTGTCTTCATTATATGCTTTAACTGATCGACAATGTCCTTCACCTTGACCATCAGCTTGTAGTTGATGAACCTGAGCGAGCACCAATTGGGCGACTCATTGTTGCGTTGCCATTGTTTGTACACATTCAATAGGGTCAAATGGTCAGAGTCGTGGATGTAAAATCGCTCCCGCTCTCTGTCACTTTCCTCCTCTCGACCCTCAGGCCTGTAGAAGACCGTCGGGCCGGACAACATTGACACTATGATGAGCACTTCGTTGGAGCAGCCATCTTCGATTGACTCGATGACCATCTTGGACATCGTTGGATCCAGTGGAAAGTTGGCCATGTCGCGGCCCAATTGGGTCAGATTGCCATGATTGTCAAGGGCGCCAAGCATCCATAGTTGGAACATGGAGTTCCACATGTTGTCCTCGGGCGGTGGGTCCATAAATTTGAACGTCATCAGATCTTTGATATTCAACGATTTCAGCAACAGGATCACATTGGCCAAATTTGACCGCTGAATCTCTGGCACTGAGGAGATCAAAAGCTCCTTTAGATACTGATTCTCGGTGTAGAGCCTATAGCAGACACCAGAGCTTGTTCGGCCGGCACGACCAGCGCGCTGGTTGGCGTTAGCTTGAGATATTGGATACACCAGAAGCGCGTCGATACCCATTTTTGGCTTGAAAACCTTCAATCTACTAAAGCCAGAGTCTATCACAAACTTAACTCCATCAACTGTTAGAGAGGTTTCGGCAATGTTTGTGGCAACAATACACTTCCTGCAATCTTTAGGCGCCTCCTTGAACACCTCTGCCTGTTTCTCTGGTGGTAGTGCCGAGTACATGGGCAGTATCTTGAGCTCTTTAATTTCGGCATCGGGATTTTGGCTTTTCACGTAGTCTATTCGTTCCTCTATTTTATCACAGGTCACTTCGATTTCTTCTTGTCCCGGCATGAAGATCAGGATGTCTCCGTCCTCTTTGGTACTTAGATGAATGTTCACAGCTTGGCTTACCGCTTGAGCCACGAAATCGCTGACTACATTTGCTGAATGCAGAATCTCGACGGGAAAGGTTCTACCAGGAATCTTGAACACAGGCACGGATCCGAAAAAGTTGGAAAACTTCGATGCATCCATGGTGGCCGAGGTAACAATAAGTCGCAAATCGTTTCTATTTGTGGCTATATTTCTTAACAAACCAAACAGGATGTCGGTATTCAAGCTCCTTTCATGAGCTTCGTCCATTATGATGCAGGAGTACTTTTCGAGGTCTGGATCGGACAGAGATTCTCTTAATAGTATACCGTCTGTCATATATTTTATCACAGTCTCTTTTGAAGTGTTGTCTTCAAATCTGATCGAATAACCGACTTCCTTACCTAGCTGGACGTTCATCTCTTGGGCGACACGTTGAGCAACAGACATGGCGGCCACCCTTCTCGGTTGGGTGCAAGCAATGCATCCATAGTTTGCGTAACCCTCCTGATACAAATATTGAGTCAATTGTGTTGTCTTACCAGAACCAGTTTCTCCTACAACGATCACAATACTGTTCTCATGTATCAGCTGCATTAACTCGTCGCGGCAAGAGTAGACCGGCAATTTCTTCTTCTGGGCCTCTATCTTCTTCCTGTCCACGGTGCCTTTCTCCAAGTGTTTGCTGTACTTGTCCCGATAATTTGTCGTAATCCGGTCCTTGGCATCTTCATTCTTTACATTGGTTAGGGTACCAAGCTGGGTATTTTTGAGGTCCCACTCTTTTTTCTGTGCTTTCTTCGCCTCTCTTTGGAGACGAACCTCTTTGACTAGTTGTGATCCTTTCATAGCGTTCACTGCCATATCACAGGTCGGATCTTTTGTGGGTAGGACGGGGCCGGTTTGTTTGCTAAATTTCACCTTTCCATCAAGGAAAGGCGGTAGTTTCTGATGGATTATGAGGTGGAAAACTGTATCGTCGTCACCTGCGTCATTGTCATCTTCCTCCTGCATTCGTTTCCTCTTATTGTAGCCACTAAATTCATGCCTGGAGTCCATGATACTCGACTTGTTCCTGGTTGCTATAATCGCCGGAGTTGTGTCATGTCAAAATATTATCATCTGAGCCCCTGCAGAATCGGCTATGCTGGTACTGCAGTTCAATTTGAGCTCATTTTGAAAATCCGCGCTGAAAGAAGGCCTTCGGCACATGTGTAATGCCGCATGCGTTGGAAATTTCGTGCACAGTGGACGGAAATAATCACGCTTTGGTATTTGCGTTACCATTGAATAAGATGATAATTTACTATTGATAACAACCAAACTCCCTTGATATAGGTACAAAGCCACCTATTATATTAGAAAAAAGCGCTGTAATTTATCCAACTCGTTCGGAGAACTTTCTTATATCAAAGCTAGGCGAAATAATCTTCTTCAATCATGGGTCGTATGCACGCACCAGGGTAAGTTTGTCATACCAACTACGCAACAATATCATATGATATCTCAGATGTCGTTTGTAGAAGATAATAATCTAACAATTGACTCTATGGATTCTCAATCATCTTATGATTCAACAGTAAGGGTATCTCTCAGTCGGCCTTACCATACAGAAGATCTGTACCTTCGTGGGTTAAGTTGTCGGCCGAGGATGTCGTTGACCAAATTTGCAAATTAGCCAAGAAGGGTAAGACCCCATCACAGATCGGTGTCATGCTCAGGGACTGGCACGGAGTGGCCCAAGTGAAATGGATAACTGGCAACAAGATCCTTAGAATCCTTAAGTCAAAAGGTCTGTCACCTCAGTACCCCGACGATTTGTACCACCTCATCAAGAGGGCTGTAAGCATTCGCAAGCATCTCGAGAGAAACAGAAAGGACAAGGACTCAAAGTTTAGACTCATTCTTGTAGAGAGTCGAATCCACAGACTTGTAAGATACTATAAGAGGAAGCAGGTGTTGCCACCAACTTGGAGATACGAGGCCTCCACCGCTTCCGCACTCGTGGCCTAAGGGGGGTTTGATCAAAGTAAAATTAATTGAATCCATAATCGTGAAACCGACTCTATGACTTCCTGACTACTTCGGTGCAAATGAGCAGCATCCCTTGCCCGCAATCTCTCACAATCCACCCTCCCGCCAAGACCTCTTTGTCTGCTATCAGGTGGAGCCAGCCGAGGAGCTCAGAAGCCGGCGAGTTCGATTGACTCTAGCATGAAGCTCTTAATTCGCCGCCAACTGGCAATCTAGGCCAGCCCAGGCTCCATCAATATTTATCGAGGTCTAATGGGTCGTTTATTTGCATCTGGTCGAGGCGCACAAGCGCAAGCCTAACTAGGTCTGATTTTCCAATTACGCGCCAATGGGTGCACTTTATCTCATTTGTGTGTGTGTTCAACTTGTTTCACTAGGGCCACAATGGACAGCCAGTGCTAGTTGGGCTCGCGAGTGGCCTAATTCCATCCGCCGGCGGCCCTTTGACAGCCGCTCCAAGAGGCATGCAGTAAGAGCTGGAGTGCGGCCTCCAGAGAGTGAGAGCTTTGGATGTAGTTGTGTATGGCATTTTATTATCATTGGACAATGAATGAGCGGGCCCGAGTGAGTGCGGCGTTAACGAGCGAGCAATCACTTTGTTTCCTGATTGTCTTAACTGGTGTTGTTCAGAGTAAATGGGCGCGAAATTGGGTAAAATTTGGCGCTGGCTTCTGGCCTTTTAGCAGCCTTATGGGCCGAGCTGCCAGGAGGTGGCGTTAAGGGTTAAGAAGGAGGGAAAAAGTGGAAGCAGGAGGACGTCCCAGTGGATTGGATCGGCGCAATGGGTGGCCATTTGTTTGTCCATTGCATGGGGCGCAATGGGCGCCCCCTTGGTGGCGTTGCGTGGCTGCCTCTCCGCATCAGGAGTCGCCAAGTAATTATCTGTCCCCTCTCGGCCATTTCCTATTAGCGCGGCCCCTTCGTTGGCCTGCCGATACTAAACACCGGCCTCCACTTACCTTCTCGTCGTTTCCAAGCAGCGGCCCATTGGCGGAGAAATGGGCGCCTCCTTCAAGGGTCGACGAGTGGGCAAGAACTGGGCCCAAAGTGTCCGAGTGGAAGTGTTTAGTCCAAAACAGTGGCCGAAACCGGCTCGCCCGCCCGTCCCAAGCCAGCCCTCAGGATCGACCAGAGACCGGCTTGGGTAAATTATTATCATCAACTTGGCGGCCCAATTATGCTCCTTTGTTGTTGTCAATTTCGCAATGTGAAAAGTGCCTCCAAATTGGGCCGCACTCTCCAACCCTTAGCTCAGGCCCCGCACACTGTCCGCGCGGAACTATATCGCCCCGCCCACGCGCGTCCCTGCGGGCCCGCGCGAGTGGGCGTGGCTCGGGCAGTGAAAGTCGCATTTGGGCGCCCAAAGTGGCTCGCTGGGGCCACTTGGCGGGCGGCTAGTGGGCGGCTGTGGAGAGCTTGCCCACTGAGGCGAGTTGGAGGCGATGAATAGGGCGAGAATTGGGCCAGAGTGAGTGGGGGAGCAAGCGAGAAAGATAAAAGGCGTAACCCGCTTGGCGAGCGGGGGGCTCCATTTGAGCGAAATCTATTTGGCCGGCCAGTTGGCCAACTGGCTTGGCGATTCCGCCGATTTGGGGGCCATTTTTTGTTTCCCTCTGTTGTGCGTGTGTCCATTCTTCCTCCAGGCGAGAGGAGCCACAGGCAGACGCCGCTGGCCCAGCCCGAGCACAATGCGGCCTATTCCCGGGAGATAAATAATTGGAGATAATTGAATGCAATTTTGCATCCAACTGGAGCCGCCACCCTCGCTCAGCTGCCGACGAGCAGAGAGGCGCACCTAAGGGCCGAAGTGGAGCAAAGAAGTGGGCTGAAAGTGGAGCCAACTGGGCCGAAAGTGAGGCAAAAATGTGAACTCCGGCCAGTCTGGAGTTCAGATTGCCAACTCGAGCGATCCAGCGCAACACGACGGCCCAATCGATCGGAGACCACCACTGGCCTGTTGTCTGTTGGACTGCGAGCGGACAGATTGCGCCACTCCAAACGGAGCTGCCCTCTAGATGGGTGGCCACTGCAGGCGGTGGAGCTGGCCAGTCGCGAGAGCAACGGCGACTGCATGCAGCCGGCCGGGCTGACAGGTAATTTTATCGAATGGAAATCGGCCCTTGTTGTTGTTGTCGGGCATTCATGTAGTTTGGGGTGTGTTTTGATTAGCGAGTGGGCGCGCGAACAACTAGATTATTATTACGTCATTTAGAGACGTGTGGCCAGTGGGCGGCAGAGAGCGAGGGCGAGGGCGGCAAAGGCGCCAAGAGGCAGTGGGCGGCATGCACGCAGCGCGCAGAATGGGCCGCAGACTAGCACTGGGCAATGGGCACTGGGCAGGACCTGCAGGGCCGCACAGAGCACAGAGCACAGAGCATGCAGCGCAGAGCAAAGAGCACGAGAGACGAGCATTGGGCGATTCTGGTTGCCTTTTGGCAGTCCTAAGCACCAACTCATTGCAAACATTGGGGCCAAAGAGCATTATGTTGGCCCTCGTGAGCGCTAATAAAATTGATTACTATTCAATAAGGCCGCCTCCAAATATCAGGGGAACTGCCAGGCGGGCTTGTTAGGCAGGCCTGTGCAAAGTGAGCGGGCCCGTGGCTAAAAAGGGGCCCACTTTGACTGGAGAAATGCGCAAATCGGTTTCACTGAAACTCGACTCCCCCAGTCAAAGAGCCAGACAGGCACAGGCAGACAAAACAGAGGGGCCAAAGCAAGAGAGAGCCAAAGTGAAACCACCTCTCCCCTTTTGACGTGTCCTCTGCGGGCCACCAACTTCGATTGCCGCCGACCCGCCGCTGCCACTCTGTCGCCTCGAGTGCCCAGTTAATGGACACAACAAAGCCGGCGGCCCACTTTCAGACTGTCGCTCTCTCTCTCTCTCTCTCTCGCTCGTCTCAGAGGTGCCGCAGCACCACACACACAAAGAGCCGCACGAGAAGCCTAAGGACTACTTGTAGGGTAAACTGCGCCCATCGGGCGCCTCAATTTCTCCCCCCGTTTTTATTTCTCCAATTTGTGCACTCAAACACAACTACCACCAATCACTCTGGTTGACGCCCCACTTCCGGTTTCGTTTTCAAACCAGCGCCTGAGGAGAAGTGGCGTCTGGAGTTAGGAGTTTGTAGTTTAGTGGAGTGCGAGTTCGAGTTCGAGTGGCGCCCTTCTGGCGGTTTGTTTATCCCTGCGGACCGGCGCAGATTGGGACAGGCAGGAACGCAGTCTGCGCGCGGCCCGCCGCTGCCATGCTCTGGCCGTGCTTCTGCGGCAGAAGTTCTGCCTCTGCGCGCGCTGTTGCGTGGCTCTGCAGCGTCCTGCCTGGCCCTGTGCTGTGCTGTGCTGACATATTGCTCTTGTTGCCCTCGTCTGTGCGCCCTCGGCGGCCACTTGGCACTGGAAAGGGCGCCCAAAGTGGCCATCTTGGGCCCTCCTCCACTCAGGGACACAATCGGCCCTTGTCCATCTTCCTCCTGCTTCGGGCCAACTGAACTCAATTGGGCCGGGGCCAAATGAACTGGCTCCAAGTGAACGCGTTTGGAGCTAGCGAGGAGTTTTCCAGCGCCGAGTAGTAGCGTTTGTATTTGTTTCGCCTATTTTGGAACCAAATTTTCACTTGCGTCTCGCTCAGACTGAGCTGCGAGGCCAACTGGGAGCGCTCGTTGCTCGACAAGTAGCGTTTGGCCTCGAACATGGACTCTAATCTAAGCACTTGATTTCGCGTGAACACAGTTCGCGTCTTCTTCTTCCTGCTCTGCATCTGCTGCATGTGCTGCTGCTGCTGTTGCTGTTGCTGCTGTTGTGAGTGGCTCTGCTGCGCCTGGCAGCTCTGCGGGCCAACACTGAGGCCGCCCGCAGTTGCAGGGGCGCCACTCTCGAGCTGCTCGGCCTCGCCCAGACCGGGCGATACGCTGCGCGGACTGGCCGCCGAGCCGGGCGACGCCGAGCTGGCCGAGCCGGCGCTGGTGGGCGGCGCCCCCTGGCACGAGGCCGGCCGCGTCTCCATTAGCAGGGGCCTGGCGGGCGAGTCGGTGGCTGCGAGGGCGGCCCTGAACGAGTGCTGGTTTTGGTGCTGCTGCTGCTGCTGCTGCTGTTGCTGGAGGTGGAGCTGCAGTTGGTGCTCCTGCTGTTGGCGCTGGTAGTGCGCGGCCACCAGCTGGTGGTGCTGCATCAGTTGCTGCTGCTGCTGGTACTGGTGCTTGACGGCGGACAAGATGTACTCGATGCTGAAGGGGAGCGCGGCCGCTGCGGCGGCGGCGGCCGCCTGGCTGTGCGCCTGCTCGGCCGGCGACTGTTGCCGCTGGTGCGCAGCCTGCAGGCCGCGCAGCGGGCGCGCACCGTGCGAGGGTGCGCTGGTGCACGCGCCCGCCGCTGCGCCTGCACCAGTTGCGCCCGCCGTCATGCTGGCGATGCTGTGCGCCAGCTGCCTGAAGTTCAGCTCCTGGCCGCGCTGCGCCTGAGCCTGAGCCTGCGCCTGCACTTGGGCCTGCACTTGGGCCTGCGTGTGCGAGCGCGCCTGCGACTGGGTTTGCAGCTGCAGCTGCAGCTGCGCCTGCGACTGTCTCGCCGCCTCCTCCGCCTGGCCGCCTATATGCTGCGCTCCGGCGCCCTCCAGACGCGCCGAGGCCGCCGTCTGGGCCGCGTCGGCCGTCTTGGCGCGCGCCTGCTGCCTCTGGCTGTGGTTGGGGGCCTGCTGGCCGGTCTGCTTGTCGCCCACTCGCCGCTGGCCCTGCTCCTGCTCGCCGGGCGAGCCCGCCGGCGAGCTCGAGTTGCCCGGCGAGGCGGGCGAAACGGGCCCCGTCGCTCTGCCGAGGCCGCACTCGCTCGGCGACGGCGACCGCGAGCACGCCAAGCCAAAGGGGTGCCCGCCGGGCGGCGAGTCGGCCGCGAAACGAGCCGTCTGGTGCTGCTGGCTTGTGGTTGCGTTCATGATTGTTTTGTGCTTCAATTCTTCAATCGATTCTTCACGATAATAATCTGGCTGTGCGTGCTGCTGTTGCTGGTGAGCAGTGGGCTGCTTGTGCTTCAAATGGTGCTCGCTGACTTGCTGGCTAACGATGACTATATCAGTTCCTCACTGGGGCCTCACTATATCGGCCGTTTGGGCGCTGCGAATCGGTTTGCGTGTCGCTCAATCGACCTGCATCTGGCCAATGAGTTTGCCCGGCACTTGGACTGTTTGTTTTAAGTGCAACCACTCGGCCCAAAGTGCCTGGGCCGCCAGAGGGGGGCAAAAAAGGGCCCAAACGAGCGGGCGGGCGCTCCCTCCGCCCGTTGTGCGCATGCGCGCGAGCACTCAGCTCGTGCGGTGAACCTAAAGCTGGCTGGATCCTGCTCTGTGCCGCGCGCAGGCCGCACGCTGCCAGGCTGGGCTTGTGTCGCGCTCGGATTCGGTCGCTCTCCAGGAGCAGCCCCAGTCTGCGGCCCCAAACGGAACAAGCGGCCCACGCTCGCCGCCCGACCGGCCAAAATGAACTCTTATAATTAGTCCAGGCTCCAGTTAACTGTCGCTGCTGAGGATAATTGATCTGGAGTCAGCAGCATGTGTGTGAGTTCAGGGCGCCCATTTGCCATTTGATGAAGGGCACTTCTCTTGGCTAAGAAGTGCCCTTTCATGCGCGGGCCCCACTCTCTGGCGCCCATGCACAAGGGCCGAGGCGGCACTTGTGTGTGCGGCGCTTGTGTGCTGGCCGCCAATTGACCCAAAGAGACCCAATCAGCAGCAGTCCTAAGCACTGGCCGCAAGTGTATGTTAGAGGCAACGCTTTGTAGTTTGCTCAAAAGGGTCGCGCCGAAAGGGGTGAATTTGTGCACCATTTTGCGCGACATCTTTAACCACTTTGCCACCCCACGCCAACTGGCCAACTGAACAACTGGACAACGCCAATAAAGCCACTCGCCACTCAACTGGCCCACTCTGCTCTTGACCGGCCGCCAACCTTTGGGCTGACCTCGCCCACTGGCCAGTGCAGGTGGCCCGCGCCAGAGGGACTCTCGTGGGCACCATTTGCTCCCCTTTGGCCGTTCCGCGCGCCCAACCTCACACAGCCTGCGGCCCACAGACAGTCCCAGAGAGGCGCTCGAGCAGAGGGCATTTTGATGGAAGGCAAGAGTGGGCGGGCGGCACAACAAGCTCGCCAAAGTGGCCCAAAGTTGTCCGCGCCAAACACAGGCGCCCACACACAAGCCCATTGGGCGGCCCCCATTCCAAGTGAACCAGCGCCAGTCCTAAATGTCAATTAGTCTAGTTTCGGTTCCGCTGGAAATGCAAATTAATTCGCCAATCTCTGTCGCTCTGGGCGCCAAAAGGGGCCTTCCATAATGGGCCGCAGGCGAGCGGACAAAGTGGGCGCGCAGAGACAAGGGTGGGCGAGTGCTTTGCACTAGACTGCATTGCACTGCACTGCGAGTGCGTTGTGAGCGCAGTTTGCACGTCACAGCAAACTGCACTGCAGCTCTGCCACTCGCCCGCCCTTAGTGCCCGTCAGTGACCAACTCAGCCCTCGAGTTCCAGCCCAGAGCTGCCAGCTAGCCGAGCAGCTTTCCGCCGAGCCTCCACTCTCAAAGTAATCGACTTTTAGCATCAAAAGTGCCTCTTTCCCGCTACTTTTCCCGCTAATTGGAGCCAAACATTAGGCCATCTTATAGGAGTGCTCGTCGTTGCATTGGTCCTGTTGGCTGGAATTAGAATTGGATGAGAATTCCACTCCAGGATTGAGATCGAGTTCGGAAGCGGAATTTGAATTGAAGTGGAGACAAGCGAACGGGTGAACAAGATTTGCCGGCAGATTATTTGCAGATTTGGGCCCAGCTTTTGCGACCCACAGAATGCTGGCTAATTGTGCCACACGCCAGCCAGAAGCAGTTGTCCGACAACAAGCCCGCTCGGTGTTGTTTACATAATAATACCTCCTCGCAGGCAGCACATCGTAGGCGGCAATAGTAATGGAGCTAGAATTAATAACAATAATTACTTGTTTGTTTGCATAAAAGCAGCACCAAGTCAGTCTCCTGCATGGCCTCTGGATGGAGGGGGCTAAAAGGGGGAGCTAAACAGATGAAGCAGCGAGAGACCCAAGTGGATAGAGGCCAAATTGGAGCTAAATACACTGTCAGAGGGCCGATTGGAGTCCGATTCAGGGGGCGAGGACCCAGAGGGGATGCAAAGCGGGCGGCACTGATTAATTATCACCTTGTTTTGATGAGGGGCGAACGATGGTGGCAAGTTGGCCATTGGTGGCCGGTTGAAGAGGGACTTGGAGGGTGGAGGAACGAGTTGAGGGGTCGAGTTGGTGGACTAGGGTAGGTGTTTGCTTGGGTGACAATAGGGATTAATGAGCTGGAGTGATAAAAAGGAGTGTTGGTGGTGTTTTTATTCCTATTTTGTTTTTATTTTCTTTTTGCCTTGTTTTGTTTTTGTTTTTCACTGCGGCCAAAGAGCAGAGCAAGTGGAGGAGATTTTCCAGTGAGCGCGCGACAAGTTCGCCCACTCGCACGACACACTGGCTCTGGTGCAGTGCAGTCTGCAGTGTAGCCCATTGGAAACCCATTGGCGCCGAGTGGGCCGCCCACTGAATGTGTTGGGCCCAGTGTTGAGCCTCAGTGCAAAGTGGTGCCAACGAGCGCCGGGGGGCTCTCTTTGGGGGCGCCCAGAGGGGGCCGCTCAAAGTGGGCGCCTCGGAAAGAGGCCAAATGCTTGATTGAACAGTGAACATCTTTTTCCTCTGGCCCATCTTGTGTTCTGGCCGGCTGAACGAGCGAGCGAGCGAGAGAGCTGCAAGGGAGGCGCAAAAAGCAACTTCAAACATAATCAAACTTGATCGCCAAAATCCGATCTCTTCCGACTGAAGGGGGCCCGAGCAGGAGTGTTACAGCACAGAGGAAGCCTTTGGGAGAGTGAGTTTTCCGACTCAGTTATTTCAAATTAGTTTTCGCCCCACTTGCCTGCGCTTGTTCCTTGCGGGCAGCCCAATGGGGCCGCGCTCCCATTGGCTGGCGGGCGCCCAATTGTTGCTGTCCACCAAGCGGGCCTGATCTGTGCAGCGGTTTGGGTCGCCAGTGGGCCAGTGGAGCGACAATCATAAAGGAAGGACGACAACAACAAGAGGACAATTTTAACACTTTTGACAACTTTATCAATTGGCCAACATCAAGGCCGAGTGGGCAGCAGGGGCGCAGTGTGGGCGCTGCAAGCAGCACACTGCAGCGAGCGGCCCACTGCATGCAGTGTGTGCTGCGCGCGTGCTAGAAGTGGGCCCGTTGCTGCGCGCGTCCTAAGGACTGGCAACTGGCAGGGAGTTTGGGTTTGAACTGGAGCCCAAACCCAAACTCAAACTCAAACTCAAACTCAAACTCAAATCACACTCAAACTTGGGCTTCCCCAAGTCCAAAGGGCAGTCGCAATCAGCTCAGCTCCGCGGCACGTCCCCGGCGCTTGTCATCCGCTCGCTGGTGGTGTTATTATTTTTATTATCATTATTGTTATTATTGCCGCAGATTGGCGTTGGCGCGCCCGCAACCACTCCGAGTCCACTCAATTCATGGCGGCCCCGATCGACCAGCAGTGGACCGAGTTCAACCGGCGACTCGATTCCAGTTGATTCAATTTTGGCCCATTAATTTGGCCACACTGGCCAACTGATTGGGGCCCGCCGATAAGCCGCAGCCGAGGGGGGGGGCCCTTAGGAGCGCCCGCATGGCGCCCACTGGCGCCCAATGGCCAGCAGCTGGCCGCCCCAAAGCCAGAAGCTCGCACGAGTGGCCGCCACTTGTCAGCCGGCCGGAGCTTGGGGGCGAACAAGTGATGATTGCGCCCGACAACAGTCTATATTGGGCCAGAGAGGCGCCGGCTGGCTGGCTGGCTGGGAATTGGCAGTGCAATGGCGGCCACTGCAAGCGCCTCTGCAGAGCCAACTGCAAGCGGACCCAGTGGAGCGCTTAAGCGAGCTGCCAGCCTATAGGGGCGGCTGGCAATTTGGCGGCCTGCTCGCTCGCAGTTCACTTGCAAAGGCGGCCGTTCTCGCCAGTTGCGGATTTGCCCTCAGCCGCCGCGTTGCAGGCTTGCCGGCTCGCTTGCGGCAGAGGCGCCTCCGCTCGGCTTGCGGCCTTGTCGGCGGCTAAAATGAGCAATGATTGGGTCTGGGATGCGCTCGAGCGTCTCGAAGCGGCTCGGAGGCTCCAAATGGGCGCGAAGTGGGCGCCCTTAGGCGCGGGCGGACGTGCTGGGCGGCCCAGTTGGCTCCTGATGCTTCAGTGATCAGGGCGGGCGGCAAAGCGGATTGAATTGAATTGAATCGAATTGATCTGTCGCGGGGAAATCGGGCTGCGAGTTGCTTGGGACTAGCTTCGGGCTGGAGGGGCCGCCAGGAGGCCCCTCCGGCGAGACAAGTTCATTTGGGCACTTCAAGATTGACGAGCCGGCCGGCGCGCCTGCAGACAACCACGTGCTCCAGCGGGCAGCCAGTTCAGAGGCAGAGACAGAGGCAGAGACAGAGGCAGCAGAGCACTGGCAAATGGTGGCAAATGGCGCCAAATTGGGCCGCCGCTGCACCAAATGGGCCAATGGGCCGGCCCTAAGGAGCGGCAGGTCGACTTAACTGGTTAATGGGGCGCGCGGCTTGCAAATGGGCCGCCCATAGGAAAGCATTGGGCGCCCATAGAAAAGTGTTGGGCGCGCGCACATAAACACAAGCACAAGCACAAACACTCGCACGCGCGGCCCGATCAGTTATTGAGGCGCCGCTTTGGGCCCGACGGCCAAGTACGTGCCACTCACTTGTCGCCCACTCGGCGCCACTGCCTCTCCTCGGCCGCCTCCACGCGGGCGTCAAATCAAAATCCAATTAGATCCGGAAACAGGCGCCAAGCGCGCACTGAGCGCCCACTTCCCCTGCACACTTCCCCATGCACGCTGCTCACTGCCGCAGACTGGCAACACTCACTAGGAGCCGCTCTCCATGGGCGCCCACCGGCAGGCCTGTAGTTAGCGCCCGCTCGTCTAGTGCTCGCGCAAGTGCATTAGCTGAGTGCCGGCAATGAAACATGAACGCAGATCATTCAATTTGCCTCCCAGCTGCAAAGTGTAAAATACAAACAACTGCCAGCGAGCTGGAGCCTCCATAAGGCGTCCAAAGGCGCCCGCCTTTTGCCTCTGTCGCGCCACTTCCGGCCCTCCTGCATGCACACGGAGCGGAGGAGAGACGCTAATGCGGGCACGCCTTCCATTTATCGGCCCACGAGCGGCGACAATCGTCCGCAATGGTTGCAATAATTCCAACAACTTCCAAACACACACCGGCGGGCACAAATCACATCAGGCCTCCTGCGCGCCGGCCAGAGTGCGCCCCCCGCGCTGCAGGCCGATCGCGATGGGCGCCGATAATGATAGGCGTAATCGCAATGGGGACGACCAAGTGATCGCGGCGCTAATAAACAGGATCACATGATAATAATAATCATAATCATAATCATTCGGCCGGCTGCACTTAGGCGGCCAGAGCGGCAGCACGCGAATGATGAATGATCCGCTGAGAGTGTGCGAGCAGGCCCATAGTGCTGCTGCGAACGGGCGCACTGTGGGGCTCACGCGACCTAGTCTGTGGCGCGCGCACACGTTTGGGGCCGCCCATTGCTCGCGGCCCCAAACACTATAGACTCCTTCTGGCCAATTGACTACTAAAGTGGCTCAAGTCGCTCGCCCAAACAACAACAACAACACAACGACAACAAGGCGACCAACAACAACCAACTGGGCGCCCAGTGCTCAACTAACAGATGGACCCAGTGTAAGATGATCCTCTTTGCTCACCGACGGACCCCAGAGACTGGGGCGCACAGTGCCGCTGCTTATCCTCTCATCTCGTCTCTCACTGGCTCAATTTCCCTTTGCGGACAAAAAGGGGCACCTAAACTGGCGGAACAATCAATCATTATTTGCCCAAAACCGACTTGGAGCACTCAAGGCTCGCGATAGGCCCTAAGCATTGGGCGGACGCAATGCTTAGGAAACATGATCGGCCTTGTTGTAGTTGTGTTTTGACAACTTTCTTCCAATTTAAACAATCGCCGTCCTCCGACATTGGGCCAAACATGACGCAACAGTCCCCAACCTAAGGACCCGCTGCTTCCGCCGGCGCTGCTCTGCCGCCAGTCAACTGGGCTGCCAATCGAGACACCGCCCGCATGGAAATAAGCCTCAATGAGGAAGCAAACCGAGTGGGCGGTCTCAAGTTGGCCAGTTGCATATGGAGCTCGAGCTCAATAAGCCGCCAGAAGGCAAACGTCCCACTCCTTGTCCTCCGCTGGACAAGAGGAGACTCTTGCTGGTGGGCGAGCAGGCAGAACGAGAATGAGCATAGGCCACACATGAGGAGCAGATTTAATTCGGAGAAAATTTATTGGTTCCAAGAGTGACAATTCCATTTCCATTTCCTGTTGCCTCTTTTGGTGCTCCAAAAATTGGCAACTTTTCTTTTTCCATTGGAGCTTTAAATTTAAACGAAAACGAAAAGGAAAAAGAGGAGAAGAAGTGGAAAAAAAGGATGGACAAAAAAGTGGCCACAAATATGTGCTCCGCTTTGCTTGTGTGGCTCTGTGCTTTTTGCCTAATAAAACGGGAACCTTTTTCAGACATTCTGACAATTGTCATCCTCTTGCTCGCCTATTATTTATGGCCGAGCCAAAGGAGGCCCATTTCGAGGTGGGCCTCCTTTGGCCAAAAGACTAGCTTCAGAAAAGAGTCAAAGCAAAGCTCGCACAAGTGCATTTTGCTCCTTGGGCCAAGGTGGCCCAGCAAACAAACAAACAAACAAACAGACAAACAAACTCGCGACACATTGAAACACTAGGCAAGACTAGGAGGGCCAGCAACAATGCTCCTAAGTGGCAGCTTGAAACTAATGGCTTACAATCAGACGAACAAGTAGATTTCTCATCTTCCAACTTCCTACTTCCTCGCCCACTCTCTCTTTGACCAATTTCCTATCGTCGTGGCCAACTACTAATACCACTCTCGTGCAGCCACTAAAAGGGGCCTCGTCCACTCTTTCCGGCCCACCTAAGGGAAAAGCGACCAACGCTCCAGCTCGGCAGCAAGGCAGGAATTGTTTATGCCTGAGAGGAGTGGCAATACTAGGCCTCCCAAGAATGCTGGTGGGCGCAAGTCGAGGCACAAGTCGCTTTATGGAAGCGCCAAGCGAAAAGCAACAATCTAAAATTATGACATATGATCTAACATTCTTCTTCTTGCGCCACTTCCTCCTCCACTCATGAGACCACAGCCACTTTCACTAGGCTCTTTTCTGTCTCGTTCGCCGTCACACAAGCGCACAACCAACCACTGACAAATGCTCACCCAAAGGACCTGGAGGAACCGCAAAAATGACTGCCCCTATGCCAAGCCTCAACTAGTCCAACCTGATGTGCCGAGGCCGCCTCTCATCGGAAAATGGATCCAATTGCAGACCCAAGTTCCACTTTGCTTGCTTGCTTCAGCAGACAACAGAGCCAGAAAATTATCCTCTTGCCGTCAGACAGCCGGCAAAACAGTCTAGGGCCCGCTACTTAGGACACAAGAGGCAGCAAGTTGGTAAATTGCTCTCCCGATGGGCACGAGTTTGTCCCAGGCGGGCACCAAGCGGTACTCTTCGGCGCAGGAGGGCGTGTCTGGCCCGATGTCAATAATTTAGGCTGTAGCAGCACGCGCGCTTGCCTCAGCGTCGGGCGTCCCGCAGTTGAGAGGTGGGCCGCACGCCAATCGGACGACTGCCCGCCCTTAGCCCGACCGAGAGGACCTCTGTTTTGTGCGTCAACAAAACAGACTTGCCGCAGAGAATCCCTCTCCATGTTTGCAAGCAAAAACACGCGCAGACTATGATTCAGTACATCATGTATCTCTACCTCAGATATAGCTTATCCTAGGCCCATTTTTAACATCTATTCACACCTTAGACAGAAACCATCTTCGCCTCCCTTCTCTCGGTGGCACTTTATTTATTCTCAGACATCAAGGGAGGAATATCTTAAGCAACCATGTTGCGACCACTCACTTTCAATTTGCTAAGGCAGCATCACATGGGCCAGATGTCGGCTCGTTTGATAGCAACCCAACCCAGGATTGCACTTGTTCAAGGTCAAACGGTATCCAAAGATGAGTTCTGGTCCAAGAACAAGGATCTGAACAGACCATTGTCGCCTCATTTGTCTATCTATAAAATACAGCTCACATCAACTCTATCAATCATGCACCGTCTCACGGGCCTGGGAGCGAGCGTAGCCTTGTATGGCGCGGGAATAGGAGCTATATTTACCACCCAAAACTTCCCCGAAACCTTGCAACTAGTCCAATCCATGGTGCCCCACTCATTGATACTGGCTTCAAAGGTAGCGGTTGGAGGGGCGCTCCTTTATCACACACTGAATGGAGTTCGTCACCTGGTTTGGGATGTTGGCTATGGATTTCAGCTCAAGCATTTGTACATGAGCGGCTACGTTGTCGTCGTGCTGACAGCCATAGGAGCTGCTGTTATATTTGTTAGAGGGTAACTAAGGATCGCAACAAAATCTCGAAATAAATTAGAAAAGGTATCGCCTCTGAATCTGAGATCAAACGTCTCTGGATTGAGTTCGCTGTGAGAGAAATGCCATAATTTATTTAGCGCATCCTATAGAAGAATCTAGATTTCAGAGATGAGATCCTACCGTTGAAATCAACTTCAATTTCAAAATCTAAGTCGCGCCGATTGATCGCGTTTGGAGTCATCTTGAATTTCCCGCGAACTTCTTCACCCTTTTGGACGGCAATGTAATCGGGAAAGTAAAACACTGTTTGCTTCCAATGTGTATACTTGTTTGCTTCTGGTGATGTGGAAAATCCAACGGGTGTATGACAGGCTGTAAAATCAACTGTAAAATATGTCATGAAGGCATGAATGTATTCATCTCGCTTGGCGGGCAACTTGAATGGAACCTCGAATGTTAAGTCCTCTTTTGTAACTTTATACAGATTTACCTCTCTCACTAGATGGTGGCCCGTAACAATTTGCTTCGCTTCTACTACATCTACTAAAGGTTCACTAATAGCTAGTTCCTTGATACAGGACATTTTAAAACCATAAACATCGTCCCAGAAGTTTATTTTCCTATTCTTATATGCCCTATCTTCAATTGCTGTCAAGTATAATCTGGCTCTATCTGGAAAGAGCAGGCCACCTTTCTTCTTGAGCCATTTATCTCTGGCAAATATTACTGTGTCTAACATAGATTCATAGAATAAACAATAGCCCATCCATTCAGAGATTATAATGTCAACTTCTTTATAATCGCCGGGAAGCTTTTCCAAGTCTTCAATTTTAGATTTGATCACTGTCACTTTGGATTCCAGATGATTTTCCTTGATTATCTTCTTCGCCGAATCAACTATATCAGAGCAGTCAATAGCTATAACCGCCTTGGCTCCAGCCTTGGCAGCAAACATGCTCAATATGGCTGTACCACAACCCACATCCATGACAACTTTGTCGTTGAACAAGTGCTTGTTCCACTCAATCGATTTCAAGTATGTGGAAGTTCTCACTTCATCTTTCAGCATTTCTTCGTGTATTGAGTAGTGACTATATGAGTCGAAGTAATAGTCTTTGGAAGTCAGATCCCTCGCAGCCATATCGGTCACTAAGGGTGCGCGAGCCATTCTGATGATGATTCTATATTATCCTATATTTCACCTGGACTCTTTATAAATAAAGATGAAATCCACCAATGCGATATCTGCTGTCCTGTGGTGAATGTTAATTTTATTCGAGCGCGAGCCACGTGCGGTCCTGTCGGGCGAGAAGCGCTGCTGCGTGAGAACAATGATTCAGTGCACTTCGAACTGAGGCAGTTTGTTGGCTCTGGCCAAATATAATTTCAAACAGGCCGCTCTAAAAAACGATAGCAGATGCTGATTGTCGATTTGTCAGGTATAGCTCATCAACTGAATGAAAAAAGGAATCCCTCAACAAGTGATCACTTAGCCTGCTTGTTATATTCGACGAGCTGCCATCATCGACAGAGCTAAGGCCTAGTTCATTAACTGTGTCCATTCTACTGATAACAGGATCGTGCCATCGATGCAGATCAGGTACATCGATGATTTTATGAATAAGAAACACAGGTCTAGTTATCGGGAATGACTGTGTTACATAAAGGTACATGAATAAGATCCCTAATCAGACGAAATTATAGTCGCTATACTTCGAAAGTAATCTCAAGATTTTTAGCGACCACTTGAGTCTATTGATCAATCCCAAACCATCCATAAGTTAAGCAATTATCTAGTTCACGCAGTTGATGCTATCTATTATTTATTGGTAACCAACGGCAAGCTAAACCAAAAGGCAATAGGATATTAACGAAGAACTCCTCTCATTAAACAGGTAAATTAATTTCAACTCCCCCATGTTCAATCAGTCCAAGTCAGAACGTGAAAAGCAAAAACTCATCGCCGACAAGTGTCAATCTCTGATTGAGGCTCTTCTAAAAGATGAGGAAAACAAATATTGCGTCGATTGCGATGCCAAAGGTCCGAGATGGGCGTCATGGAACTTGGGCATATTCTTGTGTATAAGGTGTGCCGGTATACATCGAAATTTGGGTGTTCATATATCCAGAGTGAAATCTGTCAACCTGGATGCTTGGACGCCAGAGCATGTCGCGTATGTCCAGAGGATGGGCAATAAGCGGGCTCGTGCTATATTTGAGGCCAATCTACCAGATGACTTCAGGCGACCACAGACCGATACAGCTTTAGAATCTTTCATTCGGGCAAAATACGAGCATAGGCGCTACATTCCACACGATTATGTCGATCCTGGTCCACCCGAACCAGCATTCAATGTGGAGGAAGAGCTAAAGCGTCTAAAGGATGAAAAGAGAGGGAGGCTATCAGGTAGCACTGGTAGTAAAAGTGCCACTAATAATTCCGGTGCCGTTCTCAAACTGAACCAGCAGCTTCCACAACCGAAACAACAGCAAAAACCACAACCACAAGAAGAGCCTCCCTTATTGATTGGCATGGATTCCCCGCCGACGTCAGCAAATAGCACACCTCTTCCAGCTAGTCTATCGCAGCAGCCGAATCGAGTAGACAATAACGGGGCACCACTCTCGCATAAACCGAACTCTGCTATTGCTGATTTGATAGATCTAATGTAATTCTATCACTTCTCAGAGGAGAGAACAATCTCTACGTGAACGAGTTACGACTAAGGAGCTCTTAATTATTATCAAGAACGAATTTCTATATCGAATATCAGGTGCTCGCGAGACTGTTTTCCAAATACAGATATTGTATGCTCCTAAACATATCCCTCGATTCAGAGAGTAAGATCGACGATCCGAGAGGGGAGTTTGCGAGACAACTCTCTAGTCTAAGCATACATTTTCATCAGCCCAGAAGGACCACTCCAATCTACGATCAAAGCAAGGCAGCATAGACGAGCACCTTATCTTTGATCAATAAAAATTCGCCGGGGGTGAAAATCCAATTTGTCAGATCGGCACCTAATATGATCCATGGGATTCTGCAACCTGCTTGTCATTAGACTTTCATAAACCACATGCCTCGACTTACCCCACAGCTTGATGTGGCAGGCGACCACTCGTTCGGGTCTAATGACGCTTCTCCTATAGAATGATCGATTCTGCAAAACATCTAAATTATCATCGATGCCACAAAGGACTAGCTTTGCTACCTCAGGATGCAAAAATATTTATGATAAAGTCGCATATATTCACGAAATGGCTGGCATTGGCGTCCACTTAGACGTCCCGCTATGTGTCGGTTCACGGCAAATCGACTGTTAGCAATTACCTGCTGATAAGAGTATCTAGCTCCAAGTGATCGAAACTGCGAAATAATTCCACCTTCTCAATTCTGCCCACTCTGTGTCAGGCTTTCTTTGGTACCTTCCCCTGCAATTAAGGACCAATTGACTTACCATAGAGTTCTGCCCTCCCCTCGTCTAAAAGCTCAACTACTAAGCGTACAAAGTTGACGATCTAGCAGACAGTAGTTGTTTTCTCGCCAAGGGTCTCGGCAATAGTTGAGATTCTAAGCTCACTGCTTTGTTACTCCTGGGCCAAGTTCGAACGAGCGAAAGGTGGCTCTCGCGCTCTCGGCCCTCAGAGATGATGGTGGCGATTGCCATGAAAGACTCTGCTCGAACGTCTGAGACTGCCCTCCCAGCCTTAGAGAGACTGATGAAATTAGTCGAACGCTGAGAGCCAACAACGTGCACAGGCCGGCTAGACAGATACAGCTTGTACAAACTGGCGCCGCTTGACCATAAGATTTCAATGGTTGTTGCTTGTTTTTGACTCTCCCGTCTGAACAGTTAAACTAGCATGCGCACTTGTTGCTCTTTGCCTATTCTCTACTCACCTCCCTGCCATCTCTTCTCTCCAGTTCTAGCCACAACAACGGTGAGTCAGCTTCAACCATTGAGTCATGGCAATGACTTATTGTGCAGACACAACAGCATAGTAGAGAGAGAGAGGAGGAGAAAAAGCGGGTCTCAAGACGACGCTAAAAAAGAAGAGAAAGAATGCCTGCGCTTGTAAGAAGAGGGATAGTGTGCCAGATTCTTTCAATGCAAGTAGAAATCGGGTGTCTCATGCGCACGCACCATCGTTCTGGTGGTAGAGCAGTATTTAGACCCAAACACATCAGACATGCCACCAGTTCGGTAAGAAAGCCCGACGCGCAACCATAGGCTCGGGCAAGACGGTCCGCCGCGCGAGCCTTCGATCCGTGCCAAGGCGGTACGATGAGTCCTGCCAGACGTGTTGGGGGCGGGACGAGTGTCCCGTTCGTTCTCTTGGAAGGCGCACACAACTTGCTGCACCGGCTCAATTTTGGCATGTAGTTTTTTGTCGCACTTGTTGTGTTTGTATGTGCGTGTGCAGTGCACGACCAACAAGACAGTCAGAGAGATGGAACGGGCGGCCAAGCTGGATTGAGCAGAGCATCAAGGCAAGACGGAACGCTTGCCTGGCCACCTATTTTCTTTTCTTTCTCTCTCTCTCTCTCTCTCTCGCTCTCGTTCCTTTTTCCGACAAAAATTATCACTATTTAGCCTCTCAACTTCCTACTCTTTGTTAATAGTTTAAGAATTTTTAAAAAATACTCCAACCAGCTCCCAGAACTTTGTTGTAAGTTGGACTGATTTCCCTGCACCCACTCACTAAGAGCCACCGATAACTAGCCGGCAACAGCACCAATACCGGAAGAGAGCTGGAAGTGATCGAATATACAATTACAGTAATCATCAGCAGCATTAGAAGAATCCATACAACATGGAGATCACTCCAGAGCTGAGAGAGATGATGCCCGATTTCGCCAGTGGCCCCTTGGATAGCTACAGGCGTCGGGCCAGTTTTGATTGGCGTAAGATGCGCCTGTTGAGAGATGGAGAGGATATCTTGAGATTCAAGCACAAGGTTTCGAAGACTCTTGAAACAGATTCAGTATTTTTTAGACACCCATCGGAGGAGCTCTCAAGAGATGAGCATAGAAGATTAACGTTAGTCAGAATGAAACGTTTAATCAAGTTCGAATTATTAGACGAAGATGAGTTCTATGCAAATCCAACATTAACCTCTGTATTATACAACATTCTGGGCCAATATGATTGGTCTTTGTCGATGAAATTGTTCCTCTCCTATGAATTTGTTACAAATAGTTTAAGGAATCAAGGTTCAGCAAGGCATTTGAAGATATTAGACGAGATAATGGACTTTAAGGCGCTGGGTTGTTTCGCATTAACTGAGATTGCTCATGGTTCAAATACAAAGAATATGCTAACTAGGGCGGATTATGATCCAAAAACTGAGGAATTTGTCCTAAATACGCCCAACTTTGAGGCCACCAAATGTTGGTCGGGCAATATGGGCCAAACAGCCACTCATGCAGTGGTGTTTGCGCAATTGTACACTGCCGATGGGCAATGTCAAGGTCTTAACGCCTTCATTGTGCCCATCAGATGTCCGCAAACATTGTTACCCTATTCGGGAATCGTAGTTGGCGATATGGGTCCCAAGATTGGTCTAAATGGGGTGGACAATGGCTTTTTGCAATTCAAAAACCACCGCATCCCAAAGGATTGCATGTTCAATCGGGCGGGCGACATGGACAAGAAGGGAAAGTACACGGGCGATTCAGATACCAAAAAGCGTATGGGTGTCATGCTCGGAACATTGTCCATGGGTCGAGTTGGAATTGTTGGCATGTCCTGCGCCAACCTGGAAAAAGCTTTGACCATTGCCATCCGTTACAGTGCAGCTAGACGCCAGTTTGGGCCCCAAGACGAGGAGGAGCTGCCAATCATTGAGTATCAGATGCAACAGTGGCGCCTATTTCCCTATTTGGCCGCCGCTTATGTTTGGCAGAATTTTGCCATGTCGTTTATGCAAAACTTTATCAACTTTCAGGTGGCCGTGATGTTTGGCGGCGACCAGGAGGATATTGGTGAGCAAGGGGCTGAGATTCATGCAATTTCTAGCGCAGCAAAGGGTTTGTCTGGTTTCATTTGTCGCGACGCCATCCAGGAGTGTCGCGAGGCTTGCGGTGGACACGGCTACTTGAAGGCCTCTGGTTTGGGCGACCTAAGGTCGGATCACGACGCTAACAACACTTACGAGGGTGATAATAATGTGCTCCAACAACAGACAAGCAATTATTTGTTGAGAATCTTCGAGCAAAAACTTGATCATAATCACACTATTAGTGCCCCTTTTGGTTCCACCGATTATCTAGACAATTACGATTCAATATTGAAGAGTAAACCACAGATCGGCACTCAAAGCGATGTCATGAACATGAACTTCATCATTGAATCATACAAGTATCTAGTCTGTTGGTTGCTGAAATCATCGTTGAAGAAATTGAAAGAACGGCTAGCAATTGATAAGGATCCATTCATTGCTCGAAGTAACTCGCAAGTATACTTTTCGCGCTCCTTGTCCTTTGCATTCTGCGAACAGTTAGCTCTAGAGCGCTGGCACAACTTCATCAATGTCGAGGAAATTGAACAGTCACTTGCTCAAGTTCTTGAACGACTTGGTATCCTATATGGGCTCTGGGCGCTTGAAAAGCACCTTGGCACCCTTTATCAGGCGGGCTACTTCGAGGGCCCCAAGCCGACCGAGTTCATTCGCGCCGGTATCATAAAGCTGTGTACCGAGATCAAGAATGATGCAGTCTCATTGGTCGATGCAATGGCACCCAGCGACTTTATACTCAACTCGGCGCTCGGAAAATCTGATGGTCAAATCTACAAGAATATCTATGACTCAATCATGAATTCGAAGAACGCCATGCAACGGCCCGACTGGTACCGAGAGTTCACCGATGATAAGCCTTTGATTGGCTACATGAAAGCCAGACTTTAGGAAACAAACGCTCCAACAGGAAACAACTATACAGCTAAACTATTTGTTGTTCATGGTTAGGTCAGGTTCTTCCACAGGCACAATGATAGATATCTGAACTAACCAGAGCACAGGAACTCGTGGTGATGAGACCAAAATTGTTGACATAAAGAGAGAAACAACTATATATCCGTTCGAAATATATACACTATCATCTCAGATGCAATATCTATTGGATACTTATATAATTGGGGCGACGGAAGTGAGGAGTCACGGAAGCATAGGGCACAAAGATATCAATGTTCCGAGATTGAAAGTTACAGTATAAAAGAGACTATTCTGATATAATGAAACAGATCTTAAAATATATAAACACAATGTTCTTAATTGGAGTTGATTGGATTGGACTCGATAAATATCTGAAAGAACCAAGGTCTAGCTGGATGATGGGGCGTCATTCATGGGTGGATTGATCGTACATGTGCATGCTCAACGGTGCAGTACGATATCAACCGCACACATTCTACTCGCGAAGTCCATAATTCTTGAATGTCCAATAAACTCTCGAGACACTGTTACAATATTTCATTCTAACTCATTGACCGCCTCTAGTATTATTCAAACAAGATCCTTTAGATACTCAAAACTCGTTGCAAAGAACAGGTGGCCGTGAGATGCCCGTCAGGATTTGCTAAAATAATTGAGGACTGAGATTGAGAGGAGGCTTACTGATTCCGTCGATTAGAGTTCATCTGTTGCTTGAGCGAGAACATTATTAGCGATCATCGGGTAGGGCCATCCTGATCGGAATTCTCTCAACATGGATAAACTAAGGAGAGCCTTAAGTGGAGAAGAATCTAATTCCACCGGCTCGGCGGATGAGGAGTCTGGGTTTGCTTCCCAATTCAGAGATGCTACCACGCTCGGCTGGACATCTCGCATCAAGGGCTTCGCCATTTGCTTCGGACTTGGATTCCTGTTCAGTATAATTGGAATCCTCTGTCTTATGATACCCTCCAGGAAAGGTATGAGGTTATTCGCACTGTTCTACTCCATTGGCAATGTCACATCCATAGCAAGCACATGCTTTCTTATGGGACCATGGAAGCAACTGAAGAGAATGTTCAACCCCACCCGTGCACTAGCCACAATAGTAGCGATTACATTCCTAATATTGACCCTAGTAACAGTACTAGTGAAATCAAATCCTAACACATTACTGACACTATTATGCTGTTTGATACAGTTTCTAGCAATGATATGGTACAGCCTATCATATATACCATATGCTCGTGATGCAGTTTTGAAAGTACTCAATTTCTGAAAAAGGCATAATCTGCAATCAAGATCAAATCGATTCCTTCTATTTATACTCTAATTAAACACCACACCGGTCTATATTTATTCTGCGTTAATCCACGGATTGCCAAAGAGAAGTTGGCTGAGATTCCTTAACTGCCTGAGATCATACATCTTACAGGTGTTTATTACAGATACAGTAGTTTTTCTTAGTTATTTGGAGTGATTTGTTGATAGAGGCATTCCATCAAACTCCAGGGGACTAGATCTTTGAACAATCATGATAACATCATAGATAGATCCATAAGTATATGTACATTCTTCTATAACTGGATACTTGCAATTTCACGAGACTGGCAAACTTCAAACCGTTATTTTTACACCTGAACAAGTGGACTTAGACGAGGCTTCATTAATATTAAATTCCTCAACGTCTGAGTCACTCTTATCGTCCTCTGAATTATCACTCTCCTCCAAAGGTATGCGACTGAATTCATTTTGTGGTTGACGGTTCTTTTCAAACATGTTAGCGAATGCTCTTCTTGAGAACTTTGTAAAGAACGCGCTGCCGTGATTTGAAGTGGCCCCATTAGGCCGCCTCGGAAAGCGACCAGAATGACCGAACAAGCTATTGATTGATGTGGGATAGCCATTCGAGTGCAAAGAGCCGAAGGATGATTTAGATCCCACGCCATAGTGACCATTTTTCCTTGCTCTGCTGACGACAAATATCAACACTCCGACAATTGAGAATATTATCAGATAATGAATGGCACTGGAGCCACTGTTTATCGAACTAGTGATGGAAATACCACGATTCAAGCCCATGTTGGTTCCCATCCCGCTGAGGCTCAAGCTGTCTATATGCTCCACCGACCTAGAAAATCTCCATAAGTTAACTGGTGTTATGTCGACAACATAGAGAGCATCAGCCTGATCGCCGGTGATCGCCAAATCATGGGCCATACCAAAGGTTAATCCATTGGGTGGCGAGAATCTAGATAATAGCTGCCCCGTAGTAACGTTGTAGACGAATCCTAGAGGAGGTTTGTTCGCATTGTACAGATCTTCACCGGATACTGCCACTATGATACCACCTCTGATAGGACTATAATCTAGCGAGAATAGTCTTCCATTGAATAATGGATCAGCTATAGTGAATTTGGCTTTGATCGCACCATTGAGAAGTACGCTCTCGTCGCCTCGGCTACTAGAGTCATTGTCTGGTCTTCTTGGCTCGAAGCTGAAGCACTGTATCCTACCATTCTCTCTGTCCGCCACGCAAAGCATTTTGGCCTCCTTAGCATAGGTTATCTTGTGAGGGATATTAAACGTTGGTTGTATCGTTTGAGTGGCCAGGTAAGCAGCATCGGGAGATTGGCCAAATTCACCGATGTACTTTCCTCGAGCGGAAAACATAACTATTCTACTATTACAGTAGCCATCAGCAACGAAAATGAAATCGCCTGTGTCTGCAACACTAGTGGGTTTACAAAAGTGAGATTCATCGTTGCCTGGTAGGAAAGGTGTTCCTAATTCTAGAATGTTTCTCGAGCCATCCAACGAGTATTTGAACACTTGATGAAGAGCCACATCAGTGAGCCATAGATTCTTCCCCTCAAGATCTAGAGAGAGACCGTGGGGCATGAAAAACTTGTCTTGACCCCATGCCCGAATGATCGTCTTTCGAGTTGGATCTATGGTGACCACCGTTTGCTCTTTGATAGGTGAGTCTTTGTCAAGCTTATAGACATCATTATCGTTGAAGGTGTCTGGTCCCCATCGATGTGAGCCTCGATGAAAAATGATGACATTGCCGTCGTTGTCGACATCGACACCTGCTATGTTACCGAATAGTTTTTTGCCGATAGGATAACCCTCATCGAGAGTGTATGTGAACTCAGATTTGTTGGATTGCACATCTTGCGTCAGGAATATAATAATTACAATTATGAATGCAGTTGACGATAAGTAAATTGGAATCATGGATAGTTTGGGAGACATATCGACATTGCTGAAATGTCATCCAATAACAAGGAAGACAGTAAAAACTCGGTTTAAACCTGTATTGCAAAGCCCCAAAGTTGGTTTCACTAAAGGAAATTCACTAAGAATCCATTGCTGAATGATTTGAAGAAATTCCAGCTTGATAAATGAGAAATTTTAAATCTACGCTAAAGTGTGAGATAACCTAAAGTTTATGACAGTTCCCGTAGTGGTCGACATGAACATATGCGGAGTTTCCTTTTCTTCGCTCGCTAAGAGGCCTAAAATTGCACCATGGCGAACCTGTTTATTTTGAGGGCTTCACAGCTGGCTGATCGGTGTCCATTACTCAAGGCCCCCGTAGGTGTGAGCGTTACAGCAAGGCTATTCATTTGGACTGTAAGATCTTGCATACACAAGCGATCTATTGTGACTTAAAGATTAGCTGTTATGACGTGAACGTCCATTCGAGCCGCTTCATCGTTAGATTTGGCATAAATCTGATCATCGCTTCAAAGGCCTTTTGACCACCTCCTCTACGGGTCAACACTTCTCCAATAAGAGCGAGGCGAGTGACGTAATTTCGGTGGCCCCTCTTGGTAATGCTGCCAAATTTTTCTTCAATTTCGCCAACTGATGTGACCGTCCAATGATGTCTTTAGAGTCTAAGTCAAAAATCAAGTCAGTCAGAGTCTTCGCACTCTTGTTACGGAAGTTCAGTCGAACGTAGACGTTGGGGGCTCAATGGAACACTGCCGATGATAAGGACTATTTATCATTCGACGGTTTACCATTTTGCACAATAGTTGGCATCTACTGACATTCACAGCTCGAAATTGAGGTATAAGCTGCTATCTCAAGCAGATCACTAGTCTATAGGAGGTTTGCACTCCAGCTTCCGATCGGTAAGATGAGCTCCTTGAATGACCCAAAATAGTTTACCACCATAGGATCCCCTAAAAAGTCTAAGAATCGATTAGTTCTCCCCCGATAAATGCAAGAGATCTACTAATATCAGTTACAGCCGCGGTGCAGAGGTCATCTCGGCGACGGATTTAGATGACTGGGCTGCAACTTGCAATGATTTAACCAGTTGGTTCACAATTAGATGTGAGAAATGGACCAACTTGATGCTCATTGTCTGTGTGACCTGGTGAAAAACGATTTCACCGCCACAAACATTATTCGCCACGAACATCAATCAAATGACAGGTTGAGCAATCAACTCAATTTGAGTCTATTATTTTTGCATTTTCGCCACACTAGATAGGACACTCTAGATAACCATATCTCAGCCTCTGTGCTCACCCTGAAACTGGGAACCTCACTGCAAATCGGATGCTCCTGATTTCGACCGGGAAAGGAAGGTAGATTTGAGCAGTGCAGCATGCATGTTATAATCTGAAAGTGAAGATAGAAAGCGTTACGACCTAGCGCGTATCGACACCACTCCCAAATCGAACTCAGAGATTTACCCACTTTTCAGAGGGCTCACCAGGCATTCCAGATAGTCTTCAACCGCATTTGAACATGCCAATTGTGGGTGCCGTAGCTACCAGGAAGAGAACTCTAAGAAATCTGTCTGTCAGCTGGAGATTCGATCTGCCAGCTGACAGATTACCAGTCTTGTTCGGACTTCATCGACTCAGCACGTAAAGACGTCAAGACTCTGCTCCAAGGGCTGCAGAAGAGATGGGTCGACGCAAGGATAAGAAGACCAACTTATGCCGCCCAAACGATAAAGGAGAAATCTTCTAATTCCATGGGAAAGACGATCCCCTCCAGTTGGTTAAGAGCTGCAAGGACTCGCGCTTCGCTCGAGCCCGCAGACCGCCTTGATGCTTTGCCTCGTGTCGTCTCTCCTATGCTGAGCATCACACGTGCGGCCAATGTTTGGAAATAAGCCGAGAAGCTATATCCTCTCCTTTAATCTAAAGCTCCATCATATTACACATAGGAGCAGGTCTTCAATCAGCAACTACCAGGTCAGAGATTCTAGTATTTGATGTCTCCAGCGCTCCAGTCTTTAGCTAATATATCATGTCTATCCCAGCGTGGATCTCAAGAAGTTCCCTCAATTTAGCCAGAATATTTCTACCCCCAGTTAATCGTAAATCACTATCCAGTTTATCAAACCTGCCGAGCTATTCCATCCGTGATGAGGATAGGCTAGATAAGTTATGTAAGGAGTTAACTGCGCAACGGTTCAAGAACATTGTTGTCATAGATACCAAGTTGACACACCCAAAATTCATGATCATAGCTACCGCCTTTAGCCAACGTCATTTAACCAGCGGGACTGAGCAGATCAATAAGTACTTCAAGAGTGACATTAGGGAAGAGACGGAAGAATTTGCAAGGTTGGGCATTTCCCAGGATTGGAATGTCATTGATCTCAACGACATCATGGTACATCTCTTCTGCAAAGACTGTAGGGAACATTTCGACATCGAACAATTATGGGCCGTAGGCGAAGAATACGACAGTCTTGTCAAATCGACTCCGGCCGAAAGGAGGCGCGTTCAAAGCGAAGACTAGTGCGTCTCTTGAATGGGCTCATTGTGCCCATCCGAAGCGCCTTCTCATGACACAGACTACGCAGTAAGGCTTCTTGAAACCTGTTGCAATTTGCTCCTCGCGGCTTGCGAGTGGTAAGCAAGATGACTTCTACCGCCAAGCTCAAGAAGCTATTGGTAGCGGTATATGTGCCGAACTCTATTAGTCTAACTTTTTCTACGTTTCACTGATAGATGTATAGATAAATAAAATTGTTATATTCGCAGACCGAGATGATCTAACGATTAAACGATCTATCTCGAGTTCAATGTAATAATAAGCCACTATATTTTGTTATAGAGACTTCCATAAATTAATTTGTCGCTATTTAGGTACCCATCAACCATATTAAACCAAGATCGATATGGATACATCGGAATTTATATACACCCCTGAAATGGCCATACTATACGCGCTTGGTATTGGCGAGGAAGAGGACCTAAAGTATCTTTACGAATGCTGTGAGGGGTTTACATACTATCCAAGCTTTTGCATCTTGCCTAGCATCAAAGCGTTGATAGATTTCGACACGCATCAAAACCATCTAGCAAAATTGAAGATTCCTTTTGATGTTTCCAGGTTGTTACACGGTGAGCAGTTTCTAGAATTTTACGCGCCCATACCACCCAACGAGAATAGATTCATCACTAAGCAACCTCATATGGTTGAGATATTGGACAAAGGTTCGGGCACTATTGTTATTACAGAAACGAATACATACACTCAAACGGGCCAATTGTTGTGCCGTAACCAAACTTGTTGCATGATTGTTGGTGCCGGTGGATGGAATGGGCCTAGACAGACTGATAACAAGTTGGTCGAAAACATCGTAAAACCGCCTGAGAGGAGCCCGGACAAGGTTGTAGAGCAACAAACTAAGCTCAATCAAGCGGCCCTTTATCGTCTATCCGGTGATCGAAATCCGTTACATATTGATCCAATATTCGCACAAGCTGGCGGTTATTCGAGGCCAATCTTACATGGTCTTTGCTCTCTAGGATTCGCTGTTCGTCATGTGATGAAGTCCTATCCGAACGAACAAGTGCATAGATTAAAAGCACGTTTTTCGGGTGTCATTTATCCGGGTGAAACTATAGTTACCTCTATGTGGCGCGAGGGGGCAAGGGTACACTTTCAATGCAATGTCAAGGAGACGGATAAAACGTTGATTTTAGGCGCATATATTGATATGAAATCACAATCTTAGAGAAAAATTACAACCTATCGATGGCTATGTTACTCTTTTAGGTTCCTATTAATTATGAAGCTGAATTCTCAATCATTTGTTGAAACTTGTGAGTTTGAGGTCGCTTGGTTTGCCGAACATTTATCACATTTGAGAGCAAAATTTGCATCATCGAGGAAACATTTGGGATCATCGCGAGCACAAATAAAGTGAAATTTTCTACGACAGCGTTTACCACTACACCCGATCGTTGCACCCTTTTTCTTGCACAACGAGCAATTATGGTGAAAAGAATCCCTAATAACTTCTTCCATCTTGAGTATTTGTTTTCCTACAATGTGGACACCCTCCGACCAAACCAAACAATCCTCGTGCACCCATATCTCTTGCACGTTGTTGTTGGTGTTCAGGCTATAGTTAGCCAACAGGGAGTATCTGGACTTTTTCGTTTTCTTGGGATTCGTGAGAGTAGTGTTGGGTGCAACAGGAGCAGAGTTGGACGGTGACTTCTGTAGTAGAGAGTTGGAGGACGCATTACTTGAGCGGTTGGATTTTTCAACTTTGGCCTCCAGATCGCCAGAATCGGGCTTGTTTTTTGCCGTCTTCGAGTCAGTCAAATCGATGTTATAGGGACCGTAGAGGTCTCCCAAGCCCCGATAATGACAGATCCTGCGACAGAGAACGCAAACCCATGGGTCTTCGATCGACTGTTTGGTGGTGGACTGTGTTTGTTGGCGAACACCACTCTTGCTGGTCATTGTTATCGTTACTGCTTGTGCTTACAAGTTCAGACGCTTTAGATTCGATTCTGTCCCTGAAAATTGTAAATCATAGGCAGTATGAGTTTAATCAGAGTTCATCAATATCCTTTTCTATTGATGCGATAAAAGAATCTCAAGGTAAACAAATATTTCTGTTCACAGTCGAAGGATACACGTTCAAACACGCGTAGCGCGGTGCATCATTGGCGCAAAAAAATGCTTGCACGCTGCATGAAAGAGGAAAAATGTCGGTAGAGAACACGTGATTCGTGAGATGTGGCGCCAATTGATAGTCCTGCGGGTCAGTCGAGTAGTCCATAACCCTTGAGCCGGACTTTCCAACTTCGAGCCGACGAGACACAGGAAATCTAAGATCTGATTGGATTAAACCTTTTGGGGCCCCTCCAACCCACCCAGAACGCTGTCTGTAGTCTGTCCGATGAGGCCTGCGCACGATGTTAAGGAGAGCCTTGGGAAGAACTCAACCGAGTGGATCAAGGTTCCGTTTGTTGCTTGTCAGGAGGCTAGACGAGGTTAAAAGATTATTAGTGACGACAGAGGTGTTCATTAGAAGGTTTTGAAGGATGTAGCGTGCCCTTAGTGGATCCCATGTATCGATTGGGTGTGACTCGTCAGGGTGCCTAGAAACAGAGCTGTAGAGGCGCATGTGGAAAAGTAGGAGGGTAGTGTTGCGACAAGAGTAGTCTGGAGTTGAGTGAAAAAAGTTGTCAAAGTTTAATCTAGTAGTGGTGTTTATCCTGCTACTCTTGTTGTCATCACCAGCTCAGGCGGGTGATTGTTTTAGTTAGCGCCTGTGGATGACTTGTCATCAGAGGTTTCTTCCTATCACTGTCTCTCCCTCCTTCTCTTCATTTGTATCCATGTCTTTTCTAATCTCGAGTCAAGTGAAACACAGGCCAAAGCTTGCCTGTAAATGCTGTATGGCATAGAGAGGCGCACTTTGTTAAGTGGAACGCGTGACTAAGGCGAGCCTTTTGGCGGGCGGCGTTAACCATTGTCCGGATCCTTATCAGGGCCGCTGGAGGAGAAAGCAGACTTAATTGCGTCGCCTTGGAGCAAAAGTTCAGAGATGGGAAAATATTCGACAAATCCCTCCGAGTCCACCAATCCAGTAAGGTTCATTCTCCACCGTAATTGGCTGACCACTTCTTGGCAAGATTAACAGGTAACGCTTATAGTTGGCCACCAATGACTCGGCCAGGTTTCTTTTTTCCCGTCTCACTGTGACAAACAATGGCCTTGACCATTGGAAGTGAAGGAGGTAGACGCAATCAATCACCTTTAGCCCCAAGGGAGCAAGCTGAGTCCGTCTGGTCCGTGAGACTGTAATGGATGAAATGTCTCGGAGAGAGCCCGCAAGTGGCAATGTCTCGGGCCGAGGACGAGATTTAGCAGAAGCTCAATGGGCTCAAGGCGCCCGGCTGGCTGACTGGCTTGCATGACACTTAATTTGCTGACGTGACTCTCTTCCCAGCAGTTCATGTTGGCGCACATGTTCTTTTCCCAATTTTTCATAAAGAGCTTCCTCTATAGGCTTCCAAGCAAAAGCAATGGCGACAGTGAGCGCCGCAGCGCGAGAAAGAGAAAAATGCCAAAATGATGAGACTCAAGAAGTCTGAAGAAGATGCAACGAAGTTTCCTTCTCATTCTGCCAGTCAGTCAGATAGACAGACGGCCTTGCAACGGCGACTGAGAACAAATGATAAATTGCTCCAGGAGGAAGCGGCGGCGCGTACAGGTGGTCCTCTGGGTTGCTCTAGGGGAGCCATGCGACGGTGGAAGAAGTTGGAGGAGTTCATGTTTTCGGTATTAGTATTGGTTAGCCGTAATGGATTTTAATAATGAAGTCAACGTGACTTTCTTTTTCTTTTTCCTCTAACCTTCTCTCCCTTTCCATTCCTTTCCTGCCCTCCCCTTCGCGCTTGGCAACTCCGCCTCCTCACTCCGAAGGCCCACCGGATTCTAAACATCTCTGGCCCTTGTTCAGATTGTCTCCGTGTCTACATGTACCCATCTATCCAAATCCAATCATATATTCCATACAAGTTTCTTCTTTCCACTGGAGCCTGTTTCTTTCACTCATCGATAATCGATAAACGATTAGCTTTTGCGGCTGGCGCCCGTCTGAAATGCTTGGAACTCCAACAGGCTCCAATGTGGCTACCCATTGAGTTGATACTTAGTGGCAACAAGTTTTTCATTTTGGACATTTGCCGACTCTGCTACAATCGGCTGGAATTTATGACAACAACAAAATAGATCCTAACACGCGCCAACAGGCGGCCTTATCTCGCTCAACGCGAGGCACTGGTGGAAGGCGCGAAATGAGGCCAAGGGTGGAAGGAGCTTTGTTTCTAGATAGAATTGTCATAAGGCAGCATAAGCAGCCAGAGGCTTACAAATCGAGCCTGGGCCATAGATCAATCTGGGCGGATAGTTTGGGCCGATATTTGACAGAAACTGAGTAACAAAATGGGGCTAGCACTGACACATGGGCCCGAGTTTGTCTATTCGTGCTGATTATCACTGTCATTATTTCTGCCAACTAATATCACTAAAATGTTCACTTGCTTTCAGTCGTGTTTACGAGTTTGCCAAAGGGAGAGAAAAAAGGTCCTATCCGGGCATGGTGATCGATACCGAGTGCTCCTGTAAAGTGGTAAGCATGATTCTGCGTGACGCACGCAATTGATTAGGAGGCAGCCAAAGTGCGCCTGTAAACAACCTGTTTACTTTTCTGCATTTACTCTCTCTCTCTCTTTCATTTCTACTCCTCCAGCTCTCAAGCTATCAATTGAGCCGGCTTGCGTGGTAAAACACGGGCAGTCTAGATGCGAGATTGCATAACAGCCACACTTTGAGGGCCTGCGATCGGGCTAACCTTTTTATCCCACACAGCAGCCCTCTCGCGTCCCCATTCAACCAGAACCACCCGTGCCACGCCTGATCCAAAGAACCATTCATTATCTATTGAAAATCTATTTCAAGCGCTATCCAACTCGAGGCTTGGGCACAGAGAGGCGAGGAAGTCTAAAGGGGCACTCTAAACGGAATTGGGGGGCGATTTGTGCAAATCTGGCTCGTCTGTGTGAGTTTTGGGAGCCCCACGATCGAGACACTGTTAGACGTCGGTTAGAATTTTGTGGTTTGCCTAGCCACAAGTAGCAGGAGAAAGTGATTCCTGTTCAATCTAAGAGCAGCTCGCCCGCGGTCGAGGATACGCCCCCCATTCTGCTTGGCTCCAATCAACTGGGGGCGGTGGCACGAGATACAGTGTATGCAGCAAGTAGGCTGCGGGAGGGACCTTGGAGGCTCGTCGCCGGCCGCCTTGCTACCTGACTCTTAGTGACGCTCACTTTCAGGAGGGCTTCGGATGCTGAGCTTGTTCTGAGCTCCAGCCAACGGGTTGCAGACTTCGCAGATCAAGATAAGACGACCACCGGATGAATTTGCCCTAATGCATTGTTGTGGAAGGAAAAAAGTATCAATTATGTAACGCCACCTGAGGCTTTGGTTGCCGGAAAGGCGTGCGCCCAGACCGGCGGGGTAGAGGCGCGGATTGAGGTGCGGCTCAGGGCGCAGACGTCTGGGCGGGCGGGCGCCGCCAAGGCGACAAAGACAGGATAGAGCTCTGTTGGCGCTGTGTGGAGGGCAGCAGAGCCGTTGTTCGGGCCGGTAAGCTTTTAGTCTTTATCTCAATCTTGCCAGAGAGAGTGCTGGTGCTGGCAGGTCTTGGCGGTGGAGCCGGTGCTGAGGGTGCGCCTGCGCGAGCTAGACCGGTGGCGGCCCTTAGGACGGGCGCGCGTTCCCCAATGCAATGGCGTGGCGAGGCTCGTGCGTGAGGGTGCGCGCCCCACAGCTTTGCACAGGCAGCCCCTCACTGCACTGGAGCAGCTACGAGTCCTCTCGCATACTAATGCTCCACTGCCAGCATCTGGCCGCAAATCTCGTGCACTGGGACGCATGGAAGCCTCTGGAATGATGCGCCGACAGGTTGCTCTCTGACTGTGGCACACGAGGCCAAGCGCCTCTCTCAATTAGTCTCTTCCTCTTCAACTCCATCCGAGGGGCGAAGGGACGGCGAAGAGTTTGATTGCTGGGCTGCATCCTTGGCAAGGGTGTGGAACTCGTTCGTCCCTTCCTCACACTCAACGCAAAGGCGAGGGGACGCTGTTCCTCGAGGAATTATCGAAATTTCATTTCCATCCAGTTCCGTTGACAAGTAGCAACAACAGGTAGTCTCTGGGGGCTGCTCTTTGGGCCTTTGCCTAGTGTGTGTTTGTCTGTTTGTGTGCGCTTAAATGTGCGCGCTTGAAGGTGTGCGCCTTCACTCTGTTGAGGGCTTCACAGCAGAGATGCAGCGCGATTTTCTGTCGCGATCTAGCCAAGAAATGAATGGGAATAAAAACGATTAAAGTCCAACCCATTGCTTCGGCGGGACTTGATTGCGCAAGTCTAACACTTTATAGAAAGGCCTGCGAGTTAGAGCAGCCAGACACACGCACACCAGGCGAGAGGGGCTCGCCAGAGCGAGTTCGAAAGGAGCAGAGGAAATCTCCACTTTGTGTCTTCGCTTCTCCCTCAAGCTCCTGGGCGTGTGGATTGCTGCCGGGTGAGATCGGCGCCACCACTGAGTTAGCCATGAAAGAAGGGCGCTTCAATTCGAGCGCTGCCGCCCAAGAGTGTGAGGCGGAGAGAAACGTTAACTAGCCAGTGCCAAGAGTTCCTTGGGAGCACTTGCATTGCATTGCATGTTGTCTCATTGCAATTTCCTTCGATTCCTTTCATGACCTCAGACTCTTTTGCTGATCGCTCGTGCTCAGAGAGGAAGGAGAAGATCTGGAGGAGTCGGAAGTGGTAGAAACTGATCAGGAGCATCAGTGTCGACTAACTACTGGAGCCACTACAAACGAAGGACCATAGAGCTCAGTCTGAGAGGGAGAGGAAAGAGGAAGCGAAAGAGAGGGAGAGAGGAAGAAAGTGAGTGTTAGAGCAAACAAAACCGAACGAGATTAGATCGGAATAATAATAGTCGTCAAATCAATAATCGAGAGCAATTTGAGAATTGTTCCATTGGCGGCTGGGCGACAAAAAAAGGCGCCAAGAGAACGCATTGAAGAGAGTGAGAGCGCGCCTCCAAAAGTGCATAAGTGAGAGTGCATCATTGGCCGTGCGACTCTTGTGTCTCTCTCACATTGGCCCGGCCCGTCTGTCTATGTGTGCCTCTATTTGCGCCCGTGTGTCTCTGCGTGTGCCCACCAGCGTTTGGCCACTCTCGGGCGCAAGCTCCATCGATAGACTAGATGAGCAGCGCAATTGCCACCACAACCACAACTACTGCTAGAAAAACCGCAACTGCAACCACCATCATCTTCGTCCCTATCATCATCATCCTCAGTGCCATCTGTTAATCTGTGCGAATAGGTTTGATAATTTCGTCGAGCTGGTGGTTCAACTTTCTGAGCCGGTTTCCATCAAGCGATTTTTCTGTTTGTTTCATATATATCGAGCTAGCTTGGCAGGCTCCGTGCTGGTGGCAGGAAAAGTGCTAGCCCCGCAACGTCAACATCAAGGGAACCACTGCAACCACAACCACAACCACAATAACCACAATAACCACAATAACCACAACCAAGCAACAACAACAACAACAACTACCAAAGAAGAACAAATTCCACAAGTGGCACACAATCGCCAACTAGTGTTCACTCGCAAGCAACTAGGCGCCACTAGCACACTCGCGCAAAGAGACCATAGAGATACAAATACACACAAACAGACAGACAAATAGACAACCAGACAGACAGACGCACAAACAAGCATTCCACCACATCACACGAGCTTCGGCGCCCTCCCCCATTGGTTAGGCTGAGTGCAGGCGCGTTGTGGTCGTGGTCGTGGTCGTCGTTGTCGCCGCCGCCGCCGCCGCCGCACAGTCTCTCGGTGAGACTGTATTGAGCAGCGTTGGGTGCCGTTGATTAGGCCTTTTTGTCCTGTAGATAGAAACAAATGATTGAGCGAGAGTGGTGCAAGGAACACGCATCGAGAGAGATCATTGAAACTTGCAACTCTCCCTCGGCCATTGGTAACAACTTGATCAGAAATTTATCTGTCCCCGCGTCTGTTTCACTCTGCAGGAAAGTCTCTAGCGCACTCCCATAGGCGAACCCTCTATGTGTGAGTATGAGTGTGACTGTGTCTGTCTATCTCTCTCTGTATGTGCTTGTAATATTCCCCTTTTGTGTCCGAAAAGCGTCCATACAGCACAGCCATTGAGCATCAACAAGTGCCATTATTGACTAGACAAGTTGTAGCTTGATTTCCTTTTCATGAAAATGTTACCGTGACAAAGACAAAAAGGCGCTCGCACTCTCTTAATCAGGCCGATGAATTATAATCATCATACACTTGTTACTCATTGAAACTGATCCACATCCAGCTACACAGCTATCCTAATTGATATAATAGTAACAAGAATATTAATTATAACCATAACAATAATAATAATAATAATAATCACAATAATATCCATTGCTACTTCGATAGCTAAAGTAGTGTATCGATAATTATATGCGCTTGAGATTTCATCATCGTACTCTTGGCTCCAAGAGAGGGGTAAGACTGGCAACTAGTTCAAATATAACCTGATCTAGAGACGAGAAAAGTTTAGCAAAAGATTTCGTGAAACGGACTCGCCACATAGCGACCCGGTGATTGTTGTCCAACGATCGATTGATTATACATAGTTATCGAAATCAGAGGTGGACGTTGAAAATTTGCAAAGGTGGATCATCATTGAGAAAAAAGGCTTCCAGGATGATGGATAGTAATGGGGGACAGTGGCAGGTGGCGGCGCAGAATAAGCGCAAGGAAAAGGCCCGTGTAGCAGCAAGAGCTAGACGTAGTCAGGAGGCCAACATTATCTTAGAGATGGCAAGCGAGTTGCACATCACGCAAGAAAAAATGCGCCGCATCGACAAGGCCACCATCGTCAAATTAGCTATCGATTATCTCAAGGCATTCGATATCCTCTGCAGATCTCCCCAATCACCATCCCCTCCCTCATCCAGCTTTCATCCAGCTGACATCACTCCAAACCCCGTTCATAACCAGCAACAACAACATCAGCCACCACTACAAGTGCCCATACCCAACGAAAATAGCAACATTGAGAACGAAATTGAGAACAACTTATGTAATAATAATATAATCCACCACAATAGTAGCCATTATCTTGTTAGAAACAATGATGACGAGGAACAATACCTGAAATTGTCTCTAGAGTTACCCACGAAATTCATTAAAATTGACAATGAACACCAACAACAACAACAACAACTACAACTACA
>Ga0058701_10000128_pt1 | contig 63073 bp, 42 predicted proteins | sample AgamicOrMae_FD_97039 | JGI IMG/M metagenome (GOLD analysis project Ga0058701, IMG submission 97039) | Agave microbial communities from Guanajuato, Mexico - Or.Ma.e | ecosystem: Host-associated > Plants > Phyllosphere > Phylloplane/Leaf | place: Guanajuato, Mexico | collected 2012-06-04
ATAGTACACCGAGACTCCACCAATCAACCGCTCGGCCGTATTGATTATCTTCAATTACCTCAGGGCTTAAATATTCGGGCGTACCACAGAATGTTCGAGTTGTATCTGTAAATCTAATGTTGTCTTTACACAGGCCAAAATCGGCTATCTTAATATGACCATCACGTCCCAATAATAGATTCTCCAACTTCAAATCGCGATAGATAATATCATGGTCATGTAAATAACCTAATGCCGAAACAATCTCGGCACCATAGAATCTTGTTTTATCCTCACTGAATTTTCTTTCCGTAGACAAATGATAGAATAATTCACCACCACCGGCGTACTCCATGACAAAACATAGACGCTCACCATCTCTGAATGAATATTTCAATGCAATGAGAAATGGATGATTTGTTGTTCTGAGGACACGGCTTTCAGTTAAGGTATGACCGACTTCATTCTGAGATATAATCACATGTTTTTTGAGGATCTTTATAGCGTATAATAAATCAGTTGATTTTTCTCTAGATAGCATAACTTTGCCCCAAGAGCCTCGGCCTATTAGTCTGATAAGGTTGAAATCATCTAAGCACATTTTTTTGGGCTGCTGTATTGGTGGTAAATTGTTGATGTCTGATGTGACAAATGGTGGAGAGATTTCAATATTATTAATGCTATCATTATTTGGTGGTAGCCTATTGGCTGTTTCCATGATGGCATTGCACCAGCTGTCGCGATCGTGATCATTTCCAGCGGAAAAATTTCTTTCTATCTCCTGTTCGGGACTTAAACCTTTGATGACAAATATAAAATGTGTTGCTGATTCCACTTTTACAATATGACAACCCCTTACAGTGAAATTATTAGTAGGATCCCTATATTGACCAATAGGTGGTTTTTGTTTGAATCCCAATAGTGAACCATCATCCATCAATACAAAATATCTTGCACGCCAATTTTTGATATGCTCCCCTCTTTTAAGGAGCCAACCCTCTCTGACAATCATGTTTGATATAAATCTCCGATGCTTGGAATAAAGCAATTTTTATCTACTTATATTAATTTTGATAGTAGTCGAAGTTTCGATGATAATGATAATTGTGATTAATCTTCATTGATTGGAATCAAGGATCAGTATTGATACAATTGATATTTAATAAATAATGGTGTTAATATTGATGATGACGATGGTGAAGATAACAACGATGATGATGATAATGACAATAATAAACTTAAGCTTTATGCTGTTGATTTTGGTGTCTATTGAGGAGTAGCCTTAGTGTTAAGTCATTGTAACTTTTGATATAATGAACCCATGAGTTAGTTTCTGTCATGATTAATACATCATATAGGACATTTAAGACGAAAACAATGTCGAACATACAGTAATGGGATAGACAGAGTGAGAGAGAGAGACAGAGAGAGGGAGAGAACACCCAAATGAATGGAATAGATGATATGGTATTTATGCCTCCCGGTGTTTGTGTGAGACTGTGTGCGTATTTTTCTCTATCAAGTATGGCATTGCGCTAGCAGCTGGAGCAGAAGCGGACTAGTCCGCTGGAGTCTTCAGCCGTGGCAGAGGCTTTGATGCAAGCGGGTGCATCCGTCTTGTTTTGGTATGAGTGTATATGTGTATGAGCTTGTGTGTGCATCTGTCTTGGAAGTGGCATTCGGGATAAACAACCCCGCCGATCGTGTGCGTAATATTTGTTTGTGGATGGTTCGAGACTGAGTGAAAAAATGTATCCTCATCAAGAGGACTGAATATAAATATAATCACGACTACCATATTTTCAGCTGAAAACGTGTCCAACGTTTGTCGTGGTTTTCTCGATAGCGGAGATCATGAGCTTTAGAAGCTTGGTTTCACATTAGCCCAGAGCTACCTACCATTAGATTGACCGCCAGTTTGGGTGATGAGCCTTGTAGAGATGGACCAGCTCGCTGTGAAATCGGCCTGACTCGAGTCTTCTAGTCTTCAGCTCGTCAGCTTTTTAGATGAGGTATCGGGACAAATAGTTTTGCGCAACTTATGCAGTCGGCCCAACAGCAAATTCTACGACTCTTGTCGCGTTGGATTCCCCCCATCGAAATGCACACAAACCCAACGGGATAGTCACCGAATACCGTCATTTTTCGATCATGTCTGCTCGCACAACTATCCCAATCAATCAGCACCATTAGAGCACGACTCGAGCCTAATGGTGGTTCGATCAGTAGACCAATACCAATAACATGCAAAAGATGATAAAAAACTCAACTGTTTGGTGAGGAGAGAGATTATCTCAAGACTGGTCAAATTGATGGCTCCAACAACAGATCCCAACCAATCGAGTTTGTTGCCCCTCGGACGCGGCAATCATTTTCACCAATTTGCTCATGCCCACTCACGTCGTTGCCTGGCAATATCTTTGCAATTTTTCGTCATAGTTATCCAAGATCCGCCTAGTTAATGTTGCCATCGTCGCGTACACCTCTTGACTGCACCTGCACCGGTCCATCCTTCTCCAGGACCACACAAAAGATAGATCATCATTGATGCCACCCCCTCCCCTGCGCACTCTCTCCACAAAGACCGCTCGACCTCGGCAACTGTGAGTGTCTCACCCTCCAATCCAATCATGATTCCTCCTTTGCAACGCCAACAAAAAACTTAATCTCCATATCTACTGCTCTTTTCGGTTCCTGTGTATATAAATATCTCTCGACGATTCTTGGTGACTTGTACGCTGGTAGAAAAGTTCCAATTGATTGATCCAATTGAACTAGGCGCGCCTTATCGCCAGGGCAATCATTGCTCGATTGTATGTTAGTTGTCGAAGGAGATGAGAGAAAAAAAAAATAACAACTATCTTGGCAATGATTGATGACAACCAACTGAGTTGAGGGGCAGCTCTTTGGGCGAGTCTGTTTGCTTTTCGACAGAATGATTTAATTTTTCAGCTCCACTGATGTTGCCTTCCGACGAAAGGAAATATCAATCCATGTTTATTTAGTCGAGATTTTGCTATTCATTGCAAAATATCACCACTGTCCAATTAATAAGGTTGTCCTATGCAATCTTGGCTCCGTTCATGATCACTCATCAACAAGTTGATCTGTCACTGAGCTAACAGACTGATGTCAGATTTGGTCTCCCTCTCGCCGGACAATTGACCATTCATCACTCATCAGATAAGATTGTGTCTCGAAATGCAGTCTCCCGGAATGAAAGATGCTGATCGGACTGAAAATTTGCTCGCTTCATGTTCGTTTTTAACTCGTCGTAAAATCCGTGCACCATAAGTACGGGTCATTTATATCCTCATTTGATGTGGGAGAAACTTTTCAATTAGACAACTTTTTCCTGCTCATGCATGAATAAAATCTTCAAATTCTTTCTCAAAACAATCTGGCGAATTCTAGAGGCACTCTACTCATTATCAACAGCAAACCATAAGCAAGCCTTGACATGCGAAGGATCCAATCAACTAGCGCGGCCGCCAAACCATTGGCATTGGTCGTCCTTTTCGTGTTCATCACTGTTGGCCTCGTCGACCAATTGCAAGCAGTCACAAGCCAAGCAACGAACCACCATGTCCCTTCAGTTATCCATCTCCATCAACCTGTCCTGGCTGTCTTGCCGGGCCTTCCAGCCCACCGTGTTGCAAACGTGTTCCATCACTCCCGAAATGGAGCAGCAGCACCAGCAGCAGCAGTCCAGCCGGCAATGCACCAAAATCAGCCCTTCTCGAACCCGAACCCAAACCCAAATTCGAACCCGAATCCAAACTCGCACCACTACCACTACCACAACAACCATCTTCACGCATACACACACTCGCGAGCATCAGGCGGCGTCCAGCCATTTGGCCACTTTGGAGCGCCCATAGGAAATCTATTGGGCCCAGCCCCTGTGGCAACTCCCCTCAGCTACACACCGCTGGCCGTGAATCGCTTTGACGCCAGAGGCCAACCGGCTGAGTCGTCCGCCCACAGCTCAGCCACCAGGCCGGTCAATCTGACTGAACTCTGTGCCAACAGCAATCACCCAGTCTCAAGCTCTGAGAGACAACTGCTCGCCTATGTGTCCAGCATTGAGGCTGTGGCGGGAACCATTCAGGAGCTGGACGACGCTGTTCTGCAGCTGAAGTCTCCCTCTAGATCCTGCGAATTGGGCACCAACTTGGAGACCAACCCAAGCCCAAGGGATGCGGCCCAGTCGAACGCCACTGATGCCGCTCGCTCGGCCAACCATCCTATGGTCTCAGAGTCACGGCCCACCAACAAACCCAACCTCTACTCGCCCAGCTACTCCACCCCAGTCGCGGCCACCATGCCCTTCAATGACGAGTCCGTCTCTCCCGCCGACTCCTCAGGCCCCTCCGAAGTGCCGCTGTCTCCCACCGAGTCGTTCCTCGACTCGCCCTCTGGTTCTGCCTCTGGATCGATGCCCCCAATCAATGCCGACCAGGCAGCAACTGGTGGTCGTGCCAAGCGCGAGAACTTCAACCAAACTGGCCCCCTGTCGCCCTCCACTCCCAGTGAGCCAAACCATTTTGGTCTGCCAACTCATTCGTCCAGCAATCTTGACGACCAGGCAGAGGATCTAGCCAGAGCATCGAGCGACCTGAAGGCCCTCAGGAGAGATTTGAGTAGCACTGCGGAATGGCTTAGGCAAACCAATCATACAGTTCACAGCGCCCTACTGCGTGCCCTTGTCAGCTATGTGTCATCGATAGAGAAACGCATCGACAGCCAGCGACAAGTGTTTGTCGCCCAGGCCCGTATGGCTGCACTAAGGTCAAAAGTGGCCGTGGTGAAGGAAAAAATGGCCGCCCTCTTGGAGAAGCTCAAGTCTCTCATTCCACATAAAGCTGGCGGAGGAGTAGACCCCAATGGCGATGGGGCGACAGTCACGATGAATCGTGCGGATAACTTTCCAGCTGAGGCCACCCAAAGAGTCAGTGTTCCCACTACACCAACTCCAAGGGCTACAACTAGCACTGAACCCGCCTCAACCTCGACGCCTCGTGCTGCTGTCTAGCTGGATTGGGAATTATCAACCTGACTCAGATTGGTTGTTCAGAAATTGAAAAGGAGAAATAAACAGAAATAGACTAGTAAATCTCTTCTACAAACATCAACTTTATTCTACGGAAGTTATTGATCTGGTTGCCTCCCGAACCCACTCATAATTAAAGTCGTGTTCGTATCCATCAGTATCCTGGTGTACTTGTGAGCGAGCTTGTGAGCTCCTGTGTAAGTGAGTGTGCCTTTGTGTCCGTTTATCTATCTGCCTGCAAGTGTAAGTGTGCTTTTGTAACACTGGGTTTTTTCGTTTGCACCAAGAAAGCTCCTCAACGAGTTTGATTGGCTTATCGAATGAGAGTTGAGTGTAAAGCCTTTGTTTGGGATCCAATCTCTGTGAATTTATTCACCGTCGATTGAAAACTTTCGACAACCTCTTATAAATACAAAGGGATCCAATTCCTCTAACCTCCTCTGCTCTCATTCAGATTAAGAGGATACCATAACAATAACACCTCAGCTGCATCTGTTCATTCCGCGTCATGTCGCAAAATGAATCCCAACTTAACTTTGATACACAGATTTCTTCTTTTCTTTTCTCTTCTTCTCTATTTCGGTTTGATATAAACTTATGTGGATATATGTACATAGTATTATAGTTACATATCTTCTCCCTCTATATCATAGCCCATGAAAATCATATTTTTTGAACAATCGTAACCGGGAACTAGGGGGTGATTGGGTGGTAATAGTTTGAACCCCAAGAAGGCAAAGGGCCTTATACTCGCCTGCTTATTCAGGCAGACAATCACATTTCTACAACCGGCCTCTTCGGCCTTATCTAGAAGCGTTATGAACAGTTCTTTTGAATAGTCCCCGGGTGGTATGTTCAATAGATTCAAGTAAAGGTTTCCTTTATGAATAGCACCATTCAAAGCTGGCTTTGGTACATTTGGATCGCCTATAATGATGTGTTCACCTTTACTTATTTCCTCTAACGATGGATCCATCATAACTTCAGTATCAGACATTTAATAAGCTTTTCAGGGAAATTGACGTTACTTCGAAAATGTCTTTGGGTTTTCTTGATTTTTCTTTTGGCGCCTGAGGGGTTAATCAATTTGAGTGTATGATCCGAAATAACTGTGTTTTCGCGTTAGCAACTAAACTAACTGATTTACTGCAGTAAAAATTTCAGGTAGCAAGGAGGCAACTAATTTTTTGATATTAAAATTGTCTTGTGAAAAATCTCTTGTGTAGATAGTGGTGATTATTGAAAGGAGTAACGAAATCAAAGCTAAAATGGTGATAAATTTCTCGATTCGTTCGTTAGCGTTTTTAGAGAGTGGGCCTTTTGCGGTCGCAAGAAACAAAGCTATTGTTAAGATCTCTAATCGCTAGTCCACAATATATATGGGCGATAGGGGCTGCGAGTGCGCGAAGGGAGGTCGATATCAGTGGGTAAAAAGAAGAATCAGGGAGGGACTATAATGAGTATGTGTGTTTGTACTTGTGCGTGTATATATGTTGAAGGGGATGAGATGTGGTTTGTAGACAAACTCACTGATAAGATAAATCAGGGGAGATGATTAATACGTGGTATCGGTTGTTTTTGTTGACAAAGATGATGATGGGTACGAAGATGGTTGACGTCTTTCTGGATTTTGTTGTTCTCTGTGTTTTTATGTATATATGTGTAGATATATAATATATATCAATCTATGTGTATGATTGCGGGTATATTATGTTCTTTGAAACTCGAATTCAGTGCACGCCTTGAGAGAGCTAGTGGTTATTGTTGCTGATCTCCCAAAAACGATCTTTCAGTTTGTTGGGCTTTGCGATGGAAATACTACCAATTAGAAAGGATCACATGTAATGCAGCCTAGCGATACTCTAACAATGGTAAATAAATATCATAAGCGCTAGGGGATCGCACATACGATATTGTTATGCTAGTTAGTCCTCGTATTGCGCTTATGACAGTGGCTCGCTTGTTTCCCTATGTACGCGCTCGAGCGAGGCGATGGATAGCAAAGGATAATAGCGCATCGCCGGGGCGCACATCGGGCAAGTGCATCCTGCCCCGTGAGAGTCCTGGTCAGATGGCGTCGTGCATGATGTGCACGTAACCGTGAGTGTACTATTTTACTGAGCGCTCGAGATCTTTCTGCCTGCCTTTATCAGTGCAAGAGTAAAACATTCTGTGCGCCCTAGTGATCGCACAGTCCCCGTTGCATTGGAAATTTCCCAGCTTACAACGGATGACATTTGCACGAGCACAATCGTACACAGGACATGGCCAGACACACAAAGTTAGCCAGCCTTGTTGCATCGATGGCAACGTTTGAGGCCGTTGGAGACAACGACATCTTTACTCATTCCAGGGTGCAAGCCACTAGATAACGTTGGAAGCAACAAACTCTAGACTGACAGCCATCCTCCGTCTTCCCCGATATCTAGATTTAATTTGAGAAATCGAATCGGACACGCAATCTTGGCCAGACTGATTCCTATCAAATATCCAACCATGAAGCCAAGCGCCTAGTCCCCATAACGCGCAGGCGCATCCTAGTTGTTACGTACCCACCACACTTGCAACGAGTTCTCAGTTGCCCTCAAATTACTCCTCCGCATTATTCAGAGAGTACAATTGAAGGGTTTTCAAGATCAACAACATGGTCACCTCAGCGCCCTGTCACACACAATGTTGCTCCTGCATAACTTGGTAGCTCATTCAGAAGCTGTTGTACACTAAGTCCGGGCACTGGCATTTGTTTTGTTGTCGTTTGCATCGTGTATCCATCAGCTGAGGAGTACTCGTCATGTTTATATTTTTAGGATTGAGGAAGTGTAGACTGTGAGTGCGGATTTCATTTGTTCAAAACCATCTCTTTGATCGTCTCGAGAGTATGCAGGTTACATCAGGCGCCCTATAGGTCGTTCCCGAGTCCATCCCAATTCTCCATTCCCTATCCATTTCACCCAATACTACTCGGAAAAAGAAGCTTAGCGCGAGCGTCTCTCTGAATCAACTATTCCCAATCGATCTTCCTTGTTTCCGCTAAGATTCGTTCTTATCAGGTGATTGTCCCCTTTGATTTAACCGATGTCCACACATGGGAGTGGGATCTCCAGTCCGCTCGATAACGGTGAAGTATGACCGATGAAGGCGGAGAGGGACATAGCGCAAATTCAGAATAGGTGCAAGGGGGAACTTTGTAAAGGAGCTGCCCAAGCGCATCGTTAGCAGTTTGAAGCGCATTCGACTGCGAGCGCGCTAGATCTCCACCACTCTCCCAGTGAATCCTGCAGTATCAAAGCAGGCCCAATAGCGAAAAGCCTGCTTTGTGGATGGACTAGCACAAATGTGTTTCTTTTCTAATTCCACTCTCATTCGGCACGTTGCTTGCGACCACCCCAAGCGGTGGACTTTGACCAATCATGATGACAGGTTCAAATTATTCAAATTCTTCGTTGTTATTTTCAATACCTTTATTATACACCTTGATTACCACCATCACTGAATGCTTGGTTTCAATTTCATCTGATCAATGAGTTCCACAGATGAACATTTTAATAGAACTTTTAGAAACTATTATTTACAAAATCTATTGATAATCTTGAAATTGTTATAGCCACTATATTTATATATCAAGCAATCGTTTTTGCCAGCATGTCTGAGCGTCTAGTCTTGCCTGTGGCCCTCTGGGGCTCTCAAGCTCCCACACATGCAATCACCTGTGTGCATATGATGCATAATGAAAAAAACTTAATTACCGGCAGTCAAGATGGACAGATATGTATTTGGGATGTTGAACAAGATCCAATTCTGTCGATCATGCCTCGATGCATGATATTTGGCCATACGGCAGCGGTGACATGCATAGCTGATGGAGATTTCGTAACCAATAACACATTGATAACTTCCTCTGAGAGTGGTGAGATGTGCTCATGGAATGTGGACGATGGTCAATGTCTAGAGTCTAAAAAAACGCAATACACTCATACATTTATGCAAAGTTTCAAAATATCCACCAAAGATTGTAGATTGTTCTGTATCGGCCATTATCCTGAGATACTTGTTTTGGATCCAAAGACATTCAATATCAGATTTAGACTATCGTCAAAAGATGAACCAGATTGGGTAACATCGATCCACATCTTACAGCCCCCTCAGTTAAGCAATATCGTTATCATTGGCCTTTCCATTAGAGGTGTAGTCCGTATATGGACTATAACTGATGAAGTAAGCAAGAGCCTAGATCCAATCTATGATAATGACAGAAAATTCTTAGAATGTGCAAAATCTGTGCAAATTATCAGCAATCCAGAAAGCATGCGATTGTTATTGATAGTTTGTCCAACATTTTGGGAAATCTACGATGCAACCGATTTCAAGAAATTATGTTCTGTTGAAGCTCCGAAGGACAGCAGGTGGGCAGGTGGTAACTTCCTCACTCGTGATCAAGTATTAGTCTGGTGTGATAAAGGGCAGGGTTATTTATATATTGTTAACACAAAGCGTGTAGTTGATAGCTCCAAGCAACTACCAACTGCTCGTTTAAAAGCGAGAATGAATTCAACAAATCAGCAGGAAAGATTCTTATACCCTCCTAAGATGTCTCTAGTCTCAACTTCTAGCTCCGGTAAATTGCTAGTGCGGGGTGATCACACCGGGGTGATAACTATCTGGTCATTGATCTCAACTAATAGTCCCAGCGTAGCACCCGATCAGATATTGAATATCCCATCCAGGCTTCGGTTATCTTTGAACGACTTCTGGGTGCAAATACCTTCTGATAATCCAGAGTCAGCGATATCAGAAGGCCACCATATTACATGCAGTGTATATCTCCCAGCTCTTGGCAAGCTAGCATGCGCTCGTGATGATGGTTGCATTGTAATCACTAGTCTAACACATCTCGCGCTATCGAGGTTATATGATGATCCGAAGAAAGAACTGGGAAACGACAAAGAACTGCAGCAGCTCATCCAGAGAAGGATATTCAATGGACATACCGGGCGTATCAATTGTTTAATTCATCCGAACAGCACCAGTCCTAGATATGAAGAAAAGCATTTGGTATCTGGAGGGGTAGACTATGCGGTTTGCTTGTGGGACGTGCTGGCAGGCACTCTATTGCACAAATTCTTTGTTCATGTTGGTGAGATAACCCAATTCCTCATTCCGCCAAATGAATGCGGCCAAAACTTACAAGCATCTGTGTGTTGCGTTTCAGCTGACCACTCAGTATCTATATTGAATCTCACCCAGAAGAAGTGCATATTATCCGCGAGTAGGCAACTATTCTCCATCAACGCTATAAAATGGAAGATAGCAGAAGACTCGATGGTAGTATCTTGTACCGATGGCTCAGCCTACGTTTGGAAGATAGATACAGGCCGCCTAGTATCAATATTACAAGGTTTACAAGCAGAGGAGATGTTAGCATCGTGTAATGAATCTGTAGTGGTCAAAGAGGAGCATACCACCCCTGCAATAGAGCTTTTTAGAAGTTTAAAACAAGGAAATCTGTCCGCGATCAAGACTGCTGCTGCAAAAGGTCTAAATCAATTAACCGTTCAGCATAATCAGCCTAAAGTTGATTATGCTGCTAGTTATAGATCTCATCCGATGACTGTTCAAAATCTGAAAGCTAATTCGCGGGACAATGACTCTTATGTGATATTTTTTGACATTGAATCAATCATAGCATATCTAATTCATGAACCAACTTCGGTCAAAGAGACCGTTTCGATTCTATTATCCATATTACAAGCATGGGGCTTGGAAGACGAGGCGAAAAAGATTTGCGCAAACAATCCTGAGTTATTGAAAAATTTTAGGCCTTCGTGCATTGGATTAATATCTAAAAGCTGTTACATGGCTCTTCTTCTACCTGGGCATGTTAGGAGATTGGAGCCCTCTGAGCGTAGGTCAAAATTTTTTGCTAAAAATTTCTCCCTAGCGCGATTAACCGGCCAATGTTTGTCGACGTTATTATTCGTAACATCAAGTGCGGGCCTACCTCTCTATACGTCACTTAGGTACACAGCAGTGAAACTGATTGGCAGGGGTTTCACCTTCTGGGAGCCATATCTCGATGTTGCTAAAGTTCTACTTGGATTGCTGGACTTATCTTGCGAGTCAGAGGGAAAACGAGATCGCCAAGACAACTCAGATTCATCTGCCACGGCGCCTGTTTCGGCATCCCGACAAGCGGCTAGAGATGCTCTATCTGCGATTGCATTAGCTAGGCCATCAGTTTTTATAACGACATTGGCAAGAGAGATTGCCAAACACAATAGCAAGCAAACTAACGCCAGAACGCCAAATTTCGGCATACAAAGCACACCTACCTTGATCCGTGCTAAGAGTGAGGTTTTGCGTAATGTTGCAATCATAGTAGAGAACATGCCATTAGAGGTTGCAAATCTTATAATTGAGACGATGGATATTACTCTTCACTGCATAGATCATTCCTTGCTCGAGAATCGGGGTCTCGGTGAGGCCTTCCCAGCAATAATGAGATTCTATATGGTCAGCTACTGTTCATCATCGCGAAGGATTGCCGTCGGAACAGTGACTGGCAACTTGGCTATGTATGAGCTCCGGGCTCAATCAAAGCCCCAGATAGTTCCCGCCCACAAGTCAGCTGTTTCCGCCTGCTCGTTCTCACCGGATGGTAAATACCTGGCATCTTATAGTGCAGGTGATAACAAGCTTTGCTTTTGGTTGACAGCCACTGGTTTATTCGGGCTTGGTAACGCTAGAACAAGATGTGTCGGAGCTATTGATACACCTCCCGTATCGGCCGATTTGATCAAGAGTCCAAATGATCTCCTGAGGGTCGCCCGGCTCATTTGGGTGGCAGGAAAAGTTGTCATCCTGATGTTCATGGACGAGCGCGAGTTTAGATATCAAGTGGCTTCCTAATTTAACTATGCGAAATCTATCAACAGCCGTCTTTGTTATGACACTTATAGTGCCCCTCATACTCCCTAGGTCCTTTTTCGAACTGTAGGATTTTTTCATCCTGGTTACACCAAAATTATTATTATCACTTTGAAATCTCTCGGTTACTCATTACTTTAATATATTTTTTTCTTTTGTCTTGACTGTCTTGGCGGTAGCAACATCAGTCGAGAATCTGAAAAGTCTCAATACTTTATTTAAGCAAATCTTCCAGTCCACCCCCATAGCTCACCTCAGCCAGTTCGAAAGATTCCTTGGCATTCACATAGTTAGAGATACTCTCAGCAAACCACTAGGCAGGCCTGGCGGTTAAAAGCTGGCTCATCTGTAGTCCACGGAATCTAAGCTGCCTTGATCGTCCAATAAATGTCACTGCCAATTCCTTCTGGATTAGGTCAGAAGATCAGGATCTTTCATCCCGAATGACCGTCTGTGTCTCGGTATGTTTTATCACGATATAGTCGCATCGACAATTGTACATTTCCCCTCGTGTATTGCTATCATCTAACTTGCGAAAGCAAACCTCACGCCATATCAATACGAGCTATGCTCGTTGAAATCGAGAGAAAGTCACCATGAGATATCATATGGGGACTACAAGTTAAGGGTTAGAGGTTGTGCTAATCTAGTAAGGCCACACCAAAGTTGGAGTTTGGAATCAGATGAGATCGGAATTGAAAAGCTCACACTCGAAGATACCGTCAACTATGAGACAGGTCAAGAAACGAGGTGGAAATAATTTATTGAGCTATTGCAATCGCGATGAAGGAATGACATAAATACAAGGCCCCATAATTTTGCCGCGACCAGTAGACTGAAGACAGGCGAGATTGCTCAATCGTCGTCGTCTTCGTCATCATCGGCGTTTGTTGACGAGGATTCATCTGAGTTTGGCTGGAGACTCTGGTCATCGCCATTAGATCTATCGTATTCTCTTTCTAGAGTGAGCCTGGTTCGTTTCCTCTTCGTGGTCGTTGGCGAGCCCCTATGAGCTTGGCGATGATGATTGTAATCTTGGGCCGCTCTGAAGGCTGCTCCAACTGCTCTAATTGGATTGACATCGCAATCAATATTTAGGTGAGCAGAGTCGAGGCCTAGCTCAGGAATCTCGCTGTCAGCGTCGGCGCCCAATCTGCACCCACTCTTGCGGCTGCTTGAGCGCAACGATGCCTTGACACCAAAGTCTGGATCCAAGAAGTCCCTACGACGGATTTGACTGTTGATTTCGTGATCGGGAGTGAAGTTTTTGATGTTCAGTGTTTGCTAGACGTTAGTTTTTGATGTTTAAGGATCAGTATCAGTCGCAATTTGATTGCCAAGCTCGCATCTATCGTGACTTTCCGAACAGATGCTCACTATTCCTCCAGCCATCTTCACAATTCCACCACCGCTGTCAACGTGTCATCATTAAAATTTGGTTATGGTAGTTGAGAATTTTCATGAATTCTGTAGCTTGGGCATCACGAATATTGTCCCATCACGGACAGTAAAATATGAGCACATTGATCAGGACCAAGGTAATCCAAATCAAAACAAGCACGAAAACGATCAGATTTTGTACAAGCACGTGTTCATTCATCCTCATAAATTAGTCATGGACGTTCTACTCGACACTAAATGATGGCTTCTTTTAGGTGTTTCCTAAATGATTAACGATCATTCACAAGCTTGAAGGGTTTGTATGTTCTGACTGTCAAGCTTTTCGCCTCTAAACTCGGGCCGAAGGTTCTTTAATTCGACTAACAGTCGAACTCAGTGAACATGGAGGCTCTGAGGGTGTCTGGATGGTTGGATACGGGGCATCGCCTACACAAGGGCGATGTTCACATGTTTACTCTCTAATGGGCACTCCACTAGGAGAAAGAAAATACTCTCTTCCCTCATGAGCGATCGGACATGCGACGAAAACAGTTTTTGCCCATTCACCTTCCTTGTCGGGCGTTGTGTTGACTAGTTTCATTATGCAAACACCAAGACACACAGACACAGGAACAGGTGGGAATGCAAGTCGCCTGCTTGAGCTTGCCGCATACCGTATGCAGCATACAGGCCACAGTGATGGCGCCCGCGAGCCACTTGTTGCGCAAACGCACGAAAAAATGGCAGACACAATGGATAAATCAATCATCGGGCTTGTGTGCTGGCATGCTCAGCCTTGCCATTGAATAGTTGAGGGTTATTCATAGAGACTGACTAGTGGTAAGAATTGGGGGCCTAAAAAGAGTGAGCTTTTCGAGGCAATTACTCAGAGTTATTGGACAACATAAGACAGATTGGAATTTAATGTTTTGTTGTGTGATTTTCGGCACCACATTGTCAACAACTGTTGTCCTTCACCCTCCTTTGTGGCTCTCAGACTGGGTGGCAGTGAACCGGTAACAGACGCTCATGATATCTCATTGTCTGCATGCAAATGGCACGAATCCGAAGGGTGAGCATTCACTTGTCTACTGTGGGTTTGCCTTCACGTGAGATGCTGGTTCCCTCCACAAAACTGCGCTACTGGTTGCAGCTCGGCGGACTTCAAAATGGTCTCGATCCGTAGCCATATGGGAATGCGCCAGTGACTGCGATCCTATTTGGGGCCCCGTACATCGAGCCGCCGTAACTGTGGGTTGGTGGTGACAATGCAAGCCCATAAGACAAGGTTGCGTAGACTAGGGTTAGCAGGCAGTCAGACCATGGGGTAGGACGTGCTGAGGAAGACAGGCACAGGCAGCATGCAGAATTTGGCCACCGGCCAGCGGCACTAGTCGTTTACTTACCCGCCGTTGTATGAGCCCTGGTTGTAGCCGTAGGGGTCGTACCTCATCGAGGCACTCGGATAGAGTCCGGCCCCAAATCCGGGCCTGCCCATTGGGTATCGCGACATTCCATAGCCGTCAGTTCGGTCATAGACGCCGCGCGGAAATGGTCCCCTGTGTGGCTCGTCCTGGATGGCGAGCTTGTTTGGCGCCGAGCCGTCATATGGGTTCCTGGTGCCACGGACCGTCAAGATCGCCCGCTCGCCAGTCGAGTGGCCGGCGGCTGGATAGTCGTAGCCCTCGTCGAAGTATCTTGAGTGGCGCAGGAGTTTGGCGTCGGCGCACACAGACACACAGACAAGGGCGAGAGCAATGCTGACCACAAATTTTGCTGACATTTTCCTCTTATCTTTCTCCTTTGCTTCTTTCTTAATCAATCTAAGATCTTCCTCAACACTTGCTGCAGGATACTTCACTTTTTCACTTTTACTTCACTTGCAAACAATTGCACTTTTTGCTTTTTGCTTTTCAATTATTGATTGGCTGGCGCTTATTAGTCGCTTTCTTAGATGTGCCCGCTTTGGTGGTCGGTTCAGATTGTTGGGCTAACAAGTGGTTGCGGCCGAGTTTATATGTGTGAAAATTGGCGGCTGATTTTGCACTCGATTGCATTGCAACTCATTGTAGGTGGGCCAGGCCCAACCGGATGGCTGATCATCACTGACGCGCCCCAATCAGCACACGACACTGCAAGCGCGGCCCACAGTCTGGCACGCCGACTCGCTTGAGATTGGCTGCCATTTGTCACCAAGCCAGCAGGCCCACACTAGCCTGGCAAGCGACCAAACTTCGAGCCGCCTCTTGTGGCTAGTGTGGTGCTGCTGCCGTTTGAACCTCTCCAATTGTTTGTGTGTCTGTCTCGCCCAAGCTGAAAAAATCATCTAACGCCCAGCTCGTGCCAGTCGCCAGTCGCCAGCCGCCAGAAGAGTTAGAGTTAAGAGAGAAATCAGTGTCAGTTTGTGTGTGTGCCTGTAAGTGTCTAGGCGTAGGAGGTGCTTGATGGAAGGAGGGCTGCTCAAAGGCGAGAGGCAGACAAAATTACCAGAAGAAATCACACGAGCCATGAGTGGTGGAACTGCAGAAAACAATAGACAAGCTGGAGGGGCAACTAGTTTGTCTGCTGGTTCTGTCTGCACTCAGCAGTGTCTGAGTCTGCCTTTTGGCAGAAATAACAGTCGGCGAGGAATTGACTGTAGTGTAGAATGGCAACACACTTGCCCCTTTGACAAATGTTCACGGAATGCCTATTCCTTCCTTCAGAACATAACAACTAGTGAAACGGTAAACGATTCTTTTCCTTTGGGTTTTTACGCCTTAGCTCGCCCCGTTGTTATATTTTCTCCATTTAGGCTAACTTGATCTTCCAAATCCAATGAGAAGTATGATCGCAATTCCTTCGTCTCTGCTGAAAAGAAAATTACCCAATTCTCTTTTCCCAACCATGATAGAGTGAGACACAACCTATGGCCTATTGGCAGGTTCACTGCAACTATGGCAAGCGTCACGCACTGAACTCAAAAATAGCACCACGAACAAACAAACACTCTATTCCAGAATTAGGCTTCTCACCAAAGCCACTGACGTCTTGCTTTATCAGCCAAAGGGCAAACATTGTTGGAACTGGTAAACCCAGATTGATCAAATCGAGCAGAGAAGTCTAATTGGAGGTAGGAAAAGTTGTATCAAGACGAGCGCCTGTCACTGGCTGCTGGCTGTGCGAGCAAGCTTGTGTAACGCTCTGTGGGCCTTTCTCTATGGCGGTCTCTTTTCACGGCCACACAACATTGGTGAGCCAGCCGCAGGTTGACTCTATTACTGTACTTTTGTCTGCCCTATTTGTGTACCCATAACTCTCTCTCTCTCACTCTCTGTAAAGACACCACACTTCCAGTCTGGGTTTTTCCCACCCAATGAACTTCCAGTCATCCAGTGCACCCACTGATAGCAGCAAAGCCCTGTCGGCCTGAGAGGGTTGATGTTGGTTGTTTTTATTCATTTATCTCTTCCGCCTGCTGCAACTGGTGCCCGCCCAGCAGTTGCAGCAGAAGATCTCCAATTAATTAGCAGCTAACATGCGAGGAATAGTCCAATTCAATGTAGCTGACCTCTTCCGCCTGAGTGTTCGGGAATATCTCATAGGCCCAGGTGATCATCAATTCGATTAGTCTAGCCTGATGAATGTTATCAACAATGGCCAGCGACTTGTTCTTGTTCTCTAAATTTAACAGGGTTGGACCAAAGATGATGCTCAGATTCTTTGGGCTCATCTGGTTCTCGTCCGACATGTCTGCCACCCGGCGAAGGTGGCGCAATATAATTCCAATGATCTCCCTATTCACTTCGGGCAACTGATCCAGCAGCTTCCTCACGTCCTCCACAAAGTTTGCCGGCGTCCAACTGGGTTGCTGCTGTTGCTGTTGGCCCGTTGCTTTCTGAGTGTGATTGGGCCCCTCGAGGTTTGGCGGGAAGTGGTCTGGCGGCGCGTTCGGCTGCTGGCTGGACATGGAAGAGAACTGGCGAGTTAGCTTGGCAATCGATTCGGGTTTGCAGCCACTGTTTCGGCTGGCCGCCGCCGCCGCCGCAAGCTCGTTATGGGGCGCCAGTAGTTTGTCCTTGGGCGAGCTTGGCTCGGAGGAGTGTTGTCGCTGGGCTTGGTTGCAACAGGCGACAGAGCTGGAAGAGGAACAGGTCGAATTGGAGGAGGAACAATTGGATGAGGGGGCGGAAAAGGTTGTTGCGCTTGTGGACGCTGTCATGGAGGCTGCTTGCGGTTGTTGTGAGTACTTTTTGGCCATCTCGATGAATTGTTGATAGAGTTTGTTTGAGAATAATGGCTCTGGAAGCTGACGAAGGAATATCTTGAGCGCGTTCGCAATTATATTCGGATGGAACGAGGACAAATCAATCAAATTAGATGGATTCTGGTCGTAATACTGGCACAATCGATCTACTTTAGACTTGATAGATGAGACCCGATAGATGCCTCTAGCATTCAGGCCCCTGGTGTCGATTTCGTAGACAAAACGACGGATGAAATCTAATACTTGCTCGTTTTCAATACAATCTAATGGTTGGCCAAATAGTGGTTTCCTTTTGGCTTGTGCCCGGTGACCAAAGGTGTGGCCCCTCAGAAGGAGCGACCTAGTGGTTGGGCTATTTCTAACCTGTTGCTGGGGGCCACTTGTGTTGCCAGTCTGGCCTTTTTTCTGCTCACTTTGGTTTCCATTCTCGGCCTTGTTGCTGGCCATAGTGTAACGCGGCCCCAGAGAGCCAACACACTTGATTACCAGCGTTATGAGACACTTTTTGTGCACTATAAAGCCGCAACAGGTGCACTCGCGCCCATTGAAGTAGACCAGGAGGTTGCACTCGCGACACTTGTTTGGTGTGCGCAAGCGGCGCCAGTCGTGAGTGAGAGAGGCTCGTGTTGGAATTGAGGCAAGCGGCTTGTTTTTCTTCTTATGCTTCTGTTGTTGCCTCTGATCTTCCTTGTCCGGCGCCAGCGAGTCGGCCATCTGCTCTTTGCCTATATTGGCCCCGTCCAAACTTGTGGCCGATAATGAGGAGAAGAGACAGGTTGCCGAGGCGGCGGGCCTAAGCGGCGACGAGAGGCCACTTATGGCCACTGAGAGGAAATTTCTAGCCCTTTGGGCAGCGCTAGGCGACCACGAGGGCACCGTAGAGCCACTAGCCGAACTCTGACTCACTGTAAGACTGTCCTGACTCGAGGAGGTTGTTTTGGAATTGGAATCGGGCACAGACTTTGTTCGGCCATCTAGCTTTCTCGCTGGCCCTTTGTTTGCTTGTGGGCGCCATTTTTCACCCCTTTTTGATCTGTTCAAGGCTGATTGTTCGGAGTTCTGTATGCCACTGAAATGGAAAAACTCATCATCATGTTCGTCGTCCTCCTCGTCTGGGCTACTTTCGTGCAGATTGATTGCCGAGCATCTAATGCTTGGTGGCGACAATGGACGATACTGATTTGGGCTCAGGTTTTTGCTGGAGAAACACGATGGCCTAGCCTCCATTGAGGCGCTCTTGACTTTGATATGCCGCTGAGCTAGAACTGGATCAATTGCACCCATTCTACTCCGAGTGGGCATTTAGACACCAAGTGGCACTAGCAGGAGGCCAAAATGGGCGCCAAATGGTGCAAAATCTGGTGGGAAGTTAGATGGAAACAATCCTAATCTTGCTCGAAGGCTTTATGGCCCAATGAAGGCTCTATGCGCTGAATGGGGGCCAAATATTTTCCCTCTACTTGCTTTTACACAGTTGCTTCAATCACTGCGATTATTTATCATTATCTCTGCAGCCGTTCGAAGGATCATTCCTACATCATTTTAGGCATACAGGGAGGAAAAATTCACTACTGATTGGGGCAATATTTTCCTCTTCTCTCATCTAATCTCACTTCTCTTTCTCTTTCTCTTATCCAATAGAGTATCAGTAGGCAGTTGACTATGCTGCAACACGGCGCATAGACTACATAGAAAACAACAACAACATCAACGACACCAAGCAGCACACCTATGGGGCTAACAAACGCTCGTTTGCTCATCACAAAAGAGCCGCCCTGGGCCCATCTCGTGCAGCTCGCTCCAAGGAAGCTTGATGGAGGAGGTGAGGTTATTTGCAACAGCGTTGTTGGTAGGCTGGCCAAGTGCTTTGTGTGTTGCATGGGACAGGGGCGAGAGGGCGGAGATGGGACGAGATGCAGGGCAAGCGGCGGAGAGAAAAGGGGGCACAGAGAGAGATAGTGTGGGCCAAAGTGAAGAAGGGCTGCATCCTGGTACAGAAAGAGTGTAGACGCTTCCATGGTCTCTCAGCGATCAGTGTGCTTTGTCAAAAGGATTTAGTGCAAATGGTAAGAGTGTGTGGAATTGCAATCGAGTTTTGTCCGCCCCAACGCAGCTCCTCTCGTCTACCTGCACAAATCGGCCCCACACACTCGAACGCTTTCCCCCTATATCTCTTCGTACATATATATATATATATAAATATATATATAGGAAGTCGGTTATATATATATATATATATTTCGTCCAACTCGAGATGACGCTGTCGCGGAATCGGCGTTTCTTCATGTAACATTTAGCAAGATGGTGCCAAGAACAAGTCGACGAGGGCCCAAACTCTGAATGGGGAAAGCTATCTAAATAGGAACGGCTTCCTCCCAGTCTCCAGGAGCCCTATGCGCCTCCCGGGATTCGGAGTCGGCCCACTAGTGCTGCTGATCGTGTTTGACTGCGAGCAGGACCGCAGAGAGGCGGCAAACACTGAGAGGCGGACAGAAAGGCTAGTCGAGTGTGAGAAACGGAGCCGCCTAAGGAGCACGATAAATATCAAAGGCGGCTCATTGTTACAAATCCGTTGCCTGTGAGAATTCGCGCCGCCAAAGGCTGGTGGTTTGGGCCCAGGAAAGAATATACATAAATATATTTATACCTAGCCAGGCTTTGAGTGGGAAAGAGAGAGAGAGGGGAGAGAGGGCGAGATTTGCAACAAGCGTGAGCTTGCCCGTTCTGCTTGGGGAAAAATATCAAACAAAATCGGAGATAGTATAAAAGTAGGCCCAGTTTAGCTCACTGCTAACGCTTGGCCATCGAGAGCTCCCAGCAAGAAAGGTGAGCTCCTGCCCATGCGGACCGTAATGGGCCGCCGAGGACTCGAGGATGCAAACTGAGGAGGACGACGCGAGAGCAAAGAGGTGAGACTGGCAAGAGGTGCGAGCAGGCACATTTACAGGCCTAATGATTGGGGAGGAAGTAGGGCCCAGTAGCGGCAGACTTGGGACCTCCGTGCAGAGAAAACTCACGAGAGGGTCTAGCTTGGCAAGGACGAGCCAAGCCGAAGACGGCGCTCCATTACAAAATGGCCCCTCGACGCGCAAACTCAAGAGTGCCAAATGCGTGCGTCATCCCATTGCTTCGGCTTATGCTAGACTCTCGTTGACTTTTTGCCTAAGGTTTCCACTTTGCCCGCCTGTGTCCACAGTGATGCTTTTCGATCTTGCATCACCGACCCAGGCAGTCCAGATTGATTGATTATCCAACATCTTGAGCGCTGGAAGGAGCTTCAAGATGCTGATGGGACAAATCGAGTGAAAAAATTATTGAAAATTATCTTTAATTAACTTGGTCTCAGATATTTCTCCTTCAACTCTCTCACACAATTGCGCACCTGTTGCTGAGTAAAATCAACCTCCCATAGTGAGCAAAATACTGCGTTTGACTGCTGGACGCGCGTCAGATTGTCACACTGAGCTTCAACCCGTCTCTTGGCCTCTTCTTGGCTTAGGCCTCTTTGTTCCATTTGTCTTCTTATTGCCTCTTCAGGTGGTATTATAGTAGTCCAAACTTGGTGAACCCGTTGAGTCTGCTTTGATTCGATTAAGAGAGCACTCTCCAGAACGATAACTTCATGGGCAGATTTTAATCGTTCGATTTCCTCATCAACCAATTCGTATATAGCCGGCCAAACAATGGAATTCAACTTTTCCAGTTTAGATTTATCACTGAACACTATCTTGCCCAATGCACTGCGGTTTATTTCTTTTGTGCTCTCATTCAAAATTTCATCACCAAAATATTCTAGAATCTGCTGGTAAACTGGTGAGCCCACCTTCTCGTATGTTTTATGGCCTAATAGATCGTAATTTATATAACCAAAACCCAATTTCTCTAAGTACTTCCCGATGGACGTTTTTCCGCTTGCTATTCCGCCTGTCAAACCAATCATATAAGGCCTATCTGGAATGGAGTGATTCGGTTTCGGAGGTCTTAGAATGGTTCCCAATTTTTGCACACGAAACAGGGACGAAGACACCTTTTGCTCGCCTAATCGGAGTCTGGCCTCATCGTTTGTTGAATTATTCTCCTGCAATAAGTCAACAATATGCACCTGCAACTCGGGCCAACCTTTTTCCGCCCTGGCCTGATTGATCTTAGTTGCTCCCTTAACAGTTTCCTCTGATACAACTATGCACTCTAAGTCCTTATCTACAATGGTTGGACCATAAAGATCGGTGATGGGCACAATCTGGTAGTCCAGATTTGGGTTCACGGATTGGAGATATTCACGCACCTTTAGAATCCTGTCCTCGATCGGCGTTATCAACTCCCACAACACTTTGCCCTTGATCATGGGTCCATCGGTTACACCGACGACTAAGCGTTCCCTACTCAACCTGGTGGCCTCATTGAACAATAACTTGTGACCCGCATGTATTCCGTCGAAAGTACCGCCCATACAAACACTCTTAAACATTTTTCCGAGCACTCTATCGAGCAACATGGGATGTCTCGAATATATTTACAGTTGATCGCGTCAACTTCCAGCGCTGCTTCCACTATAGAGTGAGTGGCAAATGACAGAAGAGACCTTCCCTCGAATCTTAAGTTGAGATCCAGTAGATAAACAAACGAACATGAAATCAACATCTGCGAAGTCGTTCGAATTTCGCGCCGGCCGTCAATTACATTTTGAAGCAGCTTTTCACGAATAGCACGCAACTCTGTAGAGAGATCCCTGTCGATTACGGGATAAAAACTATTATTTATCTGAAACATTCCACAATTCCCATATTTTCAATCTTCTCATAACCTGTCAGAATGGACAAGTTCAAGAGCGTCAAGTCAAGCTTTGAAGATGGCCATATCGACAAGACACAAGTGCTCCAGGAGGCCAAGCAGTGCTTCATGGCTACTTCAGTCAAGACTAAGAAGTTAGTCGATGTCCTGACTAAATGCATATTCATCTTGCTTCAAGGAGAACGACTGACCAATACTGAGGCAACTGATCTGTTCTTTCACATAACTAGGCTGTTCCAATACAAAGACAAAGACAACATCTTGAGACGCTTGACATACATCGGTATCAAGGCGTTGTCTCAACAGGCTGAGAATGTTTATGTTGTCACATCCAGTTTAACAACTGATGTCAATTCCTCGAGAGATGATGCGGCTGTCAGAGCATCAGCTCTCAGGGCCCTATGTCAGATATCAGACGCTTCTACTTTCACCACGATTGAACGTTATCTTAAGCAAAGTGTTGTTGACAAGCATCCTGTGGTGGCATCTGCCGCACTGACCTCATTAATTAGGATAGCCCAAGTCAATAGTGAAATAGTCAGGCGATGTACTACTGAGATACAGGAAGCCCTAAACTCCGACTCGCCAATGGTTCAGTACCATGCCTTAGCACTACGATATTTGAGTTGTAAGAATGACAGATTAGCAACACTTAGACTATTGAACACATGTATGAATCAGGGACTCAAGTCACCTCTGGCAATTTGTTTATTGCTAAGGATCATGGCAAATTATATAAGTGAATCACCAAACGATGATGAGACAAAGGTGTACCTGGCGTACATCCGTAACTGCATGAATCATCGCTCGGAAATGGTAGAGTATGAAGCGGCAAATGCAATAGTTGATCTAGGTAAAAACGACTCTAAGACACAAAAGAAAGTAATCACAGCAGCTGTAGGTCACCTGAGGAACTTTTTATCCTCATCCAAGCCCGCGTTGAGATTTGCGGCGGTAAGATCTCTTAATAGGCTCGCCACAGTGGCACCTTCTGAGGTTAGGGAGTGCAACCTAGACTTAGAACATCTCATATCACAATCGGACTGCAATAGAAGCATAGCAATCCTTGCCATCACTACACTATTGAAAACAGGTACTGAGAGCTCAGTCGACCGGTTCTTGAAACAAATCGGTGAATTCCTCTCCGAGATAGATGACGGTTTCAAGGTTGTTGTAGTCGGCTCTGTCCGTCAGTTGTGCCAGAAGTATCCGTCCAAACATGTTGCCATGATGGATTTCCTCTCAAATATGCTCCGCGAAGAGGGTGGGTACGCGTACAAAAAGGCCATTGTTGATACGATCATCAAAATAATTGAGGACAATGAACAAACGAAAGAGAAGGGATTGGAGCAGCTGTGTGAATTTATCGAAGATTGCGAACACAATAGCTTGGCTATTGAGATTCTGAATCTTTTAGGGCGTGAGGGTCCTAAATCGAAGAAAGCGTCGACTTACGTCAGATTCATCGCAAACCGTCTATTACTAGATGCATCACCAGTTGCTTGCGCCGCAACCACTGCCTTGGCAAAATTCGGAACTATACCAGAGCTGAGCGATAGCATCAGGGTGGCTCTAGAGAGGTTCAGTCTCCATGAAGATTACGATGTGATGGAGAGGGCTGTCTTCTACAAGAACATCCTGAGCGCTCAGGATAAGAGTCTCAATGAGAAGTTCATCATCAATAATAAGCCTCAGATATCATTCCAAGATTTGGAGTTGAAATTGATGCGGTATCTAGACGTTGGTTGCGAAAAGCCGTTCAACATGGACAGTGTAATGCCGGCGGTAAGCGCGAAGGAAGATCCCCTCAGTCCGATGAACATTTTACATCGTGATGATGAGATGGATGACGCATCGGAGACAAAGAACGAAGCTCGCAATAGCTCGAGAGCGGGCGATACCGTGTCTGGCCCGATACCGCCCTCCAATTTATTCGATGATATAGAGATGGGAGAACTTATCAGATCTACCAAATCCTCGGCTTTAACTGACTCGGTTTCAGAATTTGGCGTACAGGGCATCAAGCACATCTACCATAAGCACATCGTGTTCCAATTTGATTGCACAAACACGGTCGACTCACTCTGTTTAGAGAACGTTAGTATCGAGCTTGACCCTCCACCCGGTTTCGAAGTTCTCGCTACCACAGTTTACCCTAAACTGGCCTATAGTGAAACAGTGCCTATTTATGCGTGCGTCGAGCTGGTTGACGAAGCTTGTTGCGAAATCAACTACTTCACAAATGTCAATCTTAAGTATAACTATAGGAACGTGAATCCTGAAACTAAAGAAGTCGACGAGGAAGTAAATGAAGATGTTTTTCCACTCGAAGATATTCTCATAGACTTGCCGGCAATCCTTTCGGCTGATCACATTGAATCATTAGGGTGGAGTGTGAATAAATAGTAATTCACGATGTGAACAGACGGGATTTTTATACTTCTCTAACTGGTTAGACCTTTACGGTACTCATTATCATTGAACCAATTCTGATAAGCCTCTCTCTTTTCTTTTCCAGGGTACCTTTTCCAGTAGTGCCTAGAGGTATAAGTTAACTGCTGTAACTGCTCAAGGTTTGGTGATTCAGTTATCATGTTCTTTGAATCAACTTTGAGAGGTGAGTCCGTATCCACCTTCTCGGGCTTTGGCATAGGTCGTGTCATCTCATAAGGATGTGGTTCCTCGGGATGATAAGCTAGGAAACATTTTTCATCCTTGCTCAGGACTATCTTGTGATTCTGGTGAAGACAACGTCGAAATACGTGTCGGATCATCGCTGTTAGAACTCTTGAATAAATTATAGTATAGGGTATGATGCTGTTGATAGGGTATGAATAGTTCACATGGGGATAGACTCGGATGAATTCTTATGGGACGTCCCACTTTTCTCAGGGAGCCTGCCGCGTTGGATGTTTTACGCTGTTAGAACTGAAAACAAGAAATCTGTCCGAATTCTCTTCATTCCCCTCTCTTTATGTATTGCTCCACACGTGTATTATTCTATTGTCAGCCTACAATGTTAAAGAGCTCTGTGCTAAACTTTTCCTGCGGGGATCTCTGAGCGTAACAACACGAAAGGACAGCACAGTCGCTGGGATAACCAGAATAAATCTTTCAGGTTGATTATGGTACACAATATATATTCTCTGAGTGTATTCCACTAGCGAAGAGAGAAATCATGATAGGGAATACAACCCATACACATGGCTGTGTGGCCCTGAAGCATCTAAATGAAGCTCGGATCATTGAATTTCATCAGAGATTGAAGAAACTGTATCCCTGTGTTGACGATGTAACAAAGCTACCCCAATCTTGGTCACCCATATCAAAAGCAGCACCTATCGGGTTGACAAATGACAATTTAGGTTGCTATTTTCGAGGAAGACGCACCGAGGATGATAAAGCTGCTGCTGCCGTTCGGGCAGACAACCCCGTACCCCCTTCATGCCTGATATACTATTTTGAAGTTGAGTTTGTCTCCAAGGGTCGAGAAGGATACATGGGAATAGGTTTATCCTCAGATAATACTCAGACGGACAAGCTGCCAGGGTGGGATCACGAGTCTTATGGATACCACGCTGATGATGGAAACGTCTTCGACGGTAATCCGAGAGGCAGGCCCTATGGACCTACATCGACCACTGGAGATGTGGTTGGGTGTGGCTATAATCTTGTCGAGGGTAAAATATTCTTCACACAAAATGGCACCTGTCTCGGCAGGGCCTTTGATGAAGTACCAGTTGGTACATTGTATTATCCGACCATAGGATTGAGAACACCTGGAGAGGAGATCTTGGCAAATTTCGGTCAAAAAGATTTCAAGTATGATATCGAGCAGGATTTGAGATCTCTTCGAAAGAATATGACTTCCACCATATCCAACTACCCCATCACTGACTTCAGTGCTTGGCAGAGCACTATCCACAAGTTGGTCCAATCTTGGCTGTTCCAGAATAGCTATCCTGATACAGCAGAGGCATTTACCAAATCAGCAAGAATAGATTGTGCAGAAAACATGATTCGAGTTCAGCAAAGGAATAGAGTCCAGCAGTTAGTAATGAATGGTCGTATAAGTGAAGCGATCAAACTAACAAACTGTATCTGTCCAAACTTATTACAAAACAATCCCAATCTTCTATTTGCGCTCAAATGTAGACAATTTATTGAATTGATCGGTGATAGCAACGACATCGAACAACAGATGGTCTCAAACATAACGAATCATCTAAACTATGACACAAATAGCAATAATGTAGACGTGCCGACTTCAGTCGATCCAGAGATGGATTCTAATGAGCAAAAATTCGCCAAATTAATCTTGTTCGGACAGGAGCTGAGCGAGTATCTGCATCATCTGAATAAGACTTACGGAAGAGATGAAGCTAATGAAAGAATATTCCAAGACGCAATCAGTCTAATCGCATACATTGACCCTCGTGGAGAACCTAGGCTTGGCAAACAGTTAGATCCCAGCCAAAGAGAGCCGATCTGTCAGATGCTCAACAGTTCAATACTGAATTCAGAAATGACTGATTCGTCATGCCCACCCATAGAAGAAGTTATGAATCATTTAAAATCACTAGTGCGTCTCAATAATTCGCACGGCCATTGGTTGGTGGATAGATTATACTAACGCGAAGAAGGTGACAATTGAAACCTCAAACCTCCAACACAACCGATCCCTGCAGCCTCTCCACTGGAAGTCCTACTGGTCATGCCTCCGTCATCTTACTTGGGTGGACAGAATGGTTTTTCAAACGAACATCATAGTTTTTAATCAGCTGGAGAGTGCTGTGATTACCGTGGCACAATGATGGAGCAGCAGGAGGCCACTTGAGGTCTTAGTCCATCGGTCCATCAGTTCGAAGAGAACTCGGATGGAACTGCCTTGACTGAAATCCTGCCTCCCTATTTGACCAAGTAATCCAATGGATCCTCATCGTCCGTCAACCGCGCCTCATGGATTAAAATGTGAGATAATCGAAACATCTATCTTTCCAATCTGTTTAAATCAGGCCCCGCAACTTTTTATTCTTAGTCTACCTCTTTCTTGACGTTGTTGATCTTATAGGTCGTCTTAAAAGCCGTGGACTCCGGTTGCGAATCGTTATCTAGTTTCGTCGACCAGGTTCATTTTGTAGTGGAAGTGATTCGTTGATCTAGGCAAAGTCGGCTTAGCAAAATCTAACCGACTGATTAGGCGAGTACATCTTATGCTGCGCTTTCATGAGTCACCTTTTGTCATAGATCAGTTGATCTGCTGAACCCTAAGATCTCCCCCAGCCAAACGGAAGCACCGACTTGGCGAATCACAATCTTTCTGACATGTTTCCAAGTCCACCTAACTTCTGATTCATCATCTAGAAAAGCGAGAATTATTCACCAAGGTCTTCTCCGAGGGTTTTACCTGAACAGAATATGCTATTAAACTATAGCTTTCAATCACGATTTCAATAGATGTTCTTCTCCGTGAGATAACTTATGGAGCAAGAAGTAGAGACAGGATGTTCGGGAAATCACACAACGCTGGAAGGTCGAACCCCTCGGTTAAGAGTGACACTCTAGAGAGCATGGACCATTGGGTTATAGAAGTCTAGATTTCCCGAAGATGTACGTTCACCGAGAAGCCACGGAGATCTCAAGGCCACATCATCCTTGTGTGTCTCGGTCTGCTTGAGTGGTCCTGTATCAGTCTAGAGGCCTCTCAGCATGACTCGACATGTCACAATCCATAACTCCAGACATCCGATATAGGAAAATGCCGACTGAGGATTGGATGAGCTTCAGTCAGACTATTGTTGGAAGATCATTGGGATCGCGTGATAAACCTCGGGAAATTAACTATAGGCGAGAGGCCCCAGTCAAATAAAAAAGAAGACGAGCCAGGAGTCATGGGGCCTTTCGTTTTTCCCACTTGTAGGTCGGATTCTATATACAGGAGAGATTTGCACTTGGGAGGAGGCGAGCTTGGTGAAAATGGCGAATGGCCTCCTCTAACGGGGACAGTTGCCAGTTAGAGCCACTAGGTGGAGCTCAGATGACATTGTCAAATGGCATATTGCTTTCTGATCGAGCAAACTTCGAGTCCAAAAGCTGGTCGCGCGGACCCATTTCTCTGAAATGGGGAACAGGTCGGAAATCATAGACTGCTCTTTGATTCTTGATGGCACTTCTGGATTTCTGAGCAGAAATCAAAACCTAGTGACCGTCTTACACATCGAAATGATAGAAGAAAGAATCATTAAGAGGGGCATCCCATCTGGCCATTGAGGAATTTTGCTCCAACAAAGGAGCCCCGAAAGACGACTGCTCCACGGCCGGCTCGCATACCAAACACACAGCAAAACATTGGCCGAAACTACCCAGGAGCGCAAATGACGAATAGGACCACCAGAGTCGATCCCAAGTCCATCCTCGTACCGACCGTGCAGTCTCCTAGCAATGCTCTCACTTATTAAGTATCCCTGCTCTGTGTGTGTGTGTGTGTATTTTCCGCTAACTTGCGAAGAATACAGACAAATCTGTGGGTGTCAGTGGGAAATTTGGAGGATTCTTGCCTCGTTGAACTGAAACTAACAGCAGTGTGAGCTGTTAGTCTGTATCAGGAGTGTGAGGAGAGGTGTAGTTGTCCTTAATATCTGAGGCCACATTCTGATGATTGCCACAGTGAGACTGAGGATCGCAAGTGCTTATCCTTGGCCTCGCCGCAGCCACACATCAGTTTGCCAAACGGGAGCGCCGACTAAATGGGATAATTTCTGACCGTGGCGCTGCGGGTGTTTCTCGTCCGAGATCTCATTCTATGATTTGCGGCGAAAATTCGTATCCTCCTGGGCCAGCCTCCAGCCTCCAGACGGCCGGTGGCGGCGCTTATGGCAATTGTGGATTCCTCAAGTGTACAAGTGCGCCGCCTACTTTTTGATCGAGGCAAACTAGGATTGGGGCTTCGAATCGAGAGCGTTGAAGAGTAAGGCGGCAACAAATGAGAGTTCAAGTAGATGCCTTTGGTGGTTTTTGTTTTTTTCCTCTGTTACCATTTGCAACGACAACATCAACAAGCAAGAAGAAGAAAAGCGCCGCAAAAGCTGCACCGCAAGGCCGCAAAGTTTGTCCTCCTCCGCGAGAATCGCGCACTCTCGCGCAACACAAGCACAAACACTGGCCCGAAGCGAAGGAGAACGAGAAAGAGAAGGCAACAATTTGGTCTGCTGACCGATCCAGTTGTGTCCGTGTGCAAGTGCTATGTTTGTGTGCTTGTTGTCCATTGCAAAGAGATGGCAAGAATTGCAGTTCCTGGCGCTGGTTCCTCTCGCCTCTGTGCTGCTTGTGCGCGGCCACATCCCCTCGCCCAATTTCCTCTTACAAATTTCCACAACGTCCACAGCCACGGCGGCGGCGGCGGCCTTTTTCCTCTTTGCTCGCCAATCTTTATTTACACTCTACCACTACTATTCCTTCCTTTTCCCCTACACTCCCTTTCTTCCTAATCACACGACAATATACATCCACAACAACATTCATCACAACACAAAACTAGGCCTTACCCAAAGAGTTGCCTCTCTTGTCCAAGGGAGGATATCCTCAGCTCTAACCATCCTAATTGCTCCAGTAATTAATATCGCTCAATCACACAAGTATTACTCTCGCAACTTTAGTGAACCAGAGAAACGCCATTCCGATCAATGGATTGATATCAACCCACTTAGGACCAACACATATGCTTGCACGTCTTTTAGGTGTAAATTTAGCTCCTAGCACTAGTTATTAGATCAAATTGAAATTGTACTCTATCTCTATATATTTAGGTGGATGATTGTCCAGTTTGCCGGTATCGACCAATTCAACAACCAGCCAGCATCAAACAAGAACGAACCAAACTAACACCTACCACCTGTTATTCATCTAGACACCCATTCTAAGCTGCCATTAGACTGAATAACTATAAAGAAATGAACGAAATTTAATCAGTGTATAGAGGACATCACTCGAGTTCAGAACATACTAACTTCATACACTATGCAGTCAAAGAGAAAACGGTACAAAAGTTGATGGATCAATCTCACTCAGCTTGCCTAGAACCTATCCTGCCAAATTTAGACAAGAATCAACAAATTTTCACCCAAAATCCCAATTGTACCAATTGGAACCTATAGGAAGTCAATAATTTATTCATAAACTCTTTTCACATGACAAACGGAACTAAAACGAATCCTCAACCAAACTCACAGACCAAATTTCAACCTCTTAGGTTCTGTGAGATTGTTCCAAAATTTATCAAGATGACCATTAGTGGAACAAATGTTGCCGGAAAAACAATGATGGCCAACGTACGTCAAGCGCAACAAGTGGACGCCAACAGAGATGATCTCGACCAATTAGGAGAGACAAATGGCAATTTGTCTACGAGATCCATAGCGGACAAATTCGCCCGAACAAGTCTATCATCTTCATCATTCAATGTAACTGATCCTATTAGTAATACTGCCAACAGCAAAAGAATCACCGCCGATCGTCATCATAACAAGGAACGTGAAAATCATTCAAATCATGCCACCACTAGCACAACTACCTCCTCATTATTCTCTTCCACATCAGCAGCATCCAATTCTGCTATCTCCTCCTCCTCCTCCACTTCCTATTCATCATCCACCTTATCAACATCGTATCTATCCACAGTTGATAGAAAGAATTTAGTGGGAAAAATGGAACAAAAACGTGATAACTCATTGACTAGCAGCAGCACCAGCGGCTATGTCAACAAAAACAGACTCAAGTCTGATCTGAATAACAATATTGGCCAAAATTATCCGACCAAGTGCAATTCAACAAAGAAAGTTGAACAATTAACTGAAGACGCGACAAAAAGTGTTCATAACGTGCCAGTCTCTCCAGCGCAACAATTGCTGCCATTCAATTCACCACAAGTGAAACCACCACAATCACATTCTGCTAAGTCACTGCCACCACCGATACCTTTGCGCGTACCAGCTGCCAATGTAACAAGCGCCAATCTTGGTGTCTCGCCAAAGAGGATCCTAGATGATGAAAGATTACGTAGCAGGCTGACGCAGCATGAGCTGGGCGAAATTCTACACTACCCTGAGGTTTACTTCATTGGCGCTGCCATGAACAAGGTCCGACCTCAGCATAGCGCCGCCATCGGTGGTTACAAGCAACAGGTTGTTGCGTGTAAGAATTTCGGTTTCGATGACTCGCTAGGCTCTTATATACACGTTCCACACGATCACATAGCCTATCGCTATGAGATGCTGAAGATGATTGGGAAAGGGAGTTTTGGAAGCGTAGTGAAGGCCTACGATCACAAGGCGATGCAATATGTTGCCTTAAAGATGGTGCGTAATGAGAAAAGTTTCCACCAGCAAGCGAAGATAGAGATCAGCATATTGAAACATTTGCGCAAAAATGACACCGATAACACAATGAACGTTGTTCACATTTACGATCATTTCATCTTCCGTGACCATACGTGCATAACGTTTGAATTGTTAAGCTTGAATTTATTCGAGCTAACCAGGAAGAACAAGTTTGCCGGATTCAGTGTTCACTTAGTGCGCCGTTTTGCCTACTCTATATTGAAATGTTTGGAAGCCCTGAGAGAGAATCGCATAATACATTGCGATCTAAAGCCGGAGAATGTTTTGCTGAAACAACAGTCGCGTAGTGGGATAAAGGTTATCGATTTTGGCTCATCCTGTTTTGTTGACCAAAGGAAGCACACATATATACAGTCGCGCTTCTATCGTTCGCCAGAGACAATATTGCGCTCAAATTATGGGATGCCAATTGATATGTGGTCGTTGGGTTGTATTTTGGCCGAATTAGTGATTGGAAATCCATTGTTGCCAGGCGAGGATGAGGGCGACCAATTGGCGTGTATGATGGAATTGTTGGGCCTACCTCCAGCTAGCCTATTGCAAAAATCATGCCCAGAGCGTGTGAGGGAGTTCTTCTCGAGTCAGAACAATTTGCCTCGTTATTGTTCACGAGAAGTGCTCTCCAATGGGCGCATTGTTTTGCTTGGAGGGCGCTCGAAAAGAGGCAAGAAAATTCGCGGCCCGCCAGGCTCGAGGACATGGGAGAAGGCGCTTGGAGGTTGTGATGAGGCAAATTTCATAGATTTTGTCCGACGCTGCTTAGAGTGGGACCCTAAGCTTAGGATGACCCCCAACCAGGCACTTAGACACCCATGGATAGTTAGACGAAGGCAGCAGCAGCAGCAGCATCAAGTGCAACAAGCGATCCTGAGCTCCACCGCCGTCATGAACAGAAGTGCAGTTTAGACATGAACTTTTCAGGTTCAGGGCCAGACTGGTGGCGGATCATTAGATGGCCTCTAACCATGAGGCCATCTAACGACAGGTAGACCTTTCTGGAGGTTTAAGTCGTCGAAATTTGCGTCAAAATTATCCCGAATTCTCATTCATCGTGCCTTCGATCGTTGCTTATCGTATCTAGTTATTCGTACACCGTTGAATGCCAATAAATGAGCAATCCAAGTGCCACTAAAGCTGATGAAAAGCAATCATTGTTCAACACTTTATTTGCTTGCAATCCACACCGTTCGGCGTGCAGTGACATTGTTTACACTGATCACTCAGTCGCTCTATCAGGCGACCAACCTTGTACACTTGCCCGTAGATGTTGCACTCGGAAACTCTGAACAAATCCAACGGCGCTGCTCCATCCGACACAGTCTCCTCCAGCTCTTCAGCGGAGGACGAAGAGGAGCTTTCACTGGTGGCCGACGGAGAGGCCGAACTAGCGGAGTTTCCATCCATAGTATCTCCAATTTGCGACTGTGGCCCATCTCTCGTGGAAGCACTGGACTGGTTTCCGTCTGAGGAGCCGCCTATATTTCCGGCATCTGTCTCCCGCCCATCCGGCGAGCTTTCCAGGGGAATTCTCGCGCCTTTGCTGCCGCCAACCGTTGCTGGCTCGCCAGTTTCACTTGTGGACGACCTCTCAGTGGTCGCGAGCTCAGGCGCGGAGGAGAATTGGGCCACCGACGAGGACACCTCGCTGAGGGTGCCGCCGTCGAGCGTGGACGTCGAGCTGTGCAAGGGGCCCTCAGTCGGCTGGACAGTCAGGCGGTCATTGGGCGAGGTGGGTGGACTTTGGGTCTCTGAGGACTCTCTCTGTTGCTGTGGCGAGCTTGAAGAGTGCGAGCTTGACGAGTGCGAGCGTGTGGCCATCGTGCTCCAGTCTGAGGCAGTTGGCGCAATGGTCGTCGTAGAGACTGTTGTCGTCTCGTCAACTGTTGTTGTGGTAGTTGTCGTTGTTGTTGTTGTTGGCGCTGAGGAGGAGACTGTAGTGACTCCTAAGATCGCCCCCTGGTCGCCCACTCGGCGCCTCTGGAGCTCGGGCGTCTCGGAAGCTCGAGCGGAAGCGGAAGCGGTGGAGGCGGGCTCGGGTGGACGCCGCGTGGGTGGCTCTGAGACTGGCCTGAGATCCGGCTGAATGGACGCGGTGCTTGAGCTCGAGCTTGAGCTTGAGCTTGAGCTTAAGCTTGTGGCCGAGTGGGGCAGCTCGGCGTTTGGTACAGTGGGCGCCTCGCTGGATGCAATGAGAGTTGATGCGGGCGGCCTCTGTCCTTGCTGCTGCCTCTGCTGCTGGCTTAGCAAGGAGTTAGTAGTGACCAAACCAACTTCCGGCCGGTTGTGAGAGCTTGGCGGCTTTTCAGGTTGGGCCCAGTTGGACCTGAAAGCGGTGGGGCCGAACTCGGTCCTCGAGCTGCTCAGCACCACTGGGACGAAGTGCGGCCCGGAAGTTGGCGGCGCCACTTGGGCGGAGAAGGCGGCCGCTTTTGGTGGGTGGGCCGCGCGAGCGAGCGCGTCCGGCTCGAGCTTGGCGGCCGGCTGGCCGTGGGCGCTCTTGTTCAGACTCTGGTGCACGCCCACCAGGTTGCTCGCCTGCCAGAGGGCCGCCTGTTGCAGCGCCTGCAGTGGCGAGTGGGCCACAGTCTGCGGCTGTGCGCCATTTAAAGGCTTTGGCTGGCCCGGAGCGGAAGCGGAAGTGGCGGACAGACCGGCGGGGGCGGTGAGGCTGATCTGGTTGGTGAGCAGGTCGTCGCGGCGTCTCAGGGTGGGCGCCTGCTGCTGCTGCTGCTCGGCCACACTCTTGGGCGGGGTATTAATCCGGTTGGTCTGGAGGGGGAGCTGCGAGGAGGAGCCGAGTGGGCCGGCCGCCAGCTGGGACTGCTGCTGGTGGCCTGGGTGCATGAGCACGGGCGGCCTGACGAGCGAGCTGCCCAGCAGCTGCAGCTTAGAGTGCGGCCGCCAAGCTTGCTGCTGGCCGGCCTGCTGCTGGCCAAGCTGGCCCGCCTGTCTCCGCAGACTCGCCTGCAAATCATTATTCTGCTCCGCCGAAATTGGCGCCCCATTTCCGCCCGGCTGTCGCTCGCCGAAACTTCTGCCCTCGCTTGCCAGCTGGGGCCCACTGGGCGCTCTGAACCTAAGGTGCGGCGGCAGAATGCTCGCCAGGTCGGCCAGTCTCACGGGCTTGGGCGGCAGCCACGAGGACACGGACTGGGCTCCCCCGCTGGCCACCAGTGAGGCTCCCCCGGCGGCTTGTCCTCCGGCGGCTTGCTGTCCGCCCTGGTGCTCCGAGAGCACGATGGCTCGCTGGCTGGGCAGTCCAAGTCTGGGCTGCATCTGTTGAGCTTGTTGAGATAATTGAGCTTGCTGAGCTTGCTGGTGCATCATTCTGGAGTGCTGCTTGTGGGCCTCGAGCTTGGGCTGCAGACTGGGCAGATTAGGAAGATTAGGTAAACCAGGCAGACTGGGCGAGGGTATTTCCACCGAGCTAGGCTGCAACGTGGCCAGAGGCTGCTCCTGGTCTGCGGGGCCGAGCAGCTGGTTAGAGCTGACGCGGTTGGAGCACAGGTAGCTGGGACAACAGTGGCCCGGGCGGCGCTCCTCCTTGCAGTCGGCGGCCGGTTTCTGGGGACAGACTAGGGTGGAGCAGAGTTGCTTGCCCAGCACGCAGGTGCAACTCTTGCACGGCTCCTCCAGGTTGGCAATGTGCTCGTTCTGCTGGTACGTCCTGTTGGTGAGCTGGTCGAAACAGGTGAGCTGAGGTCTGGCGGCCGAGCGAGTCTCTGCCGGAAGTTGGGCCGGAAACTGGCCGGCCGGCGGAGAGTTGCCTTCCCTGAGCGCGCCAAACCTGTGCTCGAGCTGCGGTCGCGGCAGACTGGCCATGGAGGCCGAGGAGACGCTCGAGAAGTAGCGCACTGTCTGGTCGCCCGCGTCGCTCTGGCGCCCACTGCGCCCCCCAGTGCTCGGCCAGGCCGTCTGCTCGCTGGCCGAGTCGCCCGGCTCGCCCCCATCCACTTCCGGCCCGGCGTCGGACCTGCGCGCGAAGCTGCTCGAGGCGACCACCACCAGTTCGCGCGAGCTCTCGCCCCCCAGCTGCTGCTTCAAGTTCCGCTCCACTGGGGCGCCCCCGAACACTTCCGGCTCGTGGGGCACTGGCGCGGTGACGATCTCGAGCGGCTCGACGGGGGCCAAGCTCGAGCTGGAGCTGGGGCTGGTTGGCGGCCTGGCGCTGGCGAGGGCGCGCGCTCGGTGGTTGTTGGCCAGCACGGTGGGCGGCTGGAAGAGGGACTGGCTGCGAGGTGGGGCGACATTCGTGACCGTCTCGAGGGGACGCATGACTAGGCGCGCCGACCTGGGCGCAGCCTCGAGCTCGCCGGCCGACTGGGGCCCGCCGGAAGCGGCCGGAAGGTTGGGGCCCGCGGCCACCAGACTGCGCAGGATGCTCAGCAGGGGCGAGGAGGCGCGCGCGCCCTGCTCGTCGAGCGAGCGCCCCGAGGCCGCCGCCGCCGAGTTTCCGGCGCCACCGGGCGACCATTGGGCTCCTCCGGCCGCTTCCGGCCGCTCGGCCGGCTGCCCGCTGAGCCGCTGGCCGAACGAGCGGATCCAGTTGGGCAGCGGCTTGAGCCAGCCCCCGTTGTCGAGGCCGCTCGCCTGCCGGTCGGCGGCGCTCAGCCCGAGGGGCGTGCCCGTGGTGGCCTGCCAGGGCGTGGCCGTGGTGGGCGGGCTCTCGCCGCTTATCGTCCCATTTCCTTCCGGCTGCGCGCTCCAGGCGACACTGTCGCTGTCGGTGTTGCCATTATTGTTGTTGCCATTGATGGTGTTGTTGGCGCCAAGGCCAACATTGTTGCCAGTCGACGACAGCTCGTCGTCAAACACCACAGTCCCGCCCTGCGACCCGTTGTGCCAGCCCGGCCCGGCCGCCTGCTGCAGTCCTGCGTGCGCGCGGTCGGGACTCGGCGCCACGCCCATCTGCATCATGCGCAGGCGGGGCAGGGCGGGCTCGCGGCCTGCGCCACTCTGCTCGGGCGGCCCGCCCGCCAGGTACTCGTCGAGCACCAGCTCGTCGCTCGCGTTCTGGGGCTGCCCGAGGGGAAGCGGAAGCGATGGCACCACTTCCGACTGGTTGGCGGCGGAAGTTGGGCCGCCAACTGGCTGCGGCTGGCCCGACGGCTCGCCCACGCTGTAGCGGAAGTGGCCCAGGGGCGCGGCGGGCGAGATCTGGCCCGCGTGGGGCGCCCACTCGGCGCTGGCGTTCGGCTGTCCACTTGGCGGCGCCGTCAGCTCGCCGGCCGGCATGTGTCCGTTCGTGGTGGACCTGAGGTCGCGCTGGTTTCCCACGGGGCGCGCCTCCACTTCCTGGCCCCTTCCGGCCGGCTGCTGGTCGTCCGAAGAGGCGCCTCTGGTTGTGTTGATGTCGCTTAGCTCGCGGCCAGTCGTCTGCTCATTCACAGACGGCCCTCCAAATGGGGAGACAGATGGCGGCGCCTCGAAATGGTCGTCGGCCGGCGAGCTCGGCGGCTCGCTGGTGCCGTTCTCCTGCTGCCGCTGCTGGGGACTGGCCACTTCCGGCTCGATGGAGGGAATGCCCACGAGGCCGGCGGGAATCGTTGGCGGCTGCTGCTGGGCCGCCGTGGGCTGCACACTGTGGTAGTCGAGCCGCTGTCTGAGCGGCGCCTCGGTGGCCAATTGGCCGCCCAGTGTGGCCGAGTCGCTGCTGGTAGTTGTCGTCACATTTGCCGCCTTTCCGCTGCTCCCGGTGCTGCCCGCGCTTCCGCCGGAAGTGTCCTCGAGCTGCTGCTGCTGCGTGTGAGGCTCAGCGGTGGCGGACGCGTTGGCCTTGATCTGCATGATGAAGTGGCTGAGCTCCTCGGTGAGCGAGTGGCTCTGGTTGTCCTGTGGCGGCTGAGCTGCTTGGTTGTCTTGCACGAGCCGCGTGGACTTGACCAGCTGGCTGACCGAGTTCTCGTAGCTGGCCACCACTGGACAGTTGGCGCCTCCAGTGGCTGAGCATCCATTCGGCCCGCCAAGCTCGTGGCTCTGCTCCAAGTTGGCTGGCTCGTCGGAGCCGCCCGTCTCAGAGGAAGAGGGACACTCGAACCGGATGGGACAGCAGTGGCCCTCGGGCGTGATGGGGCGACAGTTGTGGGCGGCCTGCAGCGTGCACTCGACCATCTTGCACTCCTTGGTGCCCTCCAGGCCGCAGTAGCAGTGCTTGCAGCTCTCCAGGGTGGGAATCTGCTCCCCAATGGCATAGGTGCGCCCGTTCTCCAGACAGCCGCCCGCCCCACTCGGGCCACTCACGTGCGGCCCCAGCCTGTTCATTGGCTCCAGGAAGTCGGCCACGCTCGAGGGCCGCTCGGTGGTGCCCGCCGGAGGTCTGTCTCTCACTGGCTCCTGTTGCTGCTCGCCGGAAGCGCCCGTCGTCTGGCCCGTCTGGGCGCTCTTGTGCGTCTGTCTGGGCCGCTGCGGCTTGCCTGCTGCTGTTGTCGTGGCGTTGCCGCCCGAGACTGTCTGCACTGCCAAGCTTGCGCCTCCCAACGAGCTCGCCTTTCCGCTGGCTGGAGGGGGAACTTCCGGCGCCGAGAAGGCGGAACTCGCGGGCCTGCCGAGCGGAGGACGCCCCTCCGGCTGGCCCGTGGCGCTGGTGGCGTTCTCCTGGCTGAGCAGCAGCGCGCCCAACATGGAGGCCACGTAGGCGGCCGCCCCATCCTGCTCGCTCTGCTTCATGGCGGAAGTTGTCTGTCTGGCGACTGCTTGCTCGCCGCCATCCGCTTGGCGCAGAGTGAGCTCGAGCTGGGCGCTGGAGGGCGAGCTGGCGGGCTTCGCGGCCAGTCTGGCGAGCGCCTGCTCGACGAGGAGCGAGAGCCGGGCGGCCAGCGAGCTTGGGGCGCCCGCCGAGCGCACGCCGCCCACTGCCGAGCTTCCGGCGCCCCCGCCAGGCAACAGGTGGGCGGGCGGCAGGAGGGAGTTGGAGGGCGAGGCGGCGCAGGAGTAGCTGGTGGGACAGCAGGCGTACTGGTCGCTGTATTTGGGCGTGCAGCCGGAAATGATGAGCTGGCAGCGGGGCCGCACGCACATGACCTTCTGTCTGATGCAGTAGCAATACTGGCACGCCTGATGGTGGGCCTGACCACCACCCGAAGCGCCCGTCTGACCATTGCCTCTAAGCTGCGGGGGCGCAATCACCGCCGAGCCCTCAAAGTAGAGCGACCCATTGAGGAGACACGCGCCCTGCAGGTTCAGCCCGCTCAGCTGCTGGGCGGCCGCGTTCGAGTAGATGGTCTCGAGGAGCGCCTCGAGCAGGGCGGCCGACTGGCCTGCGGCGCCCACTTCCGCCGGCGCCGCCGCCTCTGGTGGGGCCCCGCTGAGCTGCAGAGACGAGGGCGCGGCCGCCAGCTCGCCGGAAGTGGCGCCCTGCATTGAGGCGCTGGCGTTGCTGTGGGCGAGCTGTCGGCCTTGCAGCTGCTGCTGCTGCTGCTGCAGGAGGGCCTGCGGGTTTGAGCTGATCAGCAGGATGGAGTCTGGCTGCCCGGCGGGACCGCCCACCACGCTCAGGCGGCCTGTCTGCGCGCTGGCCGCCCGCTCCAGCTCCTCGGGCGCCGCCGCCGCCGCCGCCGAGTTGTTCGAGGCGGCCGGAAGCGTTGGGGCGCCCGTCCTTGGCTCCAGCTGGCTGGCGGCCAGCTCGGCGGGCGCGCCCGTCTGGCAGCGCATCACCGGACAGCACTGGCCCGGCTCCCTGACCATGAGACAGGAGGTCGAGCTGGCGGCAGGACTGGCAGGAGCGCCGTTCGAGGGCTGGTCCTGGTCGGCCTGCAGCAGCTTGCGTCTGTGCGCCTCCAGCGAGACGACGGGCGGACAGACGCGCAGGAAACACTGCAGGATGGCCATCCTGCAGCTGCAGCTCAGGCACGGCTGCTCCTCGATGGCCACCGGCTGGCCCTCGCGGTACACGCGCCCCTTGTGCAGACACTCCGTCCGGTTGTGCCACCTCGCCGCCACCGCCGAGGCTAGTCTCTGGCCCTCGGCGCCCCTTTGTGTCGAGTTTGTCGTCCAGTTGTCGAAGCGGCGGCGCTCCAGTTTGGCCTGCTCCACGTTCAGCAGCTTGAGATCGGCGCCCGCCTGCTCGAGCTCGTCCAGCTCCTCGGCAAGCTCGCCGCCACTTGACGGCGCGGCCAGCTCGCCGGCTCGCTCACCAGGCTCACTCGGAACTGTCTCCGTCGAGTTGGCGCCCATTTGCTCGCCTGGGACGAGCTTCGGCGGCGCCTCGCCAAGCGTCTGGTTGGTGCTGAGTGTGCTTCTCGTGCTGCTGCTTGTTTCCTTGTCTGAGGCGCTGGCTAGCTGCTTGAGACTGGCACAGATCACAAAAATGGTTAAAATGTAGAAAAATTTGCTTCGATTGTGTTTGGCCATTTTCTTCTTCTGACTGTTCAGTGTTCGTTTGTGCTGCATTCTGCTTTCTGCTTGGCAATGTGAAGAGGCGTGCATGTTTTTTTTTGGTCAATTTTCCATCAAACTTGGTGAGATTCTTGCAAAAACTGGACGAAATTCTTGCGAAATAACTTGAAAATCTGTTGCTAAATGCTTGTGGTTATTGCAAACTGCATTTGGACTTTGCAAGAAGCTTGTGGATTTTGCAAAACTTTGCAAAAATATCTTGCAAAACAGCTAAATTCTAAGTAGCCTAAACTCTATTCCGTCTGTGGCACGCAAATCAGTGGCTGGCCAAAGCTCGTCCACTGCTCATTTCGATGACAGAGGATAGAGGATAGAAGATAGAAGATAGAAGATAGAGTTCTCTCATCACTTGGAAGCTGCAAAGCTCGCCCACTGTGGACAGTCTGCGGCCGCCAAAAGTGAGCTGCGGACTGTTGCCACTTGGAAGTGTTGTCGACCTGTGGCCAGGGAGCGAGTCTGGAGTGGCGCCTCTTGCATGCGAGCGGCCAGCTTGGAAGGAGAGGGAAAAGGGCTCCTGGCGAGAGAAACTGGGCGGCAGAGTTGAGACAAACTTGGTGGGCTTGCTGCGAGTGGACACACACAGAGAGTGTGCAAAATGTCTTCTCTTCTGTTCGGGTGGACAAAAGCAGAGAGTAGAGGAGCAAAATTTGCTAGCTCTCGATCCTCAAGCTTCAGCTCCTCGACAGAGACAACTTGTTCTCGCTCTAACACGGAACACGCACGAGCACTCGTCTGCCGGCCACAAACTAGACACCTGGACCAGTGTGCTCCACTTGGCCAACAGGCTTGCCAAATGCAAAATGCAGGCGCCATGTTCGCGTCTAGGCAGAGTGTCTCGCGGACAGTCTCCAGTCAGCCCTTAGGATCTTCGGCTCTTTTGCTCTTTGGCTCCTTCGTCGACTGTCTGGGCTCCTCAGGCTTTCCCTAGGCTTTCCGATGGCGGACTGGGACTGGCGCGTTGTGCACGCAATATTGTGCTGCGCGCCCGACGGATTGTATGCAAAGAAGCATTGGAGGGCGAAAAACGATTTCGGCCCACCTGTTGCGCATGTGCACGTAGGCCAATGAGCCCCACTCGCTGGCCACTCTTCGCGTCCCTTCGGGCCGCCTTGACCACTGGACGCAGGCCAACTGGACGCGGCCAACACTTGGCCGCCGGCTGGCCGACGCTAAGCTGCGCCAAGAGCGGCCGAGCTGCGCCCATTTGGCGCCATTTGCCAGCCCAGATGGAGGCTCATCGCGTTCGAGGCGACGCTAAGAGGCTGAGACGCCAAGACGCTGGGCAGCCAGCCAGAGACAGTCTGCAGTGATTTTGTTTCCCATTTCCTCATGAGGAGCCGCTCGTTTCGATCGCGAATAGTTGTGCGAAAGGAGGAGACGTGGTGATAAAGAGGAGGACAAAAAGAAGCAGAGACTGTGAAGGCTCTCGTTCAAGAACGGGCGTTCAGTTTATGTTGCAGACACTTGTCGAGGCATAAGCACAGCCTCACAGAACAGAGAAGAGCAAGAGGCGAGCCAAGGACCAGCCAAAGACAAGCCGCGGCACGCCAATCTCCATTCGAACTGGTTCCTCTTTGCAAATTGCCGCCCGACTCGCAGCAGCTACTTTAGCTTGATATTGCTCGCCTGATATTGCTCTTCCTCTTTCGGCCTGTCACTTGGCAACTTTGCGCCCCTTCCTTTTCCCCCATTTCTGCGGCCTACGAAAATCGATCGCCGGCAAATCTGAGCATTCAGGACTATCCAGCCAGCCCAGTGGGCTTGCTCCGCGGCCAAGCCTCGGGCCTAGTCCATAGCTTGCAACTCGCGCTCGGCTCGTCATGCAAACTTGCGGCAAATCTGCGCGACAACTTCAACTCCAACTTGTAAGCCAACTCTTGGCCACTATTGAAGTGGCAAGCTCGCAAAGCGCCACAGACACGCGGAGGCGGCTCTTCGGCGCAGCTTCGTGGCCGCTAAAGAGTCTTCTGATGGCAAATTTCCCTCAAATTTCCGCCAATAAGCCATAAGTGCGTGTGTCCCTTTTCTCGCGGGCCACACACAACAAATCCGCCCTCATCCTCCCACTTCCGGACGCCCCTTTTCTCCTCACTGTCTCTCCTTAGCGCCCGAGCATCCGAGTGCCACACAGTCTTGCCATTCAGTCGTGTGCCAATCTGCATATCGAATCGCGGAGGTGGCCGCCTTCTCGGAGACAATCCACACGAGCGGGCCCGCGCTGGCTCGAGAAGGAGGCGGAAACGGAAGAGGGGCGGCCAGATTGGCCTAAGGACTGGCCGCGTTTTAGCTGGGCACTAAAAGGCAGTGGCGAGCTGGTGCAAGCAGAGCTGAGTGTGCGGCACACAGTCCATCGAAGACAGTCCACCGAAGACAGTCTGCCGCATTCAGTCTGCGGCTTTTCCCAGCGCCAGACACCAGATCAAATCGGCCACCAACGACAAACAGCCGTCGAAGAGCCACCTTTTCCGGCCACTTCTCCTCTCCAGTTTCTGCCGATTTCCACGGATTTCCGCGCCAAGACCGCCGGCGGACAGTCGCCCAAACGGAAGGGCGCCCCTGCCGAGTTTCCGGCCGGCAAGAATGGCCCGATTGGCCCGTAAATTCGGCCAGAATTGGAAGGTAGGCTCTCCAATTTCTGGGCCGTTTGAGACTCGTAGCTTGTTGCAGATTTGTTTGCTGGCCGTGGAAAATGGGCAGCGAGAAAGAGGGCCAAAAAGGGGCAAACAAACGAGAAGGAATTGGCTGAAAAGTGTTGAACAAAAAGGAGGGAGCAAAGTTTGCACATTTCCGCCGCTTAGGGCCGGCAAGGGCGAGCAGCAAATTGAGAGATTAGCATGAACTGCGAACACTTCCTGGCCCAAAATGGGCGGCGGAGCATTTATTTGTGCGCCTCTTAGCTGAAATGAGAATGGGCTTACATTTGGCCAAGTGTTTCCTGGGCCAAAGACGCTCCTCAGCGCCACTAATGTTCCCCCCTTTGCTCGCCAGTTTGTCTCTCGCAGGCTCAGCTTTCCTCTTCTTCTTCTTCTTGGCCGCCGCATTCACACACACACAGCGCCCAGCTGAGACAGTCTTCACAGTGTTCGGCGTGCAAAAAAGGCCACTTTCCGACAGTGCAAAATGGCACTCTTCTGGCCGGATGTTTTTCCCGCCGGATCATTGGCAAGTCCAAGAGGAGGAGATGAACTTGAAGTTTGCGAACTTGGGGGCAAAATTTGCTCAAATCTGCGGGCCAAGAGTGGGACTGAAGCAATGGGCAGCGGAAGGAACAAGGAGGAGGAAACTGGAGGAGAAGCTGCAAGGTAAGAGGTTTCCTCCTTTTACCTTGACACTTTTGGGCCCGAGTTTGAGAAATTCTCACGCCCAATTGGTCATCTTTTGTCCCTCGTTTCGTGCGGCCTTTGTGGCGCCTTTGAGCCCACAAGCTGGCAGACCTAAGGACTGCTGGCTGAGAGGGCGCTTTGAGGTTGCTCTTTTGGCCAGTTCTTAGTTGGCGACTGTCTCGAACGAAAGAGAATGAGAAAAAAAATGCCAAAGATGCAAAAAATGCAAAATGTCTAAATGGAGTCGAATTTAGACATTTTGTATTCCTTAGAGAATGTCTCACAATTCTCGATCCAAATCGCTCCAAAGGCGCCGCTCCAAAGGTCAAGCAGTGGACGGTGAGCGCGAGACAGTCGCCGGCCACTTCCGGGCGGCAGTTTGGCGCAGGAAAGCGGGAAAAAAGGCTGAGTTTCCGGAGCTAGTCTGCGGCGGCTTGGCGCTCGAGTGGGCCCGAAAGGTGGAGATTTGTGGGCCAAATTGGGCTGCTGGCAAGGCGAGGGAATGGCGCCGAGCTCGGCGTCTTGGTGGCGTTCCAAGTTGGAGCTTGCAAGCGGCCGAGAGTGTGCAAGAGAGGCGGCTTTTCGTGGGCGCCGTTTGGCTGCCCAAGGCGAGAGACAGTCTGCGGCGCAGACGAGCGCTCGCCAATGGAGCCACAACAAAGTGTCTTGGGGGAGTTTTCTCTCAACTCTTGTTGGCCTTTAGCCGTTTGTTCTTTCTCGCCTGTCGCCCGTCGTTTGTTGTCTGCTTGTTGCTCTTTGCTCTTTGCTGTTTACTGCTAGTTGCTCGTTGCGAGCTTGTGTTTGTCTCTGTGTCTGATTGTGTTTGATGTTGATGATGATGAGTTCGAGCAGCCGCGAGAAGAGCGCCCGAGCTTAGGGCTGCAGAGGTGCAGGGGTGCCGCTCGGCCACTTGGGCCTTTGTGGCGGCTCTCGAGCCGCCTTGGAGCGCCTGCAGCCGGCCAGACCTGCCAGAGACTAGGGTCGGCGGCGCAGAGTTGCGCGCACGCGCCGCATGGATCCCACGCAAATGGCGGCCGCGTCTCGAGGCGTCTCGGGCAGGCGAAAAGGTGCCACCACTCGGGAGGCACCATGGCGAGACAGTCGGGCGGCTGAGAGGCGGCGCCAGTGGATAAATCCGGGCCCATTTGAGAGTGTGTTTGGAGCAGCGAAATCGAGCATGAGATTATCTTCGTGGCCGAGGAAACGCAAAACAACTCCGGAAAGTGGAAAGCCTCGCTCAGCGAGACTCTCCCAAAGAGAGTCTCTCGCGAAAACTCGGCACAAAGAGGCTGCGACCAATTGGCAGCGGCCTGGCTCTTCTTCGTGTGAGCACTAGAAATTTTAGAGACTTCAGCGCGCGCGCTCGCATGTGTCGCCGTTGCGTGCGCGCTGCGGGCGAACTCGGCCCGCTGCTTAGGACCATTGCTGCTGCTTGCACTGCGCGCCGCCAATGGACAAACACGCAGCACGGCGGCTCCATAGCATCGGCTCGGCCGCCCACAACTCTGCAGCTTGGCCGCCTCTCTGGCCGCCTGGCTGCTCGCCCATGGCGATACTCGACGGTCTTGCCGGCCAACTCTTGCCACCCAACTCTTGCAGCTCGACTGGCAGGCCGATTTGTCGCCACAACAGCGCCAATTCGTCCCCAATAATCTTCAAAGAGACCCTCTAAAGCCGCCGATTTGCTGCTCCAGCGCCCGAGGCAGAGACCGTCTGCCGGCCGATATCAAGCTCGAGGAGCCCCAAACGTCGGCCCAGTCGACTTCGTTCATGATCGAGCTCGATTGTTCGGCGCCCCTTTGAAGAAAACGCAAAGTTGTTTGTGCCAAAGAGTCGTTAATCGTTTCTACAAAACAGACGACCACTGGCAAGCTAGCCGTTTGGCGAGCTGGCCGTCTGGCAAGCTGGCAGCTCGGCCGGCCGGCTTGCTGGCTGGAAATTGCGTGGAGGAGCCTCTGCGCAGGCGCGCTGGAGGCCGCCCGCACTCGTCGGCTGCCTCGAGGGCGCGCTCGACACTCTGGCGCCGTTTGGCTCGATAAGGCAATGTCGCCTCTCGCGGGGCCCCGCTGAGTGTGGCCCACACAGCCAGGCATCAGCAAGCTAGCTGGAGTGCAGCCTCAGCCTTAGCCGCAGGCGAACAAACGAGCACGGCGGGCCCCGCGCGAGACAATGGTCGCCGGCGGGGCCCCGGCTGGAGGGGCGCCCGCTCGCTCGGGGCGCCACGTCCGGCGCCGCTCAACTCTTGCCCACCCGGCCGGCCCTTAGCTGCGGCCGCGACATGCGGAGGAGGCCGCCCAGGAGGAGCAAGGGCAAGCCCTGTGGGCGACTGGCATTGGAAGGCGCCCTGGAAGGCGCACTAAAAGGCGCTGGCATCCCTTGGGGGCGGCCAGGAAAGGACTGCCTTTGCTGCAGGCGACTGGCTGAGCCTCTTGGGCGCACAGCTGCACGGCCGCGCGCATAGCATTAGCATTTGGCGCGCGAGCATCCAGTCCCAGTTGCTGGCCCTTGTTGTCTGTGGTGAGTCGTGAGCGCAGAAAAGCACAGAAATGCGCATACAAAAGCCGCTCTCCTTTGGGCGCCTCTTCTCGCGGCTCAACTCGGCTCACGACAAAAGCCCACACGAGACTGCCTCCAATCGCCTGCAACTCTCTCTCACCAGTTTTCCACGGCCCAACTCTGGCCTAGCTCTGAGCCCTTGGGATCGGCAATTAAATTAATTGAAATGCACTCTCCGCTCGTCGTGCTCCTCTGTCTAATTGTTCGGCCTAACTCTCCGGCCGCCGCTTAGCTCTAGTGTGCCGCTTAGCTCAGGTGCGCCACTTTCCCAACTGCTCTGTTGCAACTACCTGTTGCGCGTGCATCCCAGAGAGTGGCCCAGAGCAAAGCTTGCGGAGGAACAAAACAACGACGAGCGGAATTATTATTATTATTATCATTGATAATTGGCCCAAATTGGGCGAGTTGCGCTCGTGGCCGCTCGCAATTGTGTGTCGGCGGCCGCTTGCGGGCCGACTTCCAGCGCGGATTAGGCTCGCCTCGGGCGGCCACTGATCTGGCCAGAATGCGGACGGAAAGCGGATTTGTTTGCTGGGCAAGTGGCGGAGCTGGCTCGTTGAGCAACGAGCCCAACAAGTCGGCGCCAACTAGGCATATCTGCTGACGCAGATATGGCACCGATCTGGAGCGGCGAGCCGGCCAGGGCCGCTCTCTGATGGCCAGGCGAACGGCTCTGGAGGCTCCCCACTGGCTCGAGTGGTTTCCCCGCCGGCTGGAAGGGCGCTGGGCCGGAAGGCGGCGCCAAATGGGCACGAGCCAAATGGGAAGCGCCCGGCCAGAGCTTAGGGCTGCTGGCGGGGCGCTGGGCGGCGCACATTAGCATTGGTGCGGTTCGCATGGCTGCAGCAGAGGTGGCGCGGCCGCAGAGGAGCTGCCATTGTGCAGCGCGCACTGCTTGGCCCATGGGCAACGCGCAGAGAGCCCAGCGAGCGGCAGTCCTTAGCGCACGCTCGGCCGGCGCTTCTCGCGCCCACACTGCGCTGGCAACAAGTGTGTGTGCTCTATCGGCGCCACTTGCACCCCACGTCCCGGCCGGCGAGCTTAGGCAGCTGGCTCGTCTGCACAAAGGCGCCAACGAGCCAATTTGTGGCGCCGGACGCGCAAACTGTTTGCCTCCAATCAACGGGCGACAGTTCACTGATTTGCCGCCGATTGCCTTATTTTCCCCCCCTCTTGCCAGAGAGGGCAACACAATGAGCGCCACACATAGTGACACGCTCGCTTGCCAGCCCCAGTGGGCGCCGCCTCGAGTCTCTTGCCACTCTCTGTGTGTCTGGGCTGGCTGTGTTTGTGTCGCCGGGGTCTCTGTGTGCTCGTGCGTGTGTCTGCTCGTGTGCTCGTCGTTGGCGCTTGCGGCTTCCACCAGCGAGCGAGCGAGCGAGCAGTAAGACGCGCTCGACGAGCAGTCTGTCTGTCTGTCAGACTGTCTGTCTGCCTGCTTTTGGGCCCAGCTCAGAGCCGTGACAAGCGGGCGAAGACTTGCTACACACAAACACAAACACACACACACACAGAAACACATGCACGCAGTGCTGGAGGCGCACACCAAGCCCCTGGCCTAGCCCATTGGGATGCAAAAACGGCAACTAGATTACGCCGATAGGCAGCTCAGGCTCGACTGTAACTGGCAACACTCAACACTGCAGATTTGGAGCCACAATTGTGTAAAGGAGGAGACACAGAGGCAGAGGCAGAGAGTAACAGAGCGAGAGAGAGAGAAAACTTTCACCATCTTTGGGGAGGCACAATAGCTCATCAGTTGGACAAACAGGCGCACCAGCGAGCACACAAAAGTTACCCAAATTTTTAGTAGCCAGTCAAAAATTGCTCACCCAAAAGGGAAGAGAACCACTTTCTGTCTTCTTAGGCAACAAAATCTTTCTCTGTTTCCGAGCCGGCTAACCTAAAGCAGCTCAGGAAATCCAAAAGCTCCCAAAGCTTAGCTCGAATTTTGAGCTAAACCACAGCCATTGAGAGGCCTAATTATTATTAGCCCTTTGCGGTTGCTTTTGCACAAGAGCCAAACGAGGGGCCACCAGCGGAAAGCGAGAGAAGAGGCGGCGGAGAGCTGGCGAGACAGTGTCTAAGCAAGAAAGAAGAGCGACAGGAAGGAGGCAAGAGGGAAAGAAGACAGAGGAACAAGGAAACAAAATGATGGACTCGGCCTATTTGCTGGAGCCAAATGCAGTGCAGTCCTGTTTCATGAGCACCCTAAGTGGAAACCATTTTACTGGCCAAGTGGCAAATTCAGACGATCTCACTGGCACTCTGACCAGTTTTGTGATTGATCCATGCGATCCCCTAAACAGTTGCTCAACTCCAGAGGAACAACACGACAGTTTTACATCGCCCGATGATGCCGGCTACACGTCCGGCGTGGACCTATTCTCATCTAGCTCCATTATTTGTTCGTCAAACTCGGCAAACAACCACTCTCCAAACGACTCAACCGATGACACTTATTGCTTCAGGTCCCAGTTCAACTCAGACACACCGCCCACATTGTTAGCCCACGATGGTCAGCATAATCATCAGCATCACAATCGTCATAGCTTTATCGAACAACATCATCATCATCACCATCATCAGCATAGCTCCCAGATTGATTTAACACAACATCAAGCTGATCTTCTTCATCATTCGCAAAATCTATCAGCTAATTCTGATCTAATTAACAATAACCATCAACCATTGAACCATGATCATCATAGTTATCCAAACTCAACAACCAATACCACTACCATTGCACAGGCCTGCCTGGCTGAATCGCCAATTAATGATTCTGTCATCCTAGGAACTAGCTCAAGTTATAGTGATATTTTCAACAGTAGTGATTTTGACTTTGCTTGTGATGAGGTGGGCATATGTATTAGTAGTAGCAATAGTAGTAGTGATAATTATGACGACTATTTAGGGGCTCCTGAGAGAAATATCTGCAATCTGGCCAATGATTCCCCATATGCCAATAGCTATAATGATTCGTATAATAATTTTGTCAACACCTGTTTTGATACAAATTTCAATCTAAACAATAACAATCTATACAATAACAATTTCCCTGCCGACGATCCCATGACCAATGAAAGATATCCCCAACAAAAGAGAAGTGTTCTTATGAACCTGTTGATCGATGGTTCTGATATCGGGGCAGGATATAGATTACTTTTGGAAAATCACAGCTGACCCCCTCTGATCTGAACTTGTTACTCCTCGTTATACACTTATGTTTACAAGCTCCAATCATATATCCCATGTGGCCAAATCGTTAGGACTAGCTGCTACACAGAAAACCTCCAGGTGATTACAAGTTGTTTGCGAAGGATTCATATATGGATTGCAAGTGGAAAATCACAACTGAACAATTTAGTCTCTAGCTCGATAGGTCCCAGTTCAATTGTGCCTACTTTGTCTTCGTAAAGCGCCTTTTGATAATCTGAATCACTGATATAGAATAAAAAGCTCAGTACCGCATGAACAACACTTCCGGCAGTTGGAGCTTCATTTGGACTAGAGTTTAGGAGCTCTCTCTCACGGGGGATTGAGATGACAAAATCACTTTGCATCAAACCGACTGTGAATTCGTTCTTTGTGTCATAATAATTGCATTCCTCGCATTGCAGCATACAAGTGTACTTAGCGCAGGAGATTTTGGAATCGTAGAAATCCAGTAATCCAATGATCTCATCACCAGGCTTGTAACGTTTGTTAAGCAAGTGAAGCCGACATAGCGCGCCTATACGATGAACGCTCCAGTATCTAATGTCCTCAGTGGATGTTGTCGATGATTCATTGAGACATCTAAGAGAGGCGTATCTCAGAGCGGGCTTGGAAGATGATAAAAAGTTTCTTAGATGACCAACGGCTGCTGTGACAACTTTCTTCTCTGTTCTAGAATCGTTTTTACCGATATCAACTATTGCATTTGCCGCTTCATACTCTACCATTTCCGAGCGATGATTCATGCAGTTACGGATATACGCTAGGTACAACTTTGTCTCATCATCGTTTGGTGATCCTGATTCACTTATATATCTTGCTATGATCCTTATCAATAAACAAATTGCCAGAGGTGACTTGAGTCCCTGATTCATACATGTGTCCAATAGTCCAAGTGTTGCTAATCTGTCATTCTTACAACTCAAATATCGTAGTGCCAAGGCATGGTACTGAACCATTGGCGAGTCGGAGTTTAGGGCTTCCTGTATCTCAGTAGTACATCGCCTGACTAGTTCACTATTGACTTGGGCTATCCTAATTAATGAGGTCAGTGCGGCAGATGCCACTGCAGGATGCTTGTCAACAAGACTTTGCTTAAGGTAACCTTCGATGGCGGCAAGATTAGAAGCGTCTGATACCTGACATAGAGCTCTGAGAGCTGATGCTCTGACAGCCGAATCATCTTTTGAAGAATTGACATCAGTTGTTAAACTGGATGTCACAACATAAACGTTCTCAGCCTGTTGAGACAACGCCTTGGTGCCGATGTATGTCAAGCGTCTCAAGATGCTATCTCTGTCTTTATATTGGAATAACCTAGTTATGTGAAAGAACAGATCAGTTGCCTCAGCGTTGGTCAGTTGTTCTCCTTGTAGCAATATGAATATGCACTTAGTCAGTACATCGACCAGCTTTTTAGTCTTGACTGAAGTAGCCATGAAGCACTGCTTGGCTTCCTCAAGCACTCGTACTTTGTCGATGCTTTCTCCATCGAGGTTTGCCTGCTGATCCTTTACCATATCCATCGCCATGTGGGCAGACAATGGTGCTCGAATATGTTTCTAGTATGGGGTGGACGCATAAATCTCGCAATGTTAAAAATAAACGAACTAAATCATGAATGGAAATAAATGAATATCCTGCTCCAGTGACATCCAGGGGTGGTGCCTAAATGCGCTCATTGACATACGATCCGGTTACTAGAGGCGCCCATTCTGAGTTTTTCGGTCGGTTGCTCATCATTACAGCAGCTCACCTATCATCGGCAATTGGGTGATTGTGACCACCTGGACCAGAACTAGTGGACCTTCGATTCAGATCCTTACTCTCAGTAGAAACAGTAGATCGTCATGTCACAATAGTTAGCTTGGTGGTCATCGTAGCAGACGTGCCCGTTGACTAAATTTACATCATCAACAGTTCAACATGGATCTGCAATAGTGCGCGCGAATCCAGTCAACGGTTTGCTGCCGCCTCCAGCTTTGAGCTTACAAAAATTCAGCGTCGAGCACCACGCAGCGCCAAAGTTCGGCGGTGCCACGTAAAAGAGTTTCATTATCTTCTCCAAATGGGATCAAAAAAACCATCTCAATATTAGCCTGATTGTTCGCCAACTTCTGAGGCTTAATTGATCTCGGAAGATGACCAACAACATGGAGCTCCAAAACGGGGCCCATGTTGCCCTTGAACAACTCAAGGAGCATTACAAACATTGTATTAAATTATCGACTGCCAACAAAATCAATCCCAAAAATGCCTTCGACCTACAACTGATAGATTATATGCAGGATATTGCGATAAACAATCCCGATGGCCAAATGAACTTCAAGATCGCAAGCAGCGCGTTAGATGTAGGCGCCAAAATCTACTCTAATCGCGTAGATTGCATTCAAGGTGTTGCTCAAAAAGTAGCCAGCAGTCTCATGATGGCTGTGGACGGCCAAAAAGATGGTCACGACCAATCCGCTGAAGACCAGGACGAGGGGGGTGCCGACCATAACATGTCTGGTTTCTCGGATGCCGCTAATGATGATAATGCTGAGGATGGACCCTCCAAAAAAGTGAAAAAGAGTAGAACGAAGAAGCGCCAAGTGAAGTTCTTATCTGACGATGCTACCCTCAGCGCCGATATAGAAGCTGTTATATTGAGTGAACCTGTCTCGGCCGATATTCAAGACAACGATATGACCAGCTCGGCTGCTCTGATTGTTCATAACCAAAGTGTTGAGGAGCAAGGTCGACCCATATTCGATCTTGATCATAGAGAGACTCTTGCTCCCCGACAGATTTCGGATCTCAGTCCTGTGACTGTAACATGGAAGAATGTTTGCAGTACCGCTATTATCGAAAAGACTGATGAACCCCTGTGCTCGAGATATAATGGATTTTTATTCGTTGATAAAACGAGCAAGATGCAAGGATATGATGTCAACTTGGATGATTCCATTGAGTCCGATGACCCATGCAATAGTCCACTTCCGCCAATGCCAGCCGATGATTGTAATGGATGTGATTTTGACGCGCGAACTTATGATGAAGTTATTGTGAATGATGATTTGAATGACGGTGAGGCTGGAAAGGATGATTTTCAAGATGATCTCAACAAGACTCTTGAGACGGTTGCTGAGGTCAAGCGGTCAGAGTATGATCACAGGCTCTTGAATACTTGGGCTGGTCCTCATGCATGGACCACAGTGCGAATTCCACAGACAGCCAAAAAAGATGGCGCCCCAAAGAGTACTCGTAAACGTATTAAGTTGGAGCAAATGCCGATAGACGTGAGTGAAGAAGGAAATAAAACGAATGAAGAGATAGTGGAGAAAGAGATCAGGCACTCCTCATCCGTCATAAGAAAATGGCCCAAGAAATTGTTCAAACCAGAAGACCACAACCTAACAGAGGAGCTCATGAGAAAAGAGCTAGAGCACGCCTTCCTACGACCCGAGGATACCTACAATTGTTTGAAGTCCCCCGCTGAAGCGCTCAAAACCATTGATAACGATCACAACTATTCGAATCGGTCAACTATGTCAGAAGAAATCCCACAATCACCCGTCAATTTCGGCGGTTTCGACGATGTTCATGATGATAGTGATGATGAGTTCAGAGCTGATTCAGCGTCAGGCGCCGATGCAGTGAACGGGGAATACGCCAATGACTTAAATAATACCTTCACACAGCTCGGAGATCTGGAATATGCCGGTGAACATCTTATAGAACAGCCTCACGTAGTTGCTCAAGTTGTGATACCTTATTCTCGAGCAGCGAAGAAGATTGATGTTCGAAGACTGAAGCATGTTATGTGGAACGTCCTCCTACCCCCGGAGATGAGAGATGCTAGCCCCAACAATGTGACCCACAACGAAACATTGATTGAAGATGATCAGTCTGCTGAGCCTAACGGTGACCAGCGGGCAGGAAACGAAAGCACCAAGAAAACACCCTCACCGACGCCAAGTGAGTCAGCTGTTCATCTAGCCTTTTCAAACTTGTACGGTGAGCTACCCGTCAGGGTGAACCACCGGATGGCCAACGATCTCAGTCAGCCCATTGCCTTTGTTACTCTATTACATCTAGCTAACGAGAAAAACTTGAAGTTGATACCAAAACAAGATCTCAGGGACTTCATCATAGAACAGGATGAAGTCGTCACCGAATAATCCCGCAGTATACGCTACCCCTATTAAAGTGACTGATTACGATATTTTTCTACTTAATTTACGGTTGCTTATCTTTATTTGCTTTTGTCCTTGGTACAATGGTGATTCCTATATCTGAGAATTGGTTAATACCCTAAAGAAGTGAGCTATCAGTTGGTTTTCATATCAAGTTTTTATCTCGATTTTTGGCTTTTTACGCGACGATTTGGAAGACTTCCTCGATCTTCTTCGTGATGATGCGGACCAAAAGTTCGCTGCCATCATGGATTCGTGGCAATACTTGTCTGGATACTTGATACGATCGCGTAACCTTCTTGGCCCTTCAGCCTCTTGTATTGCAACCTCATTTTGCCTTTCCAACGCTTTCTCTTGCTCTTCCTCGTCCCTCTCAGAACAATCGGAGCATTGCCAACCTCCAAATTTAGTTTTCTTTGGAACTCGGGCCAATGGTGGATCAAGGCAATATATGTGAAAGTAACCCTTGCACGTGTCGCATAATGAGAGCAAGTGTTGGTCTTTAGTTGTCTGACATTTGTTGCAATTGTGTGTAGCACTGGGGGGCGCGGCAGAGTGCTTAGGAGCCTTAATAGGGTTTCTAGGTCTAGTATTTGAAGCTCGGGCAATTAGTTGTTCTAGCTGTAAAGTCAGATTGAATTGCTTGCCAGTTTTATTACTGACACATTTCTGGATGGATCTTGCCTCTTTGATCATTGAATCAATTTCAGCCCTGACATTTGTGACCACCCCTTTTATACGGTTGTATTTGTCTCTCAAGCCTGCTTCCTCCTGTGTAAGAGAACTATTTTGATCTACCAATTCAGAGTGCCTCTTCTTCATCGCAGTCATCCTAGATGTTCGGTCAAGACAGTAGGCGACGAATTCGAGACTGAATGCTGGTGGAATGTGCCACTTCTGTCGTGCCATCTCGGTTTCATCTTGCACAAGCATAAAGGATGAGGTAGTGTCGAGTCCTAAGAGTTCAGACTTTCTGGTCAGCTTGACGATGAGTGATGGGCTTGTCAGTAGCATGCGGCTCGAACGTTTAGGAATCGGAGGGGGATTTTCTGGGGTCCACTTTGTTATCTGAGGATGTGGTTGCTTGTTGAGCTCAGTCAACTTCCTCCTTATTCGTTCTGGTCTCTCTTCTATTGAAGGGGCTCGATTCAATCGTGCGAATAGAGAAGTGTATGTTCTCTTCTTAGATTTGATTACAGTTTTATCGGCATGTTGACGGCATTGAGCGAAATAAGGATCCACTTCATCCGATTGTGACTCGAATAAGAGACCCTCCTTTTGTGCGCATGTTGCATGAAAAAAGGTTTTGCAAAGACCAGCATCACAGTCGATACATATCCCACTTCGAGCTAACCTTTGATCTTCGCAAATGGTGCATGTCTATGAAAAGGATTTTGAGCGACAGTTAGTTAAGACAGGTCCAAGACTCGATGACCCATTCTAGTTGCTTATCTAGAAACTCACCTTAGATCCATATAGACTGTAATTGAGCTCGAATAGTGACACTTCTGTCAGGTTGTAAATATTTTCAAATGTAACACCGCGTGTATAGAGGGCACAGACCATGTGAACCCATCTACCAGTGTCTGTTTCCTTAAAAATACCTCCTCTATTAGGGCAAAGCTCGCATTGGGGCTGATGGACAGACCGTTTACATGGCTCACAGAACCAGGGTTCTGTTGATTCCGAGGACAGATTTGAATGTACTGAAACTTTGTCATGAGCGTCTTCGCCGTTGACTCCATAACAGGACTCATGGACCGTGACACCACACGAGTCGCACTCTATTATTTCGTCATCTTCGTTAGATTGATTACTCAAACACACTGAGCATATTCTCGCAAAGTCCATGGCCTTAAATTTTATATCTGGCTGGCTTTGTTCCTCTTTTTCTATTTTGGCAGAGTTACGCTTGCTTCTGGAACTTTTTCTAGTTGAGGGTTCAATCTTCACTTCTTCTGGCTCAGAGTCCGTCTTATCGGAATCTTCGGCCTCGGAAGTTTGTGAATCATCATCATCACCATCCTCACCGTCCTCATCGGTTTCTTCACCGCTCTTGAAGTCACCATCCTCCTCTTCTTCGTAAAAACCACCATATAAGTTCAAATAAAAGTCGTCTTGCTCCTCAAAGAGAAGGTTACCCATTCTGTTACCAGCATTGGTTCGTCTGGAGCGCGTCGTGGCAAGAGATTTCTTAAACTCACTGGAATGTATTGGCGCATGATTGCCTTTCCTAGGTGAATCTGTTTCACTCACAATCTCGTGGTCGACTTGAGCAGGTTTTCGATCTTTATCTTCGAAACCATTGATTTCCTTGTTTTCTGCCATTTCTTGGCTGATGGAAATAGAAAATATCCAAGTATAATATAGTCAAGATGGATATCATATAGAGATTGTAAAATTACTATTTGGTTTACAAGTGAGTTTGCAATGATATATGGTGTCCACTATGGGCCTACCGACGGTCCAATGTCAGCTCAAACTGGAGTGGAGCTGAAATAAACAGGCGATGATTTCATGCTTTCTTTGCGTGCCAGCATTGTGGCGGACCGCGCACAAACCACAGAAGGACTGGCAATCTGGCTTGCTGATTTGTTCGCGCGCAAGATTCCTCCTCCGCCGTGCCCATGTTGGCACGTTTCATCATCGGGCTCCGCACCAGATCCATGAGGCCTAAGAGACTCAAAATTCTCGGAGTCAAACCGGATCCCTAGTTCTTGAATTTTGCATGTCTCTAGTGATCGTCATCAGTCCATCTTTTGCCCAGTCTCCTTGAAGAGAGAATGTGCAGATCGAACGGCACAAAAACTGGCTGGTTCGTTAAGTTCTCGGCATCTGTGATGCAACCAGTTGAATAGATTGGGCCTCACGACAAAATCTCATCTTTAGACCACTTCCAGTCATGGAACGACATGGCACCCAAGTGCTGCCGAATGAACCAGCGAGGGAGATGAGAACAAGTTTGTTGGACAACACAACAATTATCCCTTAAATTCAACAAGACGTCAGAGCTGTCTAACTACTGACTCGACCTCGGTAGTGGTCAAAAAGTGTGCTTAATTACAGAGGCTTAAGAGATTAGAGAGAACAATTTCCTACTAGCTTTAGTGAACGAAATTTTTTGACCAGATACGTCCTGCACTTGTGGCTCCGCCTCAATGGCAAGACCAAGTCAGGGCTGATCTTACCGGTTCATGGAGGCGACATTTCAATTCATTATCCGCATCTTAACACCTCCCTCCTGTTCGGCCACCAAATCCAATGCTGTTCCAATGATCCTCCTCTGGTTGACGTCAGCAGAGGAAGTTTAAACCTTCCAGTTAACCGGAGCTTGCTGCGCAACAGAGTTCTAAGTTTCGGCTTCCTTCCGTCTTGTCGGGCGGGAGACGAACGTCGAATTGGGAGATCGGAATACAGCGATTTCCTGACAATTGAGAGGAAAGCTCGCACCTCTTCGGCATGCAACGCAAAATTTAACCAATTTCTGGTCCTCAGCTTGAGAGTGCACGAGAGGGGACTAAAGGTGAGATTCCACTCGAAAAGGCGGCGAATCACTTACGTATGATTTTTCGCAAGTGAGGCGTCTTCAATCTCGAAAACTTTTGATTGTCTCAGGCAGCACACTTATATCTGGTCATTTTTTGATACAAGAAGAGGCAACTTTCGAGTCGGAACGCAAACAGCAGGGCAATTGATCAATCATTAATCAAACAGCGGATCTAGTTATTAGGCTTCAAGTTTAATGGGTTAATCAATATGGGGGATGTGAAAGACATTAATGTTGAAAGTAACAACAACAAAGGCTCAAGATTGCTGGAATTCGATTTGGACGGATGATCTTCAGGTTTTCTTTACGGCAGTTTTGCCCGCCTCCTTGCTGGCAGTTTGCTCGCTGCCCGACGCCAGTGGATCCTTGGCTGTCGTCGGAAGCTTGGCCAAGACAGAGCCAGTTTCGATAGATATCTCGCTTAATACTTGGTTCATGATTGCATCGGCCTCCTCGTCATCCTCTTCGAAAAGATCTTCGAACATGTCGTCCATTGCACTTTCGCCCATCTGCATCTTAGTTGTCTCAGCTTGAAACTGGCCCATCTGTTGGGCCAACTTCGCGGGATCAATCTGCTGATTGACGTTGGACATCACAGAGGCTGAGTTTGCCATAACTTGGGCCAACTTGTTGTTCGTTTGCATGCTAGTTGCATGGTTAGATATACTGCTAACTTTGGATTTCGCACCCATAGCTCTGGTCTTTTCGGTTCTTACTCTCACTAGCTGCAAGGCCAAAGTCTTGGCCAGGTTCTTATCATTCTTTGCCGCGGCATCCTTGATTTGAATTTCCAATTCTTTCGCTTGTCTATCCAGATCAGCTTGTAGCCTTTCGATGGTTCTTGTGGCGCCACGGAGCTCGCGTTTTTGCTGGCGCTGCTGCTCTTTTTCGAGCTCCTCTTTCGATTTGAACATATCACTTAAAGGCATTCTGGATGCTATGTAAAAATGGCGGCCTCAACCCCAACGAATTGATATCACGCAATCGGTAGGATGCTGCTCGATGATTTGCTATTCAGATTGAAATTATTGAACAGAATTCAATGCTCGCTCTGATGAATGACATCAGCGACCTTGTTTGTTTTCGTTCAGCTGCACGTTTTTACCCAGTCCTCATTTTTGCTGCTCTGTTCAGGAGACGTGTAACTAAAGAGTCATCCCATGTCGTTCTCTCGTCCAATGCGGATTTTATAAAGAGAACATCAACCTCCCGCCTTCAATTGAATCAACTAGAAACTAACTTTCTTTCATCCAGGCATAGGTCTTTCTCACTGAGGCTTGTCCACCGGCCGATCTGAACACTGTGCCTGCGACAGATGTAGCGAGTTCCAAGAGAGCGTCGTTGAATTGGGGATCATTCTGGTTGCGACGCAACCAAGCCTGCTCTAGGAAGTCCAACAAACGGATTATGAGCCTCTCGTCAGACTCGTCTGCCCGATGCTTGGTCAAAAACAACAAGTAGTTGACTATCGGTGCGACCAATGTTTGATCTGTGGCTCCTGATTTCCTTATATTCACAACCATTTCGGCAAACACTCTTCTCGATTGATAGGTAGCGCCAAGCTCGGAAAGAGAGATCGCCAGCAGCATCCTTGTCAACGGTTCATCCTGGTGATTGACTTCCGACGCTTTGTCAATCATACTGAATGACCTGACCGCCTGCCAATGAGACTTTTCGAAATTCTGAGCTGCGATCAAAGATATGACAGACCTCTGGTTGACGCTAACGTGCAAGGATGCGAGTCCCAAATTAGCCTGGATTCTCCAATCGAGGGGATTCAATTGTCGGGCTTTTAGCAGACAGCTCAGACTCGCTACATATCGCCTCTTCATTAGGTAGCACACGCCCAGATTGTTCCACAAAGATGGCGACTGCCAGATGCTTGAATTGCTCCTTCTAAGAAACTCAATCAATTTGTCAATATGACTCAGGAACTCTGCTTCAGCGTTCTTGCTAGCATGATGAGCTCCGCTTGTAGATTTTGTCATCGAACTTTTATAGGCGTGCTTGTTGTGCTTCGAGCTTTGAACTAGACTATTTATGATAACATATGACTTGATCAGCATATAGTTCAGATCCAACTGCAACTCGTCCTTTGTTTGTCTGTCGAAGAGAAACAGTTGCCCGTTGTAGCCACCAGTTTGGTCGGTCAAACCGGCGCCGGGCACTCCAAAAGTGTTGTTGCATATTTCCGATGGTTGTTGGTAGATGTTGAGAAGTTTTTGTTTACATTTTATCGCCAAATGATTGTACATATATGATGGATTCTGGCTGGATTCAAAGTGCGCGTCGAGGGCGGATATGATGTCCGTCGCCCGTTTGAAGTGGACCGAATTGGAACCCTTCTTGGCGGCCAACACCAGGGCCAACTGTGGATGTATCGTGTGGTCGACTTGGGATTTGGCACAAGCGTGGCCCAGGATTTTCAAGGCCGACTTGAAGTCTTGGCCACGTCTTGTGATGCAAAATTCAGAGTACTCCTTGTGGGGTAGATTGAAGTTGCTCAGAGTTGCTGGGTGAATTTCGTCACGACATTTGGACCGAGAGCTGCTGATCTCCGGCTCATCACGCTCTGGCTCGTTCTCGCTTGAGGACAACGGTATCAATATGCCCGAGGCTGAAACTGATTGCCTACTTGCCGGCGAACTCCTATGGGCAACTCTCTCAGCCCGATCGGGAAGAGTTAGTTTGCAGGCCATCCTTTGGGCAAAATCGGCATCAGAGAACCTGAGCTGCAACTTGAGGCACCTTGCAAAGATGTTCCACAAACGAGGATCGTTAATCAAGCGATTCCTATTCACATTGTCGAATAGTTTCACAAATTCAACCGATTCTTCTGACATCTCATGAAGTTGGCCCAAGGAAGCAACCTTGCCTGAGCTTGCGGAAGACTTGGGCTGCTCGTTCTCTCCAACCAGTTTTGCCTCTATTTCTGCCAAACTATCTCTTGAACCACCGGAAATGATGTCGATCTCCTTGTTGAGCAGCTGTCTGCACAGTGCGATAATTGCCTCATGATTTCCCACGTAGAGCAAGCACTGGCATAGAAGTAGGAAGTACTGATTATTTTTCTGTATATCAAGATTTTGCAATGTAACTATTAATTCGTTCAGCTTTGTGCTTGTTTTCATCAGTGATAGTCCCTCGATATAATTTAGATGTTCATTTGTCAATCTCTGTGGGTTGTCTCCCTCGCTGTCGATGCAAGCAACGCGCAAAGCACTCAAGTGATTCTTCAACCAAATGATCTCAGAATATCGGTGTTGAGCCAGCATTTTCTGGCCCAACCAATTATATTGATTGCACTTGAAGATATTTGGATGCATATTGTAAGCAATTGATGAACTCCACTCTGAGGTAGAATTGCCCCGAACATTTCTTGAAGACCACAATGGGCTATATTAGGAGCGTCATCATGAGGCGAAGTCCGTTGCTTGGGTAACGGACAAAACTTTTCCGGCGAAGTGAGGGTCGTCGGATGAAGCAGGATGAAGCTATTCTGAAGAAATAAACTATGAGAATTCAACATTGGCTAGAATCAAGGTTGGTTTCCCCAGTGTATCAATCTTCGAGCTAATTCGATGACAAAAGACAACTCCACTGAAATTCAACGATACATTTCCGGTGCTAGCAAAAAAGTAATTAGAATTATACAGAGACAGAGGATTTTGGATTGTTAGAAATCTTTGGTAGATGTGCAGATGTAGCGAACAAAACAAAAGTTGGACTAGGTGAGATATAGTAGACTTAGGATAGACTTAATGTTCTCATCGTTAAATGAACTAAAATTGACTAGTTTGACGACTATGCGAGCTCACTCATAAGCTCATGATGGGCGGAGGGTGATGTGCTGTCCACTTTGTTTGTTTTGCAGACTATGACAATTATTGCGATCATTATCATTAATATTGACTTGATGTTCCCTGCCATATTGATAGGCGTATGAAAATATGGCTTGTGGTGCGAAATGTGCCTCACTAATAACCGAGGACTATTATCTCTTTTTAGTTTGAAAATGTTTCCTTGCATTCACACAATTGTAAACGGCCCAATGAATCGTGATGATAGTTTGGCTCGGCGTTCGCGGTTCTTCACGAGGACTTTTTCACCCACAGCAAAGGTAGCTGTTCGATGGGTTCTATCGAACCGCTCTTTGGACTTGTTATGAGAATCAGATGACGCCGCGATTGCATCTGCTCGTAACTGCTCGAAGTTTTGAGTTACCACTGGAGAATGATCATCTGTGGGTATTATGACGTCTAAACTTGGCTGGAGAGGAAGATAAGCCCTTCCAAACATTAGGTCATATGGTGGAACTTTGGTAGTTGTGGAAGCTCTCGTATTAATGCTGAGGGCATCGATAGAAAGCGCCGCTTCCCAATCTAATGCATTGACTGGGTCAAGTACCAACGTGTTAATTTTGTTTCGGACATTTTGGATGGCACGCTCCGCTATCGCGTTACCGCGCGAATGATGCGGAACGGCGGAGATATATTGAATGTTGCACAACTCTAATAACCTTTCGACATTAACGTTGTCGAAAGTACGGACATTGTTCGTGACAATAACTTTTCGAATTCCGAATCTGCCACGAAAGGAGCTCAAATATCGTGCAAAACCTTCCGCTGTTTGATCGCTTGTCGCTTTTAAATCTATCAAGCGAGAAAAAACGTCTATAGCAACCAATACGAATCGTTTCCGATGCAAAGATTCTTGTAGGGGACCCATGTAGTCGAAACAAACTTTTGCTAACGGTTCAAAGGCTTCATGTTGTTTCATCAGGCCTTTCTCTCTTCGGGTGTCCACTTTGTTCTCTTGACACTGCTTACATTGTTCCACAAATTCCATAATCTGCTGTCGCATTTTTGGCCACCAAATAGTTTGCACCCTGCCTAGGGTCGCTTCAGCTCTATATGTGAAGCTAGAGGGATATTCAGATGACATAGCACCGTAAGCTGCAACAACAGCTCTACAAGTTCAGACAGTGGTCACTTCAGGAATAGGCTTTTAACTCCATGCCACTTTGGTGCCAACAATAGGAAGTTTTCAAAGGGCGCCCATTCTTCTTTCTTGGGATGCTCATCCGCGTCCCTTGCTTCAACTAGCACCATCACAGATCATTTTTCGCCTTTACTATCTCCCTCAAGCATTGCGGCGACTGTCTTATCAATTCCGACTGCTCGAGTTCCGAAAATTCCTCGCGATTGAAGACTCAAAACCAAATTTTTGGCGTGAGGCGATGCATCTCCGGGATTCTTTTGGCTCTATCTTCTGCTACAAAGTTCAAGTACTGTCTAAATAGTTTTTTTTTCTTCTTGCTGCGGCCTCGCCCGATTGGCGAAAATTTCCACCCGAGCAGTGCTGATGGTCGACGTCAATGATTCTGCGGGGTCTTCTATTATTATTTCTTTTCATAACGATTGGTGAACGCGCTGAGTTGATAAATGCTCTAATGAAATGTGGTCTGTCTTGGCGCGCTACTTTATAGCCGGCGTGTACATCTATGCCACCGGTTCTACACACTACGAGCGTCTGTTCGCCGCTGCTCCTCGCCTGCGATTTGCGAGGTGTTCCAGCCATTCGCTGCTGTAGCATGCTCGTAATCGCCAAACCACTTGCGCGGTGGTGGTCGAGTGCCATTGAAGTTCAGCGGCTTCAATATCATTTCATGCATTTTAATCGGCGGAGCGCTAAGAATCGGGTTTGGCAACTCGGGTAGCGGGCGATTGGTCATTCCAACATAACCGTAGGGATCGACATCCTCATTGAGGTTCTTCTCAGGAGGTTGCATGCCGGAGTCCTCTCCGCCCTGATTCACTAGTCAGTCTTGACCTTTCAATCTCGACTTATTGGACACGATTGCACCAACATACAGCCAGACAGACATAACATGGGCGGGATATGGTTGCACGTGACAAGCTACCAGAAATTGAACATTGATAGTCGATTTTTGGCCAAATACTAGCTCGTCGTCGAGAAACATCAGGTCGGCATTGTGTACGCCGCTTGCGTAAAGTTGCTCAATGATACTTTTCATCGATGTGAAACTCAAATTCACGGGCCAAGAAATCATTTGCTTATCGGCAAATGACTG
>Ga0058701_10000130_pt1 | contig 62624 bp, 61 predicted proteins | sample AgamicOrMae_FD_97039 | JGI IMG/M metagenome (GOLD analysis project Ga0058701, IMG submission 97039) | Agave microbial communities from Guanajuato, Mexico - Or.Ma.e | ecosystem: Host-associated > Plants > Phyllosphere > Phylloplane/Leaf | place: Guanajuato, Mexico | collected 2012-06-04
GCCGCGGGCCAGCCAGACTGCGGCCGCCTCGGCCAAGGACAGCGAGCCAGATGAGCGAGCGGCGAGCTCGTGCGGTGTCGCTTGGCAGCCAGACGGCGGCCAGCCAGACGGCGGCCGAGCTGCGGCCAGGTGGAAGCTGCATACGGCCGGCCGGGGGCTATTCGTCGGCCGCCAGACTCGCCGGAGCGCCTTTGTGTGGTTTCTCTGAATGCGGCTCTGAATGGGCAGCCGCTCGGTTGTTAGTTAGCCGCCGTGTTGGAACCCACTTCCGGCGCATAATGAACTCGGGGCCAAGCGCGAGCGAGTTTGCTTAGCTTGGGCGACGCGCGGGGGCTTGGGGCCGCTTCCGGCCGAGCTCGGTCCGGCCGGGGCGCCACGTTGGGGCGCCTTCGATTGGCGGCCGACAAGGTGCCGCCGGGTGACAGCTAGCTGGCAGGCCGAGATTTGGCAAGCTAGCTGGCCGAGATTTGGCGAGCTAGCTGGCCAGCGAGCGCGTGGGGGCAGCGAGCGGGCGGGTGTAACTCCGAGAAGGTTTTATACAGCGCCGGCGCCGCTGTATAAACAAGGAGTCCGTGCAGCTGGGAGGCTGGCCGAGTCGCCCCTTTGTGGTGGCGGCAGTGGCGGTGTTTTGGGCGGCGAGCTGGCGCCCGGGGATCAAGGTCGGCCGGCGTGTTTGGGGCCGCCCAGGCCGAGACACAGACACCGGCGCGTTGCAGCTTTCCAGCGGCCAGCTGTGGCCAACGCGGCTGCGGGCCCGCCGCGTTCGGGGCTGCGTGCGGGTCCCGAGCTGTGCGCACGGCAACGTGCGTCTGCGGTCGGGCCCGCCGCGCGGCTCGCAGTGCTGCCCGACCCGCGCGAGCAGAACTCTCGCCAGCGTCACTCTGCGGCGGCTCCTCGCTTACAAGGAAACACACTTGATGGTAACTTTTTCTCAGCTATCACCATGTGCAATCCTGCTTCTCCGTGCCGCGCTGTTTCAGAATATGCTATCCATTCGCCTGACCTCGGCAGTTTTTTTTGCAATTTTTTTGCAAAAAACTGTATATCATCTGCTCCCGGTAGTCTTTTAGAGCAAATCTCGGACAGATAAGTAAAGAACAGTCCGAGATTAACAATATTTGCAAGTCGGGATGTTGATAGAGCAAGTCGCTTCAGAGTTGGACAATATTTTTCCAATTTTGGGGGTCCAAGAGGAGAGGTCTAGACCACTAGAGTACCTTTATTCGGGCTCAAATTCGACGATTCGAGGCACCTTTCAAATTTCGATATTTTTGGTGGATTATCTCGCAAACGGCTCATAAGTTGGGCATATGATATATGTATTCGTGTTTCTCGTCGCGAGTTTTATAAGAATCAATAGAAAAAAAATTCATGCGCGAGTTACACCTAAGGTGTGTTTCCTTGTTAGCGGCTGTTCAATATTGTCCAAGCTGTTTTGCAAAAACTCGCTCCGGCTCGCAGCTCGTTCGCAGGCTTCCCCCCAAAAGCCAGGCGGCACTAACTGGCCGCCAGCACGTCCCCAAGCTAAAGACTCGGAGCTAAAGGGGCGCTGAGGACGCCTCTGAACGAGGCGGGGCAAGCTCGTCTCGTGTGGCTGGGAGCAAATTTGAATTTCATGATAGGGCCACCGGTGGGCGCCAGTCGGCGTCGGAAGTGCCTTGCCAGCGGCCTGGCGAGGGCGGCGGGCGAGCTGGAGCTGCAAAAAGTGCGGCCGCTCGGCCTTGGCGGGCAGTTTGTTTTCCGGGCGGAAATTAGAGCCGGCGCCCAATTTGGCTGCCGCGTTGGCGAGACAAAATACACGCCGGCCTGCACTTGGAGCTGCCCTTCAGCCGCCAAGCTTGCTGCTTGCGGCTCGCCACTGCGGCCCGATTGGCGGTCCGACAAGCAGAGCTCGGCGGCCGCGCCTGTCGGACGTCGAGCTTCATTTTGGGCCGCCCTCGAGCGCCCCCTAAGGACTCGAAGATGGAGCCGCCGCCACTCGATGGGCTCGTTACGCCCAACCACAGGCCTCTTCCAATGGGGGGCCGCAAATCGGCTCGAGTGGGCCCACAAGCACCGGAAGGACCAAATGGCGGCCAAATTGGAGGCCTCCTGGCTGGCTAGCTAGCTTGCTGGTCACTCTGAGCGGCTGGCGAGCTAGCTAGCTGGCCACTCGGTGGGCAGTAATTTGGGCTCCATTTGCGGGGCGCCGACAAGAGTCGATGGAGGAGAAGTGGCCTTGTCGTGTGCTGAGACAAGAGGCCGCTGCCAGTTCGAGCGGGCGAGCTGGAAAGGCCCTTTGCTTGGGCCACCCTTAGCTGTGGCGCTTAGCAAGTGGCTGGCCTCGCGCTGGCCGGCCGCTAATCTACTTGGGCGACTTGTTTTCCACTCTGAGTGGAGTTTGCTCGGACTTCTGCTCGCAAAACAAGCCGGACACGAGCGAGAGCGAAGCACTCCCGCGAGGCGGCCAGAGAAAGAGGAGCCAAAAGCGCGAAATGTTAATATTTTCTTGCCCCATTCGTTGGCCGCCGGGATTTGGGCTGGAAATCATTTGGAAAAAACACTGCCAAACTGCAAGCAAACACTCACACTCTTTCACTTGCACTCACGCGTCTCACTTCTGCACGCCAGCAGAAGTGCAAAAGAGGGCCCCCCTCGCGCCAAACTGTTTCCGGCCAGCTGGGCGCTCGCTTGGCACTCGCTTGGCACTAGCTTGGTGCTAGCTCGCCTGTTTGTTTGGTGCCAGAAATGATCCCACTCGTTTATATTGGACAATTGCACTTAAGTGCCCGGGTGCATCGTTCCGGCGCGCCTTCCCCTCGGCCCACACCTAAGCTGGGCCGCCTCCTCCTCTTAAGTTAGGAAACAATGTCATTGAAATGCGACTTCCTTCGGGGGGAAATTACCTCGCCATTGTGTGCGCCTCACAGTGTAACACAGTCTCCGCCTGCAAACGGCTAGCTCGGCGGCGCCTCCGCCAAGGCGAATCTTGTGGCTCGAACTCTCGAACTGTCGAGCTCTCCAGAGTTCGAGCCACACTCACAACACCCAACACACAAGCCCGCCTGGTCTGCTGCAGAATATCGCGGATCTTGAATAGAAAATTTTCAATTTCCAGCCCTCAGCTGCGGACTCTCTTTGGGAAAACATGCTCCAGAGTTAGCATGTTTCCAAATCGCCAAACACACTCTCCAGGCGCCCCAAATCGAAGCCCAAAAGTCGGCCCGCGTGCAAAGTTCGCCGGCGAGATGCACACCCAATTGGGCGTGGCCATTATTTTCGCCCGCCCCGCTCGGCACGCTCAGTCACTGTGGCGCCTTTAGGTCTTTAGGCCAAGCTCGCGCCAAGCCACTCGCGCTCGTGCTCAGACCGTGCTCGTGCTCAGGGCCCACTTCCGGCCCATTGCCAGTCACCAGGCGCGTCTCGGGGGCGCCTCCTTAGCATGGGGAGCTCGGCGGGGACTGTGTGGCGAGAAGGGGCCCCTCGGCTGTTTGTTTGGGGGCTCAGAGTGTGAGCAAGCCGCCTCAGCCAGTCGCCCAAAGTCTCCAAGGCCGAGCAGTGTCCCAGAGAAGCGGCGAGGCCCAACAGGCTCCAGCCAGTCGACTTTGGCCAGAATCAGTGCTGCTAGAAGCTGGAAGCTGGAAGTTGGAAGCATCGAGAAGTGCGTCTCTTTGGGGCCCTAGTCTGTCGCTTCTTGCAACTTGTTTGCTTGGCATCGAGCAGCAGAGAGTTGGGCCAAAAAAAGCCTCTCAGAAAGTGCGTGAAAATGGGCCAGCCGGCGAGCAGATTGGCGAACGTTCGCCCAACGTTCGACGACAGTTCGTGGCCGCCGCTTTTTGCCCAACTTTTTCCTCCAAGCTTGGCCTCCAGTGGCCCAGTTTCACAATTTGCCACCAAGCCAAGCCGGTTGGCCACTTGCACGCTCTTCTCTCTAGCCACTGTGTGCTGTTGGTGGCGATAAATGCTGCCGAGCTGGGCCGCTCAGACACGATGAAACAATCACGTTCTTCTGGTTGCCGCCTAGCCAAAGCTTGCCAGTGGCCCAACCGAAATGGAACCGACTGAAAACATGACAAACACAATGGGCCAGCTCGAGGGCTTGGCGTGCATCTTTTGTCGCCCATGTTGTTGCCCCTCTGGCTGGTTGGGGGCTCGAGAGTGGAGGAGAAGTGGCAAGAGGGGGGCACAAAGAGGCACAAGTGGCGCCCTTTCTGGCCGGCTGTTGGGCGACTTGCCGCGTCGAGCTCGACCGCCAGCAATTTGGGCCAGGGACGTGCACAGGAGACGCCACGAACTGCGCCACCATGCACTCATGGAAGCCATTGGGCTTCCCAGAGACGCCCCATAGACGTTCCATGGACGCCCCATAGAGTCAAATAGGCGGACAATGTGCCATGAGGCGCCAATTTGCATGCGCCAGAAGATTACTTTCTTGTCCAGATGATTTGGCCGCCCGGCGAGATGATCGACGCGGCTCGCGTTTAGCCGCCAAACAGACGCCCGAGAGTCTTTGTGAAAAGTGGACTTGCCAGGCCGAGCCGAGTGGGCGGCGGAAGCTAAGCTGGCGAGAGAGAGAGAGAGAGAGAGAGAGAGAGACTGCCGAGCTCGATTGGAGCCGAGTTGTCGCTTGCTGGCGGGCGCACAGTCACCGCAGACAAGGGCGACCAGTGCGCAATCCAGGCAGCCAGTTTATCCAGTTTATCCTCGTCGGCGGCGCCTCTACAGTGGCGGCTCTGCAGTGGCGGCGCACACCCGATTAGAGCCGGGCCAAAGAGCGCGATAATTGATGAGACTCCCAGAAGGGCCGCGCGCGCTCTCCAAGTGGAGCGCCTCTCGAGGGGCCGAGGGCGCCCCCGGCCCCGGCGGGCGCGTCGCGGGGGCGCCCAATTAAACTATCGAGCGCGCTCGGTGGCCAGAGGGGAGCCCAGTGGGCGCGTGGGGGGCGCAGGGGGGCCAAGGCCAGCGGAGGGACACAAAGTAATAGAGCGGCGCGACAATCGGGCGGCGATCATTAGCCGGCCGGTGGGCGGCCAAATTGGGCCAAATGGGGGCTCTTGGGGGCCAATGTGGCCGGCCGCAGACTGGCGGTGGGGCCCAATTTGCAGTGGTTGGCCGTCGGTGCAAATGGCCCTCCGCTGGGTCAATCAGTTTGCCTAACAACTTGCGCAAAGGGGGCGCCTTCTGGTCTAGTTGACGAGCCAAAAGGGCCGCTCGGAGGCACCAAAACCGACGCTTGGAGGCACCAAAAGGGCTCCACTAATGCGCCCACGCTTAGCTCGCCTCGGCTGGCACCTGTTTGGGTCGAGGCGCCTGAGCTGAGCGGATGCAAATTTCGACCCCCATCGATCGGCCGGCCGGGCGTCAAACTTGGCACCGCACGCGAGTGTGGCGGCGCATCTGGGGCGGCAACAAAATGGCGCATGTAAATAGTAAATTAATTCCGAGCTTCGAGATGCATGAACGGAGGCAGAGCTGCCGGAGTAGTTGAGCGGCCGGCCAATCGCATTTGACGAGTGGCAGCCCGATCGGGGCGCCTGTCTCGCCGCTGGCTTGGCGTCTGCTTGGAAGCTCGTCTGCGGCAAGCTCGTCTGCCTGGCTCGACGGGGCCAGACCAAGGCAGCAACGAGGCAGGGCGCTCGCCAAGCTAGAGCAAGCGGAAGGCTCGCTCTGGCTCGTTAGGGCGCCCCCACTTGAGGGGCTTGTTTGGGGCCAAGTTTGTTCTGGCCACCTTGCCACGAGGTGCCCCGTTGGGCGCCGATGCAACGCGGATGCAACGAGGTGAAAAATGCAAAATCGATCCAAGATAAGGGCCCACTCGTGCGCACTAAACACGCGCCCGCCACTCCCAAGGGCACTTGGCGCCGGTGTCGAGCCGCACACTGTCTTGCTCGCCGGTGCCCAAGTGGAAGGGGCCGAGCTGGCGCCTTCGCAGTGATGCACATTGCAGCAGTTGCACCGTTTGGGCCACCTCCTGGCGCAAGTTCGTGTTAAGTAGCAGCGCACACAATCTCAGGCCCACTGGTTGCGATTGCGGCGCGCACTCACCGCAAGAAGAGGAAGAGTTGAGCCTCGTTTGGCGGCTGGAAAGGCCCAGCGAGCCGCACGCCAAGACCCACGCCCCAACGGTGCCCCATCGGCGTCAGACTCGCGCCAGCATCCAGCCGGCCAGACACTTGACTCGTCTGCTGGTGGGCCCCAGTTGGGCGCACTTGGATTGTCTGGCCGGCGAGCAGTGAGCTGCGGGCGGCGAGTTGGAAGCTTAGGTCTGGCCGTTTGTTGGCCGTCGGCACGCAGGGGCCAGCACGCGAGCGGCGTCCTAGTGGGCGCCCCTCGCTCGTTTGGCCGCTCTGAGTTGCGCCTCTGGGCCCGCATTTGGCACCCAAGCGGCAGCGCTCAAGCCAAACCAGAGCGGACAAGTGCGCGGTGAGAGAGAAAGAGAGAGAGAGACACAGAGACAGAGGCAAGTGCTCTGATGGGCCAGGAAATGGAGCCGTTTAAGTGGATGCCAGATGGGGCACACGCGGTTGCTCCGCCCGCACGACTTTGGCGTGGGCGGGGCTGCGACACGCCCACTTAAGCTAGTTCGCACACAGGCGGGCGGGCCTGATGCGGGCCGAGCGTGCGCGCGTGCGGGCGCGCCCGCAGCTGAGGAGCGGCAGCGAGCGGGGGCGCCTGATGCGAGCGGGCATGATGATGTTTTGATCATAAAAGGGGCCCAAAGAGCGCACACTCATTGGGCGCGAGCTGGCCGCCCAGTTTTGGTGCCCCTCCTGAGCTAGTCCAAATGCCAAGCTGTGGCCACCGCCAGATGCTGCAGGCCGCCCGTATGGCGCCGAGTGGTGCGCGCCGGCGGGAGGCGCTCCCGCGGCGGCGCCCTTTCGGCTGTCTGCTCATCTCAAGGCTGGGCCGGCGTGGGAAAGGTTGCCGAATGGGCCGGCGCGAGCTCGCCGCCGACCGCCAGCCGCCAGCCGCGCCGCCCAGACCGACGCGCCAAGACGAGAACTGTCAAGAGCCATCTGGCAAATGGGCGCCCACCTATGCGGCCGCCAAGTGGTGGGGCGTGGCGCCCGAGACGGCGAGGCTGAGAGGCCGAGGAGCTGAGGAGCTGAGCCAGTTGAGCATTGTTTAATTCGGGCCGAGCTTGTGCCACATGAGGCTAGTCTGCGGCCGCCAGTGTCTAGCTCGCGAGCCAAGCGAGCAGCACACTGGCCGAGCAATGCCCAGCGGCCCAATTGGGCACAGCGCGGGCATTCCTCTTGGACTAGGACTGGTCCAAATTGATGGGCGCCCGATCCAATCAAATCAGAGGGCGCCCCACAGACTAGAAGCGGTCTTTAGGAGTGGCCAGGGGGAGCCGCTTCCGCCGCGCCCTTTTGGGGCCCACTGGGCGCCCTCGCGGCCCAAGTATGAGGGACCAGCTCCGGCGGGCAGGCCGATATTTCACCGGCTCCTCCGGGCCCATTTTCCCTCTCTCTCGAGCTGGCCGGACGACTGGGGCTGGCCCTCCGCTGGCCCCAAGCTGCACACTACAGCTCGCAGTCCGTGGGGGGCCCGCTGAGCTCGCTAGCTGGACTGGCCAGCAAGCTGCAAAAAGGCCCCCTCCCTAAGGCTCCGGAGGTGCCGCCGAGCGTTGGCTGAATATTAATAGACAATTGGGCCGAGCGGGCCAGAGTTTGGGCCCGTTTTGTTGTTATCGCGCCATTAGCTTGCTGCCTGTTGTGCTGCTAGCTGGCTGGCTAGGCGGCGATAGTGAGCTTGGGCGGAAGCTGGCCAGAAGTGGCGCAAATTAGACCCTTTCGATTGGCCAACTGGCCGGCTGGGCTTGTCAAATGGGCGCGTTGCGTGCCAGCCGGCCGGCCTCTATCATTTGGCCGCCCGTTTGGGCCGCCTGGGCCACACACAAAGCAGCGGCCGACCGCAAAAACCACCCACTTGGGCCACCAGTTGAGGCGGCCCAACCGGCGGCCGCACCATCCAGCAGGCGGCCCACATGGCTGGCCAGAACTCTGTCTCCCTCCTCTGCCTGTCTGCTGGCTGCCTCCAATTGGGCGGCCGGATAATGACAAGCTCGCCGGTGTCCGAGCTCGGCGTGACCAATGGTTAGATGTATGTGTGCGGCGAGCTCTCACACAGTGCGGTCTCGGTGCCACTGGGCTAGCTAGTGGCTAGCTGGTGGCTAGCTGGTGGTGGCTAACTAGTGGTGGCCATCGAGCGAGCTTGGTGAAATTCTGGCCGCCGAGCTTCTCGCTTGCTGGCTGCCAGCAAGCGAGAAGCTCGCCGGCCAGCTCGATGATGGCCAGACGCACGCCAACAAAACCACGCTCTGTCGATCAAAGGAACTTCTAGTGGGCCAAATGCTAGCCATAACCCCTTTGTACACATTTACAATCAAGTCGATCGTTTGCCAGTCCATTAGTGTCGCTTGGCTGCCAAACACAGCGAGCGAGCTGGCCGCCCAAGGAGAGTTGCCACACACAACTGGCCAGACAGTCGCGGGCGGGCTGCAGTCATGAGGGCAATTGGCCAGCCAGTTGGCTCCTCCTTTTTGGGCCCAACTGGCAAGCCTTTTGGGGCGCCCCCACAAGCCGCCAATTGAGCCAAACTCGCTTGCCTGCTGCTGAACTGGCAAGCCCGCTGAACACTGAGCACTGTGAGCTGGCCCCAAACAGAACCAACATCGACGTTTGCCACGCTCTCCATCTCCAGAGGCTTGATTGTGTGCGGCCAAAGTTGGGCCAATGTATAAAATTGCGCTGATTTTTTTCCACCAACCAGCTTTGGCCGCCCCTCTCAGACCACCACCAACGATTGGTGGACCTCTCTCATGGTCGAATTGCAAATCATGCATGCAAACACTCGCGCTCGCCAGCTGACTGGAAGAGTGGCCCCACCGGCGCCACTTCCAGCCGAGCCCATCGAGGCGCCGGAAGCGGAAACGGCAACCAAGGTTGGCAGCAAATATGTTAATAGTGGCCGCTCCTCTAATGTTCTCCCCCCAGTCTTTGCGCTTCACAGCAGTCTCGCCGCAGTCTCGCCGGCCAAGGCCAAGTGGGCAGGATTAGGAGCCCATCTAATGGGCTCGGCGACACGCCGCCAGCCACCAACACAGCCAGATCCGTCCCCCATCCCAAGCTGCTAAAATCCGGCGCTTGAAACTCCAGCGAGGCCGAAACTTCTCCAAACACACTCACAGATAAACATCAGCACTCGTATAACTAGCTCCGGGCTATGCCAGCTCGCAGTTCGCCTCTAAAAGGAGGAAACTCGATCTTCGGGCGTGAAAAGCCGCATCATGCAGCCAGCAAAGAGCGGCAATCCAATCCCATTCTCGCACTATAACACACCCCCCACTCCAACCAACCAGGTCCACCAACGACGAGACAATAAACAGGCCCCCCCCCCATTTTTCTCTCTTCTTGTTCCTACTTTTTAATTGAGCTCGCACACAAAATGATACAACAACCACTACAATGGAACCCTAAACATCATCATCACCATCAATAACAACAACAACATCAACAACGACAACAACAACGACAACGACAATACCATCAACTCCATCACAACCATTATTCTGTGCGCCTGTCAATGGTTCGTTGGCCACCACTAACTTGTCACGGCAGGCCGGCAGATTGCATCATAAAAATGGCCCATCCATACACCACTGAAATACTGCATTCTTTGGCTTCATCATCATGGACAACAAACATACTGCTGCCACTACTACTACTACTACTACTACTACTACTACTGCTGCTACTGCCGCTACTGCCGATGCTGCCGATGCTGATGCTGCTCGTTAGTGTTAGCTTTAACGAGTAGTGGGCGCATCTTGGCAAGGAATGGTGCCAGAGCTGGCAGATGCCGTTGCAATGCCACCGAAGCTGGAGGCGCGCTCCTGAATCTGCCTCCTTGCAGAGGTCAATGCTGCCGCTGCTGTTATGAAACCAGAACACGAATCGGACGCATTCAATGTCCGACCAAAGGCTGATTCGGGTGGGGATAAATTGCAATCCGCCTGGTGGCAATCACCGCCTCTACCAGCAAAAGAACTCTCCTTATAACTGCCACCCCCCGTGCTGCTATAGGTGACGTAAGTTTCCCCGTCACCCTTTTTTCTTCCTCCGTTCAGTTGCTGGAAGAAAGCGTGACGCAAGGCTTGCTCTGGCTTTATGCGCCTTGCCGGGTTGTAGTCTAGCATTTGCAGGACCAAATTAAGGAATTGCAAGTAGTCGCCAGTTGTGTGACCGGCCTCGCCACGACGCCTTCCAAACGGGCCTCCAGAATCGACACCCAAAATGTGATAAAGTTTCCTAGTTCCGGGGGGCAAATACTGGGCTCTTTGTTGCTCACAAGTAGCTGCTGACGATGACGATGAGCTAGTCTGTCGTTGATTCTGTGCCAGTCTTCTGAGAACGTAATATGGGAAATTGTTATTGGCATCGTTCGTGTATGTGCTACGAGACTTCAGTCCAAAAGGGGGCTGTATTTTCATGAAGAATTTGCCCGTCTTGTAGCCCTTGTCTAGTATGTTCGCCGGAGGCATTCCCAAAATTTCCACAATTTTGTTCACTTGATCGAACTCGTCGGCCCCATTGAACAGAGGCTCTCCAGTGTGAAGTTCAACTAGAATGCAACCTAGCGACCAAATATCAATCGCTTGATCATAGGGCATTCCAATGAGCACTTCAAAGGAGCGATAAAAGCGGCTCTGGATATATTGATAGATCCGGTGACCAACTTGACAGGACGATCCGAAGTCGACCAGTTTGATAGCACTCCTCTTCGAATTGCATAGTAGAATATTCTCCGGCTTCAGATCACAATGAATAACGTTCAATTCAGGCTCCGACAAAAACTTCAGGGCCAACAATATCTGATAGGCAAATTTCCTAGTTAATTTCAATGAGACTCCATGATAGCGGGTGTTCTTGATCAGATCATAAAGGTTGTATGATAGCAACTCAAATACTAGACACAAATGGTTGCGCCAGATGAAATGTGTCTTCAGCTTCACAATGTTGTTCTTACCGTCATAGTCAGAAAACTTAAGTACCTCATCATAGGATATCGACTCCATCGTCATGTCATCGTTCCATTCCTCATCAAGTGGGAAATCTTCACCCTCAGGCTCAGATTCAGTCTTGTGTTTATCCCGCCAACCCTTTGGTATTTTCTGATCAGTTTCAATAACTTTACCTCAACATGCGCCTGATCAAAGAAAGCTTTCCGATTTTTGATTATCTTTATGGCGACTGGAGTGTGAGAAATATGGTCGTATGCTCGTACAACCTGGCCAAATGATCCTTTGCCAATCAAGGAATCAATCTCGTAGCGTTGTGCAAACATTTCCTTTGGCTTAATGATGTAATCGTGGTTTATATCATCGAAACCATCATTGAAGCTATTGCCTGAGAATTGGTGATTCAAAACTCTTTTATCAGTTGAGCCACTTCCGTTCTCATTGGAAATGTAGTTAGCACCATCGAAACCGCCCAACGAGTTTGCCTTGGTTAGGCGCAGAGGGTGCAACAGTTGCTCCTGCTGCCGCCGCTGACGGTGGCAGTAGTCAGTGAAGTTGCCAAATGGGTTCTTGCCAACGAAATTTCCCGGATTGAGGCCGGCTTGGGGTCGGTGATCATTTCCGTGAATCATTTGCTCGCGCTTATGATAAGTAGGATTTGCGGTGCGGAAATCGTATATCGATGATTCAGTCTTGCTCGATAGATGGTGTAAATGATCTCTCGAAACGGCATTTCGATATGTGTGCTTAGATTGATGTTCATCACAAGATTGCTTATCCTGTAGAGGTTGCGCTATGAACGAAAACCGTCCCTCTTGCTTAATAGTTGTTTGGTTCCGTCTACCTGAAGCTGTCAACCTTGTTGTGGCATCAGGACTGCCACGAAAAGGTGCTTTATCCTGACGAGAGTGCAGCTCGTTTATACTTTTATAAGTATTCATTAGGTCCACGCTTAGCTTTCTTAGAGGACCTATCTCAAGTCGACTTTCGTCACTTGCTTGCCTTGATTTCATATCACTTTCATGCTGCCGCTGATTGTCTAACTGAAAGATCATTTTTGAAGATTGCTCTTTTTCATTGCGCGACCTTGACTGAAAATCATCACGGATTTGATCGGTTGACATGGAGAAAACGCCTGCAATGTTTCCGATACCGTTAGTTGACGTCGAAGAATCGTGGGAGGCCAGAGAGGAAGTCGACGAGTTTTGATTATTGTTCTCTGATAGACTCGTTTGTGGCAATAGACTGCCGCAAGAGAACCCGTCGGGGACCAAACTGAGTTGCTGCCTCGCTAGTGAGGCAATCGCGCTATCATCGATACCGCCAATCACCGGCCGATTCTGATGAATCTGATGATTAGTGTCGTAGGCTCGCTGTTGTAGGGGCTGTTGCTGTTGTTGTTGCTGTTGTATCAGTGCAGAGACTGATGAGGTAGATGAATGGTGACTCGTTCCACTACCTATTCCACTAGAACTAGGCGTAGTTGCCGCGGTTGTTGGCGCAGTAAAGGTTGCCATGCAGTTGTAACTACCGCTATAATCCATTGAACCGTACAGGTCCTTCTCATGATGCTTGCGATTGCGATGCTGAGGAGTTCCGAAGTATCCCATATTATCAGTGTAACGATTCACAGCCGAGGCTAAACTACGCTGCTGGTGGAGTTTATGGTGTCCTAGAGTCTGGTGATTCAATTGTGGATTTCGACCTGATGATTGATGAGGAGATTGGAGGAAAAACTGGTGCTGTTGAGGATCATGGAGGTCTCGTTGCTCTTGTTGCTGCTCAATTTGGCTTGGATCGGCAGGGTCAGATATGGCACGTGAGGTTGTGTAGTACTGTTGACGTTGGGACTGATCATAGTGGAAAGTTGGAACCCTCAGCAAGTGGCCATGGGTGGTTTTTTCTATGAAAAATTCATTAGCCCTGGTCCCTTCTCTACTGGGCAAGTTCGTGTATGGGCTTTCAAACTTGTGTCCCGAGCCTGAGTCTGACTTTGTTGGTTCGAGAAATGTGAGAGGTGCGGACTGATCAAATTCATTAACCAGTGATCTCCTGCTACTTCTCAATGGGTCTACTGTAGAAAAGTCGTCATCCATAATAGTAGACCTATCGTCTAGGTGGGGTTGCCTCGAGTTCTGATCACTGATATCACGTCTAAAATTAAACGAGATACTTTTAGGCGACCTAAGTAGTTCAAGTCTTTGAATAGCGGTCAACAGGCGTTGATCGGTGTTGCTCGGCGATTGCATCTTGCGGCTAACTTAGTGCACAAAAAAACGCTCCCTCAATTTGTGAAAAAAATATGAACATCTATTGCAGCTCGTCGATGAAATGTGTAATCTTCTGTGAGGTTTTCCCTCTGATATGTTTCTGATGATTCCCTACTTGAGGTTTGGTCCCTAACCGATTGTTTTCGATGCCACAGCTGAGTGATTGTCAAGCTTGTTGCTGGTTTTACGTGTATTGGAGGCAATACTGGCAGTATCATCAGAAATACGCACTTTACTTACAGATGACAATCACAGAAAAGTGTCAGCATAGGAGATTTCCTACTATTGATAAGATCTGTCGCCCCTCCTATTCGTATTCTGGTTGAAGAATTTCCTTGGCACTAAAAATTGGAATACCCTCGCCGATGACAGTCTAATCTAGCTGTTGCTTTCAGTTAGTGCCTATGTAGATCTCTAAGCTACTGTTGCGTTCATTCTTTGTCGATATTCATCAATCTCAGACCCGTCTAATCTTTGTCTATGATAGCCAGGAGCAATTTCCGATTGTACGAAATAGTTTTGAAACTAGTTAATTTGTTCGGTTTCATCTGTGATTTTCGTTCAATAGGTCACTCTAACTTCCTAGAACTATCTTTGCTCCTATTGTCCAATAAATAAGTGATGACCAATAATTGATCATAAATGTGTATTACCAATTGATGTAGAGTCACGTACGAGACGCCCGTCGAGCTGTGTAACTATCTATAGTACATATAATGACCTATCCTAATTTGTTCCCTCTTTTAGCTTATTGTTGTTTCAATCAATTGTAAACTGGCAGTTGAAAGTTTCTATTCTAGTCTGGACTGAAAATGTTTGTAAAGCCTTAATGGTCGAGGAACTGGGGTTTGAGATTCGGAGAGTTGCGATCATTGTTTTCGTTCCATGAACCCTCTCCTTAGACATCGTGCAGACATCTCTCGCTTCGGCCTAAATATAACTAGTCATACTGGCACAAGAATGACATTAATCTTGCTTTCTTCATCTTGAAACAAGACAAGCGAGACCAATTGTTGAGGCAAGTGAAAGGTGTGGCGGTGAAGAGACGAGAGAGGGAGGGGCTGATGCTGGATGCTTAGTTTGAACTTTCTTCTTATGGTCAAGAGTTGAAGTTAGAGAAAGAAACTCGTCTGCCGCTGAAGACAGCAAATGATGCGGCAGCTTCCAGCTCTTGTCTACAGCTGCCTTGCTATCCTATTCTCTTGCATGATCATTTGTTGTGCGCTCTCCCCTGTCATCACTGTAGAGCGAATGAGGAGGAGGAGGAAGGTATAGCTGTGAAACTGGGCTAAAAATCACCTGTTAACCCGCACGCTTGCTTGACTTTGACCGCTCGCTCTCACGAGTCGAGCGTCTCCTCTAGAACACTAGGGCAGAAACGTTGTCCAAGTTAGCAGGTGTTTCCCTCTTATTTGCCACCGACCTCTTTTTTGTTGTTATTGCAAAGAAAAAAATTCAACGATTGGCGAATCGGGAAAAGATCTCCTACCCTAGAGAGAATGCCAGTTAACTGTTTGTTATTATAAGGTTTCAAGTGGTGAAGATTCTTGTCAATGATCGGCAGTGTATTTGTGAGAGGTGTTGCAGAGTTGAAGTTACGTTTTGAACTCTTGAGTGTGACTGGTGTTGTTTGTTGTGCGATATGACAAGGCTCGTTGTCGATATTGGTTATCTGGAAGGAGTTGGAAAATGCAATTATTTCCAATGATATGCGTATGCTTGTTTGTTTGACTGTGCGTGACTGTCTAAGTGTTAATATGAAGGATGGTGAAAAAAACTTAGGGAGTTGTCTAGACTTCGTGGTGCATAATTTTAGTGATCCTTGTGCGCTGACAGATGTTAGATTATATGTAACTGGACAGTGTATCTAGGTTAGAGTCTTGATTGGTGTGATTCCATGTGAGATGACAACTAGACGAAAGTGTTTGGAATAGATGTCTACAGATGTGTCTGGTTGGACCCGGAGAGAGAATGAGATAGAGAAATAGAGAGACAGATACTGGTCCGAGATGTAGGGGCCGAGCCGTGGCCTATGCGAGTTGTGAGAGTGAGAGTGTGGTGTTTTTGGAGGGCCGAATTTGGGCGAATGTGGAGGAATTCGCTGGTTGGCCCGAGAGCTAAGAGTGGGGAATTTAGTTGCGAGTTTCTGCAACGCGGCCGCCGACCAATAGCCAAAAAGAGAGAGAGAGAGAGACTCTCTGCAGGGGCAGCACAGGACCAAGTGGGGACCGAGAGGGAGCGGAGAGCCAGAGGTAGTGTGTGAGAGAGGCAGAAAGAGAGAGCCCACAGTTGCGTTGCGGGCTCAATTGTGCAAGTGCAAGTGCAAGTGCAGGTCACGAAAATGCGGCCTCCCCGCAGCTCACGAGCGGCACAGTTTGCCGCCGCCTGTGGCAAGTGCCCCGCTTTGAGGTGTGCGTGGCGAGCATTTGGCCGCGCTATTAGAGTGCCGCAGACTGTGTGCGGCGGACTGTGTGCCGCAGACTGTGTGCGGCTGACGCGGCGGCACAAGAGCAGAGCCGAACAACTTGAGGCCAAGTGAAGCGCGACCGCTTGGGCACGCTCGCCCTGCTCGGCCGGCGCAGCTGCACCGCTCGGGCCGCCGCCGCCAACTCGGTGCCAGAGAGCCAAAGTCGGGCCAAAGCTCCACAGCAATTGGCCCGCCGCTCCAATGGAGCAAGTGCCCATCAGAGCCGACCATCCAGCCGGCCAATGGGCGACTCTCTCTCGAGCGCATCCGCCAAACGCACCTTGGCTGCTGAATGGAATTCCTGCCCAAAGCAATATCCTCACCGACACACACAATCTCAGCCAGCGGGCCCGTCCCAATCTCTGTCTAGATCCTTGCGCCGACTCTCGCGGCTCCACCAGACCAGGCCCCTCCACCTGCGGGAGCCAAATTGCCCTCCCGGCGGCCAATTCCTCGGAAAGTGGCAGAAAAATGGCCCTCCTCTGCTCGCAATTGGCCGACACCGCCGGCGCCAATCCACTAAATGGCTCTCCTACTCTCTCGCTCCCATACCATCGGGGGCCAACCAAGAGATCGGGCCCACTAAGAGGCCCACTAACAAGCCCACCGGCGAGTGGAGAAGGCGGCCCACTTCAAGGTTGCGCTGGCGGCCGATCCGGCAAATCAATTCCAAGCCAAACTGCAGGTCAGTCGGCGGGCGGCCCAAAGCAGAGGAGCCGAGTTCAGAGAGCGCGCCAGTTGCTTCTTCTCCGCCACTTCGGGCCCCTCTGTCTTCCTCCCGTCCTGCTCTGCCCTTCGCGAGGTATGGAAATTCCAAATCACAAGGAACGAGGCGCAAAAACAGGTTGGTCATCATTAATTCTCATGGCAACGCCTCTGCCCATTCATTGGCCTGGAGGAGGATCCGATCGGGCACTTATTTGGGCCTCGCACAAGCCCAAATGGGCGGCTTAGAGGCTGTCTGCCTGGGTAGAGGCCCACTCTCGAAGTGGAGCCGGTGGAGGCCATTATTTGGGCGGAAGAATTATGGAATTAGGCGGCCGGACGAGGCTGGGGCGGAGAAATTCCTGGTCTCTAGAATGTTTTGGTGATTACGGGGAAATTTGGGCGCGCGGGGCACTCGGAGTGCGCGTCTCGCGCGCGCAGCGCAGGGCGAAAGGGGGCGAAGTTGGGAAAAGCGCGAGTGCGACTGGGGGCAAAGCGGGCAGAAACGGGGATTACGCGGACGAAACGGGGACAACGCAGAGGAAACGGTGGAAAAACCATTGTTGTCACTGGAGTCCAGTGTTGCTTTAGTGTATTTGTTTGCTTGCTCAATCTTTTGTTCTGCTCTCCCAACGGATTGCTCCAGGCCCAACAAGGTCGGACTTGGCTTCTCTTCGCCCTTCTCGCATGCGAGCCCACCTCAATAGAAGTGGTCCATGCGATTGACGAAATTGGCCGTCATGTCGGCCAACTGCAACGCCGGCCCAATGGACTGGTAAAAGTGGGCACAATTGGCGTGTCCGTAATCCGAGCCGGCGGCCACCAGCTGGCTCCTAATCAGGTGGAACGCCTCCATCTGTTCTTGGCTGATCCCATTTGCCTGCTCCGCGCCTGCTCCCATCCCGATCACCTGTTCGTCGGGCCCACTTTGTTGCCCCTCCAGTTGGTCACTTTGCGGTTGCCCCTGCGGCTGTTGCTCGTGGTCAGTGTGCATTTGCTGCGCTTGGGCGCCATCAGAGACCATCTGTCCGGCCTGCGAGCCCCCTCCAGCAACCTCCAAGTGCTGGCCCTCCGGCTGGAAGCAGCCGAGAGCCAGCGCGTGGTCCGCGGGCGACGCGGGCCCCTCGGCCTCCCGCGGACTGTCCGCGGCGCAGCACGCCTGCTGCCTGCACTCTGGGCAGCTCAGGTCCAGCTTGTGGGGCTCGTACTGCTCGTTGGGCGGCAACTGGTCGCAGCTGGACGCGCCCGAAAGCGCCTCCTCCCGCTCGCCGCCCTGCAGCGCCTCCTCGGCCTCTTCCGGCCCGCAGACTGTCTCGCCCCGGTGCGCCGCCTCGGCGTCCTGCTCGAGCTCGCCCGCCTCGCCCGAGACGCTCGCCTGGCGGCCGCCCAGCAGGTGGTGGGGCCGCTCGTGCATTGCGAACATCTCGCACCCCAGAGCCTCGCCACTTGGGCGCCTCGAGGCGCTGGAGGGCCCCGTCGAGCTGGGGCTCTCAAGCGGCGCTGGCGAGCCGGAAGGGGAGCCCGAGCGGAAGCTGAGCCGCGGCGAGTGGGCCCGCGAGCCGCCCGGGCTGGTGGGCTGTTGCGGCTCGTTGCTGGCCGGCCGCTCGTCCTCGTCGGCCGACGAGAGCGAGCGGCCACCCAGGCCGCCCTGCTGGTGCTCGGGACTCTGGTAGACGCGCCGCCGGCGCCGGTGCGCCTCCACCAGATAGTGGCGCGTCGAGGTGTACTTGAGCACAAGGCTGAGCGCCGCCAGCAGCAAACCACACGAGCCGGCCAGGCAGAGGAACCTGGTCAGTGTAAGTGGGCCCATTGGCGACCAGGACTGGGCGCTGAAGTCGGGCTGTGGTTGCCGCCCATTGGAAGGCGCGCTGTTGAGGAGGCCGGGCGACTGCAGCGCCCCCTGGTGGAAGCGCTGCCTACTAAAGTTGTTATTGTTTTGCTGCTGCTGCTGCGGGTGGACTGCCGCGCGCAGTTGGCCGCCAGCACTCGACTTTGGCAGCTGGCCTCTTTGGGCGCCCCCGACGGCGCGCTCGCTTATCATGGATGGCTTGGCGCCGTCGGCCAGTGGCGAGCCGAAGTCGCCACTTGTGGACGCCAACTCTGCTCCGCTGGCCAGCTGGTCGGCGGCTCTTGCCTCTGGTGAGCCGCCATTCTCGCTCGCCGGCCCCTCGCCCGCCGGCCAGCTCGACACGGTGGACGAGCTTGAGGTGGCGGCGCCAAGGGCGAGGGAACGCGAGGTGGCCGTGCTGGTGATGTTCTCGAGCAACTGTTTGGCCTGAGGGTCCAGCATTGGACAGTCGTCCACCTCGATGGTCTTCAGATTCTGCGTGGCCCCAACGAAAGCCTGCGAGCTTATGTTGATCAACACTTGGTTTGAGTTCAAAGTGAGTCGTTTCAGATAAGGCAAATCCCAAAAGGCGCCCCGTTCAATGGACATCAACAGGTCGTTTTGATTCAAGATCAATTGCTCAACAGGTAAATGAAAGAGAGTTCCTGTAATTGTGCAAGTTGTGAGCGTGTGTATTCCGTGCAAAATGGATAAATTTTGCCCCATTTGATGTTGTGCAGTTCCAGCAATTAGGGTGGATTGTTGAAAAGTTCGTTAGTTTTCCATTGTTCTCATCTTTTAGCTCGAAAGTTTCCACCTTTTAAGCTAATCATTGAGTCTAATGAACACAGTATGTGCTGAAAATAGTCTTTGTTTCCTCAATTTGAGCCTTCAAGATTCCTTAAAAAATATAAATAAATAAATATTGGAAAAGCATCTTCGCAAAGAAAGAGACTCACCTGGCGCCAATTGGCTGAATTGATTTTGGCTTAAATCTAATATTTTCAATCTTTTCATCGGATGCAGTGAACCAGACGGCACGTGAACAAACTGATTGGAGCTACAGTTTAGCAACTCCAACGATTCGAGTCCAACAAAAGCGTTGTTACTCAATATGGTGAACTTGTTCCTCGACAAATCAAGTCGACGCAAGTTAGATAAAGTGGCAAACGAGCCGGCCCTCAGGTAAGCCAAGTGGTTGGAGCGCAACGAGAGGGCCTTGAGTGTAACGAGGATAGATTTTTCATTTGTGCAATTGGTTGGTTGCAATTTTTTTCGATATAGTTAGTTGATTGGAAAGATAAGATTAGATTGTGGTTAGTGATTGCAGAGTGCATTGTGAGCGACCTTCAAGAATATAAAGAGATAATCCGAGCGAATTTTGACAAAAAGTCAGACTAGAAGTCTAAATTTTTGTAAACAAATAAAAGACACTTACCAATAGGTTTTGGTTTGTCTGAAACTGTTCTAAATAGATGGTCTGGAGTCTGTTTGAGTTCAAGTTTAGATATCTCAACGATTCCAGCCCATTGAAAGCCTGTTGATGTATGAATTTGATCTTGTTGTGGTCCAACCTGATCGATTGGACCCCCTTGATTGCCCTAAACTGGTCATTGATTAACCATTTGAGCTTGTTGTGCGATAAATCGAGCGCCCGCAGCTGCAACAAGGGATGCTGCCCACTGGCCAGGCTGGCCAGTGCACTATGGACTGTGGCAGTTGGCGTTTGTTGTGGAGCAGTTGCTGCAGTTGCAGTTGCAGTTGCAGTTGCAGAAGTGGCACTTTGCGAGTTGGGCGCCGTTTCATTGTGCAGCGCCAAGGAGCCAAACATGAGCCACTTGCCCTTGGCCCTAAGCTTGGCCTGCACCCCATTGAAGAGTTGGCCGTCGCCCAAAACGGGCTGGTGTCTGAATGAGGCGACCAGGCGCATGGTGCGCTGGCCGCCATGTTGCAGCGAGCTGGCCAGCCCTTGTTGGTGGAAGAGTTGTTGCTGTTGCTGCTGGTACTGAGCCATTGGGGCGGCACTTAGGCTTGAGTTGGTGCTGCTGCTTGATGCTTGTTGTGAGGCCGTTTGTGGTGCTTGCAATGCACTAATTGGGGCACTCTGCTGGGCGTGGAAAGGCCACTCGATGTAATCGGCGGCCTCGCTTCCGTTTTGGGGCCCCAAAGAGTGTGTTCCATTCAAGACTGTCTGGTGTTGGGCGAGCAAGTATTTGGCCAACAACAAATGGTGCTCAATGTAACCGGTGAAAGTGACGCCCAGCTTGACAAGCGAGTTGTGGCTAAGGTCCAGTGAGAGCAGATGCTTGTGCATAGGTCGCATGGCCAGCAGGGCGTACAGCTCGGTCCACTGTTCGAACTGGATGTTGTTGTTGCGCAAGTTGAGGCTCTCCTGTTCGCTGGTCTCCAGCTCGAGCAGCATCTCCGCCACCCTGGCCACCTGGACTTGAGCTGGCGTGTTTGGCTTCTCGTTTGAGGCGCAATTTGGCAAGCTTGCTGGCGAGCTACTTGGCGAGCTATCGTCTGGCGAGCTAGTGTTAGAAGCGAGCGTCGAAGTCACGTTTGCATTTTCATCACAACTGGTGGCTCTCACTGGCTGGCCGGCGGCCAAGCTGGCGCAAGCTGGCGGCTCGTTCAGCTTGCCGTCGGAGAAATCGAGCTCGTTGAGTGGGAAGATTTGCTCTATCTTGTCGCCCCCCAGGAAGCCGCCCACCACGAGCGAAAGGGGCGCCTCGTAATTGGGGGGCCCGAGCTGCGTGTGGGCGGCCTCGTCCAGGTGGCGCCCTCGCGCAGTGGCCGGCGCCACCTTGAAGTCCATCTGGTCGTCCACCTTGAAGAAGGACTGCTGCTGGAAGGCTTGCTCCTGCACGGGACTGTGCTGCTGGGCCACCTTGCGCAGCATGAGCTTGGCGGGATTGTTCGTGTAGTAGGCCTGCTGGAGGGCGCGCTGGCTCCCCGCTGGAGCGCCCCCGGCGCCACCAGGCGGCACTGTGGGCTCGCCCGCGCCCAGCCCAAAGGGCAGACTCCGCAGTTGGCCCGACGACCAGCCGCCAGCGGCGGCGCCCCCGCCCAAGCTCTGCCGCGGGGCCACTTCCGGCCGCTGGCTCGAGCGGACCTGCCAGCCAGTGGTTGTGGTGGCGGCCATTTGGCTCGGCCGCTGCGTCTTGCGGCTCGCCTCTTGCGCCCAACTCTTCTTGGCGGCCCCAATTTGGCTCGGATTTTCCTGCTGGCTGGCCGCACTTTGGCTGCTCGGCCCTACACTTTGTGTGCTCGCCAGCCGCTGACTCTTGTTTTGGAGCGCCCTTTGCTCGGTCGCCTGGCTAACTGGCGGCCCCTTGCTTGTTGTCTGGAGGCCTGTTGTCACCTCGTTCATTATTCCGGCCGCAATATTCTTCCCCTCTTCGCCACTTGATTGATCGGACGGCAATATTGTGGTGTGGCGTGCGGCCACACTGGCGCTCGTTGGCGCCCCCGCTTCCAACGAGCCAGCAGAGCGGCTCGTTATTGCCCGGCCGGTTGGCGCGTCGTCGCTTTGCGGGGGCGCCTGGCCGCTTCCGGTTTGCGGCGCGCCCAACGGGGAGCTCGGGCTGGCTGGCCGCTCGGTGACTGTATTCGGGCTGGTGCTCGCGTTCACGCTCGAGCTCGCCTCCGAAGTGAGGCCAGAGCTTGGCCGCGAGCTCGAGTCTGAGCTTGGGACTGGCTTGGGCGAGCTGGGAGGCAAGCCAACAGTGCTGCTGCTGCTCATGCTGCCGCCGCCGCCGCTCGTGTGCAAGCCACCAAGACTGGCCGCCCATGCATTTGCCAGCGCCCGGCCGGCATCTGAATCGTCGCCATTTCCGGCGGGCAAATTTGGCTTATTGTTGTTGCCATTATTATTGTTGTTATTGTTATTACTATTATTACTATTACTATTATTGCTCTTGTTTCCCGTATTGTTGCTGTTGTTGTTGTTACTGTTACTGTTACTGTTTGGCGAAAAAGTTGGTGTTTCGTGCTCATAATCGAGCGAATAGTCTGAGCTAAAAGCAATCAGCTGTTGTCTCTGCTGCTCTTCGTCATCCAATTGGGCCGCCGGAATGCGCCCACCACCGCCACCAGCTTGCCGCTGCTCCTCCTCTTCGGCCATTGTGGAATTCTTCGCGCCCGCCTCCTTGGCCGCCGCCTCTTCCGGTTGCTTGGGCGCCGCCGGAGCTTCCTGCTGGCGCCCACCAGCTCGCCGCTCGTCCAGCCTGGTGGCCAGTATGACGCACTTGCAACGGCTGTTACACAGCACCCAAAGGTTGTCGGCGGGCCCATTATCGGGCCCCACAGGCCACGAGTCCGCCGCCGCAGACCAGGGCCAGCGGGGGCGTTGCGAGCGGCCGACTAGCTCGCCGGTCGCCAGGCTTGTGTCTTGCCAGCTTGGCCTTGTTGGCGAGACTGTGGCTGGCTGCTCGTTGGCTGCAATTGTACCAATTAGACAGGCCAGAAGGAGCAGCGCCAAATGCAGGGGGCCAAATGCAAGCGAAGGCCAGCGAGCGTTGGCGGAGCCCAATCGGCGGCCGAGCGCCCTTTTCTTGCCACTCTGCCCATTGTGCTGGTGCAGCTGGCCGGCGCCAAGTGGTCGCCTTTGGCCAGTTGCCGGCCCGTCCAAATCGTCGCCAGTCTGCAGCCAAGTTGGCCGCACACTAGCCCGCCCAGCCACCAAGCTCGAGCGCGGCCGCCTGCAACTCTGTTTGACTTCCTGTCCTGCCGGAAGCGGGCCCGCTTGCGCCCGCCGGGCGGCCTTCTCTTCGTTCCAGTTGAGCAAACAAGACCACCACAATGGCGACAGGCCAGTCCAGCGGCCGCCCTCGCTGGTTGCCGCCCGCCGCCAAGACGCCCCACACGACGAGCAGCGGAGCCCCCTGGACAATGGGGCGTGGGAGCTCGGCGAGCTGTGCGCCTGGCAAGCTTGCCGGCAGGCCTGCCCTCTGGGCGCATCACACTTCAGCCGCAGCTCGCCAGCACTTGGCCGCCGGCTGCCAGCCAAACTAGCAGTTTGGCTCCCCTTCACAGCCCAATTGGCGGCCTCCACTGGCCACTGTGCGCCCGCGGCTCCCCCACCGTTCTCCTTGGCGCCCACTTCCTCCTCTGCGGCCAATTGTCTTCGCCTGGCAATTAGACACTGGCCGCCCCTCGCACTTGCAGGGGCAGCTGCTTGCTTTGGCTCGCTCGCCGGCCCCCACGAGCAGCAACAACAAGAAGAATAACAACAACAACTGGAACAACAACAACAACAAGAAGCCGGCCTCGCTCGTCTCCTTCGGCGGCGCCGGCGCCACTTGTGCAGCCACTCGTCGGGCGCCAATTGGGCCCGCTCGCAATGGGTGCCCATTGGCGAGCTCGCGGCCGGCCAACCGCCGCTCCTTAGGCTCGGCCCAACGCCACTCACTGCCACTCTCATGTCGCCCTTTCTCTTCTTCTTCTTGCTTCTCTCTGTTGCTTCCTCTTGCCTTCCTCTTCCTCCTCCTCTTCTTCTTCCTCTTATTATTATTATTATATTTCTCCTTCTCCAATTCCGTGCCGCCGCCTCCTCCTCCTCTTTCAGTGCCCCTCAGTTTTGGCAAGCAGCCGAAGCAGAAGCAGCAGCAGCAGCACTTGGCGATTTTTCTCCACTAATCATCGCTTTTTATTTATCCCTCTCTCCCCCGCTCGGGCTCGCCCCCACTGGCCGGGCGCCCATTTGCTGCCTATATTTGTCCTGCTCACTCAAGCGGCCAGGCGGCCTCCTCTTCTTCGCCCCTTAGCTTGTGGCCGGCCGCTTGTCTCATCTGCTTTCGGCGCCCCTTTCTCAAGCTCGCCCACTCGTCTGGCCGCAATGACACTTTTCGCCCATTTCACTTCTCTCTCTCTCTCTCTCTCTCTCTTTTCCACTTTGTTCTCCGCCACTGCTCGCTCTTCTGCTTGCCTGGACTTGGACTTGGACTTGGACCTCTAGCTCGAACTTGGACCCCAAACGGGAGCGCCTTTTGCCCACTCGCCCAGCTTGCCTTGCGCGCCCACTTGGCTCCTCCACTTTGGCTCCTCGGCTTTGGTCTGAGGGCGACAACTGCCCAGATTAGATGACTCCTTAGGGCGCCGCCTGCCGCCTGCAAGCAAATGGGCCGCACCACCAACAACTGCCAGCCCCTAACTGCGCCACTCTTGCTCCCTCTCTTGCTCCTCCTTCGCTTGCTTCTCTTCCTCCTCGGCCCAATGAACCCTGAGGGCCGCCGCTGCTTGGGGCCAACTAGGCGCCTAGGTGATAGGTTTATGTTAGTTTGCTGCTGTTCATGTGAACGAAGGGGAAGGGTGTTTGAAATTTGTTAGCTCTCGTTGTTTCCATAAGTTTCCATAAGTTTCGATGGGCCCCCCACTTTGGCTCACACTAAGCCGCGCCCACTTCCATCACCAAAGTCTCCCGCTAAGCAAACATCAGAGCAAACTAAATGGCCCCACAGCAAAGCAGCAGAGCTGCTTGCCCTGGCTTGTTGGTGCCCATCACCAGTGGCCCGTGAAGGCGAGCCTCGCTAACTTGTTACTCTGCACTCTCGGCCGAGCCTTGCAACTGCGTCTAGCCTCATTGGACGCCACTCATGGACGCCCCTCGGCCAGCTCGGCCCCTCAGCCTCGGCAACATCAAACTGGCTCCCCTTTGGCCCCGCCGTCCGAGGGGGCCACTCAGACACGGCGAGGGGCCAAGTGGCCAGCGGTCTGGGCGCGCCCTTTGGCCTCCTGCGACCCTTATTGCAATTTGCTGTCTGCTCCTCAGGCTGCTTGTGGCGCCGCAGATGGGCCGCCGTGCAGTGTGTGCAGTGAGCAGTGTGTGCAGCAGTCTGGGTTGTGCATGCTGCTCCACGCTGCATCATGCTGGCCCTTAGGTCGCCCTTAGGAGCCGCGCTCAGGCCGATCTGGCGCCAAGTGCGATCAAATAAAGCGCCCCGGCGGGCCAGAAATTAATAATCGGACCTTCGCCTGGCCATCGAGGGAACATTGAACAAAATTAACTCCCGCTCGCGCCCCCGACAGCTCCCCCCTTTCCGCCTTTCTCGCGCCGCATGCCGGGCGGCGCCAGAACCCGTCAGGAAGGGCCGCCCGGAGGACAGGGCGCCGCAAGCTGGCCCCTTTTGCTCAGTTCGCTGGCCCAAAAGGGTGGCCTCGCGGCCGCCGGAAGGGAGTTGTGCGCCCCCGAGTGGAGCTGGGGGCGAGCTGCGGGCGCACCTAAGGTCGCGCCCGGGCCGCCAAGTGGCCCGCTGGAGGCAGCGCCAAGCCGGGGGGAGAATGCAAATGCGCGGCCGCTCTAAATGATCTCCCAAACACACACACACTCGAATGGGCTTCAGACGAGCGGGCTGCTGGCGCGAATTGGGCCAGCAAACGAGCAGCGAGCGACATCCGCCTTGCCAACTGGCTCTGGCGACTGCAGATCTGGCCGGCTGGAAGGGCGCCAGTTGCCGCCAGCGCGGGGAAACAAACGTTGGAGCAGAGGGAACAAAACAAGCTTCAAGGTGCCCGGCCGGCGAGGGCGCCCACTTGCTGGCGCCAAGTGCAAGTGGGCGCTCTTTAAAGGCGAGCTTGGGGCCCCAGGCCTCAGTTGCTGGCAAGTTGAGTGTAAGGGCTGGAAAGTGCCGCCGGCAAGTCATTAGGGCGGACGAGTGTGCGCATTTTTTACTGCCACTCTTTTGCACCGAGTGCCAATGTTGTTGCGGCCAGTTGGCGGCGACCAGTTGGCGTTTAGTGGGCGAGCAAATTCCGGCCAACTGGCACCGCTAGTTGCGCTTGCACTTGCACTTTCACTTTCACTGCAACTCCAACTTGCACTTCCAGTTCCAGTTCAACTTGCTCTTCCACTTCCACTTGAACTTGCTGGCCCCACTCGCTTTGAGGGGCCAGCAAGTTGTAGTTTCTAGTTTCCAGTTTGACTGCAACTGCACCAGAAGGGCCCCCCACTTGGAGGCCAAGTGGGCGCCCAGTTGGCCTCCAAGCGCTCGCCGACTCGCTTGGCTGCCGTCTGGTCCTAATGAACTAAGACTGGCAGTTTGTCGGGGCGGGCGCGCACGCGCACAACAATAATATTCAATTTGATCATCATTAAGACGCCGGGCCCGTTTTGTTCCTTGTTCCTCATTGGCCCTTTGGCCCTTTGGCTCCTTTTCCGGCCCCCTCGAACTGGGCACCAAACTCTGTCCAGATGGCCTCCAGCTAGCCCTCAGCTCACTTTTGCCCACTTGAAGCCGTCTGCTTTTCAAGTGGCGCCCCTTCCTTTTTGTCTGGCCGCCAACGATCCATCTCATCAATGCATTAGCTTGGCCGCTTGTCAGGCTGGCGTGTTTGCGCGCCTCTGCCAGCCTGTGACTGCCAGTTGCATGGCTGCCAGAGGAGCGCGGCCGCGCACAATTGCCGCCCACTTGCTGCCACTTGCTCGCACTGGGCGGCCAGTGCAGTGCAGTGCACTACCCGCCCAAAGCAAAGCAAAGCGGAGGCTCCAAAAAGAGCTAGCCAGCCAGCTAGCTGGCTAGCTAGCTAGCTGGCCACACTCTGCCCCCCACTCAATGCGGGGGGCACGTGCTCGCCGGGCCATTCAGCTGCCCATTGGTGGAACAATATTGAATTACAATCGGCCCCAAGCAGCGACATGGAACATCACACGCGCACATTGGCGAGCGGCCCCAGTCGAACGATAAAATAAAACGAAAGGGACAAAATCTGCTTAGCTGGCTCCAGTTTGCAGCGGTTGACTCTGATGCCGCCGCTTAGGGCCGGCCCATAGCTCCTGCACGCGCTCCACACGCTCCTAAGCGACACACAGAGACCGCCCCTCACGCGGCAAGCTCTTTATCTGGCCGCTAGTTGCCCACTGCTAGTCGCCCACTGCTAGTTGCCGGCTTCCAGTCGCTTGCGGCCCACACTCGTCGGCTTCTTCCAGCTGCTCGGCGAGCTGCAAACGCCGGCGAGCTGCAAACGCCGGCAAGCTGCAGAGGGGCGCCCACCAAGCTCGCTATCAATATAGTCCATTAAAATCGGCAGGGCTCAGCTGGGGAGGGAAACGAGCCGGCCGGAGTGCAATAATGGGCAAAGATTTTTGTCTGTATGACAGAGTTGCTGCTGCTGCTGCTGTGAGCCGACGGAAGCCAAAGAGCGTCGCAGGCAGTCTGTGGCAGTCTGTGGGCAGTCGCTAGCAGTCTTTGGGCTAGCTTGCCCACTGGAGAAGAGCAAATGTGTGAGGAGGCCGAAAACACACGCACAAACACTTTGATCGGCGGGCCAGGTTTATTTATAAGTGGCGAGTAATTTCATTATGATCGCAATAACAAACGACTTGTATTCCTGGCTCGTTGTTGTTGTTGTTATCGTTTGGCCGCTCTCGTTTGTGTGTGTATCTTTGTGGCGCCTCTCGAGTGGAGCTGCTGCCAAGAAAGTGTGCGTGCCTCTGCGGCTCCTTGTTGCTGGTTGGCCGCAATTGAATGTGCAATATTAACGCTTTCGCGCACCGCCACTACCGAGCTTCCATTTGGCGGCCAACCAGAGCCAGTTGGGCCCACCGAGGCGCCCAAACGAGGCGCCCAAACGAGACGCGATCATCGGGCTGTGATGGAGCTCGTGTGGCAACTGGCCAGCCTTGAAGCTCGCCGGTTAGCTCGCCACCAAGCTATTTGGCTTGGTCGGCGAGCTGGCTGGCTCCCTGGCAAGCTAGCTGGCTGGCAAGCTAGCTAGCCAGCCAGAAGGAGCGGAAAGTGGAGAGAGGAAAGAGGAAAGAGGGAAAAGAGTGGAATTTGGGGCGTGCAGTTTGGAGAGAGCAGAGCGTGAAGCCGCAAGGACAAGGGCGCGCCAATGGGCAAGTGTCGAAACTGCTTACGATCAGGCGGCCGGCGAGGAAACAAACAAGCACTGGCGCCCCACTGGTGCCGCTCCTAAGGAGTTCTGAGGAGCCCCAAGCAGCCCTAAGGAGCCCTGAGGAGCGGCGGCCAAACGGGCGCACTTGTGTGCCCAGTCATGCTCAAATATTTGAAAAAATCCCCCCAAAGTCTCATTCACGTGGCGCCCAAGCGCGCCCGCCACGCAGCCTTGGATTTGTCTTTGGCTTTAGATTCGGAGTTAGATTTAGATTTAGATTTAGCTTCGCGCTCTGGAACACAAGCAAAGCGGCGCCCCAGAGGCCATCTCGCCCACTCGGCGGCCCATCATCACTCCGGCGCCAGAGCTAAGGGCCGGAACTTGGAGCGCAAAGCACGCAGACCAGCGGGCGCCAAGCTAGTGGGTTTGGTGTGCAAAAGGACTCGTCTTGTGGGGGACAAATATTTCCCCGTTGGGCCAACAATCGGGCGCCCCAACGACGACTATCAATTCAAAATCATCATCGTTCTGCGGTCGCCGCCCATCCAGCGCCCACCCTTAGCTGGTGGACGCCGCAAAGCCAACCCTCCAACTCTATGGGGGCGCGCCTAATCTGGCCCAATGGGTTTTGACGCGCCGCCCAAAACAGCGACAATAACAACACACACACACACCGAGCGGCTCTTTGTTTTTCCATTCCCCTTTCCACTCGCTTTCCCATTCCCAGTCCTAGTCCCAAACCCATTCCCATTCCCCTGCCAAGTCCCCGTCCCATTTCCCTCCCATTGCCAGTCTCTGGGCGCCCCTTGCAGCTGCAGCCTCTCTCTCACTCTTCTTCTCTTCCTCTGCTTCCGCATCTCCAACGGAAGCAGAAGCGTTGCAGTTCAATTGTTCGCCCGGGAGCTTTAGTTTCAATTTGGCCTCCCCTGCGAACAAAGCGCAATAAAATTGTGACGACTCGCCGACTTTGCCAGCCAACAGGAGGGGAAAATCTTCACCAAGTGGGAAGTGAAGTGCCCGCTAGGCTGCCAAGCATCCAGCCAGTCGTCTAGCCAGCTAGCCAGCCAGCGAGCCCACTGGCCAGCTAGCTTGCCAGCCAGCCGGACCGGCAGGAAGCCTCTGGGGCGGCCCTTGGCGAGCTCGGCAGCAAGCCAGCCGAGCAGCCAGCCGGCAAACTTAACGCTCCAATGGCCCGTTTCCCTCCAACTTGGGCCGCCTCCGCTTGTCTCTGGCCAGCCTCTGTGCGCTTCTCGGCCACCCAGCCGCCCTGGCCGGCCGGCCATACTTCACATTGATCCCTCGGGCTGCACCTAAAACCAACAAACGCCCCAAGCTGAAACACTGGCCGCGTCCAGTGCGCAGGCACGCATTGTGGACCGGCGCGCGCGCGGACTCCGGAGACACGCCCATGCGCGAGCGGCGAACTTCTGCGGGCCGTGCGCACTGCTCAGCCACGCGCGGACGGCCCGCGGGCGTGGGGGCGTGACTGCGAGTTTCGGGCAGACTGGCCCGCGACTCGCTAGGTGCCCCACTTGCCAATTGGGCCGCCCCTCAAGTGTCCAGCACGAGCTTGAGTGGGTCCAGTTTGTGACGCGCGAGCCCCCGTTTGACTGGCGACAAAATCCGCCAATCGTCCAACTCCGAGACCTCTCCAGTGGGAGTGCAGAGGAGCGAGGGGCCGCGAGTGTTGGGGGTTTGCTTGGGGCCTTTCATTTGCTTGATTGATTTGATTTTAATCTTTATGCTCGATAGAACACGCCGGGCAGCTCATCGGGGCCGGACCACTGTCCAGCGGCTTGCTGGGGGGCCAAACAATTGCGCGAGAAGGCTGGCCGAGGAGGAGCTGGCGGCTGATGGAAGTGGGGCGGCGCTGCGGGCGACTGGGTGCGGGCAGGAAGTGGCCAAGCGCGAGGAGGCGCCCTCCAAGTGGTGCGCTGGTGGGCGGCCTTTTTTCTCGCCCAACTGGCGCTCTTCGGGGCGCCCGATCGGGCGCCGCCTTGGGGCTCGCCGGTGGCCACGGAGGGGGAACAATGGCGGCCAGGTGGGCGGCTTGCAGGGGGCGCCATTGGGCGAGCTTAGGCGCTGTTCGCTTGGTAAGCCAGCTGGGCGAGTCCGCGACCGCCCGGAGGCCTGCGCGTGACAGTTGAGAGTAGCTTGTGTCATCTTTCACTGCTGCTCCTTTTCTCATTCTTCTCCCGTTTCGCGCAACTCCAAGCAGCAAGCGGCGAGCTGCGAGCAACTGCCAAGGCCAAACAACGCCAAGAAGCGCCCAAGGAGCGCCCAAGAGGCCCAGGCAATCCTTTCTCTTTGTTTCCTCCTTGGCGACGGCGGCGCTGAGCCCACTCTTTCGGGCGGCGAATGAGCGGCGGCAGCCTCTTTTTGGCCCCCGCAGGAGAGGAGGAGCCGATTTTTATCTCGTTTGGGCGCCTCTTGAGCGCGGCCGAACCGCCTAGGCGAGTGAGCGGCGGCCCAGCGACGTGGCCGCAGCTTAGCCGCCGGGCCACATCTCGAGGGGAAACCGCGAACGATCACCTGGCGGTGTCGGCGTTGTGTGCAAGTTGCGGCCAAGGTGGAAGTGGAAGTGGAAGTGGCGGCGCCACATCATTTAGATTGCGCCCGTCGCACAACAATGCTCGTCAGCGGAGTGTTTGCCTTGCCAAGGGGCGCCCACCGAGCGCCCACTGAGCGCCCCCAACGACGCTCAGCCAGAGCGGGGCCACTCGGCGCCCCCCCGGCCGCTCGCTGGCTGGACGGCGGCGCGCCGGACGCTCAGTGGGCGCCTAAGCCAGCGGGCCGGCCGAATTCGATCAGCTTAAGCCCGGCGGCTTAGGGTGCGCTCGCTGGGCGCTTGCTCTGTGCTTGGTGGGCGCTTGCTGGGCGCCAACGAGCGGCCGCCGCCAACCATTAGGCGCCCGGCCGGTGGGCGCTCGGTAATCATGCCGGCCGGCATTAGCCGTCGCGGAGAAAAATTGCCCACACCGTCGGGGCGGCCAAGCAGAGGAGCTCGGCTGGCAAGCTGGCGAGCTGGCAAGCTGGCGAGCTAGCCGAGCGGGCCGAGTGGGCGCCCCAGACGGCGAGCTCGGCGCGCCCAAGCTCGGCGGCCAAACTCGATCGGCGCCCGTCCAGGCGCCTTCTAATCTGGGCCTCCTCTGGCTGGGCGCTCGCTCGGCGCTCGCTCGGCGCCCGCTCGGCCGAGCTGCCGAATCGAACAGATAGATAAGCTTTTGGCACGAGAGGCTGCATGATAGCGGTTGGCATCCGCAAACGGGGCCGCCCGCTTGCCCCTTTTGCAACTATTGCACATCGCGCGCACTTAATGGCCGCCAAGATGGGGCCGCCGTGACAAAGGCCCCCAGTGGGCGGGCGCGCCAGTCAATTAGACTTGGACGTCGGCGGCTGCTCCTCCGCCTTCCGGCTTTGGAGCTTTGCCTGTTCAATGCTCTGGCCGTTTGCTGCTCTCTCTGTTTGCTGCTTTCCGTGCCAGTGGGCGGCCGCCAGTTGGAGACTCTCCCTAGTCTCTAGCCTCCAGCCTCCAGCCTGCACACTCTCTGCCGTCTGGCGTCTGCCGCCGGGCGGCTGGCGGCTGGTGGGCCCAGATTAGTGGCGCCGCTTGAAAACCTCAAATCTGATTTGATTCAGACGTTTCCGGTGCAGCGGAGGCAGCGACAGCGGCCAGGCTGAGCCGCCGAGCCGGGCGGAAGAGAGACGCCGAGTTGGGGGCGCCAGCGAGCGGGGAGCGACGCCAGAGACTAGGCACGGCGCTTGCAATACTTAATGAAGTATTAAAAGCTCTGGGCGTGCGCACTCATTTGCTCGCGACCAATTCGCGCGGTTTGGCGGCTGGCAAGCTGGGCGTCCTGGTGGCAAGCTGGCTGGTCGACTGGCAAGCTGGGCGTCCTGGTGGCAAGCGAGCCGAGCAGCAAGCGAGCCGAGCAGCAAGCGAGCCGACCGGCAAGCGAGCAGCAAGCGAGCCGAGCGGCAAGCGAGCAGCCCGAGCGTGAGATAGAGATCGACGAGCGGGCGTGCCTGGAGCGCGCCTGGAGCGCGCCTGGAGCGTGCTCGCCGGACCTAACGACTGGCGCCGGCGGCGGCTTAATTAACGACATTGTCACACTGTTTGTTGTCACTGGGCGGCCGTCAGCTCGGCGGCCAGTTAGACGGCCGGCTGGGCGGCCAGTTGGGAAGGGCAGCCTGCTGATGGGCTGCGGCGGCCCGATTGCAAATTGGGGCCCGCTCGCTGCAGTGTGCGCGCCCCGGCCACTGACGGCCGGCAGACAGTGTGTAAAAGTTGACGTTTTTAGCTGATTTGCGGGCCGGCGGCGCGCGACTGGCCGCGGGCGACTCTCCACCGTCCGTCTGCCTCTTTATTTGCCCCTCATGAGCAGCCGCCTCGCTCGCCCCCATCAAAGCAACAATGATCCGCGCCCACCGAAGACTGTCTGCGTCCCCGGCCAGTCCAGAAGCTCTTCCGGGCAATGGTTCTTTGGGGAGACACACCGGAAGACAGTGGTCGGTGCATGGTAGTCCACAGGAGCCCCGCAGGACGTGAGAATCGACACGCAGCAGGGGAGAGCTGGCCAGAGAGAGACGGCGGGCCAGAGACTGGCTGTGGCGGATCTGCAAGTGAAATGAGCGGCGCAAAACTGGAACCGTGTTTATGGATGAGAGAGGCAAATGTGTTTCTCGCCAGTTGCGCGCTCCCCCCTCAAGCTAGTCTGCACACAAGCTAGTCTGCGCCAGCCGCTCGGAATGTCGCCTGATTAATGCGCGCCCAGCCTAATGTCGCGCGGGGCCAACCTGTCGGTTTGTTTTGGTTGGTGGCCGGTTCTGGCCGGGCTTGATCTGCGGCCTTTTGGGCCACAGTTGGCCCATGCCTAAAGGTTTGCCTCTGGGCCGTTCAAGCAAACCTTTGCGCCCACCTGGAACACCCTTCCGCTCGCATATCCCCCATCCTTAGGGCCGCCAACGCCGCCAGCCTCTGTCTGCGGCGCCCCTAGGCAGCCGAGCTCCCGTCTCTCGCTCGTCTCCCCCTTCTGGGCGGCCCAGGTGTCTCGCCGGGGGCCCATTGGCGCGGGCGAGCAGCCCAGAGGCGCCCCTTCTGGTCCCCGGCGGGCGGCCATCATCGCGGCGCCTCCGCTGCGGCCGCGGGCCACTAGCACGCGCGCAAACTGGCGCCGCATTCGCATCACGTTCGCCCGCCGGCGCTGCTTATTATTTTTATTGTCTCTGGCGCTCATTGCTGGGCCCCAAAAGGCCCCTCGCTCTCATTGCTTGCCGCCGCTCGCTTGCGACTCTCAGCCGCTGGAGCTTGGGCCGAGCTCGAAGCTTTAAGCTCACTGCAGCCTCTGGAGCCGCCTCCAAAAGCTTGCAAGCCGTGGAGCCTTCGGAGCATCCGCACGACCCACTCGAACGGCGTCCCATTCTAGACCCACTCTCAGATCGCCGAGCAGCGCCGAGCATTCCAGCCCCAAATGCAGAACTTGCTGGGCCCAACTCTTCGGCGGGCCACTTTGTGTGCGCCTGCAAAGTGCCCTAAGCACTCGAGGAGGAGCCCACGATGACAATTGCATATTCAAATGTAAAACATGCACCCTTTTTGTTTGGCCAAGCGGCGCTGGCCGACCAGCTGGGCCAAGCGCCTCCTCTTCTGCCTCTGCTGCCTCACTCTTGGGCCAGCTCATTTTTCGCCCCCTCGTTTCGGCCCCTCAATTCGGCCCCCCACTGGCTCGCCAAACAGGCCCAAAGGGGCTCCCTAGACTGCCTAGACTGCCTAGACTGGCTAGACCGCCTAGACCGCCTAGACCGCCTAGACTGGCTAGACTGGCTAGACTGCGACACAGTGCAGTGGGCGGCTGTTATCATGGCCGGCGCGCACCGGGCCACTGTGTGAGTCTGTGGCAAGTGTCGGCCTGCAACTGTGAACAGTGTTAAGTGCAATCTGGCCGCCCACCAATGAGCCAATGGGCCAGATTGGGCCTCCAGGCCAGACCCTAAGGACTAGCCGGGCTGCCAGCTGCACACTGGCGGCGCACTGGCTCGAAGCAGAGCAAAGCAGAGCAATCGGCAAATTCCGCAAGGCCCAATGCCGCATGGACGCTCACCAGCAGCCAGAATGTGGCAACACAAGCCCCCCACTGGCGCCCATAAGGAAGCTCCTCAAGGAGGACAGTTATCTGCGATCAGAACAAGCTCGCGAACAAAACAAACGGACGCCGAGTGACAAAATTAAGCGCACCAGGCGGCAGTTGCAGTTCTAGTTCTAGTTGCAGTTGCAGTTGCAGTTGCAGTTGCAGTTGCAGTTGCAGTTGCAGTTTCAGTTGCAAGTTGCAACCGAGTGGAGCCGAACATTCCAAAGCAGAGGGCCCACTGCAGTCCGGAGGAATAACTCTGCTCGCGGCCGCCCAAGAGCTACACACTGTCCCGGGGACAGTGTGTGGCAATTTGGGACTGGTGAGCCAAAAGGGGGCCCCAAAGCGGCGGATCGAATGTCGCAATGTCGCAAAAAGTCGCTGGCACAAACAGGCCAGCTCGCAGAGACAACTGGCGCCCTTTCCAGCGGCGCCCTTTCCAGTGGCGCCTTGCCAGCACTGCGAGCAGACGGCCAGCGCTCAGTGCCAGTGGGCCTGGGCCCACTCGGGCTTAGGGCCGCCCGGGAGGGACCTTTATGCGCCTACGCGAAATTACATACTTAATTTTGCAAGTAAGTGCACGTGCGCCCTGCTGGGCCATTGAGGGTTGCCACTGGCCAGGCCGAGGGGCCCAAATGGAGCCACATTGGTCCAGGACCGAGCGGAGTGGCGGCGGCTAAGGTCCGGCGGAGTGGCGGCAGCTAAGGTCTAGCGGCGAGCGAGCTAGCGGACAGTGAGGGCGCCGTCTGGGTTGGCGGGCGTCTAATCTTGTTACACTTAATTTGGCCGGCCGCCTGTCCACCACTAGCTTGCCAGTGTGTGTGTGTGCGGGCTCGCTGAGACGATTGGGCCCAGTAGCTTGGGGGCGCGCAAAGAGGCAGCGAGAAAAGACAGATGTGGAAAGGGGATCTGAATTACAAATGGAGCCTGCCAGGTGCTCGCCGTCCGCAGCCAATTGCACTCCACTGGCTGCGCCCAAGTGTTCCAAGCCAGCAAGACGGCCGAGCTTGCCGAGCTTGCCGAGCTTGCCGAGCTTGCCGAGCTTGCCGAGCTTGCTGAGCTTGCCACTGGCCGAGCTTGCCGCTGGCCCCGCGGAATCTGCGGAATCCGAGCCCAAAAGGGGGCGTGTGGGCCCAGTTTGGCCGCCAAGACAGGCCGCTTATCGAGCGGCAAATCTCGCCACTCGAGCCAAGGACTGGCGAGGCGCCTGGCGCGCTGCCAGTCCCTAGCTTCCCTGCCGCAGCTAGTCCTCTCAGCACAGAGCTACTCCTCTGCCTCCTCCTTCGTCTGGCTCCTCCTGGGCCCCACTTAGACACTTTCGCCGAAGCCCATTTGCTTCTGGTGGGCCGCCAGGAGCACGCCGAGCCAGCGGGCCGATCTCGCCGCTCGCTCGCCAGGGGCGCCCTTTCGCGCTGAGCCAATCACGCGCCTCCTTCTCCACCTGCTGGGCCGCCCTTTCCCTTAGGGCCAAGCCTCGTCGAGCGGCACAACAAATGCACTCTGAGTTTGCCGCCCGCAAAATCGGCCACCTGAGGCGAGCTTTTCCAGGCGAGAAGTAAACGAACAGGGGCCCCAAACAAGCCCAACAATGAGCAAACAGAAGCCGGGGGGTAAAAAAAACTCCTAATTACTTGTATCATTTGCCTCCCTTTATCTCTACTCCTCTGCCTCCTCCTCCTCCTGCTCGCACTGTGGGGCCCCCTACGTGTTCAAACAAGCGAGCGCCAAATGGGCCAACAGTGGCCCGAAGACTGGCGCCAAACTGGCACCAATCGAACGGAGGAAGTGGATTTGGCCCCCGCGAGGCAATAAACAAACAAACAGACAAACAAACAAACGAACAAACAAACCGAACAACCGGCGAAGACCACTGGTCCGCTGCTTCCCCTCCATTAGCGAGCCAGAGCAAGACGATAAGACATAAAACTAATGAGGTGAGCACAGGCGACTGGCGACTGGCGGCTAGCAACTGGCGCCCCAAATCGGACCTGAGCCACACGGGCGAGCTCCAAGGTGCATCATTCAATTTTTGTCCGCCCCATTTTTTCCCCAACAAGCCGCACAACAGATAAGCGCCCTCCTTCTCAGCCGGCTTCTCTCCCTCCTCGCCCACAGAACAAATGCACTCTGCTCGCTCGGCCACCAACAAGCGCCACTTCCGGCGCCCTAATGCCGACCGGCCTGTTTGGTGGCCAGCCAGTTCCGTTTTACAGAGACCACTGGGCTGTGGCGAAGGTGCACCCAGTTGCTGGGCGGCCCAGTTGGCCAGCTTTCCGCCAGCATTGAGCCCCATTGAGAGTTGCAACATGGCGGCGCCGGCGAACCGAACCGAAGACACAGACAAGCGTGAGATATTGCTCCGCACTCACCTGGTCTTGGGGGCGAACAGGCGGCTGCTTTGGAGAGGCGGCGAACAGGCGGCAAACAGGCGGCCCACTCCTAAGATCGAGTGGCGGGAAGCTAGAGAAAAAGAGGCGAGCGAGAGCGAAGAGGGAGAGAAAGAAGAAAGAAGAAAGAAAAAAGGCGCCCCAAAGGGTCTCTCTCTCGCTCTTTGTTGGAGACGCTCGACGTTAACTCTGATTGATGATTGGGCCAAGCAGAGGGCCCAATTTATTCACTAAAGAGCGCCTTGAGAATTCTTTACAAATTTCCTTACCTTTTTGGCCCACTTTTCTCCTTCTCCAGTTGCTTTCAAAAAAATCTGCTCGCTGCAGACTACTTCTGGCGCTGCTTCTTCCTCTCCTTCTTCTTCTTCTTCTTCTTCTTGTTGTCGCTGTAAAAGAGGCACAACTGCAACACAAAACCACTGCTCAAACCGCTCTCCTTTCCTTTCCTTCTCTCCTTATTGCCGCCAATCTTCTTCCACTTGTTCCAATGCACTCCTACTGGCCTTAAACCTAGACCCTTCAGAGTGGATAATTTTTGCTCAGCTCCCAACCCAAATCCGAAGCTTCTCCTCCTTCAATGTTCTGCAAGTATAGTTGCCAACTCAAACCTGGCTCCCTTTCTGCTCGCTGGACTTGCCTTCTTCTCGCCATTCGACTCCCAATTGGCCTTGAGGAACTGAGTACTCAAATTGCAAACTCCTCTCATGGTTCTCAGGGGCCCATTTGCCTAGACCTAATCTTGAGGATCCTCGTCGACCAATCCGCGTGACTGGCTTCGCGGGCGGAAGGGGCTCAATTTGCAATGAGTTGCCCACTTAAAGATTGCCTCAAACTCGGCAAAACTTCACCCAAAGCTCCTCTATTTCACTAACTCTTCTCGGCGCAAAACAGACTCTCATTACTTCAAATTTGTTGTCGTTGTTGCTGTGCTTCTTGCTCTTTCCACTCCCTCCAACCAGCTCTTCATTTGACTACAAATCTTCCATGTCTTTCACACTCTTGGACACTCTTCAAACCAGTCTTCTTGGCTGTTCTCTGTTGAGGTCTTGAAGATCTGTGTTCAGGTGGCTGGATTACTGCTCGCCGAACGATTAGAGTGGCCGAAAAAGGAAACTAACTGGGCCCTAGTCTCTGTTTGGCCGGAGATTGGGTCCCTGGCTAAGGATTGGCCACTTCCACTCACGATGACCGATCGCGCGGTGGGAGGAAATTTAAAATGAAACCTCCACGAGCGTTCTTTCTTTTTGTATAGCATCAACATCAACAACAACAACAATAACAACAATCCCACCAGATCCGCTGGAGGCGCCCCCGAAAAAGTTCACATGGAGCCCGGCCACTTGGCCAACCTGTGTTAGTGTGTGTGCGCGCGCGCGCAAAACCATGTGCATGGCTGCGCTCGCATTGTCGGCCGGGCGTGCGCGATCGCCCCTAGTCTCTGGCGCCTTGCCGCTGCCTCGTCGCCTCGCCGCCTAGCTGCCTTGCTGCCTTGCTGCCTAGCTGGCTGGCTCTCTCGCCCCCTCGCACACACATACACACGCACACATGGCTCGCCGCGGGCCCCCCAGAGGCGCCACCAGACACCAGCGCCAGCACCCATTCCCCACTGCGCAGGCCCCCCACCCCCAGGCTCGCCGCCAGCCTAGGCAGTATCTAAGCGCCACCAGCATGACAGAACGCTTCGCTGAATAAGCGCTCCCGAACCTCAAGTGTACACACGATTTCCAAAGCCATGCCATTGGCCACAAGTGCTACAAGTTTCACTCTGGTCCTCATCCACAACAACCATCTGAACGTATACAATCGCCTCTGGTGCCCAAGAGGAGCCCTAACAGAGGAGCACCTGAGATCGAGAAACTCCTCCTAAAAAAGCCTCCCTCCAGAGCCACTTGAAGTCCCGCAAACTCGCACACATGTGCTCAGGTGTTGCTTCGAATCGTCCCAAAACAATTGTGATCATGTCTAGGGATAGCCTGTTATAATCTTCTATCTGTATCTCTTCTCGGCAAGCCAAAAAGCTTCGCACCAGAGCATTGATCTGAGTGTGGCCACCATCGGAAATACTTCACTCCGATTCTCTTTTGCCGAAGTGGCAGGACGACTTGAGGTGACACACGCACCTGAGATACTTGTGGCCTACCACTTGAAGCAGGTTTTTCTGATCTTCCAAGAATGTAGTTCAGAGAAAGCTGCCCATCGAGGCTCGCCGGAGGTGTTCGCTTTGCTCTCGAATAGACAGACCCTAATCTATTGTCTTAGATTGGAAGGTAAACTATTCGTGGCCGAAATTGATCGCAAAGAATGATTGCAGCTTTCTCAAGAGCTAAGTGACTCACAGATACAAACAGAGCGTCAAGTGTGATATCTAGATACTGTCTTGAAATCTGAAACTAGAATGTCTCAAATTAGCTTCAAATAAAAGCTAGACAGCCCAGTTCGGAGTGAAGAAATAGGGGTAACAATTTTGTTATTTTGTTTAATGACCTAAGCATTTGCAGCTTACAAACCACGGTTTATTACAGCAGCTTATACAAACCACCATGGGCGACGCATAAACTTTTGGGGGGAATCTTTTACCAAGTCTGCGTTCAGTCTAACCACTGAATGGACATAGCTGATTCACTGCCACATCCTCATAGTGGCAAGTGTATAAGATGTCCCGGAATTTATCGCAAAGTATGAGCACTTGGGATCGTTCTAAATTTTCAAAGAACATTATGTCCTCCACATGGTGCTTTCCGTCGAAGTAAGGCATCAGCCTTATCAATAGTCTGAGATCGTCAAAATTCTTCGACGATGGAACAGATAGGATATTTTTTATCCCAGCTTGCGCAATTCCGGCTCGCTGCAGTGCACTTAATATGGAGTCGCCTCCAAAACCATTCAATGGGTCGTCAAGAGGACAACTGCTCGATAAGGAGGAGCCGCGGATTATATGGGGATCATTGTTGCCAGGCGATGGATATTCCAAATTCGAGTTTGGGGTCGATGATAATGAGTTTTGTCCAAAGTTGGCGTCGTCCTGAAATTCCGGAAAACTCTCGGCTCTATTTCTGTCCAAGAGAGAACTACTCAGAGACAACTCGGAGTTTGTCGAACCTTTGTTCGTCGAGGAATAGTTATCATTTGCAATCGAGCTTCCGTTCTTTATGGCTTGAGCACTCATCCTATAGAGGTTGTTTCTTTGATCGGTGCTGCCTCCACTATTGTCAGTTCCACTAGCAGCTTGACTATTGTGGCTTTGGTTTGGAGTGAACTGTATTTCAATTCCTTGTGGACTAGATTCTTTCTGTTCACGCGGGTTGGGTGTCATAGTTGTTTTTTGAACTGAAGCCTTCTCAACCCTTTCGACGACTAGGAATATATACTTGTGGATCTGTGTGAGTATTCTGCGCTGCAGAAGCCAAGTGACGATACTATGTAATGTCATCTTCTCTTCAATACTCAACAATGGCCCATTCAGTTGGCTGAGAGAGGTGCCCTCGGAGAAGTCGGCCAAATAGTGGTGTAAGGATTTGCTTGTTGGAAAGTGGCTTTTGAAATCGGCTGCTAGCGTCGAGTTAAGCCCAATCGAGGCTAGTGGATGTATGGCATAAGTGTTGCTATCACAGATTGGATATATGATTGTCGCTTTGGCCCAATAAATGAGCTGGGCAACTATGTTGAATATTTGCATTAATGTTAAATTAGCGTCGACTGAGAGTTCCATCAGATTCTTGTCTGGCCTGATTACTCTTATCAATTGTATAAAGGCAGGTGATGCATCAATAGGCAACGAATCGAGGAGATCCTGAGGCTCTTGGAGCAATAGTAGGCCGTGATATGGGCGCAGGTACATTAAACATCGCTTTATGTCTCTGGCTCCAATGGCGGGCATCGACTTGTGAGTCATCAACTTCAGTCTATGGACCTTTTGTGGTAAGCAAAAACTGACACTAACCCAATTGTTGATCTTCAAGTCTACAACGCCATTCGTCGATAGATCGATGAATATACGCTTTAAATCACGGGCGAGATTGCTTCGCGTCAATATGACGGCGTAAACAGATCCATCGCTAATAGATGCTTCCATTTCTTTGCCGTCACCTACTTCACTTTTGGACTTGCTTTTGTTCAGTTTCTCCCCGTCGAAGTTATCCTTCATGCCATTCTGCGATCTGACTTCATGCTGCTCCTTCAATCTTGCCATATCGCTTTCTTCGAGAGTTGTGAGCATAGTTTTGATTTCCCTACTCAAATAGCAACATCTCCTCTCCTCAAAGCTGAGTGCTATGGACAGTCGTTTGCTAATATCATGGTAGCAATTGACAATATCATAACTGGCACTTGATCTGAGCGCGCAGACAATGTTGAAGCTAGTTATGTCACCTCTATACTTGTTCTTATGACCTCTATTGGATGGAGCTGTAAGACTATCATAGGACTCCAGATCAAGGTTAAAATGTGCATGATGACCAACAACATCGGGGTGCGAATCCGAGCCTCGCTTGGCATTGGAAATGGGGGTGATTGGTGTCGTAGATAATAATGACATAGGATGGCCCACATGACGGACACTGTTTATCTTGATCTCGAATTTTTGACCACACAGATTTGGGTGAACTGAAAACATATTGCATAGCGCCTCGTCGTGTTCATTGATGACACTTTGGAATTGTAAACGATCCTGCTCGTCATCAATGACGGATTGTCCGTTGAGCAGGCCCGATCCTGTATCATGATGGAGGCACTCACTGTAAGGATACCGGAACAATAGTCGATTTCCTCCACTACCAGACTTGACAAGAAAGATGCTTAATGGAGAGGTCTCCCTAAGAATCTTATCATTTGTCGACATGATAGGATGAAAATAGATAATTGTGCCGACTGTCTCGAAGAACGCTCGTGGTTCTGGCACACCTACTCAACGCGCGCCGCGTGCCCGAAATACACTGGTTCTTGAAGCACTAATTTCGTGCAAAGGGGAGTAAGAATCGTGCCGCACAAAATCGGGTTTGTTGTTGGTGCGAGATTTTCAAACACGAGGAGCCAATCGACGATATGGTTGAGCAGATGGACAACATTTCATACGAGTATTACCGTGAACCCATGATTTACTCGAATAACAAGAGAAATTGACTACCTATTCAATAATATGCGTGTTTTATTCACCATTCAAGGTGTACTTCGTGCCATCATGCTGGTACGAAGATCGAAGCCGATGTCGACCGCATCGTTCGAAGTGTATCATGCGAGTGTTCGTTCCTTTGTGCCCGCACGAACCAAAAGTGGGTTTCCGTGCTATCGTGCAACCAGTCTAGCGGCAATGCAGGAGATCTTGGTCACTTTTTTATTTTTAAGTTAGTTTTGGTAATTTTCAACTTCGTATCATGATGGACACAGGACGTTGGATACTTAAATCGATACACACATTGTAATTGATGTGGATTCACGCTTCGACGCGACACGGGCCTGCGCCACAATGAACACACATCCACAAATGAAACTCTGCAAGCTTGGTGTCAGTCCGACTCGATGGCCCAGAGCCAATCAAGCCTCAATGAAGAGTCACCATAAAGCCGCGAGGATCTATCACTATCGGCCATTTCCCTACAGACCACAGGTTTCTTCGTCCTCTGGCCATAGTGGAGTGTTTATAATCCTCATCCTTCTCTTTCAGTCTCCCTCTTCTAGCCATTCGTCTTCTTTCCGCTTCCTTCTAATCGAGTGGAGGGGTGCCAGCATTTGAGATCCTCGCTTCCTAGAGGTATGAATGTGCCTTGAGCCAATGGTTGGGGTTGAGGGCGGACAATTTTCGCCATTAAGAGTTGAATTCTCGGCCCAAGGATTGGAAATATGAACCACGAGAATGAGGCGAAGAAGGAGACGAGAGTAAATAGTGAGATCATTGAATCGTAGTTCCCAACTGAGTCCCTATAATAGCCTATGACGTGAGCCCGAGGCAACAAGAAGAAGCTCCCAACAAAGGAGGATATTCCAATGGAGATAGGTTGCAGTTGTTGCTCCACGTAGACTACAATGAGACCATTGAGTAACAAGTAGAGCAGTGCAATTAGGGATGAGAGTATCAGGATAGAGCTCAACAAGAGAAGGTAGAGATATTTGAACTCTCGTTGGTCGCTTTCGTCCACCAAGTTGGAGGCGACATTTTCCAAGCTGATGGAGTTCATTGCAAACATCACGAGGCTTATCAAGCCGAAGCAAAGGATGGTCCATGTTTTGTAGGTGAAGAGCTTGAGATCAACCAGTGAGCCGAGTAAAAGGCGTCCAACGAGCTGGCCAGCGGCCCAAATTGGTGGCAAACGGGCCAAGTCGACCTCTTGTAAGCCTCTGTCTCTGCCAAAATCCACAATGATCATGCCGAAGACAAAATTGAACCAACAAAAGAGCAGTTGAGTGGGCCAAATGAGGTGAAAAATAGGGCTACTCAGCACCTGTTTGATGCTGGCCCTAATTCGAAGTTTGCTTATGCTTGCAATGCTGATCTTGCGCGATTTCTTCTCGCAATCTGTCAGATGATCATCATGCATGTTAGATGATAGTGGATGAACACTTAGCTTGTCATGTTTCCGATGGTCGTCTGTTTGGAGCTTGGCCGAAATGGTTTCCACTGGCCGGGGACTCTCTTTGGACCTAAGGAGCAGAGAGAGGGGCACGTTTGGCAACAATATAAGGCCCAGCATTAGGTAGCAAGCGTCGATGCCAAAGTTGTCGAGCGCATATTGGCAGAGGGGCGATATGTAGAAGGCGCCAAAAGCGGCCCCAGTGAGTCCAATGCCAAAGGCGGTGCTTCTGTAGCGGACGAAGTAGGCGTTGTTGATTTGGAAAAAACTAATGGTCACAAAGCTGAGCCCAAGGCCACACATGAGGCCCATGCTCAGCAGCTGGCCCAGACGCCACCCTTGGCCAAAGAGGGCGGCCAGGAAGTGGGCCAGCGAGATGAGCGAGGCCCCAGCAAAGACCACTAGTCGCCACGAGTTGCGTGAACGCGCCAACAGGTAGCCACTAAGTGGGCCGCTCATGTTCTCTATGGCGCCCATCAGAGTGAAGGGCATGGCAGCGCTCGTCCGGTCAGCTGAGGACTCTCCGGCGGACGTGCCAAGCTCGCCGGAACTGGTCTGGTCGTCCAGGCCGCTTTGGTCGCGGGCCAGCCGCTCGAAGATCAGCCCATAGGCTCGGGCAGTGCCGAAGGTGGAGGCGCTGATGAAAAAGATGACCAGCAGGATCACCCAAGCGTAGCCCGAGTCCACGTCTCTCACACGCTCGCCCTCCTTCAAATAGGGCCCAATTTGTCTAGACTCGTGGCTAGACTCTTCAAGGCCCACCTCTAGGCCACCTCGCTCGCCGCTCTCCTGCTGTCCACCTGGTCGCTCGCTCCACACGCGCTGACCAATGCTCCTCAGGGGCCCACCTTGGCTGCCCTCGTAGTAGGCCGACAGGGACCTGTGGAGCAGGATGCTCAGTTTTCGGGCCGCCGAAATCTGCTCTTCTTGCCCTCTGGTGCCGCAAATGGTGCTCCTAGTCACCGCTCGCTTCTTGCCGCTGCTTGTCGCTTCTGTCTCTTCCTCTTGGTCTCTTGAGGCCCACTTTGGGCAGCTGAACGACTTGATCATCTTGCCTCCTGACTTGCCGCCCAGCCTAAGCTCGCCAACTGGATCCCCCGTGCTCGCAGCGACTGATCTGCCGCCGCCGCCGCCGCCGCCGCTTCCGGCGGCTGGTCTGTTGGCGGCGACATTTCGCTTCCACTTGGGAGGGCCTTTGGAGCCACTGGGGCAACGTTCGAACGGGTTGCTCTCCCGAGGCTCGTCACTGGCCGGCTTTTGTGGGCCGCAATCGGGCAACACTCTGCTCATGAAAACACACACACACAAACGGGACTGCTTTGGCGCTTGTGCGCAACAAGTGGTCCTGCTGCTTTCTCGTCTAGAGCTTAATACACAGCTAAATGCTCGCCTAAATACAGTGGTCACTTATCGGCCGACTTGTGGCTATTTATCGGCTAGTTGGCGGCCTTCCAGGCTAGACAACGGACAGTGACTAGCTAGTAGTGTGCAGCTTCGGTCGCTTCTTCTTCAAAATCGTCCGATTTCCACAGAATTGACCAAACCGGAATGCACACCTTGCGGTCCGATTGATTCTTGCTCGCTTTCTTGCTTGCTTTGCTCCCAGTGGCTTATCTATGGCAAGTGGGTAGGAGTGGTCTTTATCTAAGTGTCACATCGATTGGTGAGAGCAGCTTGTCAGACTTTCTGGCTGCATTTGCTTTGCATCGGCAAATGGGCCGCAGCTTAGCTTGTGGGGTGGCCTCAAAACAAAGCTCAATTTGGCAGAGTTCGCTGAACAAACGAGAAACTTTCAAGAGCAACCAAAGGGCCGCCCGTCCGGAGCTGCAAATTGGCCAAATCTGATCGGATCTAATCCATTCCGATCGGAAGGACAGTCGCCGGGCGTCTGGCGCTTCTGCTCGGCCACACGCCTGCTCGCCGGAACGAAGCCGGGCCAGTGGCGCCGTCTGATCACGCTCGATGATGCAAGAGCGGCACAATTGGGACCGAAGATTGGCGCAAACAGAGGAGGCAGCTCAGTCGGAGTGCAGCAGAAGGACGATCGGCACGAGACTAGGCGCTCTGTTCCAATGACGACCATCAACAACAGCAAACTAGCTCGGCCACTTTTTGGACGCAGCTCGACAACAACAACAACAACAACCAGCTCGACAACAACCGTGATGCAATTGGCGGAAGGGGAAGAAAAGGAGGAAACGTGGAAGTGGGGGGACAGACCATCGAACCGATGGAAAGGGTCTAGGTTGGATGATCTAGTTGAGGAGAGATATGAAGTAAACATTGTCCTGGCGCTCGCCTGGTCTCCCTTATGATCGATTGGAATGCACACTGACATGAAGCCAAAGCTTTAGGGTTGGTTTGGGAAAAAATTAGGCCTCTTTGGAACGGTTTCAAGTGGCTTGTTGCAAGTTGCAGGTTGCACAAACGCCAATGGAAGCCAATGGAGCCAGAAGAGTGAAAGAGAGCGAGCAAAATATACACACAAATAGAGCACAGAATCACAGAAAGAGGCGCTCATGTAATCGAAGAGTTGCAAGGCCAGCCCAATCGCGAAGTGTTTATGCAATCGGGAGGCAGCAAGCATCTGGCTGGCTTGGTGGCAATTATCGAATGGCAGTTGCAATGCTTGTGAACACCACCAACTTGTGTGTGTTTGGAAGGGGGGAAACAATGTTAACAAGCTCGCCCAAAGTGCGTGTGTGTGTTATAAATTATTCAGCTAATAGAATTTGTGGCTCCTCCTGCCTCTGCGGAGCTGCTTTAATTTCACGCCCAGCCAGCCAGAGCTTGACAACAGAGCAACAACAACGACAAAACAACAACAACAACAAAAACAGCCACCCAGCTCGCTCGATGCCCAATGATAAGGGCAAATTGTGCCCGTTTTCTCGCTCTTCAATTGGGCCTGATCGTCCGAGGCAGAGCTAGTCTGAGGCGGCCACTGGCCAGAGGCGAGCCAGAAAGGCACAGAGTTGCAAAGGCGGTGGGCAAGAGATCGCTTCAGAGGGATGGTGTTTAGACGGCAAAGTGCACACTTCTGGGCCTGCTGACGCCAAGACTGTGGCGCGCGCGCGTCAATCGGCGCTAAGGTGTTCGAGCTTGGGGGCGGAGCTAGACAGAGGAAGACGCAAATGCTTTCAGCCAGAATTGAACTTGACAGCGAGAAGAAGCGACTGAGATTCATGGAAGATTAATTGGGAAAACAAATGAGAGATTACTTCTCTCATTGGTTGAATATTGGCAAATGAAACAAGTTTTATCGCACCCAAAGAACGCTGCTTAGAAGCTAACCTTAGGCAGGGAATCCCAAGTTGAGGATTCCTTTCGCTAAATCATCATTTTTCTTAAACTTAAGGTCGTTAGTTGGTGGCGCCTCTTGTGTGAGTTTGTGCAGCTTGTGTGTTGTCTGGAAGCCGATTGTTTGCAGCCTCAAGGCGCATGGTTGAAACAGAGTGCCTGTAATGTGCTCTGCTCGCACGCAACCGATGCTCTTTGCCTCGCAACTCGAGCCCAATCCTACACACTGGCACCCATTGGTGTCTTCCATTTTTCTTCGATCGGATGCTATTCGGAGTGATGAAAAGGTTGATTGCGAGGCCTAAGAAGGGCAAGTAGAGATGCAGGAAGGGATGAACTCGTGGAATGAACGCCACACAAGCGCCCGATGATACAAACGCCCTAGACAAGCGGTGCAATTAACTGCTTCTGACATTAACGTCAGTGCGATTCGAAACTTCGGCTCAGAGTTGCCTGAGAGCAGGCAAGAATTGTTTGCCTTCCTCTTGGCTCACTGAGCTACTCTCTGAGAGAATACTCTCTCTGTGTATTCTCTCGATTTGCTGCCGCCTGATGGCTGCCATAAGTTTCGACTTGGAATGCCACCATTTGGCGGCTAAGCCGAGCCGGCGCGTGTCTCTGGCCGGCGCTTAGGGCAAGGCACAGGCTCAAGCTTGGGTGCGCCGGGGGAAAGTGGCGCCGGAAAGCGGCACAGAAACAGAAGAGATGCGCCCAAGGAGCCGGAGGGAGCGTGCAAAGATTAGGGCTCCTGCTCCTTGCCAGATTGCACCACTTGCGCGTGTGGAGCGCGCCTAGCACACTGCAGAGTCTGCAGTGCAGAGTGCACGGCGCACAGTGCACAGTGCGCCGCATCCATCGCGCGTTGTCGGGGACCTAGTCTAGGAGTTTGCCTCCGCCTGCAGCCTGCAATAGCTTAGCAATATCGCTTGCAACTGTGTGGCGCTGAGCTTGCAAACTTGGCTTGAGTTTAGCAAACAAAGGTTTTGCGCGCATGAATCCGAAGATGCTGGAGCTGCGTCGAACACTGAGATGAGCCGCCCGTTTGGGAGGCCAACTCGTGGCTTCCAGCTCGGCAGGCTTGCCAGTCGGAAACGGCGCCGAGGAGACACCTGCGGCCGCGCTGAGACACCGACTGCACGCCGTCAAGTTGGCCACATCCCGGCGGCTGCGAAGCCACCGCGCAGGCGCCCCAGCTAAGTGTCGGCAGGTCTCGTGGTGCCAGTGCACTGGGACGAGTTGGACCAGCCGACCAACTGGCGACTTGAGAGCACGGTGGGTGGCAGACAAGTGTTTCTCGGACTATAAGTTGACGAGCGTTCGAGCGGAAGAGGCACCAAGAAAGCCGAAACTAGTGGACAAAATTAAACATGGTCAATCTTTTGGGCAGCCAGGTTGTTGCAGCAGCAGCAGTTGGAAGGGAAGCGCAAGGGGCCAAGATGGGCCAGAAGGGCAAGCTTGTGGAGCGGGCGCAATTGAAGGGGCCGAAAGTGGGCGAGAAAGTGGAGCAAGCGAGCAATGGGCGAGTGAGATTTGAGACAGTGGAACAAAGTGGGAACAAAGACAATGTGTCGGAAATGGGCGAGAAGATCGATTGTGATTTGGTGGAGGAGGCGCGCCAATTGTTGCTGAAGGAGTTTCAGGAGTTCAACTCGAGCAGCAACACCAATTCGAAGGATTCCAACTCGAAGGGGCGCATCTCGAGGGTCCACTTGGAGCAGCTGATGGACAAGGCGCGGCCGCAGACTTGCTGGCGCTACTTGAGGGAGAACAATCTGCAGGTTGGCAACAGTGTCAAACAGATGAAACGAAACCTGTTTTGGCGCGAACAAAATTATGTGGACACTGTGAAGGCGGGCGACTTTGTGAAGGAATTCTGGCTCAAGGCTCCAATTGGAATCACAGGGACCACAAGGGACGGACAGCCGATCCTTTGGGTGACCGGAAAGAACTACAGGAAGCCCAACGGAAACGAGGCCAAGCCGTTCATTAAACGCTTTGCCATTCACAGTATCTTCAGCTGGGACAAGGAGAACCAGCACAATTTCAACAAACTGGTGCTCGTCTTTGATGTAACAGCAACAACCTTCCGCAATCTGGACCTCGAGTTCTCCTCCTGGCTGGTGACATTGCGCGACGCTCTTCCATACAGAATACAGGCCATCTATATCATTGGAATTCCCTATCTGATGAGGCCCATCATAAGGCTCATCATAAGCTGGTTGCCCGAAAACTATCGCCAAGAGTGCCACTGTTGCCAGCTCAGCGACTTGACTGAGGGCGAGCAGGCCGTTTTCGGTCTCGATCAGGTGCCAGTGGAGGCGGGCGGCCGGGCTGATGATAAGTGGCGTCTGGCGCCCAGCCAAGTGCCGTGGGCCAACCAGCCGAAGGTTAGCGACAAGTTCAATGGAAAATTGCTCGCCGAAATCGATTCGGCCATCTGTTTCAACACAAGTGCCGAACGTTTGGAACAATTGTACCAAATGCAGCGCAACTTCGACCAGCAGCAAGCCTCGAGGCATTAGTAGTGTCTAGAAGCGGCACAGTGGTGGCATCACTTTGTAGACTGTCGCCCATTGATGATGGGGCGCCAAATAACACAAGTGCACAAAAAGGCGACCTACAAAAGGCTACAAAACATACAAACACGCAAGAAAGTATGCGAGTGGAAAGCGGATTAAATAGATACATATTCACTGGTGTCAAAGGTTGCTTGTTTTCCGATAACAGTCATTTCCCCCTTTTGTCTCTTCCATCAACTCATTATTCTCGGCTTCTGCTCTTGCTCGTTCTTGTTCTTGTCGACCCTTCCTGCTACAGTCTACTACCAGACGTCCCGCACGACACATTGCACATGGCACGTTATGAAAAGGCCATCCACATTGCACATTGCACAACCAACACCCATTCAACCATAGGTTTTCAGCCCAAACATTTAGCTCAATCATTCAGCCCAAACATTTAGCTGAACCATTCAGCCTAAACATTCAGCCTAAACATTTAGCTCAAGTCCACGTGAATCGTGCGGTTCGCCTCCCGGTCGTACTTGACCTTCTCGCGAGCAAGCAAACTCAAGGCAAACGGGTAGGCCCCATTCTCCACAAGCTTGCCCCTCTCGGCCAGACTGTCCTCCGTGTCGCTGGGGAACACCTCAATGGGTTCCTGCCAAATGACGGCCCCCTCGTCCACGCCGGCGTTGACAAAGTGCACGGAACAACCGGTCACTCGAACGCCAGCCTTTAGCGCTTGCCCGTAGGCGTTCATACCCTTGAAGGAGGGCAACAGCGAAGGGTGAATGTTCACCAAACGGCCGATCCACTTTTCAACAAACCAATTGGACAGGATTCGCATGAAACCGGCCAAACAAACCAAATCCACCTGGTTGGCCTCCAAGTGTTGGTCAACTCTTTCGTCAAACTCTTCGCGCGTCTTGAATTGCTTGTTGTCGATCACCTGAACTGTAACATTGTGCTCATTACCGTACTTGAGCCCGGGCGCGTCCGCCTTGTTGGAGATCAATAGGACCACCTTGTAGCCGCAGCGGCCGCTGCCCACCTGGGCCTCGTGGTCCATGATGGCGCGCGCATTAGTGCCAGTGCCCGACAACAGAATGGCCACCCTCTTGGGCCGGGCCAATTGTTGGCCCATCTCGTGGTGGTGGTGGTGGAGGCCGCGCGCTCTCATGGGATGCTGGTGCCTATGGTGCCGGTGCTGCTGCTGGTGCTGGTGCTGATGGTTGTGGCTGTGGTGGCCCTGGTGGTGGTGGTGGTGGTTGTGGTGGTGGTGGCGTGCGTGATGCGGATGGTGCGCGTGGTGGTGGGGCGGCGAGGGGGGCGGCGACGGCGGCTGAGGATGGTGGTGACTGGGGGGACTGTGGTGAGCTTGGGGAGGTCCGTAGGGGTGCGAGGAGTGGGGCCGTTTGAAGTGGGCATGGGGCTGGTGGTGGTGGTGGTAAGCGTGCGGATGGGGCCGCATGTGGTGCGGCTTGTGGTGGGGCGGCGAGTGGTGCCTATGGGGAGCGAGCAGGTCGTAGTGGGACTCGCGCTCGCAGGGGCACTCCAGTGGCTCCTCTGAGGGCTCTAAGGGCCAGCCCCGACAACAGCCCAACGCCGAGTCGGCCTCGCATCGGCGCCTCTCGCCCACAGGCAACGCCGGCGGTCCCGGAACCTGGACGAGCTTAGCTTGGCCCTCCTCCAAAGTGAGGCCGAAATTTTCCACAATACAATGAGGTAGACCGGGGCCACGCTCCACCAATTCGCCCACAAAGTGGACACCAGCCAGCGACTTGTCCTCAGGGGAACCAGGAGAACGTTGGCCACCCAACAGCTCGAAGGCTCGCTCGGCGTCCCGGGCGTCCACCACACAAATCATTCCAAGGCCACAATTGAAGGTTCTCAGCATCTCCATTGGATCCATTTGGGTTTGTTTCCAAATCCAGGCAAACAGGGCCTCCAATGGCCACCTACGTGCGTCCAATTTGGCCTGCAAATTTTTCGGCAAACTGCGGGGCAAATTCTCTAGTATTCCACCGCCCGTTATATGGGCCATTGATTTTATAATGTTAGCCTCTAGAGCTGGCCGCAATTGTTCCACATAAATCCTAGTTGGTTGGAGTAAACAATGGGCCAACGAGGAGGGCAATTGCTCACTGTCAAGATTGGAACTAGTAGCAGCAGCAGCACCACCACCACCACTACCACCAGCACCACTACGAACATTTCCCACATAGGCTGGACAACTGTTTGGAGCTAATAATTCGTTACTCTGGTAATGTTCCAATAAGCGTCTAACTAGACTAAAACCATTGCTATGTAAACCAGAGGAACTAAGGCCAATCAATTTGTCGCCCGATTTGATTTCACCCAAACGGGGCAACATTTGTGCTCTATCAACCACGCCCACAACAAAACCGGCCAAATCAATATCATCTCCCTGGTACATTCCGGGCATCTCGGCCGTTTCGCCCCCAATGAGCGCGCACCTCGATCGTCTACAGCCCAGGATAATGCTACGCAAAACTCGCTCGGCCATTGCCAAATCCAAATGGCCGCAGGCAAAATAGTCGAGAAAAAACAATGGCTCAGCCCCGTGGCATAGGATATCATTTACGCACATTGCAACCAGGTCCTCCCCAATTCCCTCAACTAGATCACACTCTAGGGCCAACTTTAGCTTTGTTCCAACTCCATCCGTGCCAGACACTAGAATTGGATCGCGCACCTTGGCCGATCTGAGATCGAAAAAGGCCCCAAAGGCGCCCAATTGTGACATAACCCCAGGTCGTAAATCGTTCAACTTGTAATCCCTTATGGTTTGCTTGAGAAAATTCACCAATTTGTTACCCTTTTCTATGTCAACACCGCACTGCTTGTAAGTGAGACCTTTGTGATGGTTCTCGTGCACTAATCCAGCCGCTGCAGCTCTGTTTATGGCCGCTTGTCCAATGTCTCGTCTAAAACGGGCCCCATTACTAGTGCTTATCTTCTCAACTAGTTCCAGAGCCTTTCGGCGAGCTTCCAGCAAGCTCGGTCCAAAGCCAACGCAGCTTAGGACGCGTCCACCGCTTGTGACAATCCTCTTGCCGTAACCATCTGGAGATGGTTCAATTTTTGTACCCGCATGAATAATATGAACATTGATGCCCTGTCCCGATTGCCAAGCCTCCCTGTTCAATATAGCTAAGTAGTCGTCCACTTTGGTCGCCCGCTCGCCCACAGGCAAATTTTCAATCAATTGGCCCTTGGTGACAAATTCGGGATAACCCTTGTCGGCCAACACGATGCCACAGGAGAATAATTGGTTCTCGATTGGGCTGAGTCCAGTTGACCATTCGATTTGTAGTTTGTCCAAACGATGCTGCAAACAGGCCTGGAAGATTGTGAACAAATCGGTGCGCAACAAAGGCAATATGGATTGAGTTTCGGGATCGCCAAAGCGGCAATTGAACTCCAGCACCTTCACTTCAGATTCTCCAGTTATCATCAGTCCAGCAAATAGAACTCCAATGAAGGGGGTTTTCTCCTGCCGTAAGCCTCTAATGCAACGTTCCATCACAATTTTTCGGATATGTTCCTTGAGTCCCTGGTCGAACTCGCACAAGTCAAAGGGGCATATGGCGCCCATTCCGCCTTTTAGCAAGAGGCAATTTCACATTTCCGAGGAACAAATGGGTTCAAGTTAGATCCTCTTCCTAGCTAAACGTTGAAGAAGACAGAGCAGAGACATGCCCTGGGAAATTACTCACCTGTGTTTGGACCCTCGTCGTTATCTAAGGCGCGCTTGTGGTCTTGGGCCGCGGGCATGAGAGACACATGAATGCCATCGCAGAAGGCCAACACACTGCATTCCTCTCCAACTAGAAGCTCCTCCACGACTATTGTGTCGCCAGCATCACCAAACATCTTTTGATCCAAGATCTGTCTCACATACTTGCAGGCCTCTTCCTTAGTGTAGGCCAGTAGCACTCCCTTGCCCGAGGCCAAACCGCTTGCCTTGATCACGTAACCATTTCTATAATCGTACACTCCAGTGCTGTTCTTTATATAATCTGTCGCCTCGCTTGCCAGTGTGAATTTCTTGTATTTGGCCGTCGGAATACCATGTCTCATCATAAAGTCCTTCGACCAGGCCTTGTCGCACTCTATTTGAGCTGCCAATTTTGTTGGCCCGAATGCTGGTATCTTACACAAGGTGAGTCGGTCCACTAATCCCTTGCTCAAAGGCTCCTCTGGTCCCACTACTACCATATCTGGCTGATTCATTTTGCACCAAGCTTCAATTTTTTCCATCTCGTTAGCGCCAATATCTTAAAGTTGACCAGATTCCATCGATTTAAACATCAGATCAAATGATTGAAAGAGTGTCGAGTGGAGTCTAACTAGGTTAGTGATCGATACAATCACCAATTTGGTGACAACAGTTTTGCTGGATTATGCAACTTACCGAGAAGGGTGACTCGCCTCGAGTCGCTCATCTGGATACCCGGGTTTCCAGGCATCAGATATACATGCTCTATATTGCGCGAGCATAGTAACTTTAGAGTTATCGAATGCTCTCTGGCCCCACTGCCCACAACAACAACCCTGTGACCCATATCGAGGAAAATAATGCCCTATGTGTTCTCGACTTATCACTAGTCTACCTCTATAGTCACCTGTTTGAATAATCTATCAGTCTTGGTTAAAAATATCCAAGTTCAATTTTTGGATACTTGGTATTATTCGGAGTCGATTCGATGTCAATGTATAAAAATGAATCTCGGATTAATGCTGCAACTCTGTACCATAGCTAATGTCGCATATTATCGACGAAATCTTCGACAATGCCTGGTCGGACAACGAACAAAACGGCCAGACAAACACTCACACATTTAGACAACAAGTGCACGATAAGAGAGCTATGATCGTGCTCATCGTTCCTCTCTCCGGCGCTCATCTAGCTGACATCACATCAGATTACGACAGATTGTCGGATAGTCTGCGCCATGGGGGGATTGTCAGCGTGAAATTGTAGGAAAACCCGAAGCTAAATTTGTGACAAAGATATCTGAAGAATGTAAATTTTGATCTTATAGACGTACGAGTGGATGTTTCCCGAATTGAGCATGCTCTTGACAAGCGTCAAGTCACTACTTGCCGTTACTTTCGAAAAAGTTGTATCAATGAAGAGACCAATAACACTCCATATGGTAATCAATAATCTGAAAATGTCATTTCCAAACTTAGACGAGAACTTTTCAGGTCTTCAATCCTATCACGCAACGACTCGTTTGTCGGCTCAACACCCTCAAACTCTTCCAAACTATTGCGTAACTCTCTCAATTTCTCCCGTTTCTCTGCTAACACTTGTCGCCTCTTTGACAATATATCAATCCGTTGTTGTAATTCCTCCTGACTCGAGCTCTTGATTATGTTCCTGTAGGATTTAGCGTCGCGTTTATACTTCATGATGTTCATCTTGATGGAATCGCTCTGTTTCAGATCCTTATCTACCAGTTGCTCGAACCACTTCAGCCTCTTGGATTCCTTTTCGACTTTTCTCTCTAGCTCCTTGAATAAACTATCATAATCTGACATGGCTTACTTGATCGCTTGATCAATGAAAACAGAGACACTAAATCTGGACAAGCGAGGCAATCTTGAATGGGCACAGTGATTTAAGTTCATTAGTAGATAGAAGCCACAAAAGGGTTGGTCTATATTCTCGCCGCATCAGTCTCGCGCAGGGACCACTTCCGAACTTGGCTCGTGGACTCGAAGCTGGACGCGTGCGTTCGACTGTAAAGCTTGGACGATTTTTATTTCATCCTCGATCTAAAAATGAATCTAACCTATTAGGAAGAAAACTCTCCATAAGATGAATCTATCTTGGCACATAATAAACGCGTCATAGGAATTATCCTATCCTAAAATGAGTGTGATATACTTGACCAATATAAGACTGTTAACACTTAAGAGACTGATATTCAAACTGTGAGATTACCTGCCTTCAATTGTCTTTTAATTCGCTTGTCATCGGAATCTTTCTGTGATGGATAGGACTGCTGAAGAAGTGGCTAATGTTGTTGAGGCTATCTTGACGGCAATCCTACAATGGAGGGTATCCTGGTTAGATGAGCAAAAGAAAAATACCCTACCTCCGCCGATTTGCAGGTCTCAAGCAAAGAAGCTTAAAATAACATATGATAACTACAAAGACTATGAGTCAACTTTCGTGCCCTTGCTCATGCATGAAATCTGGGCTCAAATATTCGATTCGTGGACTAAGCTAGAGTATGAGACGACTGGAGTGACGCCGATGGATTTGGACGATGACCTCGACGGTGATTCGATGGGCAGCTCGAGTGTTGGTATAAACAGTATCTTATCATCAAATAGTATGACGACTAACTGCCACTTCCGGAGGCCAGGTCAGGGCGGCTCTAAACAATTTGCTATAGCCATTCATGAGCACAAAAATAAGGGTTTATATCAGAATTACCTCAGATGCCAGCATGTTATTGAGTCCAATCGCGTTAGCTCCCATATGAAGCTTATTGGCGAAGGGGACTTGGTGCGACTAGATCTCGAGACAGTTCTTGAACACATGAAGCCTAACCAAACTGACTACATGGTTAATAGGCAAAAGAACTCGGCAAGGTTGAGCTTATTTGCATACGTCGAGGATGTCTCATCTGAACGTATAACGCAGTATACCGAGCTAGCACACTATTTTGAGAGTCAGCTAGGTCAATTAAAATATGGTCACCATGTGATTAGTTACAATTGTGTGATAGCAAAACGTCCATTGAAGCTTAAGCCAAATGAGTTGATGCGCATTTCTGGATTATATTACTTGAAGCCAATGATTAGGCAGATAGAGTCTGTTGCGATGCTCAAGGAATCGTGTCTTGCGAGCGATATCCTATGCCCAAAGCTCATTACCTGCCAGTTGACAATCCCAACAGTGATATCGATGAAATCTCCGCACTATAATGATATGCAATACCGAGCTATCATAGGTGCTAACGAGGCTATGAACCGGAACATTCCAAAGATTCAGCTAATTCAGGGGCCACCTGGAACGGGTAAGACGCACACACTCATCGGTATCATAAAGCATTTTTATATGAACATAAGGAATCTCCGTCCGATACCAAAGATTCTAATTTGTGCACCGTCTAATGGTGCTATCGACGAGGTGGCGAAGCGTCTCTATAAGGAGAGAGGGTTTGCGAGAAATGGGCCGCTGAAACGTTCTCTGAGGATGGTTCGAGTCGGCCATCCTGATCAGATTAGCGAAGAAGTGAAACAAATCAGCTTGGAAGAGCTTGTTGAAGCTAATGCAAAGAATAAGATCGAAAATGTCAAGCAAAAACATCTACAAGAAATCAAGGATCTAGAAGCCGAATTAGCAAGGTGTGACACCGAGATTGCAAACCTGCGATACTCAAATAAGTCGAAAGATGTGCCTATGGTTGAGGCCAAGATAGCAAAACTATTGAAACAGATGGACCAGAAGAAATCTACTGAAGAGCTACACACTAAGAGGGAGGCTTCAGACGCCGCCAAACGTAACATGCGGTATGAATTAGTCAAGAATGCTGAAGTGATACTCACAACACTCAACAGTTGTCAAAGGCATCCACTTGATACATTTCGACACGATAGATCGGAACTGTCATTTCATTGCGTCATCGTGGATGAGGCATCGCAATGCTGCGAGCCAGAGCTTCTTATGCCATTGTGTTACAGGATTTCAAAGATGATATTGATAGGAGACCCCATGCAGTTACCGGCAACTGTCATAAGTCGCTACGCTCAAGAGTTCAACTTTGGTCGGTCTCTTTTTGAGAGATTTTTCGCTCACTTCGGTGGTTACAGCTCTGAGAGTCCTATAGCGATGCTAACGGAGCAGTACAGAATGCACCCAGATATTTGCAGGTTTCCCTCAAAACAATTCTACGACAATCGCTTGATAAGTGCTGGAAAAGTGAACAAGTCTTACCCACTTAAGCCATATATAATCTTTGATCTAATGCACGGCTCCCAGAGGTCGAACAAGAGTAGCTTAGAGAACGAGGTTGAGGCCGATTTTGTGAGAAACCTGCTGGTCGCGATACTCACCAAAGCTCCTGAGCGCTCACAAGTCGGTGTAATCACTCCATATAAGGGTCAAAAGAAACTAATCACAAATAAGATATCTACCTTACAATCACAGAGAAATATAAAAGTCGAGGTAAACACGTGTGATGGCTTCCAGGGTCAAGAGAAAGATATAATTTTACTCTCCTGTGTCAGGACTCATGAAGTCGGCTTCCTGAGGTCATATCAGCGCGTTAATGTGGCTCTAACGCGAGCTAAGCATTGCTTAATTGTTTGTATATCTGGTAGATCTTTGACAAAGGATAAAACATGGCAATCGCTAATAGATGATGCCAATGAAAGAAACATGGTTCAAACTTTAACCCGCACGCCCAATTTGGCCAATCTAGAGAAGATCATAACGTCCGATAGAACGTCCAAACCGAATGGCTTATCCCCACAATACATCATACCGATGGATATAGATTAAATTACTGGGGAAATGATAGATAGGCGTGCAAATCTAGGTATCACTCATCGGCTAATACATTGCATATCTGTCAATGGGAAGATTCCTCATTACCCCCGCCTATTCCGTTTCCCTCACCATTCAACGAGGTGCATAACTCAGTCGAAGTTCCCATGCCGAGCACAGTATTTTTATTGACTTTCTTTCTTCTCAGATATCTATCATATTCAAGCTAGTTGATCTGACAATCTCTCGTCTGATTTTGGTTGGGGACTCAGGTCATAAGGGGTAAACTTGACAGCCATCTTCTTGCACTCGCGCCACTCTGGGTTAATTTCGCTCTGCGTTTCGCCTGGCGGTTGAACCAATTATAATGGTCTCGTGTTTGAATCGCTAACTGGTGATTGCCATCTGGAGATTCGAGTGCTATCGATCTAGAAAGACCGTAATGACGAGTATTGTTCGCTCACGCCACCGCGCGGTGGCCACACAAGCGAAATGGATAAATCTTATGTTATCTGCGAAACGTGCGTGAGAACACTTGCTCCCCATTCATACCTAAACAGTGGCGAACCTTGGGTTACCCACCTCAAAAATCTCTATTGATCCCATGATGTCCGCCACCGAAGAGAATGACAGGGCTATCTATCAATATCTCTTAGATAGAGGGACTATTACAGCCAGCAAGGACTCCGTTCGAAACCATCCCCACCTCAAAGGGGTATCAAACTCACATGTCGTCAAGGCACTGCAGTCTATGAAATCACGAGGATACGTCAAGGAACAATCTTCTCGGCGAAACTATCAATGGTATCTAACTTCTGAGGGGATTCGATTTTTGAATGATCATCCACAAGTGCCCTCCCAGATGAAACCGGAGTTGCACAGCCCTCTGAAGAGAAGATACAAATCTAATGATATCATAGTTAACAATACGTCAAATTTCAAGAGCTTTTTGGTTAGGTGTCAAGCGATTTTGGACGATTTGCATTACAATGAGTTGACGATAAAAGCTATGGGCAAGGCGACGTCACGTGCCCTAGATCTAGCAATCAAATTGAATGAGAACAACTTCAATACATTCTCCATCAAATCAAGACCCTTTATTGTTACCACCCTATTGAAAGATCCCGTCGTGGGTGCTAACAAGGATCGTTTTGACCCAGACAACGACGATAATTTTCAGCCCATACAACAGCCTGCCATCGAAATCGTGGTTCGTAAGAATCAAATTGAAATCGATATGTTGAACAATGCGAGAAAAAAAGGCTAGGAAACAAGATTCCGCTTGGCGTCGCTAAGAAAGAAATGAACCAATAGTGGGAAACTGCTAGACTGAGTGATTAGAGTCATTAGATAATGTATCCATCTGTTTCGAGACTTGTAACTCGTTATTACATGAATTCCCTGAGCTAGTTCCAAGAATCAGCCCCGAGATACATGTCATTGATAGCTGTCTCACTGCGGCTAGTACGACACAACCAAGCAAGATACGTTGAATAAGTGCACATTTGTGATACGCCGCATATGGATGCATACTATTACAGTGCGATCAAGAAAAATATTGGTAATAGTAGTACCAATAGTGTCAATCCTTCCGAGCTAGTCTAGTTCATTATCATGCTTCACAAACTGATTCAAAACTAGTTTGCAGCTGGCGACAAACTAGGGCCGCGACTAGAACAATGGTACATAATGGAATGACTTCACAAGCTTGGAATCAGAATGGACGTGAACAGCTGGAGAGCTCTTCATTTGTTCACATTGAATTAAGATCACTGATCATCATCTGTTACTTAGGGTCTCGCCTTGCAGTTAGCGAGAAGAAATCTCAACTTGTTCTCCGGTAGTTAAAGGCCGTAAGCGCCATCAGTTGCGCTCTATCTTAGCCTCCCTGGATGTCTTCATTGATGGTTAGTGAAAGGGCAACTCAAATAATGGTTTGACGCCTCGGATGGGAATCGAAGATCAAAATAGCGATGTGAAGTCAAAGCTAGATGAGGGAACAGAATCATGAATGTGATAATAGTTTGCTTTGTAAAATTTGATTATAATTTGGTTGCCACGACTTCGGAACTCTGAAACAATGGCAATGGGATAACTAGGAGTGAAAAAAGAGATAGATAGAGATAGCGACAAAAATGAAGAGTGAGAAAACACAAACCGAGATTCTCGAGAGCTTGATTGATTGATTGATTTGGCTGATTGGATGCCGATTTTCTTTCATCTTTTTCGCTACTTAAGCTTTCCACCATCGTCCTAGTCCATCATTAGTATGATTCGGTTCAAGTGAAGAACACTTAATTGAACGAAAGCAGAGGAAGATTTCACTGAGCTCTAATTCTCAATGATATAAATTTCTGAACGAAATATGGTCACTCTGTAGAAATAGTATCGCTCGCTCTTTCTCCAATCGCTTCGAAAGACTGCATGAAATGTATCAGTAAAAACTCACAAAAGTAGTGCCAATTCAAATTGAAAGAAAATCAAGAGTCAATTAGAACTTATAATAACAGTTATTTCATCATCACTCATCATCATCTTAGTCATCGGATCATTATTATCATTATCAAACGAAGAAACCAGTGAGATAGCCCGAGTCAAAGAATTTTAAGCATTAATAAATCAATCAGTCAATCAACTGCCCGCTCACTTACTGATTGAGTGTTCCAGTGGAAGAAATTGCTCATGTTCACGCCCACTTAAACATCGACAGCCGCTAAAGTTATGATTGACGCGGTCCAGTGCATTACTGAGTCAATGTTTGTTCCTGCTTCATGAGTCGATCGCTGAGTCCATAAGTCCTATCGGTTTGTCAGGGAGAACTATAGTTTAACTAATAATCGCCACTAATTGCCATCTAGTTTGACGCGTCAGCGCCAATCAACTATTCTTCCCTACTCCTCACTGGTTTATTGTCTCGGCTAAAAACTCACGGCCTAGTACCGGACCAAATTTCGATCGATCTCTGAGTGCTGGAGTTGGTTTTTGATCATTCGAAGCCATTTGTCTCCTAGGCGGTGTCACTTGTCTTCTGGTTGACGGGTGCTAGTGTATAAGCCTGTGTGTGTATAAGTGTCTGTGTGTGTCTGTCTGTTTGTTGGTGTGCGCTTGTGCTTTGTTCCAAAGAAAGGGGAAGAGTGAAAGAGCCAGATCAAGATCAATGGAAGCGAGTGAAAGCCTCTAAATTGTCTAGTGAGTTTGATTTATAAGATTGCTGAATTCATCGTCTAGCTAAACAATACGTCCGTGCATGTGTCTGAGTGTGTATGTATGCGTGTGGCACATCGTGATTAGTTAACAATCAGTCTAGACATTGGCTAGTAGCAGAACATAGAGAGGGAGAAAAGAGAAAGAATATTCCCAGCTTTTTATATTCTGCTAGTGCCATCGTGATTTGATTGCTAGAATCAGCCAAGGGTCTCATCTTCGAAGAAAAACACACCAGTGAAGGAACTGTCAAGTTTGACGCTAACATTAGAAACTTTTGGTAAGCGGGTAAAACAGACTGAGAGTGAGACTAAAAGTGACGGAAGAGCGATCAAAGATGTACGCTATGCTATCGCTCACCTTGGCAGTCTGCTTGCTTCAGTGGGAACTGCATTTAGCACAGGCTGCTTGTAGCAATGCCAGAACTTGGTACAATCATAGGAACCCCACAGATATAGCAACACAGTCAGTAGAAACAACCTCAACGAGAACAAGTAACAGTAATAAGATCAAAAGCAGTACCAATGAAAGTAGAGAATGCCAACCAGTTGTTGATGGACGGATTGAATTAAGTCTAAATGGGCGAAATTCTACAAGTAACCAGAGTGTTTTAGATGAGAATTTTAATAGAAACTTAACAAATATTATCTTTGGCAATGATAGAAGGAATGGGACAATATCATCTCAATCAGATCCATCAGGACAATATCATAGTGCAACAACATCATTAAGTGCAACAGGTGGGAGTGATCATGGACCATTTAAAGGGATCTCCACGTCCGATCCAAAGGTAGCGGATGCGCTAGGGCCAGAATTGACCATAAATGATTTTAGAGACTTTAGACTAGAGTATAACAAGTACAAGATATTATCAAGTCTGGGTCTATTATCAAATCCGGAAACAATAAGCCCAAAAATAGACGAAGATTTACGTACCAAGTTAACTGCAACTAGTGCCTTAAGTGATTCTAGCAATATTCAAAGTGTAAGTAGAAAGTTTTTCCATATCTTGGACAAATAGTTCCCTTTCACCTCGGAGTTATTTTCGCTCAAGTCTAGACACAAACAGTGTCTGATGAAGTGGAATCTTATGATGACAGTAAAAGGAAAAACCGCTAACATAGACACATAACAAAACACTTACAATTGACGCATCGATCGCTTAATCAAATGAAACGAACCCAATAAAAATCAACTTGACAATCTGGATCAAATCAAAATCTGATCACACAACATCGCATGATCACATTCAACGAAAATGCAATACGATGCAATGAAATGAATCGAACAAAATGAACTTTCGTCTGGATCGGCTAACAACAAAATATGTTTAACAGTCGAGAAGAAAACGATCTCTTTCCTGCGATCAAGTCAAGGACAACAAAGACGCTTGTTGTCTAGAGAATTTTTACGTTAATTTCACTTACATAGGCTGGGACAAATGGATCCTTTATCCAGCAGGCTACAATGCCAACTATTGCCGTGGCCAATGTGATCTATCTCACGCTAGGTACTACCACTCAACCTTATTAAGCAAGTACAGCAATCTTATCACTTTGTGCTGTTCGCCTAAACAAATGTCGCCCCTCAGATTGCTTTATATCGATGAGAGCAACAAAGTTCATGAGAAGTCAATTCCAGACATGGTGGTAGAAAGCTGTGATTGTGCCTGAATGTTCTGGCGAATGAATTGAGCCAAAGAGATTGTGAGCAAACATTGGTCTTTCTCAATTTCAGGCAATTCAAACAACAATCCCGCAGATTCTCCCCACTAAACGGGAGCCCAGGTAATCCAAACTCTCCTTTATGAGCTTGCCAGCCAGCAGGCTAGATCGAGACCAACTAATAGGCTCTCATTTCGAGAAAAGCAATTAGAATATTATTCGATCTAGTGGTGTACTA
>Ga0058701_10000131_pt1 | contig 62380 bp, 36 predicted proteins | sample AgamicOrMae_FD_97039 | JGI IMG/M metagenome (GOLD analysis project Ga0058701, IMG submission 97039) | Agave microbial communities from Guanajuato, Mexico - Or.Ma.e | ecosystem: Host-associated > Plants > Phyllosphere > Phylloplane/Leaf | place: Guanajuato, Mexico | collected 2012-06-04
AGTCAGCATGAGGCAAGTGAAGCCCTCGGATTGTGTGTTGGCGCCGCATTGGTGGTCATTTCTTCGCAGCTCTGGCCGACAATTGGCATCGAGAGTGTAAGAACAACGGGCAGCTTGTGACCGGGAGCTTGAGTGAGCCACTTTCCAGCGGCAAGGTCTCGCTCGGTTTGTTCTGAACTAGTGTGGCAGTGGCGGCGGCGATAAATCTGCGAAGTTGGTGGTGCTGCAGCAGGTTGGGCGGGCGAGTTTGGCCGCAGGTTAGCCGTTTGGCAGTATGCGGGCGTTGTCGCTCTAATTTGGTTCCTTTGCACCACCAGCTCCTTTCCACTTAGGTCATTTGTGACTGTTTTCATCATGTGTTTCGACCGCTGGTCTAGACAAAGCGTCGCCTCTCAGTAGGTGTCAGTTTCGTTCTTTTGTTAATGCAATTTGCTGTGCGAAACTACACAAAATTCTATTCTTGAATCCAGAATGGCGCCAGACTCAACCCATGGCTCCAATCATGTCATGCCGCCTTAATTTCTCGCAGGTCTACATGAACTCACGTCTGTGTCGTTAACCGATGGGTGATTGTCTCTTGAGGTTCCAACTGTGAACAAAGTGTCAACATCTTACTCAATTAACACCACGCCTGGGCGTAGTCGCGATTATGAAAAGCTCCACTCGTAATCCACTTAGCTCACTCTTGGACAATCGCGAGTCGTATGGTGACAGTGGAATGAAACATGAGTCAAAGTGAATGCACGCTATCTCTACTTAAAAAACTACTCACTGTGTTAGTTTTCCACTTCAATCGAATTCCTTTTGAGACAGTCTGTCCTGAGGTGATCTATGTTGCAGGTCTCTACATCAGTCACAAAGAACTCGAAATATTCCAGTTGCGACATTTGCTTCCAATAAATTCCTAACAATGACATGATCTATTGCTCAATAAACTAACACCCGTCTCCCATTGATTGATTCTGGATTGTGTCCATTTCAAAAACCTAAAACATGCGCAGGTTTCTCATCTACATGCTTGGGAAGAACATTGAGACTGCCTGTTATACTGAGGTCATAGAAGAATACGCGAAAAAGTTGGAGATTCGCAAGAATGGCAAGGCGGGCGATCTTCACGAGGGAGCCTAAGGATGATGGAAACTCTAGGGTTTAGTTATTGCATGGCGCTTCAGTCCGAATGACTGATCAATTGTCATGGTTAATTATTATGGTTCGATTGGTCATGACGATTCGGACTGATCTTGGAACTAAACAATCTTGGTAATTTCCGTGGTTTTCAGTTCGTTTTGCCTCACGAACTCATTCGCCAGCATCTGAAGGTCCCAAGTGTCTAGTCTTTGCGCTCTCATGACCAGTTGGAGAGCTGAGTCGATGATGAAAACGACGATCGGTTTGCCACCAGCCACATTCCGTCCGATCCAATCACTTGGATTAAGCGACACGGTTTTATGGAGATAACTAATTATAATTGTACATAGTTATGGAACTCAAATGTTGGAGAATGCCTTTTTGGCTGGAGTCAAATAAAGTTTATCAAAAAAATTTTCAACTACAACAGCTATTAGGTCTAAGATGATTCCAGTTGAGAAATCATCCAAGATTGAACCCAATCCTTGGACCAGTAAGCTAGCGAGCGCGGTTGTTTTGGCTCCTTTTCTCCTTCTCTCCTTCTCTCGGGATCCCGGCCCATCGGCTTCAAGGCGCCACCTACTACCTCTGGTGTCTCACAATTTCTCGCCTGCATACACTCATAGATTTTGCCGCGCTCTATACCTCAGCCATGCTCATGCTTGGAAACAAGTAACAACGAGCTCTCGGAGGTTGTTGGAGGAAGATAAGGCTGATTTTGGGAGACGGATGGGGCACGGCTCCAAAGTTGCTGATCGTCGAGAGTAAATCTGAAGAAAAGTTGGATCCTTACACACCAATGCGGCAGAGTCACCATTCAAACCTTCGTCTCTTGAAGCACTCAGGTCCTCTGCTGCGCGCAAGGTGGAGCCTAGGGTCTGGCGGATTCATGAGTTTCCATGGTTACGAGATACCAATTGACTCAATTTTACCTCTAGACAAGACAAACTAGACAAGACAAACTAGATTCGCCTCGTCCCAGTCCACATCTGCGACCGACCAATTAGTGCCTCTTCGTATGGCTGGATTTTTTCTCGAATGAATGCCGATTGATGCCCACTTGCTGAGATTATCCATCTCTCCTTGAGCTAGTCTATTGATGCAAAATTATGCAAGTTCAACATGAAGCCCAACTTCTTGGATGTGAAAGCCTCAAGGCTTCCAATTTCAACGAGCCCACTAGGTCACATTACTGGTTCCAATTGGACAAAAGCTTGGACCATTACGTTTTGTCAAGCCAATCGGATTCATTGAACTCCATTGAACAAATGGCTTACTGTCCATCGAACAACTCATTGGCCATCTTGATTAGTCAGACAAATCATCTGGTCCTCTATGATTGTCATTCAAGATCAAAACAAGAGCGATTCCAGTTGAAACCATGTGATAAAAAGTTTTCGCGCTCTTCATTTCATGTGATCGGGATGGATTTTTCACCAGATGGCCAACGCTTAGCCATCGGCCAAACAGACTGTATCATCTATATTTATAAGCTACCATCTTACATAGTTACCGGGCCAATCTCAACAGCCATTGGTGAGCACCAGCAAATAGCTCAGAGCAAGCAGGAACTTCCGAGCCATAAAACAATCATATCGGGCAAATTCATCTCTTCTAGTCCGATAACTTGTCTCATTTGGGGTGATTTGGGCATTTTCTTTGGCTGCCAAGATGGCAAAGTGCGTCTGATCCATTCGGCCACAAATGCCAACACGATTACGGGCAGCACGGCCAATCATGCTGAGCAACAGTCATCTTCAAACACTCGATCGGTGAGTGTCATCTTTGGCCGAGAGTCAATGCCCACAGTCTTAGCCTACAAGTGGCCCCTGTTATGCATTGGCTACCTCGACTCGACCATTCAGATCCTCCAGGTTGGAGACTCCCTCCAGCAGCAGCAACAGTCTTCGACTCAAATCCAGCCGCAAGCCACACAAGTGCAACACCAACTCCAAAAACCCAGTCCAGCCCCACTCAGACGTGCCTCCTACCAGACGACCCCAGTTCCCCTGTTCACCTTTGTCGCCGCTCTACCACTGACAAGCCCTCCAAGCGGCATTCTGGTCGCCCAAATGCATGCACAATCTTTGTCGATCTGTTGCGCCAATTCGAGCGGCCAAATTAGCATCCATGAGTGCCAGAGTCAAGCTTTGTCGGGTATTGGCAAGAGTAGCCCCACGAGCCAACAAGTGAGCATTGTGGAGAGTAGGAAGTTTGACCTTAGAGAGGACATTCTCTCCATGGATTACTCCCAAGTCAACGAGCTGCTGATTGTGACCTGTCGAAATAGGTTGCACTTCATCAAGTACGAGTCTCAGCAAGCGGAGGAGCAATCCTCAACCAATTGGCGAATGGAAAGTTCATCGATTGAGGTGAGAAACGTTCTTGCTTTAACCAAAGTGAGCTTCCTTCGCGATGGGACCCAATTTGCCCTAGGCTGTTCCAATGGTTGTGTTGAATTGTTTCGTTGCCTTTGGTCGAAGCAGAGTGTTGGAGACCAGTTGGACATTTGTCACATAGCCAAAAATCGTATCAGAATCACAGATCGCTCAAGGAACCTGCTGGCAACCTACAAGACTCAGCAGGAGATCAAGCGTGTCAACTTGCTCGACTCGGGCCAGAGTGTCATCATTTGGACTCATGGTCACACCGTTTTGTTGGCTCGTCTTGGCAATTGGATGCCAGTTCAGCAGCAATCGCTAATTGAGCTGCCAAAGAGAGAACCAGCCAATAGGCTTGAGTCGAAGTCGCCAAAGGATTCGGTCAAGTTCCTCTTCGAACCATCTGGCTTTGTGTTTATGTATTTGTCCCACAACAATGAGTTGAAGTTGATCAAGCTGGGCGAAAATAACGTTCTGTTCACTCTGAAGCAGAAAAATAACCACAGGCCCAAGATGAAGTTAATATCTGTACGCCAATATCCCTGGCCAATGATGGTCAGCCAACCAGTGCAAAGGCTGTCCAATGCAACAGAATTAGAACAGAGTATCAAATCGCGGGCTAGCTCAGCTAAGTCGCTGGCTGAACCGCCTGTAGAAATATCTTCTTCCAACACATTGAGTGAGATTAGTCCAAATGTTATCCAGAGATTTGAAACAATCGATAGTTACAGTTTGCTGGAGTTATTAGCCTATGTCGAGCCAGCGAATCAGCTCAATGTTGTTGATCTAAAGCATCGAGAAAGGAAACAAATATTCTCCAAGCAGCTGGAAAGTGATATCTCAATGATCCAGTTCAGTTACACGGGCAAATATTTAGTTTTGAAAGAACAAAAGCGAACCCCAAGAGGCCAACTGAGATTGTTCGAGTTCGAATGCGGTTTTGATCACCGAAATGGCGATCATAAAGAAGTGGTCATTTTGGCCGAGACTAAATTTGGAAAATTCAATAGATTTTGCGACCATGTCGCCTGGATTCCGGAAACTGATTCCTTAGTATTGCAGCAGGCCTATAGCATTATAGTTTGCTACGATCTGAAAGATCTCTCCGCCTCCGATCGATTCGACATCCGCTTGTTGAATCCAAGTGTGAAAGATAATACTAGGAAAATAATTGACCTAAGTTTGGCCGGGTCGCAGAAGGAAAGCTCTAGATCTTATACAACTGTATCAGCAGTCACCTACGACTCTATCCGGCTAACAAATGGGCAAGTTGTTCACTTGGACCCATTCCGAGTGCGTTTTCAATCCTTTCTGGCCAAGGATCAACTCAACGAGGCGGCGAGTTTAGTGCTTAACGCTGGCAGCACTCAGCCTGGCCAATCGAGCAACGCATCTTTGAAGACAAACCCCAGAGATTTGGGCAAGATTGTCACCAGAGCGAAGAGTAAATTGGCATGGTTAACAGTTGGGCGGGATGAGCACACGAGTTTAGCCTTAAAGTTATTTGAGAGCATGAACTATAAGAATATTTGCAAGTACTTGCAGAAATGTTTGGATACGAACATCGAGACTGAGGATCGCCAGTCGAACGAGATTCCGTCCAACAGGCGCCAGATAATGTTAGCCAAGCTGCTGGGCGATTGGGAAAAATTTGAGCGCTTGGTCTCCGATTCAGAGGAAATTGTGGCCACTTATCGTAGACTCAACAAGTGGTCGCTTTTGATAGAGTACCTTGAAAGGAACCAGCAATTTAGACAAAGAGACTTGGCGGAAAATGGACTGCAATCCTGGTTAATGTCTCGAGGAAGACGTATCGACGCCGCCCGCAGGCTCGTTAACAATTCAGGCCAACTTGTTGAGCCAATACAAATCCTGCTGGTCATCGATGATCCAGAGAGTCGAGAAAACATTTCGAAACAATTGCTCGAGGCCTATAATATTCTTCTCAACGTGGCTCTGAATCAACAGCGCCAAGATAATGCGAGTAATAACAATGTCGCATTGCGGGAAGTCACATGCAAACTGGTCGAGCAACTGGTGGCAAAGGGCCTCTACGCGAAGGCCGCAAGACTGTCAGAGCTCATTCTCGGCAAACTGATGGAAGCACTGGGCTGGTATCTGAAAGGCAGCGATTTCAAGTCGGCACTACGCTTGGCAATGAATCTGCAAGCTGATTCATCGATAAGCCAGGAAAGAGTTGACAAGATACACCATGACTTTGGTAGACACTTGGAACAACTGTATTTGGAGGGAAAAATTTCGGCCAAAAGAGCCGCGAGTGCTGTGGGTCACTACAAGGAGGCAAAGAGCTTTGTAGACGCCACTAGGATTGCCAGCCAATTGAACTTATTGGACCAGTTGGCTGATCTGCTGAAACTTTTACAAGATCAACACAGAGAGCTGGTTAGAGATGATGAAAGACTTCGAGATGAGTGTCGAAAAGTGGGCCGAAAGTTGGTGGCCGAGCGCATGGATCTCGCTTGTCTGGCTATGAAACTTGGTGGAGATTACGAACAATTGGTAGAGGTCTTGCTCGAGCATGGCAAGATCGACGAAGCGTTCGAGATCTCTCTCGAATATATCAATTCAGGCAATAGACAGAATACAATTGAATACTTTGAGCGGCGTGCAGTCGGACTGATCGAGGGTGAAAGGGAACGTTTGCAAGAGAAAAATGGAAACGCCGATAGCTCACCTGATGGCGTCAGATTGCAACGCCTCAAAGTTGCCGAGGAGATCTTTGTGAGGTTGGCCGAAAGAGCGGAAGCGGCAATCGAGATGTACAAGCAGTTTGAGCTTTGGGACGAGGCCCTGAGGTTGATCGAGCATCACCTGCCCGACCAACTGGAGTCCACGATGCTCCACTTGGCTCGCCAGTTCGAAACAAGAGGCCAGCTGGATAAGGCTGAGGAGTTCTTGCTGAGAGCCTCTCCTGGCGAGTGGACAAACGTCGTGAGAATGTATCGTCTCGCTGAAAGGTGGCCAGACGCCTACCGAGTGGCCCAATCGAATTGTCTTAGTGAGTTTGATCCATTGTTGGTCCAGCTCGCCTACTGGTGGTCCAAATCTCTGGTCGTCGGCGAGAGTGGGGCTCAAGCTAAGAAGGCGCAAGAGAAACTGGAGGAGGCGCAAAAGTTGCTCAAGAACCACTTGGGCCTCCATCGACAAGTGGTTGAGTTTTGTTGCGAGACAAAAAATTTCCAATTTGCGCTCGACTTGTGTGGAAATGGAAACCTGAGCGAGGACGACACCAAGTTGAGACGAGGAGTGGTGATCAAATATGCAAACAGTCTAGAGCAACAGCACAAATTCGACAAGGCCGAACAACTTTTGATTGAAAACGATCTGGTTGAGGTGGCGGTGAGAATGTATCTGGACAATGAGCAGTTGGACGAGGCAATCCGCCTGATAGAATCACAGCTGAATGGTCTCAAGATGAACAAGTCCAACCAGACCATTGCTGAAGCTCAGGAACAAAGACTGACCGAATTGCTGAACAACACACTGATTGAACGAGCTCGCCAGTTGGCGGACGAGTGTTTGGAGTATAAAAACAGGACAGAAACCATCAGGAGTGGGTCCATCTTGTCGAGACCAAACTCGAGACTGGGTGCCGGCTCGCAGTCGATGAATCTGATGGAGAAGAGTGTTGCCGACAAGTTGCTGCAGGCTCAGCAAATGTTTTTGCGCGCTCAGAGGCCCGATTTGGCAATTGAACTCTTCAAATCTCAGGGAATGTGGCAAGAGGCCATGAAGGTGGCCCAAAGGTTTGCACCGCGTCTGCTCGAAGACCTCGAGCGTCAACTAGACGAGCAGGTCGAAAGCGACTTGACTCCAATATTGAACTTGACCAATGCCATTGGGCAGAAGCATGAGCTAAAATCAAGACGAGATTCGGAGCCACACTCGGTGGAGACCGACTCGGCTCTAGAGCTCGAGGAAGAGGGCCGTGAAACCCTTGAGGCCACTTTTGAGCAATTGATGGCGAGAAAAGATTGGAGATCGTTGGCTTCCTTGCTCACGCAACTGATCAAGCAAATAGAAAGCTTGGACGAAGGTGCGAAGAAGCTAGACAATATCCTCAGCTCGATCTGGAGTGGCGGACATCGTCCCGAAGCATTCGGGCTGGTTGTCATCCAGTCCGAGATTTCGAACGCCACTTTTGAGATGCTAAGATGCCGGCTGAAGACTAACGAGGTGAGCATTGGTGTTCTGCAAGACTTGAGAAATATTCTGGGGCATCTAGTGAGATTTGTTTGGTGCTGCCGTCAGCCAAAAAATGGCACTCCTTCTCCTGCATTCGAGGCCCTGAACTGCAGTCGAGACCCAACAGAACAAGACACGGAGAAACAATGTCGCTCGAAACTGGAACAAGGTTTCCTGGTCGTGCATTTACTCTATACCTATTCTTGCCTCTCTCGCCAATGTTTGGGTGGAACTGGAGTTGGAAATACTGCGTGGAACGATATCAGCATAGCGCAAGTTTCCAAGATGAGCACAACAAAATCTAAACAGTCATCTGGCGACAATTTAGTGGGCAAAGATGTTGATTTGCTGGCCTGTATCTCTCTAGCTCTTCTGAGATATTCCTTTGGATTGTTGCCAATCGCAAGGAGCCTCTACTGGGCAGGCTTGTGGCAACTGGCCCGTGACAATGGAAAACTTTCTCGTTGCATCTTCAACGCGCTGATTGATTATGACAACTACTGCCAGGAGGGCAATCTTGATGCTTCGCTTACTCTTGAAGGACTAAGATCAAAGAGTGACTCTTGGTTGACGCTAAGTGATTATATGAAAATCTCTTCATCTTGGTGCGATCAGTCAAGAATCTCGAATGAGGATGGTGCATCTAACTCGTCACACAGGCAGATGGTCAATCAGGCTCGTCAGTGGCTACTGGAGGCACTCCTTGAGCGCGAGAACGGACTTGGTAGTCACGAGAATCACGAGTTCTTTGAGGAAATCGATGGGCAGAGCAACCAAACTGGTCGCGTTTGTCTCCTCACTGGAATTCCGATAACCAATAGGAATGAGGATGCTGCTCAAAGTTTGGGTCAGGCTTTCGGCTATACACTCGAAGTTCTCTCGACGAAGTGGGAGTCTTTCTTGGAGTTGGCTCAGACAAGTACCAACAAAACCAGCAAAACAACAGCCCGATCAAAGTCGAATCAGAAATTCGCGGAAATCGTTGAATTCATGAGGAGGCTTGCAAGTTGATATCGGGAGCGAATGGGTGTAGGATACGACTTCATCTAACTTCCCATCAGAAGTCTTTAGATTGTGCAAAGCAACCAAACTTCAACCTGGGGTCAAGACAAAGCATCGGATCATGTAACTTCGCCATTTTGAACCAAGATCTCGGCCAGGCGAGCTTTCACCTGCCTCTCTGCACGCAAAACCTACCAGTCAGTCTGATGCATCTTCATGGGGGGCAAAGTCGAGGGGCCAACCTACACGAGGCTGTTCGTGTGCCAGACTCAACAAAGCCAAGTGAGTGACGACCAGGATTTTTTTAGCTCCCCAATTGCTGCGTTTTTGTGTGGGCCTTGTTTTTCGCAGTGAAAGTTAAACTCAAATGGTCAACAAAACACGAGTTGGATGAGCGAAACAATCTCCACCATCCATGTCTATCTCATCTGTCCAATAAAGTCTGTCTGAACAACAGGTGGATAGTTTATCCTTTCTTGTCCCTTCGCTTGGAAAATTAATTCTCAAGAAGATGGATCGTTGGGATAATAAATTTCATACCATGCAACCTGGTAACATGGTGTTGAAATATCTCAATTCTCTAAGAGATGTTCACGCCAACTATGAGAATGTTCCCAGAGCCTCAGAACCGAGCGATAGACAGCCATTTTTCACACATCAACCCCATCATGTCCATCATCCAAATCATCATCATCATCAATCTTCTCTGTCCCGGCATCATCATTATCACAGCCGCTCGCAATCACAGCATTATTATAATGGCATGCTACCACCTCCAGAGTTCAACAATTATTGCAATCTGCCACCTCATGTTGATGGACCATATCCGAGAATTGGTATCGCCAACAGATCAGGCCATTCGCCAACAGCAGGACATCTCAAACAATCCCCTCCCCCTCCTATGGAGAAAAGGATACAACTCGATAGCATGACTGTTATGAGGCTTGGAGCTGAGCTCGGTGTTCCCATTGATGCTGCTCCAGAGATGCCACCTAGCAGAGAGTATTCAATATCAGAATCTGCCAACGGCCAGTTGTACAAAGTGCCGTTCCCCCAAACAAGACTAATGGCACTCGACATCAATGATCCCCTGGAAAATATTTACCTCAGAAAAGGGGAACCAGTAACAGTGCTTGGCCCTTCGGCTGAGGATCGCTCAAAGTTCACCATCTGCTACAAGAAGGGCCATTGCGAGATACCCCATCAATATACTCAGCGGCCAATGATCGGTTATAATGATTGGCACGTTCGCTAAGATTCATCAGGCTCTTTCGATCATTTCTTTGGAAACGTTCCATACCAATAAACTATACCACTAGTTTGAAAGCTCTGCAAGAGGCACCTATCTACTTGAAAGGCACAATTGCCTCGGGCTCGAGAAAGAAAGTTGAAACATTTCCGAAAGAGAGTGATGGTGATGATGTCTGATGCAGCCGAATGAGGAGAGCAAAGTTTCTGCCCACCGGGAGTTCTCAGCGTGCGCAAACAGAAGTGTTGTCGAATTGCGTGCATCGTGACAAGATGAAAACAGTCCAACAAGCGCAAAGCCATCGATTCGGTATCATCTGTCAACAATACTTCTTTCAAATTAACATTGCATATCCATCTCCTGATGATTGTCCTAGACTCACCCTCGGGTCACCTCTCATACCATCGCCCTCCTCTTTGAATCACCAAGCCGACAGATCAAGTATCTTTGGGTATTGATTGATAGCATCTCAAGTATATTAGTCAATAATCAACTCCGAGTAGCCCCTCCCCCCATTCATGCTCATCTCGTGATTATGATACCTCTCAAGTATTCTCCTGGCTCACTGATACTCTTCGTGACAGTCGTATTACTCTACACAGCACAGAGACAATTCTCAAAAGGTAAGTCTTATTCGTAACGGACTAACGTGTGTATGTGATCCTATCATAGTAACAACTTTTCATTATATCGCCCACAATCCAACTATTAAGCTGAGAGAGTTAGTGATAAGATATATTCAATAGTTCAAAGCAACCATTATTGTAGTAGACGATTGAATGCTACTCATCAAGTCGGATGTACATCGGAACTAGGCGGTAATCATGGCATAGTATGGATGATCGAGTCATCTGATGATATCAGTCATGTTCTCAAAGATGGACCTACACCTCCTTACATTGCAATTGTGAAGAGAGATTATTATACTAGGGAAAATTTATTGAAATTTCGAGATCACCCGGATCGCGTCAACGGAGTTGTCTTCGTAGACATCGATCATGACGATTCCAGATTACGGACATTACCATTTTCTCCCGACGACGTTTGTCCCAATAGATACTCAGGCTTGTATGTGAATCACACTCAATTTAGTGAATGTAAGAAAAATGTATGGCAGCGTCAGTCACAAATCTCTGGTATCCTCCATGATGACTTTCCTTATCCGATATTTTTAATCACCAACGATACTAAGTCTGTCGAAGAAATCGAGGGTTGCTTCAGAACACACAACATAGTTGACAATAGCCCTAAATCTGTAAATGCTGGTGCTTCACCTATCAAGAAGATCCAAGCATCCTATCCTCTATGTGGCATGCAACTAGATAGCTTTATGACGGCAGCCCGAGATTCGAATCTTTGCTTCAACAGTCATTTCTTTATAGACGACCTACTTCAATCAAATGGGAGACGATGCTATCCTGTAGATATACATAATATATTTGCCTACTACAAGCCAGCCTTTGGTCCTCTCGAACGCATGCAAGATACCAGTTGGATACCTAGTCCGATCGCACCACCTGAATCGATTGTGATGCTGTTAGTGAAACTCAGTTCATTGTCCATGTTCACTGAGGTCAGCCCCGGAGCAGATTCGGTGATCACATCAATAGTAACTTTGTTGACCGTGGCTGATGCCCTAGGACGTGTCAAAAAGTCTCCATACGTCCAAAAAAGTAACCGTAATATCGCGTTCGCAATTGTTGATTCAGAGCCATTCGATTATACAGGATCTAGTCGCATGATTTACGACATGATCAATGGAAGTTTTCCAATCCCCGGGCCCTGGAGGTCATCTCCTAACGAGACTAATGTCATGCTAAACACCAACCTCTCATCTATTGACCTCATCATAGACATTGATCAGATGGCAAATTATATCAACTCTGATTCGGTGCATTTCCACTCCGAGCCTGAAGACTCAAACAAAGATAAGATTGATAACTTTTATAAAGTAATGGAAAGGATAGCATCAAATGAAAGGCCTAGAATTAACTTAAAACGTGAGAGCCCCCTATTACCGTTACCCCCGACTCCAGTTCAAGAGTTCATAAGATATAGTAGGGATTATAATCATACAAATCAGAACAGGCTAACAGGATTAGTTTTAAGCAATTATGGTAATAAGTTCAGTAATTTATTATATCATAGTATATATGATGATTCACACAATATTTTTCAGAACTCAAGGCCTAAGCTTGTAGATCATATTGCCCGAGTTTCCAAATTCATCGCGAAATCGGTATTTGAGATCGCTTTCCAAACAGACAAGACGGATGAAATTAGTGTAGATGAGACTCTCGTCAAAGATCTATTGGAATGCTATCTTATCGATGCCCAGTGTCGTTTATTCACAAGAGCGACGACTGCCGGCCAAAGATTGCCTACAGGGCCCATAGAGACTTATAAAGATCCGACCAAGAGCTCAGATGATATGAACGGAGTTATCACAGCTCATTTGCTAGCCTACTTCATCGGGGACAAGATTCCCGAATACAACGCTACCCAATGTTTGAGAGAGGATAGAGGAAGCGCAATATATAACTTCGCTTACATCAACGACAAGGATGAGCCAATAACTGATGGAGTCTCTGGTGTTTGCATACGTTCTCAAGTATCCATGTTATCTGGATTTAGCCCTGCATTCTCATTCTCAGACGGAATTTACCACATTGACGCTAGATATCCAGCTTGGACAGTAAGTTTGAATGGCATACGAAATCCAGTACGGTTGTACCTGAAGCCTAGCCCTCTTTATCAATGGACGATCTTCATTCTTGGCATCTTGGTAACAATCATTTCATTTATGATCACTTTCCAGTTCAAAAAGAATGTGTTGGGATCCAAATTGAATACTCCAGTTAACTCTCAGATGGCAACACCTACTTGAAGTAAAGAGGAAATTCCTCGGAAGGTATACGAAAGTACCCCTAACTTAGGTGGAATTACCACTAGATCAGCGTTTTAGTTTAATCTCTGATCATTAAGAAAATGCGGCCAATAATTCCTTATCGGCATGCCTGACCCTCTTGCTCTTGAACTCTTTAAATAGCTCGACTAGTTTGTCGACAGACACGAATATCTGGTGAGTCTTCTTGTCAACAGTGACGCGGACCGTTACAGATTCAGCCTCGGCTTCCTTGTTCCCGACTACAAGTATGAAGTTGTATTTCGATACCTCAGCGTTACGAACTTTCTTATTCAAAGTCAAACCTGGATCAAGTTCGCACTCGACCATAAAACCCTCTTGAATGAGCCGATCCTCGACTTTGAGAGCGTAGTCGTTCAACTTCTCGTTCACGGGGACTATTTGCGCTTGCAGAGGCGAGAGCCAAAATGGCCAGTTACCGACGAAGTTCTCACATAGGATCGCGATAAATCTCTCAATCGACCCGAATATGGCTCTGTGAACTATGATCGGTCGGCCGAATGAACTGTCAGGCTTAACGTATTTCAAATCGAATCTAATGGGAAGCTGGAAGTCTAATTGAATTGTAGCACACTGATGAGGCTTGCCCGTGGAATCTGTGATGGTGATATCAATCTTTGGTCCATAGAACGCACCATCACCCTCATTTAAGGTCCATTGTAACCCAGTGTTATCTAGAACCCTTTTCAAGGCCGCCTCTGCATCGTCCCATAGAGATAGATCCCCCATGTAAGATTCGGGTCGCGTGGATAGGCAAAGACTAAAAGAAAAATCGAAATTATCGTAGACAGTTTGCATGAAATCTATCGAGTTCCTGATCTCCTGCTCAATGTGCTCTGGAGCACAAAATAGATGGGCGTCGTCTTGCTGGAATCGTCTTACACGTGTCAAACCACTCAGAGCTCCCGAAGCCTCATTTCGATGCAATACTCCAAAATCAGCAAACCTAAGAGGTAACTCACGCCAAGAGCGAACTGTTGAATCGAAAATACGACAGTGGCTAGGACAGTTCATTGGTTTCCAACTATGCTTCTCCGTCTCACTGAGCTCGACAGTGAACATATTTTCGGCGTAATGATCCCAATGGCCTGATTTTTCCCATAGAGTGCAATTGAACATGTTGGGTGTTATTACTTCCTTGTATCTTCGTTTCCTATACTCCTGCCTCAAATAATCGATCAGTGTATTGTAGATGTGCGCCCCTCGAGGGAGGAAGAAGCCAGATCCGGGCGCATACTCTCCATCAAACATGAACAAACTTTGCTCCCGTCCGATCTTACGATGATCATTTGGTCTCTCGACCTCCTTATCACCACCGACATCTTTTGAATCAGTCATACTTAAATAATCTGAATTTTCCTGATGAATGATCTTTGAAAATTGGTCTTGTAAGAGCTACACAATGGGCGCAAAAGGTTAATCTCTAGAATCACAAACTCAAATGTGGTTCGTCGAATGCGAAGCCGCATGCCTGCCGGCCACGCGGATTCACGTCTGATTTAGATTGCCAATTCGGAGTGCGCGTCTTGAGTGAAACATCATTCGTCCATTGATGCTAACTGAGATCGTCATCTATTAGGAATTTATGGAGTCGATTTGAGTAGGTTCGACATTATACGAAAGATTAGATTTCTCAAATAAGTTGGTAGGAATATACTCATACCTGGAATTATCAGGTCAAGAGGCTGTCCTGTGGTTTGCGCAAGAGATATCTATTCCGTTCCCCAAGAGAATTCGCAGGTGGCCCATAACTTATGGAGCCATATTGGTATCGCAATTTCTGGATGTCAAGTTGAATTGATTCGTCTGATATCCAAAGAATTACCACTTGCACAAGATAACGTATCAAGCCAGTATTGTCAGACAATACTTATGTTTAGCTCCCAATATTCATTCAGATCATTAATCAACGATGACGTCACCACAACAGGTCCAAACTTCTGGGACCGGTTCACTGGTCTCAGACTATCAGCCACACAAAGATTGATATTCTTTGCCGTATTGTTCGGCTGTGGTTTGTCATGTTTCCTAATCTCCACCATGTACATACCTTTTCTCCTTTTCAAGGCCAGAAAGTTTTGTATCTTCTTCTCCGTTGGTAGTCTGATGATTATGGCGAGGTAAGTCTCCAAACCAAGAGCGCCCCAATGATATGAATATGAACTCGAGAACTTAATAGACTGAAAATCATGACTCATCCCTTTACCTATCTCAAGTCTCGCATTTTTATTCGGACCGATGAGCCATATCAAACACACATTCTCCAGAGACAGGCTACCATTCACGTCTACCTATATCGGGTCATTCTTGGCGACATGGTATGTTGCATTCCATTTGCAATCGACATTGCTGACCATACTATTTGCCACAGTTCAGGTGCTATCCTTGGTGTGGTACTTTGTCAGTTATCTACCACACGGGCATACGACAATGAAATTTTTCGCCTCAATGCTCACGAGATCTGTCTCTTCCACGTTGCCGGTCTGAAACCCCGGAGGCAAGCGTTGACGTCTATGACGAAGACGTTTGAGGTATCACGAAGCGGTTAAGTTTAAATATTGTTCACCTCAAACTGACGCCCCCACTGACTTAGTAGATCTTGCAATTAACAATTGCGAGGGTTCAGACATCGGATACAACATTGCACATCTCCGACAACAATTTCAGTACGGCTATAAAAATCTAATTCAGTCAGGCAAGACCCCAGAACCTTCAGGATAGATCTTAACCGACTCGCATGCGAAGATATTTATTGACAAAGTCGAGTGCAATCTCTCTCTGTCTCGTTATGTTTTCCTTATTGGCTGTAATCTGTTCTACAGCACCACAATATTTACTACACCTAGTGTTCAGGATGTAGTCAACTATTGATAAATTATGAGGCGTGCCTTGGGAATCCTTTAAAGTTTGATTGTCCGTGTTGTTTGAATGATTAGAATATGGCCGCTTCACCTCCTGCGCCTTCCGACAACAACCTATCCTCACCGATAATAAATGATGGACTCGAGTAATCAAGATAACCAGCATAAGTTGGATTGATGTCCAGCCCAGTGAGTTTACAGTTGTCAAATGATGGGACTTGCTCGACGTGCCCTGTTCCTGCAGCGGAGGGACATTAATGGATACAGCGGATCCAAAGGGCACATCACTGCTAGTCACACCATTGTCGATGTAATTCACTACTTTCTGAACTTCTTTCGTCAACTCCTGCTCATTTTCTTGACCAATGAACGAATCTATCAGTTGGTCGTCGTCAATCGAGGCTGGTGATAGCGATAAATGGTCATATCTACCATCGAACATGGAATCCGGGGTAGTGGTTGTGGCTGCAGAACTAGACTGAGGGATGGTTAAATAATCCATCTGATTTTCTGCCGCGAGGTTTGGCGAAGACATTTTAGAATTTGAATCTACGTCGCTCACGCCACTATCAGTGGCTGCCTGAACTTGGGGTACGGCGAGATGTGACATCTTCGCTGATGTGGGATCTAATATGGTGACAGGAGCTTGCTGGGGTCCCTGAGTTGACGTTTGCCCTAATCTAAACAATTCCTCATATTGCCTCAGACGAAGCTTCAACATCTCATTTTCGGCCATGAGTCGATCCATATTTTGCCGCTTTCGATCTCTAGCGGTCTGGGCTGCCTGACGATTTTTTTCCTTACGTCTTTGTTGCTTTTGTTCCGATGTGAGATGGTCTAGGCAGGCCCTATGCCGTTTTTTCTTGGGTGGTTCCATTTCACTCGACATTATGGATGATTAGTGATTGATGACGCGGCTTAAAGCAAAATTACATTGTGGATATGCAATGTGGCGAATGGGACGAGGAGGGAGTGAACAAAAGCATTACAGGTGCTGGCCTGGAATTGCGTCGAATTTTCTCGCACTCCCTTCGAGCTGGAGCGGATGCACGAAATCTACGAGCGACTGCTTTAGCTGCTGCTTTGGCTGCTGCTCACGCTGTACAGTTCGACACCATAGTGCAACTGATCTTGAACATGTTAACAGGACCGCAACTGCGTTCATGCCAGTCGACTGTAACTGCAGATTGCAGTCTGCAATCTGCAATTTGCAGAAACTGCCAGTCTGCAGATCATAGTTCAGTCCGAAGAACGAACGGCCACAACTCAGTTCGGCAGTTTCTGAACTGCAGTCGGACCATCCCCCGAAAACTGTTAATCAGGAAGGTGAGCTAGAGAGATATCGCTCTCTAGTCAGCAATCCTAACTAAGAAATTGTGGGAGAATTTGAGATAAAGGTAGCCCAAGATGGGAGCCGTCCCAAAAAAAAAGGTACAAACAATGCCGCTCTGAGTATAGATTCAGACAAGGCTCTCCTCATTGGTCCCCGGATCCTTAGTAGACCTTTAATTCATAATGTAAAGCTCCTTCCCACGGAAAAATTGGGTTGCGAGCCAAATTGAATGATAGACGAAGCAACTAGCAGCATCATTTCGTCCGGATGCTGCTCTTTCTCTATGATGTTGAGGTAGATATCCTCTTTCATTGATTACTCATCGGAAGCCTGGACCGGAGCGGTCTAGATCCAGCTTTGGTCCAATTTATCCCTGCCGCTCCCTACAGACTCCACGACGAAGCCTAATTTCGTCAAAACCCCAGAGTCCAAGAGTCTCCTGCCATCAAATATGAATGCGGGTTTGGCCATGCTGTCAAATATTCTAGAGTAGTCATAGTGGACGAATTCACCCCAATCGGTGCATATCACGATTGCATGACAGCTCGATGCACAATCATACGGGTCATCAAAGATTTGGATGCTTGGACGATCATGGTCTGGAAATGATGAGTATTGCGGGGAAGTTGTGCTCTTAGAGGTCTCCAACTGAGAGCGCTCAGGCAACAAATCGAGCCAAATCTTATCATGTGGAACTTTGGGATCATATATTCTCAGCCTAGCACCCTCCTCTATTAGTTGTAAGCAAACATACTTGGATGATGACTCACGAGTATCACCGGTGTTCGCTTTGAAAGCAAAACCGAATATTGCTATATTTTTTGCATTAACCGTGTTGTGAAGACACCTTACTATCCGTCTTGCAGCCCTGGTTCTTTGATAGTCGTTCATTTCTATTACTTTATACCAATAATCTGCTATTTCATGGAGGTTCAAGCATTCGCACAAGTAGACAAGATTCAAAACATCTTTCTGGAAACATGAACCACCGAAACCAATTCCAGCTTTTAAATAACTTGACCCAATTCGCGAATCCAGCCCTATGGCCCTTGACACCTCGATTATATCGGCACCAGTCGATTCGCAAATGGTAGCCATTGCATTAATTGAGGACAAACGTTGTGCCAGAAACGCATTGGACGCTAATTTTGACAACTCAGATGACCAGGTATTCGTTGTTAAAATTTTAGATTCATCAACCCAGTTAAGGTACAGGTCTTTCAATGTCTTGATGGCAAACCGTCCTGATTTTGTACTTGAGTCTCCACCAATCAATATGCGATCTGGATTCAACAGGTTTTCTATTGCAGTTCCCTCGGCCATGAACTCTGGATTCGATAATACATCGAATTGCACGTTATTCAACTTATTGGCCAATAAAATACTTTTGATACTTTCGGCCGCTCTAACTGGTACGGTGGACTTTTCAACAACAATTTTATTATCACTTGAATGTTTCGCTATTGTTCTAGCCACGAACTCTAGATTCTTCATATCCGCTGCTCTACCCTTGCCGATGCCTGTCTTTTTCGTCGGGGTGTCAACCGCGATAAATATCAAGTCAGCATTAGATATCTGATCACCTATATCATATGAGAAAAATAGATTCTTATCCCGGCGTTCACGTATAATGTCGTCCAATTGCGGTTCGAATATAGGTATATCATCTGAGTTCCATTGATCGATTTTTCTTCGATCCAAGTCAACGACATTTACCATTAAATGGGGACATTTCAGTGCTATCACGGCCATTGTCGGGCCACCAACATAACCAGCGCCTATGCAACAAACTCTGTGAACTTTCCTCTGAACCTTGATCTCTCCATGGCAGGTCAAACCATAGTCTTCACTATCTGTAGTTTTTACTTCGAAGGAATCATGATCAGATTCGGAACCTGGCGATGAATTAATGACCTGGTTTTTATTACCATTGTGGTTGGGTGTACTGCCGTTCAGGCTACCGTGTTTGAGCATCATTGGCTTGAAACGGTCAAGTCATTTATGGGAATCTGAATGCTTAATTTGATATTGCAAGATATAATTTGATTGAATTAAGATTCAATCAGTGAAAGATTTGGTATTGGCCAACAACTTGAGAGGGTTACGCTCTGGATGTGTCTAAGCTGGACGCTGGAATACGGGAAACTGCGATCAAATCCACAGCGTGCGCATCATGTAACTAAACTTCAAGATTTGGATTTACCGTTGGTGATATTAAGATGATCCTAATTTAAGTCTCGAGGATCTTTGACTGAATATGCCCACATTTTTGCTCGTTCATAATTACCTGATGGAATGATTCTAATAGAGCACGATGACGAAAATGTCCCTCAATCAACTAACAATCTGAAACGGATAATCTACTCCGCCATTATATCGATCATATGTTTGTGTTTACATTCTGAGCCTTGCGTGGTCTCTGCCAACTGACGTTGATGCTGGCATTGGAGGCGCAAAGTTCGCACGATATTGCGCAAAGCGGTCTGAATAATCTAACTAATGTGCATCGGGCGTCTGCTGGACAGATGTTCTAACTTGATACATTCGACTTAAATAAATCATCACTTATATATTCTCAGCATTGGATCATCATCTTGAAGTTCCATGAGATATCATCCAAAACTAGATTCTATCAAAGAAACCTGTCCAAATCGGTCAAGAGAAACTGGGCCATCTTGGACGGACAATGCCAAGCCATCAGCGTGGGTCAATTTACTGAAATCCATCATAGACCTTATCTCATGCTACCATTCAAGCATCGGTTATCAGACATTAGTGAGACCAAGTTTTTCCAATAGAGACATACTCTTCCTTTCGCAATCACAATGAACACTATGATCAGCTGGCCTCTTCGGTCAGGTAACAATTCTGACTTCGCTCCTGCCGTAAGAAAACTGATCAAGCAAAAATTCACCGATCCTATGAAGTGTCAACAAGCGCTTGCTCATCTAGAAAATTTAGAATCCGGTCGTGGTGATATTGAGCATTCTTTTTACGTCCTCAGACTAGCTTGTCAATCTAGGTCTAGTCGGATTGTCATTATCGCCCTAGATTGTATACAGAAGTTAGTAGCCTACGGATACCTACGGGGTACTAGATTAGATCCCAACGAGCAGACCAAAGGCTTATTGATTGATACAATTGTTGAAACAGTTTGCAATTGCTTCCATGGATCGGCGACGGATGATGGTGTTCAATTACAAATAATCAAAGCTCTATTAACACTGGTAACATCACCCCACTGTCAAGTGCACGAATCGAGTCTTCTATTAGCGATACAGACCTGTTTCGACATCTATTTATCTAGTAGAAATGTTACTAATCAGAACACAGCTAGGGCAACTCTAACGCAAATGTTCAATAGTTCATTTCAGAAAATGGAATCTTACACAGGACCGGAACTGGACGATTACGTAATAGCACAATGTTTGAGTCAGATAGTCTCCCAAGTTGATCAAGATCTACCTACTTACACCAAGACACAAGATTTTGAACCAGCCAATATATTGCATTATGATGCTTATATAATCTTCCACGCTTTATGTAAGCTATCAATGCGACATATATCTGAAGAGCACCCACTCAAGTTGAAGCTACTATCATTGCAACTTATCCTTGCTATTCTGCAGAACGCTGGAACTGTTTTGAAATCAAGCGAAATATTCCTAGCTGCTATAAAACAGTGCCTTTGTGTAGCACTTTCCAAAAACGGTCTGTCAAACAACAATGAAGTCCTCAACCTATCTTTATCAATATTCATGTGCCTCCTCAAGGATTTCAAAGTACATCTCAAGATGCAGATCGAAGTCTTTTTCAAAGAGATTATCATCCACATAATCGAAAGTCCATCTAGCTCATTTGATCAGAAATGGATGGTTCTCGATGCCTTAATTTCTATGTGTTCTGATCCTCAATGTATAGTGGATTTATTCGTTAACTATGATTGTGACCTGCAATCCACAAACATATTTGAGCGGATCATCTTGATACTATCTAAAATTGCTCAAACCAAGGGGCAGGCGAATAAGAACGATCTACCGGCAGCGGTCAGAGAGCGCAATCTCAGGATTCGTGGTTTTGAATGTCTGGTTGCAATCCTCAAATGCATGGTAGATTGGAGCAAAGATTTATATATAAATCCATTTCTTACAACATTCAAGAACAAGCAGTTGCAAACGCAACCACCAGATGTATCATCCAGCACAATGGTGGTTTCTAATCACACAGCGATGAATGAAAATCTTCAGCTGAATCAAATTGTTAACTCTCACAACTATCGAAACAATCAGTCACTATCTACCGATGAAACTACGGCCATCAACAATAATGATACAAATTCCAAATCAATCACAATGAATGCGTGCTGCAATGGCATCTTGTCTTCAGCGTCATTGAAAAACCAACGAACACAATCTATAAAATCTTGCAATAGTAATAGTAGTCAAAACGGGAGATTGATGGGGGGCAATAGTAACAATAATAGTGTATCAAGCGACCTATATAGTTTGTCGTCACAGCGCGATGACCCAGGACAAATTGAGGTAACAAAGATGCACAAAGGCATAATAGAGCAGGGTTATGATTTGTTCAATCGCAAGCCAAAAAGGGGCCTAGAATTTTTGCAAAAGCACGGCCATCTTGGCACGACTGAGTCAGATATAGCGAAATTCTTATACCAGAACAGCGACAAGTTAGACAAAACAACCTTAGGAGAATATCTAGGCGACTTGAATAACAAGGAACTCATGTACAAGTTTGTGGACCAAATGTCGTTTTCCGGCAAAGAATTTGTCGCCGCACTGAGGCATTTTCTAGACCATTTCCGATTGCCTGGCGAGGCACAAAAGATTGACAGATTGATGGAAAAGTTTGCATCCAGATATTGTGAGACAAATCCAAACAACAAGTTGTTTCATTCGGCTGATGTGGCTTATGTATTGAGCTATTCGATCATAATTTTGACAACTGATCTTCATTCTCCAAGCATAAAACAAAAGTTGACAAAGGAGCAGTATATCAGAATGAATCAGCCCAGCGATCAAGGTGTAGAAGGTTTGCCGGAGGAATTTCTGTCGCAGATTTACGACGAGATTGCAACAAGTGAGATTAGGGTGAAAGGCATAATGGGCACAAGCAATCAGCAACCTCAATCAACCAAGTGGACGGATAAGTTGGCCTCAAGCAGTAGCAAGCAGAGGAGGCTTCTCTATGATAAGGAGATGGAATCTCTGTCTGAAACTGCTAGAATTTTGATGGAAAGTGTCAGCCATGTTGAGGCACAATTCACTTTGGCTTCACATGTCGAATACGTGAAACCAATGTTCAAGATCGCCTGGACGCCTTTTTTGGTTGCCTTCAGTGTGGGCCTACAAGAGATAGATGATGATAATATCACCTATTTGTGTTTGCTGGGCTTTCGTTATGCCATACGAATTGCTGCAACATTTAGGATGACAAGCGAAAGGGACGCATTTGTGCAAGCTTTAGCCAGATTTACTGCCTTAATAACTGCCGCAACTAACACAACAACAAGCTCCTCATCGTCAATCTCATTCTCACAATCAAACTCGAGCAAACAATTGCCCGAATTTAAACGGGTCAAAAATATTAACACAATCAAGACACTGATCATGGTGGCACATTCCGAGGGCAATTACTTGGGCGCCTCATGGTTGGACGTTTTGCGTTGTATCTCTCAGTTAGAAAATTCACAATTATTGAATGAATCATTGGGCTCTAACCAACAATTAGTCAACGATTTGGTGGCAAATGGAAATTCTGCTTCGGTGATTCAAGCGGAAATAAGTAGCAAGAATAATTTATCGACATTGCAGGAAAAATTTGAAAAGTTAACCATAACAACGAGTATGGATGCCAGCCAGAGGCGTACGATGAATTTATTGAGCGAGAATCTGAATGAAATCACGGCTCAAAGTATATTCTTGGCTGTGGATAGAATATTCACCGGTTCTGTCCTGTTGGATGGAGATGCCATAGTAGATTTTGTCAGAGCTTTGTGTCAGATTTCAAACGAAGAATTGGCCAATCCACAGCAGGCTCGTATGTTTAGTTTGCAAAAGTTGGTAGAAATTAGTTACTACAATATGGACAGAATTCGCCTGCAATGGTCGAGGATTTGGAACATCTTGGGCGAACACTTTAACCGAGTTGGATGCCAACCAAACGAGGAGGTTTCAATATTTGCCATCGACTCACTTAGACAGTTGGCCATGAAGTTCATCGAAAAGGGAGAGTTTAGCAATTTTAGATTCCAGAAAGATTTCCTCAGACCATTCGAGTGCATAATGGAACAAACTGATTCTGTATCAATACGCGACATGGTGGTTAGATGTATTTGTCAAATGGTTAGCTCGCAGGTGTCTAACATCCGCTCGGGCTGGAAGAACATTTTCAACATTTTGCGAATGGCCGTCTGGGACGAGGAGCAGACAATAGTTGTGCTTGCGTATCAAACCTCTGGCGACATAATGGAACGTTACGACAAGCTGGAGAACCTGAGGGAGGTGATTGACGAGCAGGAGTATAGGCAATTCGTAGGTTCCATTTATCATAGTTTATCAAATTTAATCCGATACGAGCTGAGGCCCGAATCGAGGGCGGTTGTTAGGCTCATGATGTTGCGCATTGGCGAGATCTATTCCATTACCCCAACACACGTGGCACATGATTGTTCCAAATGGGCGCCACTCTAACTGGCTGGCTGGCTGGCTGGCTAGTCAGTGGCTGGCCATGTGAGTGTGTGTGTGATAGGAAATGAGCAAAGAGAGGCTTGTCGAGTGTGTAGAGTCAAAAATGATAATGGCAGATGAAAAAACCAATGAAACTTCCTCTCTCTTTTGGATCACTCGGCGCTGGTGTGATTCCATTTCCGATACTGTGTCAGCCTCCAACTAGTTCTCTTTGCCCTTCTCTTGTCGGCTCGAAATGGCCTTTTGCAATCGAGCAGGCGAACTTGACACTTGTTGTTATTATTATTGCATTTCGGGCTCACTTTAGTCGAGCTCGCTCCACGCTTGGATGCTCCTGTTGATTTTGGTGGCCAAGGCTCTGGCCTGGCTGGCTGCTCGGCCTGTCAGCATCTGGCCGAACAGATAGACAGTCAGACAGTCTGTGAGACAGACAGACATGCTTACATTTGGCGAAATGACGAGAGAGGGAGAGGCAAAGGGTGTAAATTGAATTAGGGGATTGTGCAACATGAGAGTAGGTTGAGCCAGGGGGCTTATGAAAATGAGCTCACAAATGAGCTGGAAGTGGGCGAACAAACAGATTGAGCTTTTTTCCTCGCCGCATCATCTCAAACGATGCAGCTTGGTGCCAGTTTCAGCCGAGCAATTGTGTGTGTCTGTGTATCAATTCAATTACGATTGATGTTTGGGTTTCAATTTACACGCACCACATTTGGATGCTGAGCTCCGAGCTCGCCCCTCGAGCTTGGCGTCTGCGGCTCCATCTGACTCAGGACGTCCCCTTTTGACCAAGCTCAGCCGCTTGAATAGAGACTCCCTCTCTCTCTCTCTCTCTCTCTCTCTCTCTCTCTCTCTCTCTCTCTCTCTCTCTCTCTCTCTCTCTCTCTCTCTCTCTCTCTGAGGCATGTCTCAGTCTGTCGGGCCCGCATTTGATGAGCCAATCTGATGCCGCCATCCGGTGGTGGAGGGCAATTGTTTTTCCAAAGCAACTTTTTGCCGAGTTGCTTGCTGGCCGCTTTGAGAGGCCCATTGGGCGTCTGATGCAAATATTTGGGGCAAGCATTTTCGATTGTTTCTCGGATATGGCGGCCAATTTTTGCTCCTGACGATGAGTCAGGAGACGACGATGTGTCGGAGGGCCAACTGGCTTGGCTGGGCCAGCATTCATTTGGGCGCACTGTGAAGTTGGCCTCGATGAATGATAAATTAGGGATGGTTAGATTGTGACGGAAGGGGGTTGAGGATGAGGAGATAGCGTATCGCATTGCATGGGCAGATGGATGGAGGGTTCAATTTGTGGCCCATAATGTTTACAGTGACAGTGTATATGAGGCGGGCCCGTTGTTGGAAGTGTTTCCTGTGTCGGGCCGACATTGTCGCCGCCGTTTCATTGGTCTCAGTGGTTTTCCTTCGAATGAATGGCGGCGGTAGTGGTGGTGTAGGTTTGTTGGTGTAATTTTGGTCCAAATTAGATAATGGCCCACGAACGCTTATTATTATTCACCGAAAGGTTGTGAGGAAAAAAGGTCTGAGCATGGCGCCAGCGCGAAAGAGTGCGGGGCGCATGCGCGGCGCATTCTAGGACGCACGCAAGCGCGCGCGCCACAGTCTAGAGCTGGCGCGCAGTGCGCTTGTGTGGCACAAGCGCACACAAGCCTGCAGAGGTTGCACTTTTTTCTGGCACCGTCGCAATTGTTGTTATTGTTGTTGTTGTTGATGTTGTTGTTGTTATCTCGCTCCACTTGGAGCCCAGTCGAACAGTTTGAGCTTGGAGCGAACTCCTTTGGATATCAGTTTATCTAGTTGTGCAATCAAATCGACCGCCGGCCCGTTCACGTCAAGATTGAATTCCGAGAAGGCGCTTAGATAGCGTGCGTCCATTTTTGTGGGCGGCCCTTAGGTTTGTCGAGCGGCTGGTGGATTTGTGTCAGTCTTTGTTGGCGAGTTGTCGAGTGCAAGTGCAGACTTGTGAGCAGCAGTGGTTAGGGATAATCATCATCAAACGGCGAGAGGCGAGAGGCGAGAAGAGGCCCATAGGAGGCCAATAGATTAGAGCTCCTTTCGGCAAGCGCGCCAGAACACTGAGGCGAGACGGCGAGTGCAATCGTTAACTTTGAGAGCTCAGCTGAGGCCCAGCTTGGCTGCCCTTAATTCAGCGCGAGAAATGGGCCCCACCGGAAGTTGGTGAAGTGAAGCGAGCTTAAGAAGAAGAAGAAGAAGAAGAAGAAGAAGAATGGAAGGTGGCCCACAGTCGAGCTGCGGCGGCGGCCACACGCACAGACTGCTGCGCGTGGACGCGCTCGTGGGCCACAATATAGACGAGCTGGGGGCCACTTCTCAGGATTGTGCCATGAAGCAAACGTCGGACACAAACAACAACAACAACAACAAGGAGCAGCCAAGCTCGGCGGAAGCAGAGCGCCCCCAAAGCGGCCAGCTGGAGGCGCCCCAAAGGGCAACGACGGAGAAGCAGCTCAGCCGGTCGGACAAGATGGAGCTTGGCGGGCAGCAGGAAGAGCAGCTCGACGAGGACGACGAGGACGAGGACGACAAGAACCGGCGCACCAGAACAAACTTCAACGGCTGGCAGCTGGAAGAGTTGGAGAAACAGTTCGAGATCTCTCACTATCCAGACGTGTTCCAGCGCGAAACACTGGCCACCCGTTTGGGTTTGGGCGAGTCGCGCGTTCAGGTGAGTAGAGCTAGTCTCTAAGAATCAGGCTCCTTTCAGCCCAATCCTCGTCTCTTTACGCTGGTTTTTTTGCCGCTGTCTCGCCGAGGACAGTCTGTGGCCACCCAGCGAGCTTTTGTTTGAGTTTTTTCCCATTTTTTGAGCTCAAAAAGACTTTTTTGAGCTTGAAAAGACTCTTTTTCGAGTCCCAGTCTCTGGCCGTTTGCGCGACTCTCAGCGCTCCTTAGGATATTCAAGCGCTCGGTGGAAACTCGGAGAGTCTGTACGCTGCGAGATGCGAGCAAAACGGGCGCAGTGGAGCCCGAAGAGAGACACTGGCAGCCAAAAGGGCCGAAAAGACAGAGCTTTCAAAAGATCTTGAAAGTAAAAAGGCGGAGAAGAAACGGAGAGGAAAAAGCTGAAAAGTTTCCCCTAATTGCTCGTCCCTCAAGGCTGGAGACTAAAGCAGACTGCTCACAGTCTGCTTTCAACAACTGGCGATAATTAATTAGGCGCTCAAACAATTATCTCTTGACTTTTCATTTTCCGCCTGCGTGTGTCTCTGCGCGCCAGAGTTTTGAGCTTTGGACTGTGTTCAGGTGGGACTGTGTTGAGCTGGGCCCGCGGATTGTCTGCGGACTTGAGTGCAGAGTGTCTCTGGAGAGCATGGGAAGCATCGCAAGCACAGACAAGCATTGGAGAAGCGTTTTGCAATGATAATGCAACAAGGCGAACACGAATGCGAATGCGGACAAGGCAAAGTGGGCGCAGAAGTGCACACAAAATGAGCGGCCAAAGCTAAACAAAGGTTCTAAGGGGCAGAGAGAGGCAAAAACAAACAAACGTTGAAATGTTTCTCCATTTTTCCTCCTCAAAACTCTCCCAAAGCCAGTCCAAAGCTTTAGGAGGCGCCCACCTTTTTCCGCTTATCTATAAAGATCGCGCCTCGCCCCCAAAAGCGGCCGCGAACAATCACGAACTGCTCCGAAGGGCAATTAGAATCGTTTGTCGAAGTTTTCATTTGCACTCTAAGGCTCTCTCCTTTTGTCCTCCTCCTTAGCCCAACCTTTGTTCTAAATAATTTCTTCCTCTGCGGCCAAGCAAGTTTAATTGTAAACTCCTCTGGATCCTTGTCCTTGTTGCTGTTCTCCTTCAAATGGGTGGCCGGAAACGGGCAGCAGCGAGCCAGTTTGCGGAGCCTAGTCTGCGCTTTCTGGCCAGACACAAGTGTTCCCCTCGCCGCTCAGACCCGAGAGCTAAATCCGAATCCGAATCAAAATCTGAATCTAAATCTTGCCTCCCAGAAGAGCCGCAGTTCGGGCGCCCAGCTAATTGGGCGCAGGTCTTTTGTTTTTGCCAATTTTCACTCCGATTTTATCGATTTTCCATTACTCCCACCGAGCAACTGTGGCCGGCGCTTAGCACTGTAGCAGTGGGCCTGCAGACTGCAGACTGCAGACTGCAGTGCGTGTGCAGTGCGCCCGCCCATTGCACAGTGCACTCTCTGCGCGCAATAGTCTGCGCCTCGCAATGGTCTGCGCCTCGCAATGGTCTGCGACTCGCAGTAGTCTGCGCCCAATCCAAAGCGCAGGGCCCGAGCGGCAAAGAGATGGCACTTGTTCCGCGCGCTCGGCCGATCGCGAGGGGGCGGCACGCAGAAGACTGCTCTCCCCCGCCGACAAGACGCCAAAAGCAAGCCAGCTAGAGCTAAGCTCTGGCCACTGCCGCTGGTCCGGGCGCGACTCAGCAACTCAGCAACTCGGCAACTCGGCGAGTCGCAAGTGTGCAAATGATTATCATTGCACAATTCTTGCTCTGGCCCTCGGCTGGCCAATTATGATAATTAATATCGCGAGTTGTTTTTAACTTTTTCAATACCTTGGCGCGCACACTAAGTGGGTGTGGAGAGGCTCCAGTTTCTTTTGTTGTTGTTGATCTGTTGGCGGAGTTGCCAAGTTGCTTGGGAGCCACAGTTATGGAGGAGCCACAGTTGTAATGAAGGAGGCGAAGTCGTATTAAAGGAGAGATTCTTGCGAGGAGCTCTGGTGGTTATGCGGCGCAAGGCAGACAGTTGGCCGAGATGATTGCGCGAGTCTGCCGCTTTTCAGAGCAGAGCAAGTGTTGCATTGGACTCGAGCTGGACTCGCCGATTTGAATCACGGTATCATTTGCGTCCGCTGCTTATAGTTAGCGCCCAGTGATAAGGCGCCAGTTCGTGATGAGCGCAGGAGCAACAGTCCAGTGCGAGCTCTGCGCTTCGGCCAGAGACTGAGATCCGCCTCTTGAGGTGCGCGCAGTTCCAGTGCGCCTCCAATGCAGTTTCAATGCACCTCCAATGCACCTCCAATGCTTTTCCAGTGGGCCTTTCCTAGTGAGTAGGAGCGATTTCTCGCCGCCGATTTTCGCCAAATTCGCCGCCGCCAAATGTTCGCTTCTCAACGCGCACAAAATGAATAATAATAATAATAATTTGCACTATTTTCTATTTCATTTTCTATTTCACACACGGCGCCAAATTGAAACTAACTCGCTCGCCCTAGTCACTAGCGTGCCCTAAGGTTTGGACTTTTTGCAACTCGAGAAGGCTCGTGTGATGGCTCGCGGCAAGGCCGCAACAAGTTCTCGCCACTCGTCCGTCTGGCGCCCTCGAGTGTGGCTCCACTCCGCACGTCTGGCCGCCCGATCGAGCTGGCCAGACTGGTAATGGTTGCTGCTTGAGAGTAGAGAGTGCACACTGCACAGTGCACAGTGCACAGTGCAATTAGAGACAGACGGCCGGTCGCAAATTGAATTCGACCAAATTGAACACGCGCAATGGGCCGCCCCAGATTGGCTCTAATTGCAGCGTTCGGCGCCCAAATGGCAACCTTAGGGCTACTTTTGCAAGGCTCTGGCAAGAAGGGAAAAGGGCGCCTCCAGAGGCGCCCTTTTCGTCACTGGCCCGCAGTTTGAACAGCTCGCTTTTGGCTGCAAGTCGGCCTTCAGCGCGCCTTTGGGGAATCAATTTGCTCAATTTGTAGATTTTGTTCAATTTGTTCAGTTTGCTGCAACAAGTGGCCGAAAAGTGGGCGAGAATTCGAGGAGAGAAATCACTTTTCGATCGTTTGCCTGCTTTGGCCTCCACTTTGGCCCACTTGCTTTGCCCCAAGTGTGCAGGCCATGTGCAAACTGAGCGGAGCAGAGCGCCACTTTGGTGCATGGCAGAGCTCCAGTTGGCCAGTTTGGGCGCCGCCAAGCCTGAGCTGCGCGGCAGGTGAGCAGTTGGGCGAGACGGTGGGCCCGAGAGACAGTGGTGGGGCCGCAGCTGAGCTTAGGTGGAGAAGTTAATCGGCGCATGATTGAGATGTGTGCTGGTTGGCGTGCGCGAGTCTGCGGGCGGCGCACTGCAGACTGCAGACTGTGGGCCGCAGACTGTCTCTGGCCGCTGGATTAGTGGGCGCGTGTGCGGCCGGCAGACTAGGAGCGGCGGACTGTCTGCCGCAGACACAAGGCAAAAGCACTTGCAAAAGGCAGCCACTTGCTGCAACGAGCAGCGAGCTTGCTCCAACCTCTCCAACGCCCATTTGGCCGCCAGAAACAATAACTATTTCTCTTTCTCTCATTGCACTCTTGCTTGTTAGCAACAAATCTATCAAACTAACAACATGATAGTTTTCTCATAATTTTCTCAGTCGCCCCAAAACAAAGCCCTACTCCAAGTTGGGCCTCGTGCGGCGTTCCTCTTTCCCCTCTTGCTCTCATCTGCCTGCCTGCCTGCCTGCTAGTCTCTCCTAGTCTCGAGCTGCTCTCTAGCTGAAGCAGGCCAGAAAAGAGGCGAGAAAACAAGTGTTCCCCGCTGGCCAAACTGCGCTCATCATTATCTAATAATAATAAATCGCTAAATCAATCATGCGAACGGCAACAGTTGGGTGCCGGCGGCTCAACGGGCCGCGCTGGCCCGAACCTCAAGCAGCGCCCTGAGACTGCTGGGCACAAGCACTGCCCGCAGACAGACTGTGTAGGCTGCAGCCAGCCTGTGAGCACCATCGACCATCCTTAGCCTCAGCCTCAGCTCCAAACACAAGCTCAGCTCCAAACACAAGCTCCAACCTCGATCTCAATCTCCCACCGCGTCCAACTGTGTTCGGTGCTCCTCTTTTGCCCCTCGCAAGGCCAATTGAGCGTCCTCTTGGAATTTTTTTGCCATTCGCCTTCTTCTTCTGCTGCTGCCCGTCTGCTTCCACTTCCACTTCCACCATTCTGCCAATTGGCCAGCGCGGGCAAAAAACAAAAAATTATTCCTCGCCAAATTGGAAAAGATTAAAAAACCAACTATTTTTCATCCCATCGCTTGTGTCTGGCGCCAGAAGCAGCATCACAAGAGGCAGCTGTTGCCTCTTCTGCTGCCTTTTTGCTGCGGCCAACCAGCAGCCGAGCGGCAACAAGGAGAAAGAGGAGGCAAAAAGTGGTCGAAATCAATTGAGCGCTCACTCACTTTGCTCACTTCGCTCACTCACTTTGCTCACTTTGCTCACTTTTCGCCACCATTCCAACCCAAAAGAGTGCTTGTGATTGTGATGCCACTCTGCGCCCTAAGCAGCCTCCATTCCTCCCAGTCTGTGGCCCGCGAAACAACGGAATCCATCATCCATTTCGCGCCGCACCTTACCGATTTTGCTCGCCGTTTTGGCGAGCTCCAAACGCCCTCAGCTCGCTTCTCTAGTTGCTCATTTGGCTGCCCTGGCCCACAAACAATCATGAGCCTGCTGTGGCCTCATGCAACAGACACACACACACACACTTCGACGGCCCGCAGACAGTGTGCAGCTGCCGAGCTCGGCACATCCGGCCGAATGCGCATATCAAATTATAAGGCGCAGCGCAATTCAAAGCCGCTCGCTAATGTGCACTAGCTCAGCTCGGCCCACTAAACTACACTACACTACACTACACTACACTACAGACAGTCGTCCTTGGTCGTCCTTCTCCTCCGGCTCGTAATTGAATCGTCTTTTCTGCCTCCGTCGGGCAACTGCACATCAACAGGTCGTTTGCCAGCGCCTAGTTTGCGCCTCCGACGGCCAATTTGGCCCATCGGGGTGGGCGTTTCGCAACTGTTTCCCTCTTCTGACTTTTTCCACTAAACTTTGGCCGCCCTTAGGTCGCCCTTAGGTTGCGCGCGCGTGTCTCTGTCTGCGATGTGTTCGCATCGCCACCAATTGAAACCGGCGGCCCAAAGCGCAACGAGCCGCCAGCCCTAAGGAGCGTGGGCCGCACTCAAACGCAGCCCAAAAGCAGCGGCCTCAAAGCAGACGCGCATTACAGTATGTAGTCATGCGGGCCGCACGAGCCCGCCTTAAAGCACAGTGATTGATTGGGCGCCGCTTGTTTGTTGTTGTTGCTTGCGGGGCGCTGCTGCTCCACTGCTGCACTGCTGGTGCGCCCACAACAAGGCAATCTGTGAGCTTTCACGGCTCCACTTTGGCTCATCTTGTTGAACTTTGCCGCTCGCTTGGGCGCCCAAACGGCCGCCAATTGAATTGGCCAAAGCTTCCAAAGCGGCCAATGGGCCAAAGCTTTGCGCCAAAGGTGAGCCACGGACGGAGGATATTCAATATTTCCAATATTCTCAATTTCTTCCACTTCTCCAACTTTTCCCGATTTTCCCACTCTCCTTTGTTGTGCAACCACCGCCTCTCGTATGTCGCGGGCCGCCCCTTAGCTCTGCACGCGGGCGCCCCCAGAGGCACTTCCGCCACTCGCGCGCCCCAACCACTGTCTCGGGCCGGCCCCAAGCCTCTCGCGGGCGCCAGTTGCGCGCTGGCCGCTGGGCGCAATCAATCATCTTCTGCTGGGCGCGTCCCATGCTCTCCTCTTCTCTTCTCTTCTCACCTCGCGGCTCGCCATTCAACGAGCCTCATTCAGCCGCTAGACTGCTGGACTGCTAACAGTCTACAGACTAACAGTGTTGCCACTGAATGGCAACACTCGGCCGATGGAGAGCTCAATCAACAGTTTGCCCAATGTGTCATAGCAACAGCCAGCCGGCAAGCCACTTGCAACAGTCTCCAGCCGGCGGCCTCGCCATCCAGTGGGCGCCCTCGAGTGCAGTTGGGCGCCAATTGGAACCAATTGGAAGCGCCGCCTCGCTTGAAATGTGCGGCTCGCGTGCAAGCGCCACTCCATCGGCGCCCGTTGCGTCCAGCGCCGCATGAATGGAGGCCTGCCAGTGGCACTGGCCGAAAGACCAACGCCTTGCTTCAGACTAGCTAAGGGCCGAACGGACGGACGGACGCCAGTGGCCAATTGGAAAATCGTGCTCACCCTCCGCGCGGCCCGCACCTAAACTCGGGCACGGCGCGCACTGGCCGGCGGCCTCCCGCTGCTACCGATCGGCGGCTGCTTACTACCAGACTACTAGCAGTACTAGTCCACCAGAGGAGGGACGCCAAAAAAGCTGCTAACAACTCAATTGGCACACCAACCCAGTCCCAGTCGCAGATCCACTCAAACACCAACAGAGAGCAACAATAACACAACACATCGGACTCATTATTTCCACCGAGCCACTGCGGGCTTCCGTTTGGAAGTTAAAATTCACACACTATTCCAATCATGGAATAGTGGCAGCCTCCAGCCGAGTTGATGTTGTTGTTGTTGCTGTATACTGTTTGTTGCTGCAGTTCTTATATACAACTGCTGCTGTTCTTGTATCTTACTTCTGCTCTTTTCAGCGCTCACGCCCGCTCGCTCAACGCTGCAGTGGTGCCGGCGCTCAGCTCATGTTGCCCGAGTGGCCTTTTGTTGCCTCTGGCCGCCACGAAACTGCCAACACATTGGCCGCCCAATGACAATCGCGCGCTCGCATCGCCCAATCCAAAATTGGCCCATTTCGGCTAGCCCCAAGCACCATTTTGGATGCCCATTCTCGCCCATTCAAAGCGGCCCCACTGCGCACAATGCCCACTGGAACATTTTCCATGCGGGCCCCCAAGCTTGGCCAGTTTGCGCAACAACTCGCCTCGTGGCCGCCGATTTATAACATTTAAAGGCCGCAAACTTGCCCGCACGATCGCCCAAATCAGACCGCCCTCAGAGGGCGCATGTGAAAAGGCGCATGGAAAGAGGCAAAGGTTGCCAATGCACCATGCCAATTGTGTGCCTCCTTTCCATTAATCAAGCCAAATCTGGTCCCTCAGTTGCCGATGCAAAATTGATTAAGCTGTTTCATACTTTCCGGCCCCACTTCCTGCCCGCCTGTCCAAGTTGCAGCAGTCCAAAGTCCATTCAATTAGGCAATTTTGCTCCATTATTGGAGCATATTTCCACCCACTTTGCCTTTTCCAATAAATGAGGGCCCACCGATTCAGCCGCGAGCATCCGCCCTTCTATGTCTCAATGCAGCCCCAATGCTGCCCCAATGCTGCGGGCTCCCAGAGACGAGCTCACAGCCGCTCGTCGCACTGGCCCACATTGGCCAATAAACAGCGCGGGCCGCCCATCTCACTCATGGGCGGGGTCCTGCTCCTCCTTTGCAGCTGCTGGCGCCCCGTGCCTCATGCGCAATCCCTCGACTTCAATCTCTCTCTCTCTCTCGGTCCTCGTCCATGGCACGTGAATGAGAATGCGAATGTGCCTGTGCCTCGTCGCCGCCGCCGCGGCAGACAAATGGCAAAGCGGACTGCCTGTTTTTGTCCAGCCCAAGCCAATGAGATGCTTATGAATTGATTCTTTTGACTTGGCAAAAAGCATCAGAGATAAGGAATAAAACAACTTGTTTGAACTATCTGCTCGCCAATTCATGTTGTCTGTCTGCTCCAGCGGTTGTGCCTCATCCAGAGATGAAACTGGCCAATTGGTGGAATTGGAATGCTGATTTCATTTCTCTTTCCATCTCTTGCTGCCTCTCTCTCCCTTCATAGTTTCCTCTCGTTCCTTGTGGATCACTCGGTGGTGTCTGTGTCTCGCTTGCTGGCGGCTGCTCGCTCGCTCGCTCGCTTGCTTGGCTTGTGCTCGCCAGTCGAGCACAGTCCACAAAAGGCGGCCACTGGAACGAGCGAGTGATTGATGCGCGCACTCAAAACAAAATCATTCTATCTCCAACAGGCAATCTGCGCTCCCAAAACTAATGTATTCTCCTTCTCAATTCCAATCTCTCATTTCTCATTTCTTGCTCGCTTCTCTCTTCTCTTCTCTTCCTCCTCCTTCTTCTTCTTATCCATGAAAAACAGGGCTTTTGTTTCCGGCCTTGTTGCAAGTTGCGCCAGCCAAATGACTACCAGCAACAACAACAACAGCGCTGGTGGTGTTATAACAGATGAGCAACAAATCTAATTGACTTGTCTACCTCCTTTTCTCTGCCCAAGCTATCCTCCAAACGGGCCCTCCTAATTCTCATTCAATTCAACTAGAAATTCATTTTATCCAACTGCTTCGGAGCGCAGTTAAGATTAATTCAATATGGGCTATTTATCCTGCTCGGCCAATCTTGTTGTGCTGTCTTTGGCGCTTTCGCCATTGTTGCCTAAGGAACGTTTGTGAGCCAACATCTTAATAGCACACACCACTTGAACCAGGTGCTCACTCACTCAGTCACTCACAGAGCAGCTTACATGATATTAACATCACACAGCCGGCCTCCTCAAACGGAGCTTATCAATTAACTGGCTTGCTACCCTCACAAATCCCTCAATGTGTGCTAATAATTAGCTCGAGTGCAAGCCGATCGTCCACCATTGTGTATGGAACAAAAAACCGCCTATATCAATGACACTTCAATGGCCATTGTGTGTGCGTGCGGCTTCAGAGGAAATTGTTTTCTTATAGTGATTCTGCTCCTTGTCGCTCTTCTTCCCCATTCGAGTGTCCCATTCGTTAGTGTCCAACAGTGGTCCCAACAGTCGACTGCAACTGCCACGGTGATCCTTGACTGGACTTTTTCCATCCACTGGCCATGTTCCCATACGACAACGGCGACGGTTGCTGAGAAAAACCCACTGGCAAGCATGCGACGATTGCTATTCGTCACCCTCAATTAATCTGCACCCAAGAGGAAGGGAGGAGAAAACGATTGCTTGCAAGTTTCTCCCAAGAGCTCCGGCAAAACAATTGACCTTCCTCCTCGTTGCCCTGGCCGGCTGCTCAAGTGCTGCCCACCCTTGAGAGTCTCCCCTCGGATGCTCCCCGACCGCCTCCTTTTTCGCCGCAACTCCGGCTCATGCTCGCCCTCTCCCTCTCGTGGCTCACAAGAGCTTCCTTCCAACCCTCGGCGGTTCATTTTGTGCCATGTCATTTTGGAGTAACCAGCTGACCAGAGGGCAGAAAATCGCCAGTTGTTGTCGGCCATTTGCCGCCGCGCTAGTCACATGCTCACACTGACACTGGCTGCATGTGAGATGGAAAAAGGTAAAAACTACGATTAATGAAATTATGATAATTATACACGTCCTAATGTTGTTTGTTTTTCCACCCTCTTCCTTTCCTTTTCCCCGAGGATCTTCTCCCAACCCATGTGCCCTCTCTCAGTCTCCCTCTCTCTCTGGAAGAGGCTAGTTCGAGTAGCTTTAAGGTATCAGCCGCAGAGAAGGACCGGGAGAGCCACAATCCACTGCCTTCAGTTGCTTTAGTGTTTACATTGCAACAGATACAAGCGGATTAGCGAAGTATTCAATGATGTTTGTGGTGATGATGCTAAGTTAACATCAACAGAGGGAATGTCCTTTTCGCTCCTTTCTCCCTGGCTCCTGCTTGCTTGCGGCCAAATTGCAGGTAGTTGCGTGCTCTAGTTAATTGTATTTCATTTTTCTCTCTTTCTCTGTCTCTTGTTCGAACGAAAAACTCACTTAGGCATCACCTCATAAGAGGGAAAAAAGGGAGAGTTGTCCAAACCTCAAACTCGACTACATTTATCTGTTCGCCTAAATCTACCGAAAGAAACAGGACAAAATGGGCGAGTGGCGCAGAATTCATTTGACCAGGATAGAGGGGAAACCATTGTCATATATTGAAATTCCCCACTCTCTCGCTAATAATGTTTCCCGTTCCCTTAGTGATACCTGCTCCATGCCATGTTAATTTTTTTCACCTTTGCGAAATAACTACGAATGATTTCCCAACTAAGTTTATATTCTTTCTCTCTTTCTTTGGATACACCTCTTTCATTTACTTATCTGGCCTTATGAACGGCCTAATGATAGTGATAATACAAATTATGGTCGTAGTGGTAGCAATTCCTGTTTCCTTCAATTAGTCAGACTTGGATGGGCCAGTGAAACAAGCCCATTTCTAGTAGCTCACAATCCAGCTCTACTCTCGCATGTGGCTAATAAATGTGTGCATTGAAACAATTTGAACCACAATTCATTATACAGCAAACAGTACGAAAGTCGAAATTTGGGGCTTCCATTCTACTTTCGAGTCACGAACTATATAATTGCAGTAATAATCTGAAAGCGTACTTGTTCGAGATAGTCCTTGTTTGCAGTACTTAGTGCGGGCCTGTATCTTCTGTGCCCAGTTTAACGTGCGCCGAAAAAGAGGCCGAGAAAGAGTTTGCCGCCGAATCTGGCGGGCCAACAGGCGCGAATGAAAATTACGTGTTTAATGTTTGTTTATGGTGCTCATTGTGCCAGGCCCCATAGCCTAACATTGATTCTACGGGAGGCTTGCCCCTTTCATTTGCTGGATGGCTCACAGATTTTTTCATATCTTTTCCTTTGCTATCGAAATCCGATCTCTTGGGTCTATCGCCAGATCTCTGCTAACACCACATGGTACAATCTTTCAACCATCACATTTATAGGTTTGGTTCCAGAACAGACGAGCTAAGTGGCGCAAGAAGGAGAACACTAAAAAGGGACCAGGCAGGCCGGCGCACAACTCGCACCCCCAAACGTGTTCAGGGGATCCATTATCAGCCGAAGAGATACTGAAACGAGAGTGCGAAAGGCGCGAAAAAAAGCTGAGGAAGCAATTGGAACGACAAGTCAAAAGATACTTGACCACCAAACTGAAACAGTCGCTCGGACAGCAGCAAATTGCAACGCCCGCTGAACAAAACACTTCAGGCCCATACCTTTTGCCCATCACAACAGCTTCCTCCTCTTCCACCACTTCGAGCACAATCACTCAAAATAACGATTTCCTGGCACTAAAAAGTCGATCTCATGAGGAGCATGGTGGTAATGAAATCCGTGCTTCGAGCGGCTCAATGTTCGATGAGAGCCCACTTAATGGAGGTTCGAGTACGACATTGAACGAAACTAGTAACCAATTGGTAGAAGATGGCCCAGGAGGGCTCGGGCAGCATAGTTCAAGGGAGCAGCAACAAATCCTAACAGGACTTAGCAATTTACAACAGATACAAACCGTTCTTGAACAGATCGAGAACACAATAACCGAGCTGAGAACTTTGAACAAGGTCAAAGCAAGTAAAGATTTGATTGGCCATGAAACTTGTTCAATACTGTGCAATGATCCGTTAATCAAGCAACGTGGAATAATAGAAAAACTAATGAGCCAAAATGAGACTCTAGACTCGGTTCTGACTTCATTGACAACTGGCAAAACGCCCAGTTTATCTAGGAGCAAATATAGGAATTTAAATGGAAATGGACTTGTTTCATCATCCTCCTACTCTTTGTCGCGCTCTCGGCGCTCGTCTGGGTCACGTTCCCTGAGCAGCAACAATAACAATGAGCAAAACAATATAGGTGGCTCGAAATCATCGAGTGGAAGGAAAACTTACTATAGTGGCGCCAAAGGAAGAGTTGGAGGGGGAAACAACAGCAGTAATAGCATGAATTGTGATGCGAGCATAATCAGTGGGACCAGTGGGGATTTCAATGACTTGGACGAGTCTCACTCGGACAACGATTCTGGCTCTGAGGACGAGATAATGCTCGAGAACTCGGACGAGGAGCCAGATATTGGCGGCAATAATTGTAGCTTTGGCTCGAACAATTTGAGCATGCTGATGCATGATCCAAATTTCAATGGTGCCCATCAAGATTATGGAGAAAATCTGAACTTTTTCCCGGATCGTCTAGGAGCAATGAAGAGTGCAACATCTACAGGCAACCTATCGGTTGATCAACAACAAGAACTCCTCCAACAACAGACAAGGCTGCTTCAGATGGCCAACGAGTACAAGCAAAAGCACAGTTACCCTCACCAGAGTCACCCCTTCTTCTCGTCAGCACCATTTCAGGCAGGTCCAATGTCACATTTGGCCAATTTAGGCCCATTCAGTCAGGCAGAGATTGTTAATGGAGCAAAAGGTATGGTGGACAAGAGTTGCGACATGACACAGTTACTTCCACACTTTGCCCAGCTGGCTGCCGCCCGGATGGCTGCCGCCACAGCAGCAGCGGCAATGGCCAATAACAGTGCTCACCATCAGAGGCAATCGGCCATCGGCGGTAATGTTCAGTGCGATTTGAATGCCCTCTCAAGTGGTGGTGGTGGTTGTTCTAGCGGTAGTTTTGGTGTCGGTGGTGGAAACTTAATTGAAGAGGCGGTGAGTTCACCACCATCCTCGATCGCTTCCTCGGGCTCATCCAAATCTTCGTCGCTCAGAAGGGGATTGAGTTCGTGTCCGTCGGGCAAGGAAATGGGCTCCATTTCCATGAGTGGCGGGGATAATGTTGGCGGAAATTTGAAACAAGTCAATTCAATTTCAACAAACAATAACAAGAGGAAACGATTACAGCAGTCAAGCATGGGCAGCGGCAAGCGCCCAGAGCAGCCGACTAGCCCTTATGGAGCCTACCGTCAGTCTTGTTCGCGGAACAATAGTAACGAGAGGCACGAGCATTGCCAGCAAGACAAATCAAAGATTTGCGCCGCCTCCGAAGGCTCGTCGTCGTCATCGTCGGCTGGATACTTGGGCCTACGGACACACGAGCAGCAGACGCAATACCACAACAAAATAGCCCCATCTACTGCCCAGCAACATCAGCAACAGCAACCGCCACATCAGGCGCACCTTTTGAATGGCCGAAATGACGGCCTCTTTGTTGGCCTAAACGCTGCCCAACAGCAACAACTATCATATCAACACCTGATTGAGCAGCAGCAGCAACGCCTTGGTGCTTTACCATCAATTGGGAGTGTTCAATTGAACCGGCAGTACCAGCAGGCGATGCTGTTGCAGCAGCAGTTGTTTCTGAGCCAGCTGACGGGAGGCAGAGCCGCGGGCGACTTCGCCCTCTCACGACCAACGGTCAGCTCCTACGGACCGGCCGGCCAGGAGACGCAGCCACAGTCACAGCCACCACAACCTACGGCGCCTCCACCTCAAGCTACGGGGCAGCAATTGGCACCCTTCGAAGCCATGCTGGAGGGCGGCCGCGATCCAGCATCAATGAGCGCCGCCGCCGCGGCTGCAGCAGCGGCCGCTGCCGCCATGCTCGCGCCCATGGGCGCCAACAAATTGAAATTGCCCATCGATGGTGGACCGATGATTCTCCACCACCAGCAGCAGCACCACGGCCACCATCTGCAACAGCAGCAGCAACAGCAGCAAGATCAGGCGGCAGCGATGAACTCCTTTATACACCAGGCTGCCCAGCACCACCTGAAGCTCAGTTTGGCCGCGGCAGCCGCCGCCTCGGAAAACACACGATAATTAAATCCTCTCTCTCTTCTGCCCCTAACTTTTGCTCTTGCAATGATGCAGCAGTCCCAACTGATGACCCCTATTCATGGGGGCTCATTCTCGTCTGTTTGTTTGGGTTTCGAAATTCTCTCTTGTTTGAAATTTTCTCTCTCTTGGAAAAGACGCGCCAGCCCTTAGGTCCAACTGCTTGGCCGCCTGCTGAGCAGGAGACACAAATCGAGCCGAGCAGACTCGATTTCCTCCTTTTGCGCCTCCTTTTGGACACGAAATTGGGAAAAATATGGCCTCCACTTATGCATAGTTGCGAGCTAACTCTTGCAAAACTATTACGCGCCCAGCGGAACAAAACTGAGCCCACCGACTTGGGCTTGAATCTGGCCCATTTTGCACCACTTTTTGGGGTCCGTTGGAGCTAAGGATTGGCCAAGTCGGATCGGAGAGTCTCTCTATGAAGTGGACGCATTTGGCCTCCATTTCGGCCTGGTTTTGGCTGGAAAAAGTTGGAAAATCTGCCCGAAAGCAAGACCGAAATGGAGGATCTCCAAATAGAGTCACAGAGAGAGAGAGAGACACGCGCCAAACGACCATTTGCCCGAACAACTGGAGTCTCTTGTCTGCGCCATAAGAGTGCCACCATTAAGATCTGTATCTCTCGGCTTGTGACTGTGTCTCAGAAAGAGAGACTCTTTGTTTCTCGTTCTCTTCTTGCTCTTCTGGTTCCATTTGTTTCGCCTCTCCCACTCGCAGTTTGGCCTCAAACTGAAAGCCAGGAGATAAAGAACCAATTTGGTCCAACGAGTCCGGTTCACTTAGCGAGACGCTGGCTGGAATCTGTTTCTCTTGCCAATTGGCTACACTTTGGCTGCAGCAGTGGGCGAGCAAACTGGCCCAAAAGTCTGTGTGTGGCCTGGCGCAATTTTCCAGATAGAATTTTGATTGTCTCCAGCCAGTTTGTGCCACCCTCTTGGACTGAGGAAGAAGAGGAGGAGGAGGAAAGGGCAAGACAGAAGCAAATTAGCGCCAAACTGACAAGAATTTGCGCCGACGTGCTGAAAATAAAAGTGCTGATTAGATTTGGCCCCTTTTCTCTCAATTTCTTCCTCCCCTTGTCTTCTGGCCATTTCCTCGCTCTAGCTCTAACCCTTGGGGCAGAGCCCAACAGACGAGTAAAGGAACAGTGAAGAGGCAAAAGTCGGCCAGCGCCAAAAATAACAACTACACGACCAGATCGGAGAGATAAAAGACACACGCAAACAAGGGTTCCTCTTTGCCCTTTGGCCAGACGCAATATGTGGCCACCAGATTGAATTGTCGTCGCGAGTGGGCCAATTTGTTCGCCCTTTTTCCATCACTTTCCACTCGGCCCCAGTCCTCCCCCCTGGACGGAGTGTAATCGAGGCGGCACGCTTTCCCTGGCCCCAAATCGGACTCACGATTCCAAAAAGGGCTCTCCCTTAGGGTCGCCCTCGGCCCGCAGCTCTGCGGGAGTCGAGCGAGAGTGTGTCGCGTCGCTTTTGGGCTCCTTTTGGGGGAAATCCGAATTGTTTCCTCCTCCTTTTGGCGCTTATCTCGCCCCCACCAGCACGCCCGCCCGCCCGCAGTCACGCTCAGGTGGGGGCGCCCCTCGAAAGGCGCTCTGGTCTCGAAGACAAATGGAGATTTGCAGCGGCGATACCAGCCAGTCGGTGTGATTCTCGTGGAGGATTCCCAGGAAGGGTGATTCCAGAAATTGCGCCACTCAGCCAGGCTAATCAATAGGCCTCTTCTGGCTCTATAGGCCGAGGCTGGTGAGCAGAAAGGCGTCCACAGTTCGTCTGGGTGTGCTCCAATTGGGCAGACGGCTGGCCTTTGGTCGGACAAAGTGGGGAGGAGAAATTAAAAAAAGTGTGGTTGAAAAAATTAAATCTCTTGTTTACGAGCCGGCAAAGGATGATCGGCTGGCTCGGTGGGCGCCCAGTTGGGAGCCATTTTGTTTGTTGATGTTTTTCCTTGTTTTTCTCTGCCGCATTGTGGGCGAGCGAAGAGTGTGAGCGGCGCTCGCACAGCAAAGGAGCGCGTACATGAAGCGCACGATAAACCTGCACGATAAGGCTTTATCGTGCTTGCCCTTAGGTGGCACGCGAATGCGCCCAAAAGCGGCCAGTAAACAAGTGCTAATTTCTCGCGGCCCAAAAGCAGTGCACGATTTGAGGGCCGGATTGAGTTTGCAAAGTTGGCCGCCGATTTGAATGAAACGAATTGGGAGCAGCCAAAATGGAAAACAATGGCCGAGAAGCTAATCGAATTAGGAGGCAATCGAGTTTGGGCTTCGCGCTTGTTGTCCAGTTGGAGAGAGTTGTTGAAGGCGGCCAGCCAGAGAGGCAAGGCAATTGAGTTGGATTGAGTGAATAAGTCGGCCAGGAAGACAATGGGCCACTTTGGGGTGAATATTTTTTCATTTCTGCTTTGGTTAAAAATGCCAAAAAGTGGAGCCGAGGTTGGAAGCAAAAAGAAAGAAAACTGATGCTCGAGTTTGAGCTCGAACGAGACTGGAGGACTGCCAGATGCAGTAGTGTCTGGCTGGCTGTTTGGAGTGGCTGAATGGGCGCGAGCAGAGCTGGGCCGAAGGATAAAGAGGAGAAAGGTGGGCAGACTAAGAGGTGGAAGGGCGAAAGACAATCGCTGGCTGGCTGCAAACAATAATTGGTACCTTTCAAAAGTGGGAGCAAAAAGAAAAGAAAACAAACTAATCAAAGCAAACGATCGAGAGCTGAGCGCGAGAAACAAAGCGGCCGATTGTATTTGTAATAGTTATTATCATTGCCTTATTCAGAATCCTCCGTCTGTTGTCTGCCCTCCGCTTTCTGCCCTCTGCTTTCCACAAACTGTCTCTGGCCCCCTCCCTAAGGGCCGGCCCACTGCAGCAGTTCAGCGCGCGTCGCAGCACTGAGCACTGAGCACTCAGCATGCAGAATTGCCCATTGCTCAGCAGCATTGCACTGCGACGCGCTGCACTCGAGCACCACCCAGACAATTTTCGCATCATTCGCCCGCCGCAATATAGAACACATCCAAACCTAAGCTCGCCCCTCGCTCCAAAATTGGAGCTCCATCGCTGCCCAAAGCTGGCCAGTGGGCGAGAGGAAGAGAGAAAGAGGAAGAAATTAGATTGCAACCCAGTTGCGTGCCTTGCCTTTTCCCAGCCACCAGATAGTCTCTCTCTTACAGATAGTCTCTCCCTCTCTCTTCAATTTCTGAACCCCACTTTTGGCCCGCTGACATGTTGTTGCGCAAAAAGGGGGCGTGTCATTGAAGTGGAAACAGTTTTTCAGACTGTCTGTGTGTGTGTTTTTGTGGCCTTTCTATTCTCCTTCGGCCTGCTGGTTTGTCCATTGGGGCGGAGTTTGGTGCATTTAGCTGAGGAGGAGGAGCATGTGTTTGTTCAGTGATTGAGTCTGTTCAGCGGCGACCAGTTTGGACAGTGAGAATTGGCCATTGAGAGCAGCGCCGCGGACGGACGTTTGTGTCTGTGTGTTTGTGCTTGTATATGCCGAAATCAATGAGTTTGGCTTTGAATGAGCAGTTGGACATTTGCTGAATAGGTTGCGTGTCTCTCATGGCCGCAAAGACAGCCGGCCAGACACACGCAGAGGCCGGCCAGCGAGCATTGCTATTGGCTGGAAGTGGGACGGGCCGGACCAGAGGACAGAGGACAGGAAGCGGCCGGACGCAGATTGGTCGGTGGTGGCCAGTTGAGAGGCATCGATTCTTAGGGCGGCGATCATTTTGGGCTCGTCATCACGCTCGCTTGAGGCTGAGGGTAGACTGTATACAGTGTGTAGAGTGTGTAGACTGTATACAGTGTGTACAGTGCACAGCACAGTGCACAGAACAGTGCAGAGTTCAGCGGGCAGACAAGAGCAAAGAGTGAATGGTGGACGCAGAACACGACTCGACAGAGAAGCGCCAATTGAGAGCCAATTGAGTTCTCATTCTCAGCAAGTTCTCAGCGCGCAAAAGTATTCACTTTTTCCCCCCCTCAACCAATCACAGACTGACCTTGGCCAGCGGCATGCAAAACGCGCCTTCTCCAGCCAGTGGAGCCGAGTGGAGCAAAACGGCCGCCACACTCACGAAGCGGCCGCCCTCGTGCCAGCCGCCAGGACAACACTCTCTGGCCCAACACTCTTGGCTTAGCACTCACAACAAAGGGCCGCGCCGAGTTGTGTCGATAATTCGAGCCAGTTCGGCCCACTTTTGGCCCGAGTTGGGCGTGCAAATGGCCCCTCAGAGCGCCCTTTCGAGAGCGGCGCTCTTAGCAGTTTGCCATTTTGCCAGTTTGCGCAACACTGGAACCAGCGGCGTCTGCTCGTGCACGTTATAGCACGACTCTCTACGGCTCTTTGCGCAAATTTGTGCTCGCCGCAGACTGTGTGCGGTACACACTCTCAGAACAGAACGCGGGGGCCCGATGGAAGTGGAGCACAAGTTGGCTGACGCGCAGTGCTGCGCGCACGCCCCAGACGCCACAGAGTGTCGCACCTGAACGCGCGCTGAATGGGCCGCCACTTTTGGGCAGCCAACTTGCACCCAATTGCACCCAATTGGGCCCACTTGGGAGCAAATTGTTGGAGAATAAAAATCATTAATCTCAATCAATTTGTCGCACCTGAGCAGCCGAGCGAACGAGTGGCGTGTGGCCCAAGTGAGCGAGGCTGCAGGTGGCCAATTGGGGCCAAATCGGGACGCATCAGGGCGGCGCAGACAGTCTGCGGGCCAGCAGACGATTCAAGAGGAAAAGCAGCTCGCTTAGAAGAAGAGCAGCTCGCCAAAAAGAAAAGCTCGCCGAGAAGTGCAGCTCGCGCAGAGTCGATCCATTGGGAGTGGATTTTGGGGGCGCCCAAAAGCATTAGCGTGACAACTAGACGCCAGGAACATCGTTAAAATCTTGCCCCTTTCAGGCGCAGCTTAGGTGCGGGCGCGATTTGGGACTCTTGTGGGGCGCAAACAAGTTGATTTGATCGAAATTAATGAACATTCGGCGCGCCTAAGGTTCCGCCAACAACTGACAACAACAACAACAACAACAGCAAACAGACGAAAGGGAAGAAGCAGAAGAAGTAAAATAAGTAAAAGAGGCAAAGGAGGCAAAAGGGAGAACTCACTATAAGCTGCCATTTGCGCTAAGGGCTTGCTAGCTTGTTCAGTTTGTTCAGTTTGGAGAGCAAAGCAGAGCAAAAGTGGGCGCCAATTGGCCCGCAAAAGCAAAAGCAAAAGCAAGAGAGACGCCCCCAATTTGGATTGCTCATTCCAAATGAATTGGGCGGCCAAATTTAAGATCAATTGTTGTCCTCGAGTGTGTTCCTGTGGCCAAATTGGCAGCCACCGAAGGCAGTGAACAGTTTCCAGCAAGCACACACAATACACTACACAAAGCTCGCTGCTTATTGTCCGCCGCTGCTCAGCCCAAACTTACTCGACTGCCATTCTGTGATTGTGAATAATAATCATGATTTATGAACATTTGAATAATTCGATCATTGGCTGCCAAGCTCGTTCAAACACCAGCCCTAAGCTCAGGTGAGTTGCGTGCACTAAGCGGGCGCAGTTTTCCTCTGGCCGCGCGGCCAGACCTTAGGGCCGCCCGCATTGCCCGCAAAGTGCGCACAGGCCGCCACCTGCGCGGCCGAACGCGCACTGCTCAGCGCACAGTGCACAGTGCACAGTGCACAGTGCGCACTCTGCAGCTGCGCTCGCACGCGCCTGCCCTAAGGTCTGGCCGAGTGGGCCGACCTGCTCGGCCACTGGCCGGCGTCTCGGCGCGCTTTGTCGCCCGCCGAGGCCATTTAATTAGCGCCACTTCGAGCCGGCAGTCTCGGCGAGCATCTCGGCGGGCTTTTCGAGCGAGCGGCTGGCCCAAATTCGAGCGAGCGGCGCGGATAACTCAATTAAATTGGAACCTGATTGATCTCTTTGTTTGGCCGCCGACTTGGAGGCGAGCAGGCCGCTTGCAAAGGGCTGGTCTGCTCGAGAAACATGCTCGAGGGCGGCACTTTGAGCGGCCCGCTCAAAGTGCTCGATCCGATCCGATGCGATCGGTTTCGGTGGCTCCAAAAGCGGCCGGCTGGCAGCTGATTGATTTGTTGCTCCTCTCTTCTTGTTGATCTTCTGGGCTGGCAGTCACGCGCGCGCCAGATCGCGTCTTCGTGTCCGGCCGGCCTCGAGGGTGCGCTCCAAAGGGCTCCGAGCTCGAGCCAGAAGTTTGGAGGAGCCGGCGAGTGAGGTGGAGCGCCGGCGGCCAACACAGTGCGCCGCAGACTGTGATTGGGCGGCAGACTGTGGTCGGGCCGCAGAGACTGCAGTGCAAAGTGTGCAGAATCTGCCCTGCAAAGTGCGCACAGTCTGCCGCGCGCGATGGCCGCAGACTGTGTGCGGCCCAGCGGCCAGTGCAGTGAAATTTCCACTGTGAAAAGCAATGGAAAGCAGTGCAGTGAAGTGCACTGGAGTGCAGTGCAGTGCAGTGCAGTGCAATGCGCCCGCGGCCATCCAATTGGGCTATTCAATTTTCATTGTTTCATTCAATTGCGTCAGAGGCCAACAGAGCGCCTTTAACGAGCGGCGAGCGTGGCGAATAGCTGCTGGCCAGCCTCGAAAGGGCCGCCCCAACCGCAACAACCCAATTGAATAACAATCCTCAATGGACTTTGGCCGCAAATTGCCGCGGGCCTTCCAGCGCCCTCCAGAGGCCTCCTGGAGCCGTGCTGGCAGTGGCAGAGAGTGCCGCTGGCCAAGCTCAAGCTTCGTAAACCAAACGGCACTGGTCTGGCCGCAATCTGGAAGCCAACGAGCGGGAGCAAAACAATAAACTGGGCCCCTCGCTGCTTGGGGCGCGGCCGCTTTGTAGCAAAATAATTGGATCCGGGCGGCCAAATTCGCCTACCAGCCGAACACGCCAAAGCAAATTAAATAAATCTCCCTCAACTGGGCCCAGCTCAGCACTCTTTCGGGCCTGCCTCTGTCCTCCGCTCTCTGTCCTTAGCTCTCTGCCCACTGCTCTTGGTCGGCGGAAGTGGCGACCAGTGAGGCCGGCGCGCCGGCCGCAGACTGTCCGCGAGTGGGACCTCTGGAGCGCCCACGAGCTCGCCCACCAGCAAGATTGCGCCGCCATGCAACAAGCTCGGCCGAAAGCGCTGAGCTGGCCGGAGCAGAATTGAGACTGGGGCCATTTTATGGGCGCCCCTTCACGCTCGAGCTGTGGCTCCTGATTGAATCGGCCGTTGAGGGAGAGGAAAACTGGCCGGCGAGGAGCTGAGCGGCCAGTTTCCGGCCAGCAGAAGGGCGCAAGATTGACCGGACGCCGGAAGGGGGAATTCTATCCAATTCTATCCGAATCTTTCCAATTCTATTCCGTCCAACTCGGAGCTTGGGGAGCTGGACGCGCGGGGGACAGTCTGCGGCGCTTTGGGGCGCGCAGATTGAATATGCAGATTGCGCGCAGTCCAAATTGATTCGGCCGGCCAGTGGCGCGCACAGCAGAGCCAGTCTGCGACGCTTCAATGTGTGTTCGGCGCCCTCTTGACGCAAATGCCTTCTGACTGCAGACTGCAAACTGCACACTGCACACTGCAGACTACAGACTGGCTCTCGCACTTCGGCCCAGTGCTAGTCTGCGCCCCCATTTGTCTGGAATCAATTTTTCAACCCACTGGTTTTCGCCTCCTCGTGGCTCCTTTTGGGCTCCTCTGGGCGCCTGGCCAAGAGCGCAAACTGGAGGCCACAGTCTCCGCTAGTTTCTCCTATTCTCTGCTGGTCTCTGCCGGTTTGGCTCGCAACTGCGCCCAGTCTGCGGCGCCCAGTCGCTGTTTCCGGCACGCCGGCCAGACCAGAGCGTGACGGGCGCCACTTTTCCGCCGAGCTCGAGCGCCTCCAGGTCAGAGTTGTGGTGTGGCTTCCGTCGAGCAGATTGGGTGTGAGAATTTGCTGTGAGAACTTTGGGGCGAAAGTTGGCCGCTTTGCAAACTTCAAAACGCGTGAAGTTTGGGCAAATTATTCAAAAGCGCTATTTTGCAGCTAATCTAATTCATTGATTATGCAATCACATTGTTTTGGCGCGCCCAAAAGTGCGCCCAAAAGGCGAGCAGAGCCCCAGAAGGGCTACAGCTAAGGGCTGCCCCCACCAGCGCTTAGCTTTCCAAAGGACCACTTTCCGGCCGCAAAGTGGCCCCTTTGGAGCGCCCACTTTTCCCTTCAACTCAGCAAAATAATCACTCATAGGTCTAGGCGGGCCGAGCGGCGCCCGAGCGGCAGAAGAAGCCTCCTCCTTGGCCGGAAGGGGCGCCGGAAGAGGCGCAAAGGGCGCCCCCGAATTGACTTCTATTAGGCGGCCGCGGGGGGAAAGTGTGCGGGCCAGACGCGCGGCCGAAGTGCAGCTAAGGGCGGCCGAAGTGCAGCTAAGGGCGCCCACTGGCACGCGCCGACCAGAGGCAGCCGGCCGTGAAGGAGAAGGCTGGGCGCGAGTCATATTTCACACGCTGCCTGCGGGCGGCCCTGAGCTGCGGGCGCTCCTTAGCTGCGGGCGCGCGCCTCATCGAGCAGCAACACCCGCAAACAACTGGCCCAATCTATAAGTGAAAGTGGCCCCATTGAGTGGCCTTCGAGCCTCGATTAGTCATGATTTTTTGGCCCCACTTTGGCCGCAGCTAAGGGGCGGCCAGAGGCGAGCACAAATGGGGGCTGGTCAGCGGCCAGTGCGGCCAGATCAGTGCGGCGGGCGCGAAATTCATTTGACGCGGCCCGTGCCACTTCATACGCTTGGCTCGCTTGATTAGCGCGTCTCCTTGGGGCTCCTTAGCTTCACTGTGGTGCTGCTTAGCTGCCAGTTGAGCTCCCAGCGAGCAGAGTGTCGCGCCGGCCGATAATTGTTTCAATCAGTCGGCCGGTTCAACACCCATCGCTCAATTGAGGCGCCAGATTTGAGCTTGATCTGAGCTTGATCTGAGCCGCAGCTTCCACATTCGGCCAATCCTGAATTGTGATTTCCAATTTCGCCCAAACAGACGGCCCAAGACGAGCCCAGACGAGCCATTCTCGTTTGGGAGTGGCCACCAGAAAGGGCGGAAAAAGCACGTCTTTGGGGGGCGAGTTTGCCGCTCGGCCGGAAAGAATGCGTGACACGCAGTTTGGGGCTCATAGTGGACGCAAAGAACTGGCCGCAGACAGTCTCTGGTTCCCTTTCCGGATGGGCCGAAAAAAGCGGCTTCCATTCGACCTCAAGCAGCCCGCCGGTGACTGTCTGCGGCGAGCATTTGTGCAGCTGAGCCGGTTGGATTTCCGGCAACTTTTGGCCACTTTTTCCCCACTTTTGGCTACTTTTTTGCTACATTTGGGGTACTTTTCGCCACTTTTGGGGTACCTTTCGCCATTTTTGGACACATTTTGGATGAATTTTGGCAAAATTTGGTCTAAATTTGGCCAAATTTGGCCAAATTTCGTCCAGTTTCCGCTTTTCATAACAATGTGCAGTTGTTGTGAAAAGTAAAAAGTAAAAAGCCACCGAAGACCGTCTTTATCACTCGGTCGACTGAATTGAAAGTCTCCAATTGAACCAAATTTGGGGCTCGTTTTCGCGGCAGCTCCAGTTCTGCCCAATGGACAAATCGGGCGCCAAACTGGACGGCCCAAAGAGCAGAAAAGGGAAAAGGAACATGGAGAAACAATGGGAAATTTCACACGCAATTATGCCTGAAAACATTAGTCTCGCCCCGTCGGGAAGTGGCGCTCAGTTGGCCCACTTCTATTGGTGCACTTTTGGGCCTCTGTTGGGCCGCAAACCAATTGGACACGAGCAGAGACAAGCTGCTTGGGAGAGACGAGAAACAGGAGGAGCTGCCGAGTGGAACTGGAAAAGATTTGGCTTGCAAGAGGAATTGGCGGCAAAAGTTTGGAGAAAGAAGTGAAAGAGGAGAAGGAGGAGAAGGAAAAAGGGAAAAAGTTCAGTTACATAACAACTTAACAAGAGAGCAAATCTCTTTTGTGTCCAATTGCAATCGCTTGCAAACTGGGCCCAAACTTTGGCCTCTGGTTCCTTCTCAGACTGCTTGTGCTTTTCCACGTGGCGTCCAACGTGAACGCGTGACCAGATTGTATAATTTTCCCATTTTTAAATCAGCGTGAAATTGACTTGTGACTGGGGCAAGCTTGCAAATTGTTGTCCAACTAGCGAGGGGCCAATGCAAGTCCATGGCGATCCGAAAGCGGCCGCCATGGACTGTTTGCGGCGACTTGCAGACTGCAAGTTGCACTGCGCCAATGCAGCACAGAGCGCCCTTAGCTTTGGCTTGCGAGTCGCGCCCAGCCGGCAAAGTGGCGCCAACTAGACTCTGGCAGCCTCCACGTTGGGCAATCAATTTCGTGATGCAGTGGCGCCCAGTTGGCCCCAATTGGGCGCATTCCTCGCGCGGCTTATTATCCTTGTTATCATTGAGTGGCCAGCAATTGGTCCAAGTAGACTGCAGGCCGGCCCATCATTAGCGGCCGCTGATTGTTATTGGCACGCGCTCGGCCGGCTTTCAATTGGCCAGCTAGGCCCGGGGACACTTGCCGGCCTCTTTTTCAAGCCCCAACTTTCATGCTGGCCCCCAAGACGGTCTTTGGGCGCGCAGAGTTCCCCTTTTGGCCTCGTTTCAAGCGGCAACTCTGCAGCCAGTCGCCGGCGCCAATGGGCGACAATAACAATTTGTCTTGCTTTCCAGACCAGCGACAACACTCAAGTGGCTTGTCCCGCTCGCACTCGCCCCACTCAAGCTCAAATCGGGCCGCCCAACGTGGAGCCCAGTCCTCAGGACCAGTGTGATGTCGGCCCCAAAACACACCAGCTCCTGCAACTGGCGCGCCCTCGAGCGCCGCCGGAAGAGGCAAATTCTCGCGGGGCTGCCCGCCGGGCGCCTCAACGGCAGACCTAGTCTGTCGCCCAACGCTAGACCTAGTCTGTCGCCCGACGGCAGACACTCTCTGGGGTCCATTGGGCGCGCTTCACCTGCTCGCTTTGGGCCGCCGGAGGGCCACTTTTGGGCTCCTTCTGGCCCCCAAAGAGGCGCCAAAAGTCAAGTGAGCGACACTCTTGGGCCAGTGGGAGACAAGTTGCAGCAGAAATGGAAGCTCTTTTGGGGCCACGAGCAACTAGGGCAAGCAGAGGAGAGGAGAAATTGAATTTTGGGAGCAAACTGGCTGCGAGCTAGTAAGTGGAAAAGCTCATCAATCTTTTGCCAAATCTCGCCCAATTTGTTCCCCCTTCAAACAAAGCACAACAGAACACCTTAAATAATTCATTGATCAAAGGCTCACTTTATGATACAATCATCATCATCATCATCATCATCCAACTTCTACTCTTCTCTCGAAGGGCCCCTCTGGGTGGCCTGCCGCCTTCCTCTTCTCCTGACACGCCACAGGGACACACTCGCGGCCACGCTCTCGGCCGGCCCAATTCCCAGAGCGACACACCGACGCGCTCCAAGTGGGTGGCCCTTTTTTGCAAACATTTGCGCCCATTTGCTCGCCCAGCAACTCGCCCCAACTGTCCTTAGGTCAACTGGCGGCCCGGCCCCAACGGACAGTCCGCCGGGCGGCGACTCGGCAGCGACCTCTGGCGGCGGGCCGGCCAAACTTCGGCCGCGCGACGGCCGGACTCGCACTGTGCACCTTAGGGCTTCTGCAATGGCCGCATGCCCGACTTTGTTTACCTTGGACGCTCGTCTGAGGCCTCACATGCCGCCCGGAACTCGGTGTTCGGCTCCGAAATCTTTCCCCTTATTCTACAGCCAACCTTCTTTCACCATGGCCGACATCAAGGTCATCACGATAGATGACGACGACGACGACGATGAGGAGCCACCGAGGGAAGTCAAGAGCTCTATCAAGAGTTTCCCCCGAGCTCTGCCCTCGTTTCCACCAGATACCATCACCATAGACTCGCCTCCGCCCCAGGAACCTGTCAAGGGGTCCAATGAGTCCAACGGGTCCAAGTTGGATCGCGTGAAGTCCGGTGAACTAACCAGAAACAAGCCCACCATGGAGCTTGATGACTCGTCGTCTCAGCCCGAGTTCAAAAGTCAGTCCTCGGGGAACTCGAAAAATTTAAATGATGTCACCTCCACTCATCCCAGTCCAAATGTGATATTAGATAAGAGCATAGATTTCAAATCAATCAATGAAATACTCCGAAGGGTTTTCAAGCACTCAGATTTTAGAACAGAGCTCCAGAGGGATGCCGTTGAGGAGGCTTGCAAGTTTCAACGTGACCTATTTGTCAGCCTGCCCACAGGTAGTGGAAAATCTCTCATCTATCAGCTGCCTGCTTTATATGGAAACTTCGGCCTCACCATTGTCGTGAGCCCACTGGTCGCCCTGATAAGTAACCAACTTTTAAACGCACGCAGACTGGGTATACCTTGTGCAACAATCAACTCACACATGACCAAAACATGGAACACCTCGGTCAAGGCAGAGATACTTAAAAAGGATTGCTCTCTTAGGCTACTCTATATTACGCCAGAGATGCTGTGCTCCGACCACTTCCAGTACCATTTGCTTACAATGCATCGGAACAAGTCGCTCAAGCTGTTCGCCATAGACGAGGCCCATTGTGTTTCCAGTTGGGGTCACGAATTTCGTCCCGATTATCTGAAATTGGGCCAACTGAGAGGTCGTTATCCTGGAATACCAATTGTGGCACTCACAGCAACAGCAACCACAAAGGTACTTAAAGACATACTGGATGTGTTGAATCTGGACAACCCCAAGCACGTGATAGCCTCGTCATTCAGGAAGAACCTCTTCTATGATGTTGTCGACGCGGACAAACTGAAACTAGGTGCCTTATACGATTTAGCGAGTTTTGTTCGCGATTGTCTGTGCTTGAAAAAGCCAACACTGCCGCAAACAAAGGCCACAAATGATAAAAAGACCTCCAACACTAAGCCACAGTCAGGCGGTCTGTTCGTGTCAGCCGCCGATCTGCTCACCAAGTCGGGCCCCGTTCAGTCCAGAAGAACGAAACATATAAAACCGCAAAAGACTGAGATCCTCGCAAGAGAAAGCAAGAAGATAACTTCCTTCTTCCAGTCAAAGAAACCATCCAAACTTAACTTTAAGACTGCCATCCAGAAGGTCGATGATTCGGACGATGAATTGGAGATAAATAGTGACACTGATGAGGAGATCAAGCAGCATGAGGAGAGTGTCAAGGCGACATTTGATGATGTTTTTGGGGCGCCAATGATCATCAAGGGCAAGAGTGAATCTCAACCGAAGAAAAAGGCCAAACTGATTCAGCCAAGCTCGTCCACTTCCAGCGTTTCGCTCATGTCTGACTCTAATGCAAGTAAGTCCAAAGTGCCGGCCAGCGACACTGAATTGCAATCCGTCGAGGGGCGTCTTTCAGCAGCTGGTGTTGGAATTGTCTATTGTAGAACTAAGGTCACTTGCGAGGACACTTCGGTGTTTCTGAACAAAAAAGGCATACCGTCGCGTCCTTATCACTCGGGACTGAGCGCAAAGGAGCGCAAGGAGATTGAGGAATTGTGGATGGAGGAGAAGGTGCTTGTTATTTGTGCCACAATCTCTTTTGGAATGGGAATAGACAAACCAAATGTTCGTGTGGTGGTGCATTTCAACCTGTCCCAGTCGTTGGCCAACTATTACCAAGAGTCCGGCCGGGCTGGAAGAGACGGCAAACAGTCCAACTGTCGCCTCTACTACTCGCAATCGGACGTGAGTGCAATAAGCTTCCTGTTACGCAAGGACATCGAGGAGAACAGTGGCCAGAGCACAAATGGGACGAAATACGAGGACAAATATGGGCCAGACGCGTTGAGGAGGAAACAGGCGACGGCAAAAGCTGCAATGGAGCGTTTCGAACGGATGGTCGAGTATTGCAAATCATTTTCCAAGTGTCGGCATCAAGTTTTGGCCAAGGAGTTCTCCTTGGGGGACGCAGCATCTAGCGGAATCCTGGCGCGAGGTTGTGGAGGATCGTGCGACGTTTGTCTCAACAGGATGGTGAATAAAAAGCATAGAGGCTAATGACAACAGAGGCAAGAGACTAGGGTTGTAGTTTGTTTAACCACAAGCGAGAGCGTTTTCATCTATTAATTAGGTATGAAAGATGTATTTATGAAAGATATTTTGAAGTTAGTTTGCATTCGGTGAGTTTAGAGGCTTGATGATAGAGATAATTGTTCGTGCAATTGTTCGATCTTAACAAGAAGTTTAATAGGAACTAGCAGATGGCTGAACTGGGGGGAGAGAAAGAAGTCTCCGCGTTTGCTCTAAGGGAGCATTCGTATCACAGTAATATTAGTTTGATTCATGGTGGCCGAGCTTGAGTGTGGCTTAAAGGTGACCTAAGGGCCAGCTCAGACCCACTTGGGTGGAAAGGGGAGTGCATAATCGTCCTGATGTTGTTGACTGTTTCCGTTGGACAATTGTCTTTGCTGTTGATGTTGTTGTTGTTGTTGTTGTTGATGATGGTGGTGGAGTTGTGTGGTGCAGGTGTTTTCCACTGAGATTGGAGCAGTGTTTGCTCCAATGGCTTGCTGCTGCTGCTGCACCATCGAGAGTTCGTTCTGGGCGTAGATTTGGCTTATCTGTTGCTCGATTTGTTGCTCAACCGGAACTTGGTCGGCCCTCGTCTGGCACTCGTTGGTGGCTTGTCTCTGGCAGGCGGCGCCGCCATTCATTTGGCTCAGATGTTGCAGGAGGCACAGCTTGGAGTAGATCTGTTGCTCCTGTTCGGGCGAGAGCTCGTTTCCGGTGGGCTGCTGCTGTTGGCTGAGATCGGCGCCGCTGCACACGAACGACTGTCTCTGCTGCTGCTGCTGGCACTTGGCGCCACTCGAGGCGCCCCCAATCTGCGCAGGCAGGAAGGTGCTGAGAGGCCGCGAGCCACTGTTGTTGTGGTGGTGATGGTGGTGGTGGTTTGGCAGAGTTTTGAACGCTTGTGACTGGCTTGCGGTGGCCAAAAGGGCCGAGCTGTGGCCGTGCAAGGGCGCCAGCATTGCGCCCAAACCGGCGGGCGCTGGACTGGCCGCGTGGGTGGCCAAGGAGGGCCCGTTTTGGTGCTGGTGCTGGTGGTGCATTGTGGAGAATTTGTTGCCCAAAGCCGACCCATTGGGCTCGCCCAACGTCAGGCCGCAACTCTGCGCCTCGCAGCCGTACTGCTGCTGCTGCTGCTGCTGCTGCTGGCGACACAGACTCCCAAACTGGCCCGAAATGGCCGCCTGAGAGTGGGGCTCGCCGGAAGTGGGCGTGTAGTTGGCCCCGGCGGCTGAGTCGTGGCCGCTGCAGGTGGAGGAGCCGCCCGCAGCTCCGCCGAGCAGGAGCGCCGAGGAGCTCTCGTTGGTGGAGACACTGGAGTTTGTGGGCGCGTTGTGGCCACTCGAGCAGTTGGTCTTGCTCGGACTGCTGGCCAGCTGGGCCAGCTGGAAGGCGAGCTGCTGCTGCTGGTTGCAGTGCATTGGCGCCGCCGCCGAGCCAGGCGAGCAGGCGGCCAGCTCGTCGAAATCGGCGAACTCCACTGGCTGCTCTTGGGCGGCGCTCAGCTGGGCCGGAAGTGCGCTGACGTGCTGCTGGCCGTTAGCCAGTCTGATGTTGGCGTAGTGCTGCTGCTGAGACTGCTGCTGCTGAGACTGCTGCGGGCGCCCCAGAGTGCCCGCCGAGCCCAGTTGTGGGTGCTGGTGGGCGCCAGTGTTGAAGTAGTCGCTGCCGGAAGTGGGCCCGCCGCCCCTCAGCTCCTTGGAGGCCAGTCCATGGTGGGCCGAGTGGCTCGATGAGTGGCGCCTGATGAGCACGAGGGAGCAGCTGGCGAAGAGGACGAGACAGAGGCAGGCGCCCAGGAGGAGGGGCGAGAAGAGACTAGGTGCCGAAGCAGTGCCCGCTGGCTGGCCTGAGGCGCCCGCCCCAGTCCAGCCGCTCAGGAGCGAGCGGAAGGCGCCCCCATGCGCGCTGGTGGCCGCCCGGAAGAGCGCCGGCAGCGTGCTGGGCGGCCCCAAGGAGCTCAGGTCGAGCGAGGCCGCCTCGGCCGGCTGCTGGCCCATGCGGTCCAGCGTCATGAAGGCGTACACCTGCTCGCTCCTTCCGGCCGCCGACTCGGCCACCACGGCCAACGCGTACCAGCTCTCAGGTTGCAGGTCGCGCAGCTCGACCATTGGCCGCTGCTCGGGGTCCAGCGTGCTCGAGAGCAGCAGCCAGGGACTAGTGGAGGCCGCTGAACCGGAACCGGAAGCGGAAGTGGAGGCGGAGCGATCGACGAGGCTTGAGGCTTGTTGTTGGTGGAGTTGCTGCTGCAGCAGGGCCAGAGCTTCGGAGCGGCCGCCCAACAGCTGTTTGTAGCGGATCTCGAAGTTGGCCAGAGGGCAGCCGCCGTCGAGCCAGGCGTTGAGCTGCAGCTGCACCTGAGTGGAGTTTGGCCGCAGGAAGTCGGCGCGGCGGGGCGCGATGGGCGCACTGCCGCGCGTCCTCGCACGCAACACCTGGCTGGGCGGCCCCGAGCCGTACGAGTTGTAGGCCACCAGGTAGATCTGGTAGGCGTTTCCACAGGCCAGCCCCTCCAGGACGTAGCGGAAGTTGGCCCCGCCCGCCTTGGAGTGGCCCCCATGGAGGGGCAACTGTCTGTGCAGAGTGTCGAAGGGGAGCAGCGTGCGGTTGGCGCTGGGGCCGCTTCCGGTGGCGCTCGAGGCGCCGCTCTCAAGCCTCGGCGGCTGCTCCTCGGCGGCCGCCGGAAACAGATCAACAAGTGTCAGCTCGGCGCGCCCAGCCGAGCCGGAAGCCGAGCCGGAAGCAGTGTTGCCCGGGGCGAGCAGGCCGCTCGTCTGGGCGGACAGTTTGCGCTCGCGCCAGTCGCCCTCGTTCTGCCGGAAGTAGAGGTAGTAGCCCTCGACGGTGATGGTGGGCGAGTCGTCCGGGTGGGCCGGCAGCTTGGGGGCGCCGCCACCACCACCCGGAAGCTGCTTGTGCGGCTCGAGCTCGGCCGTCTTGGCCGCCTCCTCGGCCGCCAGCTCGCCCGGGCCGCCCATCAGGTGGGCCCAGAAGCCACTTCCGGCCGCCCACGAGCCCCCGGAAGTCGCTCCGAAGCTCCAGTGCAGCTCGAGACTCGAGTGGCTGGCCAGGCCGACGCGCAGCTGGGGCGCCGGCGGCGGATCGTGGGCCAGGGTGCTCACCTGGACGGGGTCGCTCTGGGGTCCGGGGCCGGCCGAGTTGTAGGCCTGCACGATGAGCGCGTAGCGGGTGGCCCTGCTCAGGTCGCCGATGACCACCCGGTGGCGTGTTGGCGCGGCGCTTGGTCTCTTGGCGTTGGCGTGGCCGCCCGACGTGGAGACGTTGAGCTGGCCAGAGGCGCCAGAGGGCCTCTGTTTGGGCTCCATTTGGGTTGGCGGCGCTCTGGTTGCCTCGGCGGCCGCCAGATGGCGCTGGCGCGGCTCGTCCAGCCGCAGACTGGGGCCCGCCGCCGCCGCCGACACGCCCTCCTCCGAGAGGCCGCCCGCCAGCGAGACCGTCTTGAAGATGTAGGGCCCAGGCGCGCCCGCAACTGTCTCGCCCGCCCCCTGCGGCCCGGCGCCACTTCCGCTTCCGGCCGATGGAGAGCCCGGCAGCAGCGGCCGGTAGCCCAGGTAGTAGCCCTTGATGGAGGCCGCGCGGTGGGCGTGGCGCAGGGGCATCTGAGCTTGCGTGTGGCCCTCGGCGAGCTCGCCAACACTGCCCCTTACTCCTTCGGGCGCCTCAGAGTCCGCAAGCTGGCCCTCCGAGGGCGCCAGCCAGCTCACCTGGACGGCGCTCGACGAGAGCGCCACCGCGCGGATGTCGCGGGGCGGCGCTGCGGGCGCCTCCTCGCTGGTGGTCACGCGCAGGGGCGCCTGCCACTGGCTGGCCGGCGAGCTCGTCCCAGGCTCTGTGGCCAGCGCCGACGTGCCCAGCTGGTTGTGGGCCCGCACGCGCACCTCGTAGCTGGTCAGCGGCTCCAGCGGCCCTATGGTTCCGGCCGGCTGCTGCACACTAAGCTGGGCCCACTTGGAGGGGGCGTGGCCGCCTTGCTGCTGCTGCTGCTGGGCCATTGCGGAAGCTTGGCCGCCGGAGACAGTCTCCGGCTGTGAGGGGGCCCACTCGAGTGTGTAGCCCGTGATTGGGCTGTTCCCGTTGAAGGGCGGCAGCCAGGCGAGCGATATTGATCGGCTGTCAACTTGGACGACGCTTATTTCCTCCACCAAATCGGGCGGCTCCTGGACCAACAATTTGACCAATTTCTCATCCTGCCCAAACTGGTTGGCCGCCTGGCAAACGTAGTCGCCCGAATTCGCTCTCTTCGCTTGTCTCAAATTGAGCCGCACAATTTCACTTGTTGTCTGCTGCTGCTGCTGCTCACTGGCGCCGCCCTGATGTTGCTGGACTGCCGCACTTCCGGCGTTGAGCGAACTCGCCGGGCTGCGTCTGAGAATGTCGAAGGACAAGGAGGAGTCGATTTCGATTGTTTTGTGCCGCTCGCTTGGCTCCAAGATGAATTGTTGCGCCGAGTCCGCACGGCCGCCACTTCCGGGGGCGCCGCTCGCTCCCGCTTGGCTTGGCGAGGAGGAGGAGGCGCCGCTGGGGGGCAGCAAGTGGGTGCGAATGGTGGCGCTGAATAGCCGGCGGCCCAGCGAGGCCAGTTGGGCGTCCTGCAGTTGCATTTGGTTGCTCGTTTGGGGCCCAATTTGGTGTTGTTGTTGTTGCTGATGTCTAGTGGCAGCAACTTGGCCGCCACTTTCGTGCAAAGATTGATTGCTGCTCGAGCCGAGCTGGCCGGCTGGCATCATATTGCGCACCAGCCAAGTGACAGTCACTGGCCACTGGCCACTTGGGTCGCAGTCTAGCTCCACTCGTTCGTTTAATTTCACATATTTCACTTGGTACTTGTGCGCAAAGGAGGCCCCAACTGCAGTTCGGTCCAAGATTGTTGTTGTTGTTGTTATTATTATTATTATTATTATTGGGGCGGAAATTTATTGTCAAACTCATTAGTGATTAATGTCCCATTTTGTTTCTCCATTTTGCTCTCCCCAAAGCCAAAGGGACCAACCAAAAGGCGCTGCATTTCCATTAGAAATCTCTCCATTTCTCCACTTCCGGCCTGCTTTCCATTTGGCGCTCTGCTCGCACTTCTGCTTGGCAAACTCTTGCAACTTTCACTGCAAACAGTTGCAAACAGTTGCAGTCAAACTCTTGTTCCAATGTGGCGAGTGGCCAATTCGCACCAAGCGTCTGCTTGGCCACACTCCAAACACGAGCGCCTCTCACAAAGCTTGCCGCTCTGGCCGGAGATTAGCTCTGGAAAGCAATCATTTTGCAGCCAAACAATTGCGCTTATTAAGAAACAATTGCCTCTCGTTGGCGAATGATTTCAATTCCGTGCACTTCAGTTTGACGTAAAGCATGTCTAAGAGTTGGAGATGCACTTAGCTAAGACTTGGCTAAGATCTTGCTAAATTTCTCGCATTGCAACTTCTCGCATTGCAACTTCTTGCATTTCGCGAAGATCTAAAACTTTCACGAAACTTACCATTCACCGTGAGCTTGATTAGGGCGCTTAGGGAGCCAAAGTTGTTGGCCGCCTGGCACAAGTAGAAGCCAGCGTCATGCCGACTGACGTCTCGAATGACCAGCGAGGCGTTTTCCAGAATGTGAATGCGCGAATTGCTTATGATTGTCCGATAATGATTGGGCGGATGTTGCGCACTTGAGCTGCCTCCTCCACTCTGGCTGACCATTGGGGCCACTTGTTTCTGGTGTCCAGCAGTCTGGAGCTGAAAGTGAAGTTGCTGTTGGTGGTAGTGGTTGTTGTTGTGGTGGAGCTGCTGCTCTGAACTGAGTTGGCTCCTGTTTGCTGGCGACCCTAAGCTCTGCTGTTCGGCCGCGCTCGGAGGCAGACCGATTTCCCACCTGAAGATGTCAATGGTTGTTTAATTGTCGTATTGTTTCATTGGCCAAAAGGAGCACAATTGAAATCGAAATTGGAATCGAAATTGAAATAGATATTGAGACAAACCGCCATTGGTTAGCTTTGGGATTCTTGCACTTTTTTTCTAAATCTTTTCAGAATTTTCAGTTTCAGGAAAGACTTTCCAAAATTGTTTGGATTGAAGACTGTGTCAAACTCGAAAATAGTCGAAAAATGGAATTGGTAGAATTCATCTTTTTTCTACTCACCAAATTCTTGGACTTGGATGCGCCTCAGCCTGACAGTCGATCACAATGCTCTGGCCTGCAACACACTCAATGTCGCGAGGAACTCTGATCCATTTGGGGGGAACTGTTTGAGGGGTTTAGTTTTAATTGTAGACAGTGGTCGATGTTTTTTGGTTCGAGTTAGTTTTTCGGGTCTGTTTTTGGGGTCTGTTTTTGTGCGTGCATTTAGGTGCAACTTGAATGCAACAAAAGAAAAATAAAAATCAGGCATAAAGACACTCACCGTTGACCAACATTCTGGACGTATAGTTGACACTGGCGGCCTTGTTTGTGGCCCTAAGGAGCGCAGTCGAGCGAGAAATTGATGTTTTAATTGGCGAAAATTCGCCGGATTTGTTTGGAATTGTTTTCGATTAGCAATTAGCGATCGAAATATTGAAGTTCGATATCTTTTCCACAGAAAATCCGACAAAGATTATCTTTTTTGAGAGCCAAATACGCCAAATGATAGCCAATTTTAGCACACTTACATGCAGGTGTAGTTTCCGCTGTCGCGCAACTCCACTTGGCTGAAGTAGACGGTGGAGGTGAACTCGTTAGAGTTGTCGATCTTGATGCGAGCCTGCTGGTTCCAGGCAGGCTCCTTGGCCGCTCTGGACCACTGCTCTTCCGGCTGGAAGTGTCTTGAGGAGGCGCGTTCGATGTAGTCCTCGAGGGGCTGCTGGTCCTTGAACCAGGCGAGTCGGACGGGCGAGTCGCCCTCAATGACTGAGCAGGTGAGGAAGTTGCGCATTCCTTCGCGCAGAGACTCGGGCGAGCTGAAGGGCGAGATTTGGGGCGGCGTGAGCACGTTTAGGTGCAGTTCGCTGCTCCAGGCCTCAGCTGGGGGCTCGCCGGTGGCGCTTTGGTCTGGGGCGAGGGCGCGACACTTGTAGAGGCCGCGCTCTGAGTGAGCGAGCTCGTGGAGCACGAGGGTGCCATTGAGGGCGCTGAGTTGGTGGCGGCGACTTTGGGGCAACTTGAGCCAGTTGCCGGCCAGAGACAGGGGCTGGCTGGCACCAGTTGCACCGCCGGCAAGCTGCTGGTCTTGGCCGCCGAACAGTTGCATGGGCGAGCGGCGCAGTCTAGCTTGGGGCAGCAGAGCTTGGCCAGTGGGCCCAGGCTGGTCCTCGTCGGCGGCTAGATAGTCGGCTGCGAGCTGGCCAGCCAGGCCGGCCGCCTCCAGAGACGAGGGCTCCTCGTAGGCGAGCTCCTCGTGGGGCTCGAGCAGGCCCGGCAGCTGCGGGTAGTCGGGCGGCGGCTCGGGATAGTCGTCGGCGAGCGGGCCGGGCGTCATGGCGGCCGCCTGGGCGAGCCACTCGTCGCGCTCCGGCTCCACCGGAAGCTCGGGCTCCTGGTCGGCGTCGGCGGCCTGGCTGGCGGCCGACCACCAGAGCGCCGGCCCGTGTCTTCGGCGGCGCGCGGGCCCCCCAAACGCGTAGTCGCGGCCCGCACTCTCCGGGGGGGCGGGGCGCCCGCCGCTGCCCGACGCCGGCCTGAAGTACCACTCTACTGCTGCAATTGGATGGCCGCCGAATGGGCACTGGAGCTCGAGTTTGGGCGCGCCCACCAGGACGCTTAGGTTGGCCGGAAGTGGGCGCTCGATGGTGGGCGGGCCGCGGACGTCGATGCGCGCCTCGTGCTCCACCAGGTGGAAACCGTTGTTGGCCTGGCACTTGTAGAAGCCGCCGTCTGCCACCTGCAGCGAGCTCGCGTTCACGAACGAGTGCACTCGGTTGTCCTGGCTGACGTAGTCGCCGATGCGCAGGTGGCCCGGCGCCACGCGGCCGCCCTCACTTCCGCTTCCGGTTCCGGTGGGGGCTCCGCTGGGGCTTGCTGGAGCGCGCGGGACAGTGTTCGAGAGGTGCAGACTGGGAGAGGCGCTGGACTCGCTGAGGGGCTGCCCGTCGAGGAACCAGCTGATTTGGGCAGCGTGAAGCCGGTGGCCTCGCACTTGATGCTCAGCCGCTCGCCCGGCTCCAGCAACTGGGCCTCGAAGCGGCCCTGCAACTGGGGCACGTCCTCGGCCAGCTGCACACTGAGGCTGGCCACCAACTGGCTGCGGGCGCTCTCAGCCGAGCAGAGAC
>Ga0058701_10000132_pt1 | contig 62373 bp, 52 predicted proteins | sample AgamicOrMae_FD_97039 | JGI IMG/M metagenome (GOLD analysis project Ga0058701, IMG submission 97039) | Agave microbial communities from Guanajuato, Mexico - Or.Ma.e | ecosystem: Host-associated > Plants > Phyllosphere > Phylloplane/Leaf | place: Guanajuato, Mexico | collected 2012-06-04
GGTCAGAGGATCAAGTTGCCTGCGCGCAACTCAGCTCATAACGTGTTTCAGTTCAGTTCTAATACAATAAACAGTCAGTCGAATTTAAGACTCCGTCATCCTGCCGCGTTCTTATGAAACGCATCCGCAAGCTCACCAACACATCCGATGGCAACAACAGAAATTAAGTGATAATGACTCAGATTCTTTGAAGTCAATGAATTTGTTGTTAGATCTTGCACACATATCCGCTGCGCACAGCGGGACAATTGTGCCACATTCGAGACAGACAATATGAATGTAGAACTTTGTGATTATTAGAGGCGTAATCTTCCATAAATCACTTGTTGATCTCACCATTTGTGGATAGTTTCCCCTCACTCAGAGCAGTGGGTCTACTCCATCTCGACTATTGTTTGAATTGATGAATGGTTCGAAAACAGTAAGGACCTTAACTCGGATATCCTGGTTCAATGAGACAGAATATTTTGTTTGAGGTGCACGTTTGGGCGTATTCGTTATATTTAAGTTTATTGTATAGAAACTTGTTGACGAAAACATAGCTATAGTATTACTGTTTATTTTAACAAAATGATCTCTCAATCGGATATCATTAGAACCCTGGTCAATAACAGCTGCACCGATGAGTCCATTTTATCCACCGCTCTATCGCCAAGTTGCACGCCCGCTAAATTGTTGGAAAAAATCTCCGACACCGAGCGCTTCGACCTAGCCCTTGATGTTTCCATGAAATTAGGTTTAGATACTACTCAGTTATGGAGAATCTGGGGGATGCGATGTCTTCGGAATCGTAACTTTTCAGGAGCTCGAGACAAGTTCAGAGTATGTTTCCAGAGATTGAACCCCTCGTCGGGGCGTAGTGCGTTAGGTTCAGATTCTAGTCGACTGCTCAAAAGTATTCTGGAGGAGTTAGTCAAAGTAGAAGAAAACAAAGCCCCTCTTAAGGATGAAATAGAATGCATAAAAAATCAAGATTTTGATAGTTACACCAAGTACAGATCCAGAAACAAAATGATCCTCGAGAGGCCCGAGATCTACAAGGAATGTATTCACTATCTCAAGGAATATGGGACAGTCAAGGATCTTGTCACCTTCTTGAGTCAACAATTTCTGTGGAAAGAGGTGGTAGAGCATCTACTAGACAACTTGGAATTCAGTCAAGAGAAATTTTTCATCAATGAAGTGCTTCTATATGCAGCCTCGAAGGGTAATCTCAACGGTCTTGTAACCGAGTTTCTGAACTTGGACCCCAACATAGAGAGATCAAAGCAATATTTCAAAACAATTTACGACTACTGTGCAAAGACTAAGCGTTTCAATTTACTCAATTACATACAATATAGGATAGGGGATTTTGTCGCTGCCGCAGAAAGTCAAATAAATCACCATTTCCTGTCAAGCCCCGCGTCCAGTTATAAGACCCTCAATCGCAGATTACCCAATCTAATCAAAGCAATAGGAATATATCGTGAATACCTTAGGAAGTTAGCAGTTAAAAAGCACAACATATCAATGAAAAATGATCTCAGACGAAAAGATGTAGTTATAACTGATCTATTTAGTGAGATGAATCACCATAATGTTGAGATGAGAATTAGTTTAATTGAGATGCAGATTGAAATTACGAAAAACTTTTCCCTCAGTGAGGTGTCTGGCTGTATGAGCGATTTAGGGTCGAAATCGGATGATGAATTGAGAGAAAAGGCCGATTCTTTCCCTGTTACCTTGTTCGATCGAAGTGATAGGAGAAAGACTTTTTTAGCAGCATTGGTTTTGATCTATTATGATCCCGAATGTAATTCTTATTTCTCAGACCAGGGTGTCGAATTAACCAGACGAATTGTGCATAGGTTGCAGCTCAACAAGCTCGCAGTCTACAAGACTGCAATGAGAATTATATTTGCCGACGAAAGTTGTGACCTCCTGGAGAGCACCAAGCTACTTTTAGATAGATTGAAGAAGGATTACGAAGAGGAGGTTAGGCTTCTTGGGCGGCCCAGACATCGATCAATTGGAAAAATTCCATCAAGCGATGTTCTTTTTCAAAGAAGGGTACCAGTGCAGATGCAGAAAAAACAGCCCTCTATGAGCCTCAACATCATGAGACCTTCCTTGCAAAACGAAAGCGAAAGAATGTCACTAATCTCAAATCATTCAACCATATCATGTCAGACCACCTCATCATCATCAACTTCATCATCAAACTCTTTCATATCAGCCACTCCAAATTCCCTTCAAGCGCATCATGATCAAAGTGGGAAGTTCCACCGTGGCATTGGATCTGTTGCGGAATCTGTTAACCTTCGTTCAAGTGAAAAGCAACAACACGTCCAGTTCGCCACATTATCACTTAATAATGATGGCAATCTTCAACCATATGACCTGGAGCTTTCAAATCAATCAGTATCCATTGATCCCTTGCAATATTCGAGTTCTTATTCGAAAGCGTCGGGCGGTTTCCTTTCCGCGAACTCATCATCTGGGCCAAGAAAAATAAGCCTCGCATCTTCATCGAGTTTCAATGAAGTTAGAGAAGCAGCGAAAAAAAGTCCCCTGAGCCAATCAACTCTGACAACATCCAGACCGGCTGCTGGCTCAAACACGTGTTCTACGTTTAGTTTGAGCTCCTTCGAATCTGCCCAGGCTCTTTGTGACGAAGTTGTTCGTGACTCAATCACCTTCTGCCAGGAGGCAGACTATAAGATGGAGCTAGTGAAACTATTATCACAGACAGCCCAAATTGAGCTCTTCATTGAGCTTGGTAAATTGAGTAACGCTCAGAGGTTGGCGTTTAGCATGAATCGACCTGACTATGTGGCGCGAATCATCGAGGAAGCAGACAAATTGAATCAAGACCACGTGAAGACACTCTGCCAGCACTGGTTAGCCAAACAAAAAAGTTAAAGGCCATCACTTTTGAGTCAGTGATATCAGGGTGAACATGGTTCGGCCAGACCTTGTGAGTGAGAGTGCGAGAGGTAGAGATAGGTAGAGATAGGGAGAGAGAGAGACAGAGACAGACGCCCTTCTTGTGTCATGTAATCAGGCGCAACGAAGCTGTTGTGACGTTGTGCTGGCGGTGGTGGTGCTAGGAAGAAAGGTAGAGTTTTTGCCCACCACCACTAAGTCTCGTCAGCCTCCTCCATGGTTGCCCATGATGACAACTGTTGTTGTAACGACATTGACTCTAAGACCGACTCGCCTGTAGAGCAGTATATTGTAGCCTTTGCTTCACTCGCACTGTTACTACCGTGTGGTTTGTCTATATGACTGCTGTTGAACTCTCGTGACTCTCGTCTCTGAAATCTTGCTACACAGTGCCTTGCCTGTGCCAAGGCGAGCCGAGCCGAGCTAGACTCCCAAGCAATCAACTGGAAGGTGCCTTTTGTCGATCCCTAACTCTGACCCAGGTCCATGTTCGAGTGTGTGTGTGTTCGCCTGCATGGCGATGTTATGCTATCGATGCAATCTTTTAAAATCACAAGCCCGCTTTTTAAACCACTTCTGAATATCGATCACCCCACCCGAGAGGAGTTTAGACGACGGATGAATGAACCATATCGACTGTGAGTGTGCAATTGTTATCCAGCCAACGGAAACTTGGCAAACGTTTTCAAGTATAAGTAATCGTTGGGAGGTGGAGATTTCACACACATGCACATACACATACACTGAGCAACAGTTGGAAATAAATCATCCATCAGATAGACATCAATTGTCGTTTCAGCCAATAGACTTGGCATATTCAATTTTCTATTTTTTACCTTCTCACTGCCTGCCATCCATTTTCATTCTAATTACAATTCTTGCCTTTCTTCGCCCATATTTCTGCTTTATTTAGTTGCCACTCGCTATTGTACAAATAAAGCCTAGCATTGCCAATTACCAGACCTAAGGAGGGACTACCACCAGGGACTAGCTTGGGACTAGGATAGTGAGCAAGTTTCAAGATCACCGGCGAAACAGGTGCGCGCGGAAATAGACTCCAAGTGAATGGGTTTGTTCCTGTTTTCTTGTTCTCGGGTCAAAAGTGCTCTTATCAAGTTTGCCTTCCCTAATCGAGCTAGCCGTTTACTTTTCTCCACAGATTGGAGGCACCCTTTTGCGTTCTCACTCCCACCAACCACGATTGCCTGTGTTAGCCTCACTATCCTCTCACTGTCTCTCCCCCTCCTGCCACTCTTCTCTCTTTATGGCTTTTATTACGTGCCACCCCAGTCTCTGCTATCCGGTACTGGCTGAGTTTTGCTTCCTATTTCGAAAGCAGAAGCGAAAGGGAAAGAAAAACAAAATAGGCTAACAATAAGAATGGTTGGAGAGAAAAAATTCACCTCTCGGGAAGGCTAAGGCTGGGAAAACAACAACAACAACAACAACAGGAGACCAACGAGCAAGGAAAGCTCATGGATCCTTGTTAAATGTTTGAATAGTGGGAAAAAAACACGTACGAGACTATTTAGCGTTCAACTTTTGAATTCGCCTCAACCAGGAAAGCGAGTTACATTCAGCACTAGACTGAGAGCTAAGCGCAATTGCAAATTGGAGGCGAATTCTCTTTAGACTAAAGTCTCTCTCTCTTCTGAACAGTATTCAAAGCCCTTCTAAGAGCAGCTTGTTCTAATGATAGCAGGAATTCAGATTCAACTCAGCCATTTGTTTTACTCAATCCTCTGCGCCTCCTTCAGTCTGGCGTCTATCCCAAGCCTCCTTGGCACTACTACTATCACCATCACAAGCACCACCAGTTGCCTCTTCCTCTCTTTCTCTCGCTCGCTTCCTTCTCGTTTGATTCATTTATATCTATTTCAATTCCAGCGGGTCTATTACTTTTTTGGCGCTCTCCTTCTCCTAAACGCTTGCGATTTTCCCTCTACAGCTCCTGGCTTAAAGCCCTACAAAGAAGCTCTTTCGGCTAGATGAGCCCAAATGAGAGGCAATCTCGGACGTTGCGAGTGAAGAGATTCTGCTCTTTCCAGTCATGCGGTTCCAAAATCCAAATCCGACACAGATACTCCCAATGTGAGGGGCTATTTTTAGAACTCCCTTTTTCGGGCCCCTTTTGGGCTGACGCCAGCGAGCTGACCTCTGCCTTCCGATTGACAATCTACTGGCAACTCTTCAGGCAATCTCTAGTATCGCGATATATCCATAGGATTATTCATCCTATTTCTGAACTACCGACAAGAGCGGATTAGTATCTAAATCATTGGATATTTTGCAGCTTTGATTCGGATTCATTTGGGCACTTGTTTCTCGCTGACCAAAGAAAGTTGCCAATTTTGGGACCTTTTCTCCCGCAAATCGTCACCAGCAATCCTGTGCTTGTTGACCATTGCTCTGAGAGTGATAATTTGCTATTAGTGTCGAAACAAGGCGCCAAATTGGCGGATTTCTTGGGCTTAGAAAAGAAGGGAAAAAAACTGGCCAGCTGAAAGGGACATTGACAAAAGGTCTATTTTTTGTCTAGAAACAAGAGAAAGACAGAAAGACAAATAGAATCACACATTATTCCACAGTTAGATAAGGTTGATAATGGTGGGAGAAAAAAGGTCCAATCTGGAGCAGGGTCAAATGAAGTATGAAAAGGGGTGTGATAAGTTGAGAATGATTAAGAATGATCTTGAGCCAGATTGCAAACAAAGAGTTGAAACAAGCACGGCAGGTAGCAGATTGGCGGCAATGTCAATTGATGACAAATTATTAGAGCCTAATATTGTTAGACAAATGGGACTTAAAATAGGCAACAGTAGCAATGAGTGTTGTTTAGTGCCAGAGCAATGCTTTGGCCAAGAACAATGCTCTTTGAAGTCGTCGTTGTTGTTGTTGTTCGCGTGGTGGAAGCGAGGCCACAATCTGTCGAGCTGCTCTTGTTGTCATTATTTAGATAGAGTAGCTTTTTCTGCTGATGGCTTACAACAAGCAGCAGGCGGCGGCCAGATTTGTTGTCATCGCAATTCAATGCCGTCCAATATGACAGACATGGTGCCAATTACAGACACAAAGCCAGCCAGCGCCAATGGCAAGCCATGGAAAGGCGCCCACACTGAAAGGCGCCAACACAGACCAATATTTACACAAAGGCCACCAAGCTCGCAATCAAGCTCGCCACCCTTAGGCGTGCACATTCGTCTTGGCAGCCATAATAATAATAAGACGACGAATGGAAACGCCCTTGGGCTTGGGGCTGCAAATTGTTTGCTCTACTCTCTGGCTCTCGTGCTTCTGTTGTCCTCAAGTCAATTAGGCCAACTTGTTCACCGAGTGCGTGAGCATGGATCTCACTTCGCCCAAGTGACGGCCGCTCCAAGTGCAGCGGAAGGAACAACAACAACAACAAGTAGGTTATATAAATTAGTATATCCCCAATCAGACCCTAGGTTAGGTTGCAATTATCTGGGCAAAAGCGGTGCCGAGAGTGTTGTTTGCATGCTGAAATTTGATCTAAAACCGCTGGTGGAACACTACAAGGTCGCCTATGCTAATTCCTTGGCTTCCAGTGATGAGGTGAGACAGTTGCTCGAACTGGCGCCCATAATTGACGGCCTGCAAGAGGGGGCCAAGACGGCGCTTGACCAGGCGGACTTTTGTAGCTTTTCCACCATAAGCCATCTGGAGGAGTTGGGCAAAACAATGCACCAGAATCACCTGTTGGATTTGGCCTACGATTTAATCGTGATCGAGTTCCACAAACGCTGCCTGGAGGCCACCCTGAACAAGCTGCCGCCAGTTCCCTACGACATCAAGGACGTGGTGCAGATCTACATCTCTGGCGCAGACAAATCGTTGCCCGACCTGAACTTGGAGCCAGGCGAGAGCGAGTCTGGGCGCAAGGAGGACCTGTTGGACGAGGTGGAGTCGTTCGACGTGGACCAGGCCATTAGGGACAATGGCTCGCTTGAGGAGGTGGTCGGTTTGACTTTGCACACGTCGCTTGGCTCGTCGAGCAACCACGAGCTTGCCGAAAAGTTTGTCAGGAGTTGTCGCAATTACTTGGCCGAAATTGAGAACCGCTGGCAGCCCATGGAGATGATGAACAAGATGCTCGACTCGGCCGGCTCGTCGATCAAATCGCTCAACAATTACATCATGAGGAAGTCCCTGCCCACAATGTACGCTGACATTTGCAGCCAGATTAGTCTGCGCCACGAGAATGCAGCCTCCAGCTCCAGAGGCTGATCCATTGGGCCATTTGTTTGTGCCACTTTTTCCCAGCCACTGGCATGGGCCAATGAGAATGGGAGGAAAATGAGCAAACAATAACAACAACAACAACTAGCTCCCCTCGCCTTCTGCCCGCCATAAGCCGCCGGGGTGCACGAGTGGCAATAAAGGCCGGCTCACCTTGTGTTGTGAGCGAGCATTCCCACTGATTAGCGGTAGACGACCATTCGGGAGGCTTCGCCTTATGTAACACACTTTCTGGGCCCCTCTGGCCCAGTGGAAACTGCAGTTTGTCCGCTGGCTCACGTCCACAAGCCACCTCATCTGGCAGGCTCGCAAGCGCGCACAAGCCGCCGAAATTAAGATAATAAATTTCACTGTAGTGCTTCGCAAACATGTAACCGTACTTTTGACGCGCAGTGCGCATCCAGCAGGCTCCAGCCGCGCGCCTCCGCTGCTCGCCCTTAGCTCTGCCCTTAGCTCTGCCCTGAGCTCTGCCCTTAGCTCTACGCTACTCCCTCGGCGCCCCTCGACTGTGAGAACGAATTCCAACGCGCGCCTCTCCGCCCGCCCGCTTCCGGCCCCCATTCGCGCCCGTCCCCGCGCGCCGCCGGAGGTGAGCTTCCGGCGGTCTGGGGCCGCCACTCTCAGGGCGCAAACTGGGCCGCCTCGGGTGGCCCCGGGCGGCAACAACGAGCCTCGGGGAAGTGCGGGCGCAACTTCCGGGGATCGTGTGGCCGCGAGGCGAGGCCTGCGGGCGCTGCGAGCTGGCAGCCTGCGGGCCACACTCCTCGGGGGCTGTGAACTCGGACAGACGGGCCGCGGGAGGGCCCCAGTGGCGGCCCGAGCAAGCGGGGCCACTGCGGGCGCTTCGGAGCGCGCTTTTCTCTCCTCTTCTCTGCCTCTCTAACTCTCTGAGTGCGCGTCTGTCTCTCTCCTCCTGTTGCCTCGTGTGCCTCTCCATTAAGCGCCGCTTGGGGGCCCGCCGAACGAGGAGTCGCCCCGTGGGCAGTCACGAGCGGCGCGCATGCAACCACCGTCGGCGGACGCTCGTCCTCCGGCCGGCCGGCCGAGCAGGCCGCCTGGCTTGCGTCTGGCCAGCGAATGGCGCCGACAACTGGCCCAGCCGGGTCGCCCACTTCGGCGTTCCCAATGGGGCTCACGTGAGCGGCGCGTCCGCTGCTGCTGGGCCGGCAATGGCCCATTATGTCGGAAGGGCCACTCACGGGCCGCGACGAGAGACAGACTCGGGCCACAGGCAGGCTTCCTGGCTGGAGTGCTGCAAACGAGCGCGAGGCTTGTTGGCGGCCCGCTGGCCCGGTTCCCCCGGTGGCCTGCTCTCTGGGCTGGCGTGCCTCCAGCTCAGGCGGCGCCCTCCTGGAAGTTGTGTGCATGCCATGCGGGGCGGCGCGCGAGTGTTTCCGTCCGTGCGGCCCTTTGCGCGCGCATGGGGCCCGCGAGGTGTGCCTCTGTTTGTGTCGCCACTGCAATGGGCAATGCATGCAATGAGGCCAGTCGGCGGCGCGCAACAGATTGCGCTGGGCGGCGTGCACTTCGTCGTTCCCGCTTGAACGGGGCTCTGCAGCCATTTGCAGCCGCAGAGAGTCTCTGGCGGCTCCAGTTGGGCCCCACTGCTGCCGCTGGCTGTTGCGCGCCGGCCTGTGCTGCTTGCGGCCGGAGGGCGGCAACTGGCGCGCGCAGCAGCTGTGCGCTGCGAAACTGGGAGGCGAGCGAAAGCGCGCAGAGAGGCGCGCACTTCCACCAGTTGCGGGCCGGCCGACTTGTGCACGATCCGTCAAAAGTTTCGAGTACACTTTGCTACGGCGCACAGCTTAAAAAGAGACACCCCGTCATCTCGACCATCCGCAACGGGTCTCGCGTATAACCCTCTGTTCTGTGTAGCACTTTTCCAAGTTTTGTGAGTGCGCGCGCGCGAAGTGTACTCGAAACTTTTGGCGGACAGTGTGCCTCATGCATGCGGGCACTAACTAGTAAGCGCGCGCCACCCGAGCGAACCTGCCGGCTTACAGTTGCCGGCCCAAGTTCGCCGCGCCCGCAGGAACAAACACACACTTGCACCGGCGCGCCTTTCCTGCGGCCAAACTGCGCCCCTCCGCACAAGTGTTCCAGGTGCGGGCGGCCGGCTGGCGACTGGCGACTGCAGACTGGAGGCAGTGCACTCCGCCCGCGCCAGGCCAGCCCTTTGGAGCCGAGGCCCACGCAAGCCCGCGCGTCCAGGCCGGCCGAGCGGCGGCCGGAACATGACCGCAAAGTTGTCGCGCCCGACCGCTGGCCATGCGCCCACTACTACAGCTGCAACCGTCGCCTCCGCCAGTGGCTCGCCCTTGGCGCTGGCGGAATTCACTCGGCCGACTGCTGGCTGCTGGCTGGCCGTGGCGTTTTCACTTCCGTGAAGTGCCATTTCCATTGCGCACTGGCGGGCGGTAATTGCGGACCGAGCGCGCCCTAAGCCAGCGGTGCGCTTCCGTGGCTGGCTGGCTGGCTGCCTGTTGGCTGCTTGTGAGCGCAAGTGAAGTGGCATTGTGTTACTGTTCCAGCCCAGCAAAGGCGGCGCGCTTTTTGCCCATGGCCGAGAGAGAGAGAGAGAGCGAGAGAGAGTCAGTGACTGGCGGCGGCTGTGAGCTTGGGCGCAGTGCACGGCGGCCCATTGTGCCATCGTGAGAATCGAGGTCAAAAATCAAGGTAACAAACAGGCACGCGCGCTGGCTAGACGTGCGCAAAATCAGTGACAAAGGGCGTGAAAGGCGGCGCCAGTGCCAATTGTAGGGCCGTAGCATAGGCGCGCAGGCAAAGCGAAAGGCACACAGAAGCGGGCAGGGATTAGGGCTTCAGGAGGAACAAGTGTTTTTGCTCATTGTCATTGCACTAAATCACTCATTGGCAGCCCGCCGTTTGACATTGTCCCATTCTGGGGTCTTTTTCGGCCGCCTTTTGGGGGAAAATCCCCGTTTTCCCCGCCAGTATTGTTCTCTCGCACCATTTGGTCCACAGCCAAATCACTGCTCGCCCTTTACCTTACTTTGTCACTCGAATTGGGGGGGAGAACACTTTTCCGCATTTCAAACAACAAGTGCCATTGGTCTCTGCTGATAGATTTACCCTCCTCAATGTTTCACTGCCAACTGCCAGACATCTTTCTTACCACCGCCTTTTGCCCACTCTCGCCTCTCGCCTCTTGCCCATGAACACAACACCAATGTTCTCAGATACTTTAGCATACTCGCGCCCCCCTCCCACAAGAGCGTTTGTTTGTCTCTCTCTCTCCATGTGTGCCTGTCTGCCCGTCTGTCTCTCTCTCTCTCTATCTGTGTGTGGCGGCAACAAAGGGCAAGGATAGCAAAAGTTGCCGTTTCTCTTTTTGCTGCTGTTGCTGTGGATGCCGTTGTTGTGGCTGGGCCGCTTGTTGTTGTTGTTGCTGCTGTTGCCTATCATCAAAGTGGAACCAGTTTACCTTGGAAAGTGGCAACGCGAGGGCCACAGTGCAGCCCAGAGCGGCCCAGAGCTGGGCTGCAGAATTCGAAGAGCAGCCAGCATGAAACAATCTAGCCGGCAGTCCAAGGCGAATGCGGAAACAAGGCGAGGAAGCGGGAGAAAGCGGCCCAGAGAACGAGGCGAGAGAACGCGAAAGGGAGCCTAGCAGAGCGCGCAACAGGCAGAGACTGGCACCGAGACTGGGACTGGACTCGCGAGCGAGACTGAGACTGAGACTGGGACTGAGACTGAGACTGAGACTGAGACTGAGACTGAGACTGAGACTGGGACTGAGACTGAGACTGGGACTGAGAAATCTCCATTCGGTGCCACTCCAAGAACCATAGCATTCGCTCAGACTGACTAGGAGAGCGAGCGAAAAGAGGGAGGATTTAGCACCAGTCGCATGGACTACCATGCGCAGTTCAGTTCCAAACTCCAGCTCGCCGGCAGAGCGCGCAGCTCAGTCCAAACAACTTTCCATGAGTCAGCCGCCTCTCGCCAATTGTCGCTGGAGCCGGGCCAGCTCGCCCGCTCGCTTAGCCCAACCACTTGGGCGTGTCGGACACCGGCCAGCTCCACCTGTGCACAATGGCCCGATTGGTCGGCTGGCAGGCGCGCACCGAAAGCTGGCCCGGAGGTGTGCGAGTGAGCGAGCAAGTGGTTGCAGGCGGCCGGGCCACAGTCGTGCCGTGAAATGTTTTGCCAACTCGGGCTGCCTCTCTCTGTCTATGGCTGGCTGGCTGGCGGAACAATAATACGCTGACAGTGAGCTCCATAAGCCAAGCGGGCCGCCTCTCTCTCTCTCTGGCTGGGTCTGGCCGGCGCTCCTGTGCTTGCGGTTGCGAAATAGCCCTCAGCCAGGCATTTTTGCTGCGCGCGTTTTCAAGTTCGCTCGATGCAAGATGGAGACCGAGATGGTGCAGCACAGACACAGAGCCAGCAGGCAGAGGCAGACGCTGACGCTGACGAACTTGGGGCTTGAGATGGAGATTGAGATGGAGGCGGTGGTGATGGTGATGGTGGTGGTTGGTGGAATTTGCCAGCTCCAGTATTAGTTGAGACTTTCAAGCGACGAGTGAAACTTTTTCTCCTTTCCATTTCCCTCTTCGCTCGTTCTCCTTTCTAGTTCGTTGCAATTTGTTTGTTCGCTGAGGAGCGCCGTGAGCCAAAGTGGTGCTGCTGCTGGTGCTCTTGCCACTGCTGCTGCTGGATGGTGGTTGAGTTTGAGAGGGAAAAGGTTCGCTGAGAAAGAGCGCAAGAGGCGGCAGCTTGAGTGGTTGCAGAACGAGAGAGAGAGAGAGAGTCCTAGCGAACAGAGAACACCGGCCTGGCGTGCAGGGCGCACGAGCAGCAACGTTCGCCAGACAGCCAGTTTGTTGATTGTGAAAACGCGTCAGCCGCCACACAGACTAACACAGACCCAGCGCGCCGGCCCTTCTCCTGCTGGTGTCTGTCTCGCTTTTCTGCAGACGCCCGCTTTCAGTGTTGCGCGTGCGTCGAAACGAACTTAGCCCGCGCTATTGTGCCAGCAAACAAACTTTACTTTGAGTATAAAGAGAACTTCTGGTCGCGCTTCTTCTTTTAGTCTCTTCCTAGTCACAAACGATCTAACAACTCGTCAATCATGGCGACTTACAATCACCACCAAAGACAACATCAACAGCAAATTCTTCAACAAAGACAACAACAACAACAACAACTTCACAACAATCAATCCCTCCAACAACAGCCGCAGCAGCAGCAGCAGCAAAACCAAAATCAGCAACAACAAACACAATGTAGACACCTTAGTGAAGTAGTCCCAGCAAGATTAGAAACCCTACTCAACATGCCCCCCTGTCCCATGGATGTAGCCATCAAAAATTCATGGAACAACGATGATAGATCATTAAATGTTTTCGTCAAAGAAAGTGATAAACTAACCCTACATAGGCACCCAGTTGCTCAATCAACGGATTGTATTCGTGGCAAGCAATGTTACACAAGAGGTCTACATGTGTGGGAAATCACGTGGACTGCCCAACAGCGTGGAACCCATGCCGTCATTGGTATGGCAACTAGTCAAGCCGCATTACATTGTAATGGATATCAATCTCTAGTTGGTGCTGATAAGGAATCTTGGGGCTGGGATCTCGGGCGCAACAAGTTGTACCATGATTACAAGAATGAACCATCGGTCACCTATCCTGCCCATTTGGGTCCTGACGAAACGTTCCTAGTGCCGGATAAATTCTTACTCGTTTTAGACATGGACGAAGGCACTATGAGTTTCGTCGTCGATGGCCAATACCTGGGGGTTGCCTTTCGCGGCCTCAAAGGTAAGAAATTATACCCGATTGTTAGCGCTGTTTGGGGGCATTGTGAAATCACACTGCGATATCTCAATGGACTTGATCCGGAACCAGTACCTCTTAAAGACATCTGTCGAACAACTATAAGACAATATGCAGATTTTAAAATGAATGTGATACACAAAGAAGTGAACTTACCTGTTGCACTTAGAAATTATCTCCTCTATCAAGACGGCGGTAATCAACATTTCGTCTTCTAGCGATTAATGACCATATATTCTAGGATAAACAATTTAAACTGACAAATAGAATATTTTAAGACTTCGACGATAGAATCGGCTCTAACAAACGATTCAGATCAACAAAAATCTAGACTAGGAAGAGAGATTTTATCCGTTAGATCAAGCAATTATTCTCATAAAAAAACTCCTTGTTATTCAGATGAAATCCTGAAAGCGTCAAGGGAAATTTCTACATGTTTAATGACAATTTTTACACAACGAACGATTACAATTCTCTGTTGAAAAGACCGAATTCAATAGTAACAAATTATGAAGCCCTAACACCGACGCGATTAGCTCATGATCTAATTGTAGGTCTAGGTAACCATTGCAATCTAATTGACTTTATCTATCCTGGTAATAACGACGCCTCATGGTTGATCATCAAGAAAATACTAATCAATGATTGAAGTGATACACTCCGCATGGAAGTGGTTACCATTGGTAGTCACTTTCGTGTTGCGCTGCGGGCTGTGACGACACCTTTCCAGGTATAGCGCTAGGAACTCCTTGTGGGGCTCCATAACCACCTAGAGTCTCGCTGTCATCTACCTTTACTTCCTCATCACCAACAATAGAGGCCTTCTTACGAACATATAGAAAACCGCCAAGAACACAACCTGATAATAAGCCGTATATACAGAAGGACGCCCTGGAGCCTGTTATTGATTTGATAGAGATGTGTAAAAATTCAATGACTATTAGTGAGATATCAAGACAATTTACCCAGAAAATGTATTCTCAATTTCATCTTTCTTCAAGTAAGATACTCATGAACCTGTACCAACGATCAATCAAGAGATGCGTCACATCAGAAGATCTCCAATTGACCTGGTTCCGGAATCGCCCCCGGTGAGCGCAAGTATTGCCTGTGTCCTTTACTTACCTATGGCATTGATCATGTAGCCACCTAGAAGTGTTCCACAAGCTCTACCAATACCGTGATGAAGGCCTTGCATAACACCTTGAGTCGAAATTTTAAGTTCTGGCTTGGACACGTGGCTCATATAAGAGCAGCAGGCTGCAAAACAAGCCGCATGGGTTATGCCTTGAACTAGCTCGAACGGCAAGGCATAGTAGGGGTTAGATAGGAGTGCCACATAGATGAACCTGACGACGTTACAGCCCAAGCCAACACTGAGGACCTATTTGTTTTGAATAAGAATCAAGAGTTTGAATTTGAATTGTTTGGTTAGCAATTAAATTTTCATGATGATTCTAATGTTGAAAATATAGCCACAACTCTTTGTAGCCCATTCGTTCACTGCTTTCACTCATTCACGACTTGAGCTTGACGACTCATTGAGCTCCTGTGAACTGCGCATGAGGCCCAATGACGCTCGCAAGTAGTGCCTTCAAGATGGGGTGCATCATGCATGTCCCCGGATGGCGAAAAAGACTCCTTCGAGAGTACTCACCTTTGTGTGCCCGAAGCGTTTGATGAAGTGAGAACTGAAGAAATAGGCGAGAACCTCGGAAATATGATTGATAACTGAACAGATACCGAATAGCGTTGGTGTACCGCCAACGTCTTGTAAATGCCAGAACAAAAAGGTAAAAACAAGCCCAACGCCACAACCTAGAAACCAAGTGATGAATAAATAGGTCAAGTGCAAGGGGTTCCTGAAAAATTGTCTAAACACGTTGACCCATTCGGGCAGCTCCTTGGTCCTTTGGGCAAACATGGCGCTCTTCCATTTGTCCAAGAACTCAAACTTTTCCCTTTGGCCCAAAGAGCCATTATTTGGCGGTGGAGCATTGACCGGGGGCGCTGTGTTGAATATCTCTCTTGGTCTTGTGGACGCGTATAAATCATCTACGGTTGAGGTATTTTCGGCAGTTGTTGTGACAATCTGATCGTCACCTGTGGTGCTTGTGACCAATGTTTGGCTTCCGGTTTTGCTGTTGCGATTTTTCTTCTGCTGCGAGGAGACATAATTGAACTGGGTGGCAGTGATGAAAGCACAGCCCATGAGTAGGGAAAAGATTGTAAAACAAACTGTATAGCTTCTCTCACGTTGGTGCGGTCCACAGGGATGGTCGGCAATGAATTTGGAGTCATCTAGGGCCATACCAACGAGTAAAAGAGTTATGGCCCATCCAAAGGAACCAAAAGTGCGCTGTCTTCCATACAAATCGGTGTTCTCGCCCAAGTAGCATAGTGTTATACTGTCTGCAATAGTTATCGCTGGGGCACTGAAGAACTCTCCAAGAGATATAAGCAATAGTAGGAGAAAGAAAACGTTCTTGATATCCTCCAACTTGTACACTATTGTGCTGAACATTGGGGTCACAAATTGGCCATGCTTTTCCTTGTTATAATTGACAGCATATTGAACTGTTATGGGCGAAATGCCCACAATGTGTGTTGGGGGAGTCTTGTGACGTTGGCGGTAGACTTTTTTCGTTTTATTGGCCGAACTTTCGTGGCTCTGGTTCTTCTCCATTTCCATCTTGTTCGCCCTCTGAAGTTCCAGCTCCCTTTCGCCGTTTTCTCGATTGTTTTCGGCCGACAACTCTTGCTCCTTCATACTCTCGACCTGATCCTTCTGATGACCTCTATTGTGCCCCTTAGCACCCGAGCCACCATTTGCCTCGTCAGTCTCTTCACCTCCATTTCCGTTGGTCTCCTGCTCGTTCTCATCCTGCTCCTCAGGCTCCTTACCACCTGTTTGTGGTTGCTCCTGCTTGCGAAGGTGGCCAAGCTTTTCCCTATCCAAACCAGACTCCGACTCGTCGGCCTCGTAGTCTGGTTGATCTGCCGCATTTGTGCTGCGCCTATAGCGCCACATAGCCCTCGCCTGGCCGGTTGTGTGCTCGCTATCGTCGCCTCCATCGTCGGCCAGCTTGGTCTCCTTATCGGCCAGCTCGCCGAAGAACGAGCTGTCCTCGTCCCCGTTCACAACAGAATGAGTCTTGAACACCGCCGACCGACGACCGAGGGGAGAATCATCGAAGTCATTTTCCAGGTCTATCTTCAGCTCGGATTCCGCCTCCACTCCCATTCCATCGTCCACCACGCGACCCTCAACCGAGTAGACGTAACGCGATATGTCGGGCCTGTCGAGCTGCTCCTTCCGGCGGCCCGCAAATTCATCTCTCTCGGTGGCCAAGTCGCGTTTTCTTCTTCTTCGCCGGCGACTTCCCTGAACGCTCTGGTTCTCCTCGACGGCCAAAACTTTGTCCTTGCTCTCCTGTTCACTTTCGCTCGCCGCCGACGGCATCCTCCTAATGAACACCTCATTACTCTGACCACTCTTCTTCGTCTCTCCACCGGCCTCTTGTTGCTCCTCCAGATCGATGTCGTAGTTTCTGAGATCGTTTGCACTGTATGGAGTGTAGAGCACATAGTCAGTGTCGTTAAAAGCTATACATGCCGAGGCAGGGGGTCTAATGTGGGCCAGTGAGTAGGTGAATATGATCCAACTAATGAGTGAAAACAATAACAACGCTTTGCCCTTCTGGAAACGCTCAGCCAATCCGCTCCAAAAGGGTGCACTAAATATCTCTATAAATGGCCGAACACCAGTTAGTATGCCCACTTGTGCTGGATTCATTCCAAGTTGTTTAAAATACACTCCCATTAGGGGAAATAATGAACCGAATGCTGAGTAGAAGAAAAAATAGAATAGCTTAGATACGAGTAAATCTCTATTGACATACTTCAGGAGGGTATCTAATACTGGAGTACAAATGGCCGATGATAAATCCATGCAAGTTCCACAAAGCGGCACATGAGCCCTTAGAAAGCGCTTGAAAATGGACTCTTGCTGCTGCTGTTGTTGTCCTGTAGAGGCTTCCTGTTGGTCTTGGCCAGTCTCTTGCAGGTTGTTGTTCTCCGTTGGCGTTTGCTGAATTTGTTGGTTAATTGAGTATTGCTGCTGCGAATAATCATTTCCCGCTCCATATTGCGAGGCCCCATTCCAAGAGTCTGGAGGCTCATAATGTGCTGCAGGATTACTGAAACCGCTCACAGTGGACGTATATCCATCACCACTAGGTAAAGAACCAGTATAGTTGCTAGTAGGTTGCTGCTGCTGCCCTCCAGCAGGAGCAGCATTTTGGGCTTGTTGTGGGTTAGAGCTGGAATAATCATCATCCCATGGGTTTAAATCATAATTATAAGACATCCTTGAGAAGATTGAGGACTCTTATAGAAAGAATTACATTTGTTCAAACACATGCATTCATATATATTTATAGATGGGCATATGCATGTGTCCTCTCGTTAGATTAATAGCTAAAACATCCTGTAATTCACCACAGCCCAAGACTTCGCTTATTCAACTTTTTAATTGTGGAGATGGTTTCAATTTATCTCTGCAGGCTCTTAAAGTATTTCACAACATTCCTCCCTCGAAGGATTGAAACATTTCTAATCAATTTTGCTTTCTATTTAGGTGGGTAATTTTGTTTATATTGCACTGAATTGAGTCTCGCTGAATATTAGTTTATGGGATTAAATTAAACAACCTTGAGAGTTAAATGAGGATCTGATGAGAGAGAAAGCTTAACCCCTTGGGGAGATCAGGTGCTGATTTGGCCTTGGCTAAATTAGGAACCAATGATGAAGTGGTTTGGCTCGTGATGGTCGCAATGGAAGCGCGAAGCTGCTCGCTCTGAGAGCTTCGATGATGCTCGGTGGTTTAGATCTCCACGGAGGGCCCAATGTGTTAAGGCAATACCAAGGGACCAGTGCGCCTAAAACAAGGAGCTAGGCGCCCCGCGAGCCCCTACCACGGCCACTGTCTAAGGGCTAGCTCTGAGGGTCCCCTGAGCCCAGTCGCACTGACTTGGTGCTAGTTGGCATCGACAACGTAACGAAACATTCCCGGACACCCCGGAAGGGGCGGCAAGGTAGACTATGACTCCCAGTGGAGTCTGGCACCTTGCGCGCATAGTGGCGCTCATGGGCGAGGGCGGAGGGGGCCATGCACAAATCAGTCGGCAAGCCTTTCGGGGATTTTTCCGCAAGTCGCTTGCTGTCTCGGCCTCCTCCTGGTGGGTCCAGTGACCTAAACAGAGCCCCGCAGACAAAACTAACCCAAAGGCTCCCTCTATGAGAGCAAGGGGGCGTAATATTTTTTTGCCCAAGCAGATCGGACGCCACGGGCCACATTGTGGAATGGCCGCACATGCCGTGGGTGTGACAGGCCATAGCGGTTTGAGTTGCGTAGAAAACAACAAGATGACATCAAACGACCACTAATACTCTGTAAGAGGTCCACACTGGCTTCCTAGCACATTTTGAGAGCGTGTGTTCTGGACGTGTTATAATGAGAACCATGGAATCTACTGCATGTGCTCAACGAAAAGACTAATAGGCCTCAGCACGCAACATCTATTGGCTATGGGCTAATGTCGTTTCATACAACATGCTAGCAGCCTGCGGTTGGGTGGGCAGAAATGCGCACTGCACAAGCAGCGTGCCACGCCGGAAAAATCACCAGTTATCATCTGTGTTCTAAATATTGATTGTAGATCTATTTGGTAACAAGAGAAATTCATTATATATCTCCACGCTAAATATCTCAACCCTACATTGTCTTAATATATTTGAAACTTATTGATCCTTAACAACCATATCGATAAATACAAATGGCTACCGATGTTTCAACGAAAGCTCATAAGCCCAAAGTGCTTGCCTCAACCTTCATCAAACAATACTACACTATGCTAAACAAGGCGCCCAATTTCATTCATCATTTCTACAATGATGACTCAACATTCATCTATGGACCAGTTGAAAAGGGGCCTAGTACACAGCCTGCCGTTGGAAGGGAACAAATTGAAAAAAAAGTCAAGGAGCTCGAATTAAACGATTGTCGAGCCAAGATCGAACAAATTGATTCTCTGGAAACCATCTCGGGAGGAGTTGTGATACAGCTCATCGGTGGGCTATCAAACAATGGTGAGCCGATGCGTCGATTTTTGCAGACATTTGTTTTGGCACCCTGCCAAAGCAGCCAGGCCTCAAGGCAGGATGGTGATCAACTGTCAGCTGATGATTCGAGCATTGAGCCAGACTCCAATTCAGTTAGTCGCCCAAGCCTACCCAGATTCTATGTTGTAAATAGTATCTTCCGCTATCATGATGATGTTCCCGACAGCGAATCAGAAGATGGTACCACTAACGTCCATGCAAACACATCCACTGACAATGCAAATGCCACCGCAACTAAAATTGTTAGCAACAATCAGCGCGTGGAAATTAATGATACTAAACAGCAGCCGACCGCAACTGTTAACTCAAGGCAGCCACAAAACCCCCAAAACCATCAACAACAATCTTTATACCAGTCTCAGCAGCCTGGATTACTCTCTTCCAACAATACAGACTCGAATCCAAAGCAACTACCACCGCAACAGCAGCCACAGCAAGCACAAAAACACCTTCAGCATCAACAACAACAGCCCAATCAACCACAACAACAATCACAGTATCTATCACATCAACAACAACAAAATCAGCATCTGGCAATCGACAAGCTTGCACATAACAAGCATCCTCAGCAAGCGTCTACGGACATAGCTGATCATAAGAGGTCCGATAATGGTTTGAGAACCGGTCAAGCCCATGGGCTCGGAAATAATATTACTAGTAATATGAACTTTGGCAAGAAAACTGAAGTGCCTGAGAGAATCACGTCTGAGAACGCTAAATTGCCTGGAAGTGAGCAGATAAGAGGCCAACCATTGAGCAGTGAATCTAATGTCTCCGCTCAGCCTGCATGCAACAGTAGTGCGCCAACTTCCGTTCCGGCTACTACTCCAAGGACTAATGAACATAAAACTTGGGCGAATGTCATTAGTTGGACCCCTCCAACTAATCCACCACAAAGCCTGACTGCCTTTCCATCGAACGCGGCTAAAAAAGTGCCGAGTGAGCAACAACATAGTCAAGTCTCGAACGCGCAAGCGAGTCCCCAGGTTCCGCATCAACATCACCATCAAGCAGATCAATCACCCAACCAACAGCTACAACAGTCGCATCAACTTCCACCGATGCAAAATATGCAAAATATGCAAAATGATGCCAACCAAAGGGTTCAAAACAACAACAGAAGGCGAAACATGATTAGAAAACCCTCTAACAAGCCTGCCGGTCCTAGAGGGATGAAGGATCGCCCGCGCCCCCCACCCCCAGCTAGCAAGCCAGTTACATGATACGCAACTTAGGAGACCAACGACGTGATACTAATTAAATGTTGTTGAGCATCGAGAGAAACACGCGAGGGGAAATGTTACGACGGTGAATCAGCGCATCAAAAATTATTATACTTCTGTTACTTTTCTTATGAGCCGCCGGTGGGGGTGTCAATCACCTAATAAGAATGATATCTTCTCCCGCAATTGACACGCATCTCTAGATAGCTTCAGGCGTTCACGATTATTCAGATAGAAAGCTTTAGCTGAGTTCTGTGCCCCGTCAAATATCATAGTAATCTCACTCAGCAGGTCTTTTGCGGTTGAAAATTCACTAATCTGTTGGGCTATATAAAATTGATCCATGAGATTCAGTATATGATCAGCAGCTTCATATAACTCAGTCTGAACCCTTCTCTCTGATTTCTCCAGATTTCGGGAATTCTTACTAACGTTCTCAAGATCGTCCAGGATGGGTTTGAGACCGTTGTTATCCTCTCCACTCAAAAGGTTAGTTGTGATACTGTCTGGGGTGACCCTCAGTTTAAGATGGTCTATAATAAAGCTCTGCACCAATGTGAGAAGAAGTTGATAGTCATCGCATTCTAGCCTTAGTTCATTTTTGTCCCACCAAATAACTAGTCTCGAAAGATGGCATCCATCTGCTTGCGTCCTGTAGATGAGGTCCAGAATCCCGCATTTTGGTGATGGACTAGATTCGGTCGAACTTTTTGCAGCAAAGCCTTCGATCTTACGAATGATTGATTCCATTTGGAGTATTTGTGACATAATAGTCATCTCTTGTTGTTGGTTTCCCTCCGATAGAAGATTAGCGCACTGCCTTATAGGTTCAGGGTCATCCTTATCGTCTACAATCCATTGATCTGTTCTCAGACATAAGAGATTAGATCCTAGCCACAAGATTATCTTTGAAATTGGTTTAGGGAAGATTGTTAAAAATGTTATACAGTTAGGACTATTGAGCGGTGCGATACACAACTTACACAGTTTCCTCAAGAGAATCAATCGTTTCAAATTACCTCTTGGAACTTGCTTTGATTTCCTTTGACGATTTGGAAAACCTCAGTGTCGTCAAGTGGAAATTTCATCGCAATCAGTCTCGCTGAATCAAAATTGATTGTCTCGGGATACGAGATCTTGGGCAGAAGAGCACAGAACCTTGGAACGTTGATGGTCCGGAAATGAACATGTGCTATCGAGTGATAATTAGTGAATTTCGATCTCAGCCTAGACTCTTTTGATGAGCAATAGATTTTCGCTGTCATATTGACACTTCGCTCGATTATGGGACTATTATGGTATTCAGTTTCAAACAAGTATACTTGATTTGTCACTTCGAGTTTGGTTCTAGAGTTTACCGGCAAAAGAATGCGGATTTTTTCGTCAAATGTCTCCTCGGGATCGCTCAATTCGATGGAATCCACTAATTCATTTGTTGAGCATCCGACTAGGATCGAAAGTTTGATCCGACAACCTGAGTCGCAACTTCCGTAACACAGACTAAATCGGTGTGCAACGCTAACTCCTTCGATCAAATCGCTGAGAGCGTAGTTATTTAGCGCGGCCACCCGTTGCATCGCATAGTGATGAACATTGCAAGCTGTTTGTTCAAGCTCCATTTGTTCCTTTTCCAGACGACTGATACGTTGGAGCAAGTCTGCATTTTGTCTTGCCTGGGACCTTATGGGATCATTCGACCGTTTGGGACTTAATTCACCACCAGTAACCGCATCCTCATCGCTGCTATCCCTCTTCGATTGTTTTGCGCCTTCCTCTTCGAACTCGTTTATCGTCGTGAGATTGATGCTTTCCAGCTCTGCCTCGGTGATGTCTCTCGATTTGACCTGCTTACCTAACATTAAATCCGCCCATTTATCGCCGATTGATTTGGCATATGAGGTTTCTTTATCAAAGCAGGGAAGTGATTTCCTTTGGCTACTCTGGCTAAATTTGAAACTCACCAAGTTAGCATTGGAGGAACATAGGATAAGCATAGCATCAAGAGTCTGATCAGCTTGATTGGTGTCTGCCTGATCGCGAGAAGCTTGTAGCTTATCTTGGGACTTCAAACCGAATAAGTTGTCCGAATTTGACATTCCCTGCAATGATTTCGATGTCTCTGTTCCAGGATATGGAAACGATATGGCTAAGCCTATGAGATTGTCCGACCTGAAACATCTCTTTGCGCCCAACAATTGACCGGTGAGAGGGGATCGCGCCTCGATGCGGCCGCTCCGATATCCTATAACTAGCTCTTCATATCCGTCACCATTGATGTCGAGCATCACCATACTCACTGGCACATGTTTCGACTTATGCCGCCACAGGTGTTCAACATTCAACGATGCTTTTGATTCTGTTGATTTCGTGTTAACCGAAGAGATCTCATCTGAATTGGGATTCGCTGTGTAGAAACGATAGACTCCCACCAGACCATTTGCAAGGCCGAAAGCAAAATGGCTCATCTGTTCCACTTGATTGTTTGCCGCCAAGGCTCCGAGCTTCATTTGGTCACTGCTTATAGAAGGCAACATCGATTCTCCCATTGACCATCGATCGTTCCCCTCAGTATCGAGCGGTCTGGATTCGAGTTGATCGCTTTGATTTCCATGTTTTCTTGAGCTACTCTCTCGAGGAATCTCTGTCAATATACCACAGAGACAATTTATCTGAGCAGATTCGTTCACGGTTAACTCGCAAGTCTGGATATTGTAGTCGAATGAGTCCCATTTGTAGATGCGAATTCGCTTCTCATTAGATCCAGTCAAGATGAAATCGGTATCTCTGAACTTGCCCTTCACTATACAGGTGATTGTCTCGCTAATGCCCTTTTCGCTGGTCACCTCGGCTCCGAAACCAAATTTTTCCTCGAGATTTCTATAGCCTGTGTCCAAAGTCAGAGCATATATCCTTTGAACACCGCCACAGATGATGGGCTCGTGTGCCGACCCATTGGTCGATCTAGTTGATGGAAGATCTCGACGAAAGTCATATCGGTAGTTGCTCATGATTGTGCATATTCTGTTGGTTGTGCTTATCCTGAATAGATGGGCTTGAGCCATGCAATCGTAGACCATTATCGAGCCAGAGCACCCTATAAATAGATAATCCTTGGAGGAATGGCCGTGCTGGCCAAGTAGAGAAGAGGATAGCGAGAAGACCACATCATTAACACTTATCACTGTTATACTATCGTCTTCTGTGAGATCGATCAAATGACCATCCGGAGATAAATCGAACACAAGGAGTTTATCCTGCGTCTGAGTGATTGCCACCAGCGAGATCGACTGGAGGGGCCCAAAATGACATAGTGCCAGAGCATTGGGATCTTTGAGTATCTTCTTATTGTGACAAGACTGTAAAAACACCTTCTCAAACATCTTTCTACAGATATATTTCAAATTATATCCAATGAGTGCTCAATGAAACAACCAATCAGAGGACTATGCGCGGCAAATCCGTGCCATTTTAATCACCATGGAAACAAGACTCCTGGTTCAATTCGATTCTACAAGTAGAGCGATCGAATATCCTTGATGTGCAACAATGCGATGGAAATATGAATCCTAGCCTCTACGAAGATATCCTTCTCGGGATGAGAATGGATGATCGGCGGATGCGAGTCTTGGAGCATCGAGACTGTTGCATTCAGCCTCGGAGCTATCGTATCGATCGGTAGGCACTCCTATGTGCTGCGCGGGCGATCCGGCCGATGGCTTTCCTGCCCAACCTTCGACTGGAGGTCCATTGAAGTCTCTGCGTAATGAGTTGCAAGGCCCACGAGGTTTGTGTTATTGATGCTAGAGGAGGCTCTAATTATTTAAAAATGAGTTGTTAGCTAACCATAAAAAACTAAGCCTCTGATCAAGTATCATTGTGCATGGAATACCGACTCAATCACCATTCGAGATAGATTTATATTCAAAAATTTCAGCTCCATATCATAGATGACCATATATATTGTTGAACACGTGTATATGTAAGTTTTGTCTAAATAACAAATGAAAGAGCTCCCCAAAGAGACACATAGACTCCCAAAATGGTACTTCGGTGGTTGTGCATCGGCAATGGCAGCTTGCCTGACTCACCCATTGGATTTGCTGAAAGTTCATCTACAAACTGCAAAGTCCTCGAAAGAATTCAATTTATTCCGTCGTACTCAAAAAATCATTGAGGTTCAAGGTTTTCTCGCATTATACAACGGATTGACGGCCTCCCTCTTTAGGCAGCTAACTTACTCGACCACTAGGTTCGGATTGTATGAAATCCTCAAACAATCTATCGATGAAGATCCACGCAAGCTGCCGTTTCATCAAAAAGTTTTGCTTGCAGGTATTTCTGGCGCAGCCGGAGGTTTTCTCGGTACCCCAGGTGATGTTGTGAATGTTCGCATGCAGAATGATATCAAGCTGCCTCATGATCTACGTAGGAACTACTCGCATGTCATCGACGGAATGCGGACCATAGTAAAATATGAGGGTATCCAAGCCTTATTCAGTGGAACTACCATGGCTACGACACGAGCGGTCATGATGACCATTGGACAACTATCGATGTATGATCAATTTAAGCACCTTCTACTCACTAATACTCCAGAGGGGCTTCTAGAGGACGATACTAAAACTCACTTGATAGCAAGTCTGATGGCTGGAACAACTGCTACCACTTTAACGCAACCCTTGGATGTAATTAAGACAAGATTGATGAATGAAACGACTGGCCACTACAAGGGAGCTCTCGATGTTGCCAAATCTATATTGAGAGACTATGGGCCAATAGGATTTTTTCGTGGTTATTTGCCTGCGTTCGTCCGCCTAGCACCTCATACTATGTTAACTTTTGTCTTTCTAGAAGAGTTGAGAAAAAGTTTTGGTACACCCGTTTATGAAAAACCCGCATTGTTGGACCCTCTACTCGAGATCAAGGATAACTAGTCGTTTTAGAAATTTAGTATAATTGTTTCCTACATTGTATGTCTGCGTTCATGCGAGTAATGTTTCACGTGAACAATAAAGCGTCGAAAGTGCTCATCCCACTAGGTATCTTCCTAGACTCTTTCATCAATATTACTACCTCTTCTAGCTTCAGTAAGAATCAGAAGATTTTAGACACTTTCCCATATTCAGGAGTCAGTTCTCTCTGAGCATCGGTCGAATTCTTAGCATTCAAATAAGGTCTGAAGTAGTCGAATAGAGGTTGTCTGGAAATGCATATCCAGAATGTTGCCGACCTCGGCGAGTTATCAGGAGAATCAGGAATTCCAACAGAACAGGTAACAAGAAATTTTATCTAACGAGATATCTCGGCGAATGTCAGCACGGGATCCAAATTTGGAGGCTTTCAGTTGTGCACCGAAGGGAAAGGGCAAACAGAGGGTTTCGATAGCTCATCGTGAGTCACCAAATGAAACCTAATATCACTCACACCTGGATTAGGCGGCCGCGCTTATCTTCCTAGTCTTTAGACTGCTTGTCTGACCGTCTCGAGACTGAGTTTCACTCTTCTGGGACGGTCGATATCGAGTTGAAACTTGTAGAGTTTTTTCCCGTTCACTTTCCACGAATAATCCCGGGTCAGAATCCCGCTCCACCCCGGTATCAATTTTTTCTGTTGGACACAATTTGCTGGAGATCCAAGTATTGAGCATCATAGAGACGACAACAGAGGCGATGATTGCAGCTCCAAGAATGCTTGTCCAGAGGATTTCTTCATCAAGGAAAATGGCGCTCAAACTGAAGGTCATGGCCACATCAAGTGTCCTAACCACAGACAACACGCTTGCGTCTTCGTAGTATAGTGACCATTGTAGGAGAGTTTGTCCAAACCAAGAGAAAGTACCATTGGCAATTATTAGCGCCCATTCGTAGGCAGAGGCAGGCATGGAGCCAAAGCCAACGAAAAGGTGTATTAGAAGAGCCCCCAAGAAAGTAACGAATCCAAGCCAAAATGTAGTAGTTTGAATTGGTGTTGTTTTACGAAATTTAAGCACAATGTAGACACACGAAACAATCAAGCTAGTTAATAGCGCGATTAGAATTCCAGGCCAACGGTGCTCAAAGTCAAATGGCTCGCTTGAGTTCATTGCAGCATCCAGATCGGCCGCATACAAGGTCTCTGTGTTATTCTGGTGGCTTGTAAAGTTTTGCAAAGGGCTTAGAGACGGCTCGATCACCTCAGGCTGTTTCTCGATAGGACCAGCTTCCTGGTCCATGTTTATAATTAGAGCTGGATGGGCGATTAGGATTATGCCAAATATACTGGCCGGAAGCACCAACAACTGGATCCATCGTAGGGGCTCATTCAAGATGAAATGGCTCAATAAGCTTGTCCAAATTGGCGAGGAGAAGACCAATGCTGTAGCGTCACCAATGCTAATATATTTAAGGGAAATGTAAGATCCATAGACACCAACGAATCCCAAAATTGAGCGCAATGCATTCACTAATAGTTCATCGCGTCTAATTTTGAATGTAGACCTCTGGTAAATTATCGTACCGCCGCAAAGGATCATAATAGTTATTCCACGGCATAGCACTATCTTAGTCTTTTCGGCCAAGCCGGGGGCATCGGGAAGCAGCTTAATAGTGAGGACACTAAATGAAAAAAATACAGACCCCAGGATGCTACCCAAGATTCCGGCAAACAAAAAAGGTGCTGGCTTTTTTCCGCGTTGTTGGTTAACGCTAGTTTTTCGCCTCAGATCATTTGTGATGTCTTGATCGTCATTATGTTCACTATTTAACGTTCCATTTCCAACTGTTGCGTCGAAACTTTTCACCTGGACCGAGGATTGTTTCTTACTAGGAGACTTACTAGAGCCAGCTTTGCTCGGCGACTGCTTATACGGGTCGATTCTGTCGCCTTGCGGTTTAGTTGCTGAGACTAGGGACAGGACTGATGGTAATTTAGAGGAAGTCACCCTATCAGCCTCAGCTGGGTGCTTGGGAGATGGAGTTGTTGTCTGGGATCGATCAGATGGTGAAGCTCGCGAGCTTCTATCATCGTCACTCAATGCGCTGTAACTCAGACTATGCTGAGCTAGAGGAATCTCGTGCAAATTATTAGCTGATAGAGGGACAAATTTGTTACATCTTTTTGTTTGCTGACCTAGTGATGGATTGAATATGTCGGCACTTTTTAGCTCCGGTTCAACTCTCCGCGCATCAAACCAGTTACCCTCGGAGACCTCCTCCGAGATGTTACTCACTTCTTGAGCCGGAATCGATGGACAAACGTCAGAGGTCCTTGGCAACTCGACGGCGTTCATTATTTTCTTGTGTTGGCAGGTGAATAGAATCTTCTGCTCGGGAATTTGTCTTATTTTTTATCTCTCACTCCACTGTATCACTTCCTCGATAAACATGAACTTCTCGTTCCTCAGGATTCTAGCTCTACTTAGATTGTTTTCACTCTTACTGATGGCTATGTGAGATGATGCTGCTCCGTGAGATGCATTAAGTGTGAAGAGAGCCAACACATTCTGGTAACTTTGTGGCCCTGTTAGGCGCGCAAGGCTCTCTACCAAGCGCAGAAGCCGAGGATATGAAAAAAGAACAGAAACAACAACAATGAGACTTTCAATGTCAATGTCGTCAGGCCGAGCTGAAAGCTTGCCAAGTCTAGCGAGTCCGCCTCGCGGAGAAGTCACGAGATGCACTGCAAAGGTGCGCGGCCAGTAGAGCGCCTAGCGTCGAGTGCGCGCCTCTCATTTCCACTTCGACCCTCTCGCTCCGAGCGCCAGCCAATGAGATGGGCGCACCAATTATACGCAGACAGCCAGATAGACAGACACAGACAAACAGCATAGAATGGACGATATGAATTAGATTAATCAGAATTAATCTACAGCTAGTAGGCTACTTTTTTGTGTATCACCATGAATTAGCCATTTATAATCGTAGGTGTCCGGAGACGAATTTCATATCGATTAGCCAATCCACCCGCCATAATCGATCGCATTTAGTTATCTCATGTTATGCAAACTGATAATTTAAAACGACTTTTCATGCGTTACGTTCGTGAGTAAATTTTTGCTATTCCGATCGCCCTCACCGCAGGATTGTCGTCAAAATGTCTGATGGCTATTTCACACTCAACTGAGATTGTTGGATACAAGTTTTTCCGATCTTCATGCCATTTATAGACAATATCGCAACTAACGCAGAGACATTTTGCCTCCAATCTGTGAACTAAAACTACCCCAGCATGATGAAATCCGCCCAGTGCTAATCTATTCTAGTAGCTAAAATAGCACATCGTACAACCAATTGTCATTTTTTTTTAGCTTTCAGAACTGTGCCAATTCATGCGCATTAATTGTTCGAGGTCGCTTCAATCAAAGATAGATAATGTCGCTCTGATTAGTTCACGTCAAAACTAATGCTCCTCTTGCATCGTATCCACTCGCTAGTAGGCAGCACTGAATGTTATGGGTGTATTCTTCATCTGTTATAACAGGAATGTTAATCCATCACCTTGATTGAACTCCCATAGGATGCGATTAACCATGCAAGGGGCGATTTATGACTGACGTGCCACTTGATAAGGTGGACGTAGGCATATATCATCTAAGAGAAGAAAAGCCGATGGTGCTGATGCGTCGGATTGAGTTAAAATGGATGGATGAGCTGAAAATTCATCCTCATCATAAATGAATTCGTCTATTTGTTCAGCCCACTGAGAGTATCATCTAAGTTTCCAGACAGAATCCGAGATTAGGTCTAACTATTTTCACGAAAGACCGTTGATGCCCTATTTTTCGTATTTGTTTACACACCAAAAATCTAATCCGCCCCAAAGTCGTGAATTTCCCAGCGACAGAAGCCCCTAAGTCTGCTATGGCTCCCCAGTCGCGAGTGCGCCTCCATGTACGACCCTAGGTGATGCAAAACGGTATTGCACGTGCGGTTCGATCGCGCAATGTTTTTGTATTACTGACCGTTCTTTGGACTTTATCGTTCTTTGGACTCCTATGTCGTCTCATCCGATGATGATTTTTCACGTAGAAATTCCATTCCGTCTTCCCGTCAAATTTGGTCACGATGATCAGATTATACATAGAACAATTAGCTTTTATACTGGGCCTAACGGCGTTAGTTTTGGCGCTGCTATGGACTCACGTAAGACCAATATTAAGACCAATTGAAAAGTTTTGGTCAAATATCAACGATAAAGCAGATGATCTGAACAAGCTAAAGATCTCAAATGAACACCCCAGATTGGAGGGCCATACCCTGCACAAGACTGCTACCCTCGGAGGCGCTCCGAGGCATTCCAAGTACCACATTCGTCCCGATGGTTTTTCACTCAGTCCTCACCAGGTTCCTGGCCCCCAAGGATTTGCTCAACTTGATTTTGATAAGGGCCTGCATGGATATCAGAGGTCTCAAGGAAGTCCACTTTCGATGACAGTCTTCACAGCGACCATAATCACACTAATCATCTATGTATTTATGAAATTGCTCAGTTGCAAATCCAGAAAAGCGGGAGAATTACACACCAGCTCTAAAGAAAAGATCGGACTGAGTCCGACTGGGGATCTTGACGGAGGCCATTCTCCTCCAAGACCACTTGATCGCAGGAAATTGCAGAGGATGAACCGGGAGGAACGTGCAAGACAGTTGATCTTGCATCACGGTGGAAAGAACGTTTCAAGGGCGATCAGATTCTTGGTAACCGAGCTGGAGAAGCAAAAGCTTCATTTGTTCAATCAAACGAATTGCCAGATGCAAGAGCAACCTCGGGAAGAATCTGAAGAGGAGACAAACGTCCGGGTTCGATGCGGGTGCACTTGTCACAGTTCAGCACCATTGGAGGAGCATAGTGGCGCAGGTAATGGCTTGTTGATTAAGGACGCAGATTGATGATTGATATGTATAACAGCACCTAGGAAATGATTGCACCAATAAAGTTAATCACTTAATTATCACTCTTTGTTCGGGTTCTGATTCTTCTGAATACAGCATAGAATTTGCTACCTTCGTTTCTTGCGACTTTCTTGCTCTCCTCTGTGGATGTAGTTATCAAATCAACCATTTTTCAGCTCAAGATTTTTGGCTTCGATAAGGGCCTATTGATTGTATGATGAGCCAATTGTGAAGATTACTCCGAGAAGTTATCATGAGGCAACGTCTTGCATACCCGGTAGCCCACCCGAGATGCAACTAGAATCGTTGCGAGATTATTAGCTTATAAGTTAGAATGTCTGAAGGGTCTTGGAATACCCAGAGAGACAATTTGAGATTGCTAGTGATACTGATTATTGAATATATGCTTTTAATCATCTAGAATGGATGACGTGCGCATCCATGACGGAGGCACGTATGTTAGGAGAGACCAAAGTGTTGCTATGAGCGCATGATCAAGTGCAATCAAAGAAGTTTACACCCAAATCGTAGCACTCGCTATGATATGTTCCCCGTCGGCAACGAACAAATGTAACTAAATGACAATTTACGGCATCTCTTGAGGTAATTTGTCCTTTAAGATAATTCACCAATAGGCGTGAGGTTGAGTTTGAGCTCATTCAACAAGTTGTATAAATTCTCCGAGACTGACACTTTATATGGGGTGGGATTTAGAGACCTTTTGATGTCATCAGTTAAAAAAGTCAATGAATTCATACAATATGTACGAACTTGTTCTAAATTCGGAAGTGGAGCAATAGTTCCATCCCACCACAGATGCAACAGTGATTCAACTCGACTTGGAGTCACATAGCATCGCCTCTCGGCAACAAACGGATGCCGACACAAGATACGCTTTCCAGGTAGCGGTCTAAATTCATCGTTGTCCATGACAAGTAGGTCTAACAAAGCGTTGCCATCTTTTCCGAACAGACGGTAGACTGACTTCTTGCAAGGTATAGTGATCTTCTCGGGAGTCAAACTCAACTTCATGCACGGTTTCCCATTGGTCTCGACTAACTTGTACACACAGCCTAGAGCGGGCTGGCTTTGACAGGTTATCAAATGCGTACCTATCCCAAGGCTGGTTATGGCATGGTTCTGATCGTTCAAGCTATTTATCGTAGCCTCGTTGATATCGTTTGATGCCACGATCTCAAACTCGCTAAATCCTGGCAACTTATAATGCGACTCTATTGAGTAGAATAGGTTGCGTGAAACTCGCGAAAGGTACGCTAGATCACCAGAGTCTATCCGGATGCCTTTCGGTTTGTATCCGAATTGAAGCAATGCCATGGCGACGATAGAGAAGTTGACAAGACCACTCCTTATCACATCATACGTATCAACCAATGCCAGGAAATTATCCGGAAATGCCCAGGCAAAACTAACAAATGATTTCAATTCACTCGGCTCATTCTTGAGGGCGCCCTGACTGAATAAGTTACTTCTTGTGAGCTCTTGCTCTAGATCAAGGACCCTCAGTGTGAAGTTCTCCGATTGATTAGTGCTTTTGTTCAACAAAAACTTATGATCATTCGAATTCTCGCGAGAAAGTTTAGGTGTCCCAAAGTAGGCCATTATGAACGCATGAGACTGGGTGCCAGAGACAGGGATATTAAACTCTCGACCGGCTAATAAATTACTTGTGGCATCGAAGCCACCCATGTAGGCATAACGAGATCCAGAGAAGCCGCCATCAGGACCTTGAGCCCGACGGAGCCCAAACTCAAGGAGCCTGCAGTTCGGCATATTGCCTGTATTAGCGGCGATCTTGAAGCGGGCCGCATTCGTTGCCACTAGGCTAGCATAATTTATCAAATTCAAGAGTGTTGTCTCAATCAGTTGCAAAAAACCCAGAGGTCCCTCTAATCTGACCAGTGGTGAGTTGGGGAAGCAGACAGATCCCTCCCTTAAGGCATACAATTTGATTAATGAGGAATTCAGTGAGCTGAGATAATTCCAGAATTCATCCTCGATATGCCCATAATCATCTATGGTTTTCAGATAGTTTATGTCCCGCTGGGAGAATTTGAAATTTTGTATGAATGTGAGAGACTCCTCCAATCCAGCGAAGATTGTATATTCGCCATGGAAAGGATTCTTCCGAAAGAATAGATCGAATACAGCTGACTCGTTATGTTTGCCATCACGCCAGTAAGCATAGCACATGCTAACTTGATATTTATCCACGAGCAATGGCTGAACCAGATTGTTCTTGTTCCCCTTTGTCTGGCTACTTGTAGTTGTATCGGCCATGGTCGCAGATTAAGTTTGTATTTACTTGAATTTCAATGAGACTTTTGCTTGCCTACCCATTGGTGATTTCCATGATCGAGGTTGATGTTCTTGTTCCCCACCCCAGTGAGTGGTTTCTCTAGTTTCACGCTCTTGTTTACATTTGCCTTGGCGCAAGGTGACATTTCGGGACGGGACCCCACATCTGGAGAGAGAGTGAGTTAATCTTTTTTCAATCTGGGAAATTTGGAAACAAATTGGTGTGAATCAGCAATGTTAATCACAGTTTTGGGACAGATGACAGAGTGATTCACGCGAAATGTTATCGTGAGTCCCATCAACCAAAAATTACGCCGCCTTTCGCCCACGGCTGATGCGTTCGCATCCATCGGCTCTCGTTCACACAAGTAGGCCAGCAGTTTCATAGTCCGCATGCTAACCGCCGCCACACATCCTTTTCGTTGTCGAGGAGAGTTCATTCTCGTGGTCCATAATCGTAGAGAAACTCCCAGCCATAGTAATGCCGGAAGGACCCTATTGGTTCATCATCCGGTCGAGGAAAGTCGCCATGGTTTCGGTAGAACTGTCAATTCTCATCAATCATACCGTATGATTAGCTCTACCGAATGCATATATCTTACATATATTTTGAATTGCGACCTAGAAGAGCCCAGTTTTGATTCTTGAGCACTGCGTGAGTTGGGTTACCACGGTCTGGGACTCGCAACACTCTCCTATATGAAGACGCCGCCTAGCGCCGAGCATTGGCTTCAAAGTCCGCAGCTCACCAAGAATCCGTCTGGGATGGAGGGCGCAACTAGACTCTTGACAAGACGAGGCACAGCTCGGCCTCATCCAGATGTGACTTGCAACCACACGTCTCTTCTCTTGAGCAATGTCTGAGGCTATGGACAGAGGTCCAAGCTCATCTGCCTCCTTTGTCAGCTATTCTTCGTTGTTTCTTCCAATGTTTCCCCCGAGATTAAGCGGAATTTCCTACAGTATGCAAGTAAGAATGTATTGCAGCAAATCAAGTAAGACGATTATATCGCCAAGAAAGGACGAAACAATAGCAACAGTTAATTATTAAGCCAAAGGCTGGCAAGGCCATCCCACTCTAAGCTCGATGTAAGTGATAAGGAAAATTTTGAAATTTCAACTCGAGTCTACTTCCCAATGTCATTCTTGATGATGGGAATCTATTTTCGATTTGCAAACTGTCGCTATGCACACCCTGTCGAGCTCTTAACATGTCTGACCCTTTGAGATCCAAAAGTAACCAAACAGTCCAACATCATAATCATCCGTCCAAAAATTATCAACCTCGCCGATCATCAACCCTCTATAAAAACATGTATCCGGCAATTAGAAGGATGTCGGCCATGTGGTCCAACATACAGGATGTCTCGTCGGTTGCTCTATCAAGCATCAAGGATTCAAATGCCAATCAACAGCTGAGCAACTCACATAAGTCCTCCACATTGAATCAGTTCTCAGCTAGCTTCAATAGGCTATCTGATGAAGTGATACTGAGGATATTCTCATATTTGCCCCACAAAGAGATCCTCAGGATATCTATAGTTTGCAAAAAGTGGCTCCGAGTGGCCACTGATTCTCGCCTCTGGTCTCATGTTTCTCTGCGTCCAGAGGTTTCCGGGCTACATGTTACAAATACTGATTTGTTGGTCAACATAATTGGTCAAAGATTTGGTCCATCACTGCGCTACATAGAGTTACCGATAGAGCTCATCACACACACTGTTTTACATGAGCTAGCTTCAAAGTGTCCAAATCTCAATCAGATCCTACTCGATTTTTCAACTGCTATGCAATTGCACGATTTCAATGCCTTATATTCATTCCCGACAAAGATACAGACGATGTGTATCTGTCTATCAGAAGTTATTTTCATGGAAGGTTTCATGAGAAAGATATACAATTTTATAAATGGCTTAGAGGTGTTGCATCTGATTGGTACATACGAGCGGGCAGTTGAGCACACCGAAGAGGAAAGTGAAGAGATTTACGAGGTGATTAACATCCACAAGCTCAAGAGTGCAGTGCCAAATCTAAGGATAATCAATTTGTATGGGATAAACTTCATCGATGACTCTCATGTCGAGGCATTTGCATCATCATGCAATGAGTTGGAGTATCTCGGTCTTAACTACTGCACAAAGTTTGTTGGTAGCTCCTTACAGTCATTGTTTCAGAAGTGCAAACGGCTCAGTTCTCTCATGCTACTGCAAACTAACCTACAGGATGAACATGTAATCAATGTTGATTGGGAAAAAACAAATCTGAGAGAGCTTGACATAACTGGAACAGAGTTGTCTGAAACAAGCCTGATCTATCTATTAACACGAGTTCCTGCTCTTACATACATTAGTGCAGGACTCCAGGACGGGTTCACCGATAGGGTTCTGAATGAATATCTAGAAAAAGGCAACATAAACTCGTTGGTATGCGTTGATTTTGATAGTAACGAAAATCTTAGCGATGAAATTCTTTTGCCGTTTGTGAAAAGAATCGGCCCAAATCTTGTTGGCCTACGTCTATCTGGTATACCACAGTTGACAGAGCCATTTTGGTTGGCCATTCTTCCGGTGCTAAGGAATATCAGGATATTAGTCATGGGAATGTCAGTTGGATGTTGTCAAAAAATCCAACAGAAAGTGCACATTGACTCGTTGATCGACGCCATAGCTAACAGATGCCAACAAATACAGAGACTTGAAGTTAGCTGGGATTCAGAGACTTTACGTTTCTCTGATCGCAGTAGCAAGGCGGTGGATCTAATTAGGTTGAGATGTCTCAAACTGAGTTGCTGGGTGCTTAGCGAGGGCAAATATTTCGAGATGGTCAAGTCAAACTTTGAGCGTGCTGATAGGAAAACCGTTGTCAGGTCTTCAATCAACTGCCGGGTTACATTAGTGTACCTTTTGATGCATTACAGGAATCTGATATTTTAGATTTCAAATTCGGCTGCTCATCTGAAGAGTGATGTTTCAAATTCCGATATCGATGGAGACCAATTTCTGATAACATAGAGGTCGAAGATGAGCCTAATGTTGATATGGATGAACATCAACACGATAAACCAGATGATCTGACCTAGCTAAAAATCTCAAATGAACATCCTAGATTGGGGGCCATACCCTGCACAAGACTGCTACCCTCGGAGGCGCTCCGAGGCATTCCAAGTACCACATTCGTCCCGATGGTTTTTCACTCAGTCCTCACCAGCCGCGGTTACAGAGGATGAACCGGGAGGAGCGTGCAAGACAGTTGATCTTGCATCATGGTGGAAGGAACGTTTCAAGGGCGATCAGATTCTTGGCGACCGAGCTGGAGAAGCAAAAGCTTCATTTGTTCAATCAAACGAATTGCCAGATCCAAGAGCAACCTCAGGATGAGTCTAAAGAGGAGACCAACGTTCGGGTTGGACCAACGTCGGGACCATCTTCGGGATGGAGTGCAATTGTCACAGTTCAGCACAATTTGAGGAGCATAGTGGCGCAGGTAATGGCATGTTGATTAAAGACGCAGATTGATGATTGATATGTATAACAGCACCTAGGAAATGATTGCACCAATAAAGTTAATCACTTAATTATCACTCTTTGTTCGGGCTCTGATTCTTCTGAATACAGCATAGAATTTGCTACCTTCGTTTCTTGCGACTTTCTTGCTCTCCTCTGTCGATGTGGTAATCAAATCAATCATCTTGTCACCTGAGATTTCTGACTCCGGGACGGGCTCGAACAGAGGATGTTTGTTGAATTTTTCGCTCATCCAATCGAATAGATCTCTGACATCGGTCGCGATGTAGATTTTGGCGCCGATAGCACAAACGTAAGCATATTCTGCTAGAAGAGCATCGTTGATAATCCTCCACTTGTGCTTGGTCCTCTTGAAATGAGGATCTGGAAACAAAAAGAACATCTTGTATAGCTGACCTTTGTGGATGTAATTGGGTATATAGCGCATAGCATTCGTCCTTAGACACCACACGTTCCCATAGCTATTTGCATTCTGACTTCTTAGAGCTAGAATTCTTTGTTGAACGTATTCACTGACTTTGGTACGTATCTCCATACCGAGTGCGAGTTCGTCCTCCCCGATTTCAGAGGCGAGTGAGATCAAGAGGCCACCGAAACCACACCCGACATCTAAGTGACGTATTTGAGGCAATCCTTGCCCATTCGCGTTGTCGAACACGTAATGCTGTGACCAGTCAATCTCGTCTGGTGATAGGGGGTAGGTAAAGTTGTGATCTGCGATAGGATTGACATGGGCACGTTGACGATAGTACCTTTTCTGTGGTAACTCAATGGCCTTAGTATCGTTTTTAGATACGCTACTTATTTCAGACATTATATGGAGACTACGACGAGGCGCTTGTGGAGATTGCTCCGAGAAGTTATCATAGAAGAGCGTCGATCTTGGTGAAGATGGAACAATAGAGACCTTGCAATATTATTGACCGAGTAAATAGAACATGTGGCTGCACAAACACGTGCTGGCGCGCACTTGGCCACACAACTTTATTTGGCAGAACATTCCGCCAATTATGTCCTCCAATATGATCAAATATTATATTTCGAAAGCATCTGTCAATCGCCAACTCATCAAAAATGCTTCATTCAGCAGTCCTTGCTCTGGGTATTATGAGGCTACCAACGACTCAATATGGTCTCAGAAAGGCTAAAACGCTCATTCACGAGACGACAAGATTATTATCTATTAGTTCATCTAAGTGCATTCATAAGGACCGGCAGTATGGCAAACAAACTATTTCCAACAAATTAGAGCCAAGTTCCGAGCAACATATCAACAAGATGTTAACGATACCAAATATCCTCACAGTATCTCGTATGACGTTGACTCCTGCAATAGGGTATTTCATTTGGACGGGAATGAATTCGCAGGCATTATCCTGTTTCTGTCTTGCAGCTCTCACAGACTTGATGGACGGGTTTCTTGCGAGAAGAATGAATCAATGCTCGCAGATTGGTGCCATATTAGACCCAGTTGCTGACAAACTCCTCATGATCACATGTTTTGTTTCACTCTTTAATGTGGGACTGATCCCCGGCTGGCTTGTCGGTGGCTTCGTCGGTCGTGATGTAGCACTCTTAGTCGGTGGTACGACCATCAGACTTATGTCTTTCAAGACCAATCGGTTGAGCTTGACAGAATTCGTTGATTTCAACAAACACCCGATGCCAGAGTTCAGCCCTAGTTTCATCTCTAAGTGCAATACAGCTTTACAATGTTATCTTATACTTTTACACCTTGGCATGAAAGATCTTATAGGTTTTGAATTTGACGAGTCGCTTATGACTCGTCTACATGTGATAACCGCCTGTACCACTGCCATATCCTTCGGACAATACCTGTCAAGGCCCATGTTCAGCGCGAAGGCAACCCCCTGACGCTGCGTGCAAGACACCTCAACTCCTCAATAAACTCACGATTCAATAGCGAGCCCTTGAATATGACTTGTCAAAACTCACTGCTGTGTGATGAAATCAACATTTTTGAGCTTCCTGGAAAAAGAACAATGATTTCATGCTGTGTTTGGCAGTGTGCCTGATCGGGATTGATAATCACATTCTTTGTCTGCGGGCGGTACATTTCAACAACATGTGTCTACTACTACACAGACGATGGTAATGTTTCTGTTGAGGTTAGAGGTGAGAATGAACAATGTCCGAGTATAAAAGTTTTGACATTCTCGTATTGGCGTTCACATTTGTCACCGTGCTACCTGTTGCGCTAATTGCTACCAGTGGCGCGCATAAGTAAAAGTTTCTCATCCTGTGGTTTGGACAAACTTCTTATGTTCACGTCAGCTCTTAAAGTTTGGTCGTTGGTGACCTAGCCTGTTCAAAAGTTTTTAAAAAAAGTTCACGTCACCGTTATCCGCCGCAATTGGACAACTTTTCTACTCAAGAAGTTTACAGCAGAATAGTATTTATGAACTTCAGTATCTTCAAGTGCTATTGACCCAATTCAAGAGGGGAAAAATCATACTGACAATTTTAATTGACCTGGTCTAATTGAGTTTTGCAAGTTTTTTTTATTTTCAGCCAGGATATTCCAGCACAAGATTGTGACAACACGATGGACGGCAATAAATCAATCTCAAATGATCAAGCGGAAGAGATCTCGAAGAAGTCAAAGTTAGACACGGTGGTGGAATATTCAAATACAAATGAGAGTGTCAAGCCAGTGCTTGTTTTAGTGAATCCCAAGAGTGGCCGAGGAAAATCTCTGAAAATACTCAGAAAAGTCGTCATTCCAATGCTCAAGGCGAGTGATCTAGAATATCAAGTCTTCATAACTGAACAAGACAAGAGAGTTCCGCAATACTTGAACGAAGCCAATCTCGAGAATCTTGATAAGTTTAGATCGATCGTGGTAGTATCTGGCGATGGACTGCTTCACGAAGCCATCAACACCTTGTTATCTCGCTCTGATTGGCAGAAATCTATCAGATTGCCCTTGGGTATCGTTCCAACTGGCTCGGGTAATGGCATGGCCTATACATTGGTCAGTCAGAGTTATCCCAATCCACCATCATCTCAAGAGGCAGTACGCCTATGTTGCCAGCAGGCGCTTCAAACTGATGTCTCCGAGTTGGACTTGGTCAAAATTCAATACGGCACGGGCTCTGAATTGTGGTCGTTCTTGTCCCTCGGCTGGGGACTTCTGTCTGATATAGATGTTGATTCTGACTGGCTTCGTCTACTAGGTGAGTTGAGGTTCACTATATATGGACTGCTTCGGTCTTGCACTGCCCGATCTTATCGAGGAAAGCTCTCATACAAGGCAAAATGTAACGGAAGTGTTGAGACCAAGACTGAAGAACTTGCAGGCAACGGAGCACCAGTTATGACAAAATTGAGTGAGAATGCACCAGACAACGAACGTGAAGAGGAAGGGCAAAGTCAGGACAACTGGGTTCATATAGAGGATGAGTTTTCCTGCGTTTATGCCGTCTATCAGGCTTATATCTCGCGCACCACCAAGTTTGCCCCGAAATCGAAGCTAGATGACCAGACAATCTACCTAACCTACGTCAGGGGCAAGTTGTCAGTGAAGCAGAAAATTGAGTTCCTACTCGCGATCGAAGATGGATCGCACGAGAAGTTGAGATTTGTGACAGTGGTTCCTGTGGAGAGTTTCATCCTAGAGCCATTGGAACCAAGCAAGGTGGTTGTCGACGGTGAAACTATCCCCTGGACACTAAGCGATGGTCCCCTGAGGGCTGAGATTGTTCCCAAACTCTTGAGGATTTCCTGGTCACCGGAATCATCATCCTAAAGCACTATCAAGCAAGAAATTAGCCAACAAGCAAATGGTGACGGAAGATTATATCAATCCTTATATGACAACTCTAATAGAGAGTGACAGTAACTGAATGAATGTGAAGCATAGTATTCCCTTAGAGACCCATATCCAGAGAAAGACTACCAATAATCATTGATGGAAGTGTTTAATTTTGAAGCTAGATTTAGTGCATCAGAGATCGAGTTATCCACAATGACTCATAACCCTATCCTTTTCCTGTCAATGATGAGCGGTTTTAACAGTTGGAAAACGATTCTGCTAAATAGACAACAGACAAGACAATCATTTCTCCTTTACTAGACTTTTTTCCCGTCATTTTCCTCCTATGTCTAGCTCGGGGGAGACAATTTGATTGCTTAGGCCGCTCGCCCTAATGGTATGTCTCCGTCGATTCGTTTTGCTGGGAATAACAATGTACACGTATTCACTCACGTTCGTCGTCCGGGATCCCTTAGTCTACCCCTGTTGGAAACCGACAGGCTCAAATTGAAGTTGCTTCGAGCAGAACCAATTTGAGCCGAACAAAAGGCTCTCCATGAGACTTGTAGCAAGCGCCGTTTTATGCCTCCGAAGGCGAAAGTCTCGAGCATCGGCGTGTGACAAGTCGATTAGAATCCGATCGGCAAGACTTCGCTCGGCGAGCTCAACGAAACTGAGCTCGGCTTGAAACAGCAAGGGCAACCAGCTGGGGAGTGCCTTCTCCAGCTGAAGGCAGCATTCTCGCTTCTCCAGCTGAGTTCTGAAACAATCCATGCGACAGTGCCAGATTCCAGCGGCTCTTGATATTGTGATTCCTCAATCATCAGTCGTTTATCTCTCTGGTTTAAGATTCCGCCGTTTTCATGTTGATAAGTAGACAGGTTATCAGAATCCTGGTCTCTCAGGATAACTTCTCCCCGCCCGAATTTTCCTCGCTTCAAATGGAGGGACATATTCTAACCGCAAGAATTATGCCAGGCACCGAGAGAGCCATGGAAGCGGGTCGCGCCTGTTGCATGCCGTCTGTGAGGGTGAAATTTACAGCCCAATCAATTCCACTGGAACTTCAATCAAACGCAATGAGGGATTTTTTAGGTCCCCGTAGGCTGGTTTACTTTCATGCGAGAGAAAAGCAATTTCACTGACGCTCTCACTCTTTGAGGGCAAGCAAAGTTTCGAGGTAGACTGAGAGTGTGGAGAAGAGGTGAGGGGCGTGGGCTGCAGCTGCTGACCACTGCAGCCTATTGACCTCGATTCCAGAAGGAGGAGAAATAGGCTGGAGAAGTGAAAACGAGACGAGACAGACAAGGCTCATTCGGGAGGCTAGTCTGGAGTCTAACCCATTCACTAGTGAAGGTAAATTTAGGTTGCGAGATAAAGAAATCTCGCCTGTGTTCACTTTCAAGTTTAAGCAGACAGGCTGCTTCAGAACGTAATCCAAGTCTGTGAGCAAGCTAAAAGAAACTCTCTCATGATCACCGCGAGAGTCTACTGGTTTCGAACAGGCGAAGAAGGTGTTACAGGTCAGCAATAGTCCTATGCGAGAGGGAGAAGATGGCTTCGAAAAGAGCTCATTCTGCAGGCGAGTTGGCTTCAGGCTATGCCGTGTGAGGCAAGGTAGTGGCAAGCCCGAGAGATTGCGTGAGTGAAACAGCGTCGTCTTTTCACGGTTCTTGGCGCCGTCCAAAGCTTCGGTCTTGCCTCACAGAGGGAGAAATTGTGCTATTGTGTTAAAGGGGCGAGAGTTGCTTTTGGTGGCAGACAAAACAAGTTCGACGCAAAGACCAAGCACAAATGAGAAATCATAAAATTGCCCTCCCCTAACGGCACCATTGTGGCCATCTTCTCTACCATGTCTAGCTCGTAAACCTCAGCCCATGAGAAGGTGGAGCTAGTGGGGGATGAATTCAAGTCACATGGCCCGAAAACTGGATGCGCGCGCATTCCTCCGAGCCCATATTAGCCTGCAACCGCTAATAACAACAAAGGCGAAAGTACCTCCAATACCCACAACAAGTCTCTTAGTCCCAACACTCTATCCTACTTGTACCTCTAGTTCGAATTTTACTCCAGATGGAATGAATTAGGAAGCCACCAGTTTCTATGCTCTTCACCGATCCAAGCGCCGTAGTGTCTATCGAGAGAACTCGGAGTTTCACTGACAAGATTACCTCTCAGTCTACAATCCTATCACATCAGAGCAGTCCACTTTCCAGTTTGCTATCTCCGGCCGTGCTATCAAGTTTTCTCTCCAGTACCAGATAATTCGTAGAAAGCACAACCTCAACCAGCAAGATAATCGCCTAAGACGTCAAGAAAGGCTCCCCGTGAAGTTTGATCGTCCGAAATGATTGCGTTTACCTAGATACTTATTCAGTGATACAATAGCCACCCAAGGAATAGTGACTAAGAAAGGCATACGAGTCTGTTTTCCGAAGCTATCTTTTCAAGGAGACCGAAGGCTGTCATCCATGAGTCATCATCCTCAGTTGACTTTGACACACAAGCATAGACCCATATTAGTCGTCGAGCTATTTTTAATGAAATTACATTAAGTTCACATACAAACAATTTTTTTACCCCACAGTGTTCTTAAATTTGTTTTAAATCTTTTCACAACCAACAATCTAGCGGGCTTAAGAGGGTGCTCTCGGTGGCAAAAAATACATTCGTTTGCGAGTTTTGTTTCTTTTAAAATTATCACCATTTATCATCAAATATGTCCAGCAGTTACAATGACTATGACGCTATTAAACGCGTCGTCGGAGATGAACCAATTAGGCCCCCAAGGCAATACCAATTGGCAGCATCAATACCAGCTGAACAGAGAAACATTGGAATACTCTCGATCGCAGCGTACTTCCCAAAAACATATGTCAGTCAAGAAGATCTGGAAAAATTTGACAAAGTCGACTCGGGCAAGTACACCAAGGGCTTGATGCAGGACAAGATGGGCTTTTGTACCGATCTAGAAGACATCAACTCCATAGCACTTACTGTGACCAAGAAGTTGATCGAGGACTCTGGGGTTTCTCTCAATGATGTTGGTTATCTCGAGGTGGGCACCGAGACCATCCTGGATAAGTCTAAATCTGTTAAAACTGTTTTAATGGAGCTCTTCGAGGAAAGTGGTAATACTGATATTGAGGGAGTTGATACAACCAATGCCTGTTACGGAGGTACGGCTGCACTTTTTCATGCCATTGATCACTGCTCAACTCCGCATTGGGATGGCCGCCTTGCCATTGTTGTAGCGGCCGATATAGCTGTCTACGACAAAGGTAACGCACGTCCAACTGGTGGCTGTGGTGCTATAGCAATGCTCATAGGTCCGAATGCCCCATTAGTTTTCGAACCTTTCAGGGCGACACACATGACCCACACTTATGATTTCTACAAACCCGATCCAGCCTCAGAGTATCCAACTGTTGACGGAAAATTGTCCCTCCAAGCCTATATATCAGCAATCGATAAATGTTACCAATCATACAGGAAGAAATATTTCATTCATCACCAAGACAAGGATTCGACTAAGGATGCATTATTAGATGAATTTGACGGCATCTTAATGCACTCTCCTTATTGCAAGCTGGTTCGAAAAGCATTTGCCAGGTTATTATTTAATGAGTTCGATGTGATTTCAAATAATGGCCGTCCAAGCTCTGAGCCAGATGAGCGTTACAAGGGATTCAAAGAACAGATACCGGAAGAGGAGCTGTCAATGGCTTATGACAGCTGGTTGAAGCCTATTGGGAAAGTTTCTCTTGAGAAGGTTGCAATAGCGTCCAGTGAAAAGCTGTATCAGGAAAAAACAGCCGAAAGTTTATATTTGTCCAATCAGGTGGGTAATATGTACACGGCTTCGTTATATTCATGCTTAGTTGCTTATCTTACTAGCAAACCGATGGAACAATTGATGGGTAAGCCCATCTTGTTATTCTCTTACGGATCTGGCTCAGCCGCCTCCATGTTCTCAGCACGTTTAAATAGTGATACTCAAGCGTTAAAGAGACTGCTCTCTGGAATACAGGATGTTCGCGAGAAACTAGAAAAAAGATTGAAAATATCCCCTGAAGAGTTTACAGCCCATTTGGAGCATAAGAAGAAAACTTTCAGCTTGCCTAATCGTTCTCCAACCGGTCAACCTGTTGAGGCAACTGACTCAAATGGTGTCGGACAGGTCACTATTGAAACTTACCTCTACCCGGGGACTTATTACTTGACGTCTGTTGATCACATGTTCCGCAGGAAATATCTTCGTCTACAATCGGGCGAGTTGTTAGAGCAAAATAACAATAATGAAGCCAACTGCATCGTCAACACTAAAAAGAATCACGGTTTAGCAGCTGTTGTGGGTGAGGGTCAACAACAAACCATGGCTACAGCCTGATTCCGAGGGTAGAGTACTGAAAAGGTTCATCTGGTATCTGTATCGAGCACCAATTTAGTTGTTAACCACTTTATCCTACAGAAATCTTATGAATAACCATATCTTTCTCGAACTGGGAATATCGCTTGTTCATCAGAATATATTACCGTTGCAATGAAATGTTACCAACTTAGTAGAGAATAGAACTTAAAATTTCCGCCTATTACGTTCATATACAGCAAGTAGGCATGATTAGATGAATAATCATTCACTAAAAGACCTGATAGATGTAAGGTTCATTTTTGTTCACTTATTTATTTCTCGTTATCAAACTTTGCGCCTCACTTCAAAGAATCTCTTGAGGTAATACGTTTGTCCGACAGCAACGATTAGAGTTAATAGAACCTCAAAGAGACTCCACATTGAAACTCGTGAATTTATAACTTCGTTTACTCTACGATGCAACCTATCACGTGCCGCAAGAAAGTCCATCTCGTGTTTTACACCTGTAACTAAGCCATTCAACTCTGTCACCATGTTTTGTAACTTATCTTGCTCCTGATCGGATTCTTTCTTGACATCTGTGAAATCTATACTGAACATGACGATCTTCATGGCGTAAGATGATATCTTATTTCCAAAACAATAAGTGTGCTGTCCTTCTTGATTGGCCTCAATTGTGTATCTGCCTGATGTTTGCTTATCCTCTGTGTGGATAACATTATTGTTTGGATCTTTTATAGTTAGATCTATATCAAGAGATCCTCCGTCCAAAACTTCGAAAGTAAATTTTATCTTGGTTCCCTTTGATAATTTCTCGTGGAAGCACTCCTCATGGAGTGGCTCGATCGTTATGAGATGGCAGTCGACTGTAAATTGTAATGCAGCTGTCAGCATGAATATGCCCATCCAAGAATGTAAGTGGTTCATTTTTTTGCAAATATTAGCTAATCTTTGAATACAACGGCTATGCCTCTTGTCTGAGTATGCCTGTAAAATTTATATTGCACCAATGGGGTCTCAATCACGGGACAATGAGAGACAAGTCACATTCTACCTGTCCATTGGATACATCTGTCAAGGTGCATCCCCGGCATACGTGAGCCTTTCGCGTCCTCTATCACCAATTCGAAAAATCTGGGCAAGAACTCGTATTGAGTAAGGCTCCTCAGTCGCACAGTAAGATTCGAATCAAGATCACCTCGCTGCCAAGCAAGTCTGCTTCACATCCATTCACTGCTAATCTGAGTGGTGGTGGTGGGCTTCGTTTTTGAACGACCGCTGAAACTCGGTGAGCCGGAACGGCGAATATGCGAGTTGACTTGATTATTTTAAAGAGACGCGCATCAAATGATCATCATTCTCACTCTCTGTTTGAAATGTTTATTAGATCACATCCAGTAATTGCTTAAGCTTATCGTCAATCCAAGTTATTGTCACAGATTCTATCAGAAATCGTCACGCTCGTTCCTAAGGTACGAGGGATCTTGAATATTCCTCAAAGAGGGTCTCTTGGTCAACTCGTCGAAAAATTTGTGCTTCACTCCTTCATGAGCAGAAATCCGTTTCAGGGGGTCGTAATTGAGACACTTATTCAACAGGTCGGTCGCTTCCGCATCGGCGGGTAATAGTTTGCTGAAAGCCTTTCTCTTCCAGTGGGGGAATGTGGGTTTGAAGTGAGGTAGCCTGGTTATTTCCGACCACTCGTTTTCGGTGGGAGTCCCTAAAACTTGAAAAATCCTAAACAACTGTCCTATCTCTGAATCACCAGCAAACAGAACTTTTTTGGTCAAGATTTCATAGAATATACAACCTAGACTCCAGATGTCTACAGCCGGTCCATACAAGTCTGAACCAAGTAATAACTCCGGAGCCCTGTACCAGAGTGTCACCACTTCTTTGGTGTAAACTCTCAGGGGCAGGGCCATGTTGCGGGCCAGTCCAAAATCGGCTAGTTTGATAGTCCCATCTTTGTTCACTAATAGATTTTGTAGTTTCAAATCACGATGAAGTATTCGCCTAGAATGACAATATGAGATTGCTTTGAATAATTGAAGCATATAATTTTTTGCTTGCTTGACACTAAGGCCCGCTGCTGTTGAATCTAACGTCTTTTTAAGGTCCTGGTCTAAGAACTCAAATAATAGAAAGAGACTGGAGCCAGTGTGTATTATTTCGTGTAATCGCAGGATGTTGGGGTGATTCAGATTTTTTAGAGCTGCGATCTCCCGCAAGCTCGAGCTTGGTATACCATCTTCGTGACCGTTAACATTGAACTTGAGCTTCACTCGTTTTAGAGCAAAGATTTCATCAGATTTCCGACATCGCACCTTATAGACGATACCATAGGATCCCTGGCCTACTGTGCTAAGACACTCAAACTCATCGTCTAACTTACGTGTGTTGACCAACATACTATTGGGTTGTCTGGCTTGTGTCGACAGGTTCCGAGACTTGCGGATTGACCAATCTGAGAACTATTTAGATTGTTAGCATCGTTGGCGTATCGATGAGCTCATGATGAACACCGGTTAGCTGCAAATCAGCGAATGAACTCATCTCATTCTCTGGACTTCGCACCACTCGTCTTTGGCGCGCGCGCCTGAATGTTTGGGCGCGCTGCGCTCATTAAAGGCGCGCGCGGGCTGGCTCGAGTATAGGTCCTAGCGTAGAGACAGAGAGTGGTCGCGTTGACAGGTTGCTCTTATTCCACTCTATCATTCATCAGATGTGACCACCGGGTTAATATCTACTTTCTGAGACTCATTTGCGAACCGTATGGATTCAACTCGTCTCGTCAAACAACGAAACTCAAGAAGCGGAGGGACACCTATGCTGCCAACACCTCATCGATGCCTTTTCATCTTCGTCGCAACAATGATTTGAAACTTGGGCTAATATCGGATCTTGACTATTAACTATTCTCGGCAAACTATTCTCTTGCGTTGGATGACCACAGTCCATGGGGGAAACTGGCGACGACGTCTCTGGAATGATAATATTCAATCCGTAATTTCTTCCTCTCGACGCATTTTCAGCGGGGCGTCATGTACACTGCACACGTTTGTGTTGATCTCAGACGAAAATCGAGTGTCTGTTTTCATTTACCTGGTCACATGGGTGATTTGAACTCCTCCCAATTTCTATCAGTTTATGTGAGCAATCTGATCACCTATTTATTTTAACCTAAGGAAAGCTTGTCGCTTCACTGAAGGCGTTCAGACGCCAACTTAACTCTATTGGAGGGGATTGTTAATCTAACAATGTTATTAGTCGATAAACAAAAACTAAATCATTCGACCACCTCCAGGTTGTTAGCGCCACATTTTATACTGGTATTCCTATATATTTTTGCTCTATTATTCAATCAAGCAGCCGCATACATAATAACTCTCGATGCGCATTCCGAAGAGTGTTATTTTGAGAAAGCAATCGCTGGCACAAAATTGGGATTCACATTTGAGGTAATAGAAGGCGGATTTCTGGATATCGATGTAACAATCTTTGATCCTGAAGGCAGCATGATCCACCAAGAACCGAAAGCCTCGTCTGGCAAATACACGATCGAAGCAAATAAAGATGGCCCGTACAAATATTGTTTCAGCAATAAGATGTCCACTGTTACGCCTAAAGTTGTCATGTTTAGCATAGAAACTGCTCGACAAGTTCAGCATAAGATGTCTGGTGCAGAGGATCAAGAAAATGTAAGAGGCATGTTAAAAGATCTCGACAATGCGATGGCAGGCGTTAAGCACGAACTCGAGTACTTGTCGGTGAGGGACAGGATACATCGTCGCATCAATGAATCTACAAATACCCGTGTCGTTGTTTGGACATGGATAGAATTCCTCATTCTAGTTGCAGTATCATTTGGACAAATTATGTACATCAAGAGATTTTTCGAAGTCCGTCGAGCTATATGAGATCACGGCTAGATGCAAGTTGTCAACTCTGTGCGCTGTTGTTTTGATAAAGCCTGTCACTAACAATCTAATGTATAAAAATAATCTAAACGATTGGTAAGATGTGTCTTCAGCATCATTTTATTGAGTCTGACCTATCTTTTTGGAGTTTTACCGCAAAGATTTTAATCGCGGGATCAGACTTACTCGGTCAGGTATGGTTATCCTCATGGTTTCTCATTTTGGTCAGACAAATGTCGTTCCGGAACTGGGACGGCGCGAGCTGTCATCTCCGTCATATGGTGGCCCTAGATCGTAGACTGATTCCGAACCTTCATCATATTCAGATCGGTCGAACTCCATGGGGCGAATGAGTGAAGTTCGGAGCGAAAGTGACACTGTCGAGCAGAGGGGCTCACAGGTGGTATTGTCTTGTAGACCTTTGTGTTATAGTTATTCCCCAAGAGTCTGCGATGGCTTGGACGACAGCGATGAAACAAGAAGCTGGCGAGGCACTTTGCGCACGAAAGGTAATCTGAGATGCGCCAACCCGTTGCAGATGAACTTCCGGTTGGCAGTCGAAATGGCCAGAGAAGCACAGGCAGCCTAGAACCATACTCACGACGTCTTGGGGCCAACCAAAAACCACGTAGGGCGCAGGCGGTCAACCAAAGTAGGATTCATGATGAGACGATCAAACACGAGTTTACATCATCAATCAGAAATTATAGTATTCGACTATCCGCAGGTTATACGTGTTCGGAAAAATATCATGACAGGGGAGGGAGTTTGTTCAGTCTCGAACTTCTCTGCTCCTGTCGCCGGGTCAGGTTAGCTTCTAGTTCATCTCACCGTATCCACCAGCCCATTTGGGTGTGATAAGTTCTCTTGCCCGAAAAGAGTGTGGGCAACTAGGCCCAGGATGACTGCTACAGGTCACGTTTGAGAGACTGTTGAGCAGGGTCTTCAAGATAGAATCTTTCCGTGACACAGATAAAACTGGAGCAAGTAACTAGAACTTTTTTTATTGATCTTTCTTAAGATCCAGATCGTAAATGAGATTATATGATGAGTTGAGAGCAGATTTGATTTCTTATTACCAAAAATAGTGTATCAAATATGTGGTGGAATCTGCTGTTGGAATAGGTAGTTCCTACACTAAAAGCGCTTGCGATAGGGCATGTTCGGAGCCGATTGTGCATTTCCACCCTTTGGCGGTGGGGACTTGGGTCTTAAAGCTTCAATCCTATCTGTGCAGCCAGTTAGGTAGTCATTGCTGTTTCGTGAGAAGTAGTCTTTATATAGATCAGAGTTAAAGTTACTGTTCGTGAGCTCGGGACCGACTGTGAGCCAGCCTGGGCGTATCGTAGTGTCTCTGCCAAATAAGTGTAATCTTCGACGACCGAGACAAAAGTGCTCTATGATATGAAAGATTTCGTCCGGTTTCTCGTAGGTTCCGTAGGGTGGCTCCTCACTAATAATGAGATCTATGTCGACATTTGAGTGTATAAAATCTCCGTCCGTACTTCTTCGGACTGTTCCCTTGATTCCCATCAAACAATGTTCTTTTGTCCTTTGGAATATTGCCTTTGGTTCAAGATTCTTATTATGGCCAATATTGTTTTTGTTCGTTTTGATCCAACAAATATCTTCACAACGACGGAAGCCCCACTTTCTCAAGCATTGTCGCCCCAAATCAAGGCCGTCAGATGAGCCACACCAGAGGAATATGAATGATCGAGGGGCGGCCACTTCCTCGATCTCCAAGTCCATTATATCCTCCCACGACCAAAACTTTGTTTTAGTAACTCCTTGGGTACGCTGATACTCCTCCAGAGGAGGGTCTAGCAGTATGACATCAAATTTGCAGTCGAGCTGGCGCAAAGATCCTTGTTGACGTAGATCACACTTCAAATACATCGGCGGGGTTGCTGTCCTAGCGATCAACTCGTCTTTTAACTTTATCAACTCCTTCAATTTGGGATATTCTTCGAACCTATCATGCAATTCGTAGTCTCGTATAAAATTTTGCGGCCTCTGACCAGTGTCTACGTAGTGCTGACAGTAGTCATTGTGTGGATTTGCACTTTGAGTACCTTTAAGGAACGTGCTCGAGCCTTTGTACTCATATTTAGAATCCTCCTCATCCTCGATTTTCTCTACCGTTGCTGCCGCATTTGAGTTATGAGATTCGTTCAGGCCTCTTCTCAATCGTTTAGACAAAGAGCTATTCGCCGATAGTGACGATTGTCCAGGTGAGGTTTCTTGTCCTAGATTCCCTGTATGGGAACTCAATCGGTGATGTGTATTCGAGTACCCAAGAGAAGCTGCGTCTAGGTTGTTGTTACTTGATGACCGAAAGGTTAAACTTCTATCTAGGTAGAGCTGATTTCGTTCATCCTCGGTACCTAGTACGCGGCATAGAGAGTCGGATTCCTCTGCTCCAAGCTGCTCGGATAGAAGTAGCCTACGGCGTTTTGACTGGTCTTTCATCCATTGTAACATATTTTATTGAGACCTGTACGACAAAGGATGGGACCCTTCGAAGGATTTCAGGTGAATCGTAGGATCTAGTTTAATGGAGGAGTATACAATATTCATGGTGTGCCAGAGGGAAGACCGCATGCGAGTTTGCATGTGGATCGCGATAACAGCTGACACTGTTTTGATGCCATCCAGAATTGTATTGATTGCGCACATTGGAACAGCGCCTCAGAATCAACGCACACGAAGGATCTGTTGTTCTGACTAGACCAGCTGTATCAAATTTAAATCTCGTCAATCAGGTGCTAGTAATCGATCCATCCCTTTGGAAAATCATTCGATTAATGTTTGGCGACAGCAAGTGAGATCACTTACATTCTATACATCTATACTTGTTTTATGTTCGATCCTTGACACAACTAGGATCAAACATTTCAAGATAGCAACATGCCTATATTTGGACCTAGCCAATTCGACAAGATGGTCGAAAAGGCCACAAATGAGTCGAATGTATCTGAGGATTGGCAAGCAATTCTAGAATGTTGTGACTATATTAATGCTCAACAGGCTCGGCCTTTAGAGTATTTGCGATCAATAATCAGAAGGATGTCCCATCCCCACCCTAATGTGTCTATTCAAGCCATAATCCTATTAGACTCATGCGTCGGCAATTGTGGCAAGAAATTCCACCTTGAAGTAGCATCCAGGGAATTCCTCAACGAAGCCAGAAAACTACTGGAAAAAGGGCACCCTAGAGTAGTGGAACGTTTCAAGCTGATGCTGAAGAAATGGGCAGAAAACGAATTCAAGGAAGAAACCGAACTTGCCATGATACCATCATTCTATTCGCAGCTACTAAAAGAAGGTTACGATTTCACTGATCCATCAAAGCCTCAGCTACCGAAAGATCCAAACATCGTCATAAGTGACCAGGAGGAAGAAGACATAATTAAAGCACTCGAGCTCTCGATGAAGGATATAAAAGGCAGTGGCAAAGGCGCATCGGGAAGTAAGAACAACACCTCGTCATCATCCATGTATCCAACTATCGATACAAGTATACCAACAGATTCCCCATCTAGTCGAACAAGCACAGTGACGAACTCCAACAATCGTGGCGGCAGCAACAATGTCAGTGATCGAAACACAACGAATTCATCACAAAATCATCGTGATCCACAAACCACGGCTTGTGAGCCCTTCAAGGTTCGAGCTCTGTACGATTTTGAAGCAGCCGAAGAGAATGAGCTCACATTCGCAGCCGGTGAGTTAATAGTGGTCACAGACGATCGGGACGAGAACTGGTGGACGGGAAATAACCACCGAGGTGAGGGTTTGTTTCCCGTCAACTTTGTCACCAAAGATCTGAATGCCCCGATAGAAGGTGTCACAACGGTCGGTGGTGCCGGTAAGACTGTTCAATTCGATGAGGATGTTAGGGTTGCATACCTCGAACGAGAAGTTACCGAGGTGGATGAAGCGAAGATTGATCGTTTATTACAATTGATTCACGAAGCCGATCCGACTGGCGCGCAACCGGACTCGGACGAGTTGATACTTCTAGAGGACCAATGCGGCCGAATGGGCAAATTAATCGACAAGGAATTAGAACGACTCGATAGAATTCAGGTCGCTCTCAGCACCGCTAATCGCCAACTGACAGAGTCAATCAGAGAATTTCTCTGCCTCAATCAATGAGACCCGGATTTCTAATTCTCAAAATTATGCCAATAAACCATACGAATGGTTCTCTTCTGTCGATGCCTTTAGGAATGTGCTCATCTGTGATTGAGCGCTACGAACTAGATGTGAACATAAGATCTCGGATCGAGATCTTATGTTCACATCTCGAATAGATCATCAGTAGCTCTGAAATGCTTGTTTCCGCTCTAATCTTCCTGATTTTATAACCACACATCGCCTAGTACTTCGACGTTGTTTTTTATCCCCTAAATTGCGTTGTCAGCCACTGGCATCGCGAGCCCTCGTTATTCGACGTGATGAATCCCGTCGGGATGCTAGTAGGTTAACCGACAAATCTTACCTCTGTTCTCAGGGGAACGAAGCAATGGCAAATAGACCCTGGCGGATCTTAAGAGCTATATACATGCCTAATTCCAACCAGGAGTTCGATTATCCAGAGGGAATTCGATTCCATCTCCGTTTCGAGGCAACATCATCATGCCTAGTATCCTCAACCAAACGAATCCAATTATTACATCTCAATAGAGCTAACACGATCCATGCCAAATCTGGTCACTGTATTTGCTTATCTATGATTGTAATCCTCCAACTCATTGTCTACTGAGTCGCTCAGTTCATGATGCAAGACGTGAGCCCTGTCGAGCATGCAAGATGGTTGCTTGGATGAATCAAGGAAATGCCTCTCATGGAAACGAATGGCGATTCGTTGATGAGCTAGATTTAACAAAATGTATCCCTTTGGTCAGACTCTGATCAACGCATGCGTGAAATACTTCCGATAGATCGCGATAGGATTTGTTGGCGCAGCTGGTTTTTGGAGCAGGAAGTGCTCGCTTTGAAATTAGAATAATCCTGAATAGTGCGGCATCAGATTGTGTTCAAAAGCGCTTTGTCTGATCTCCGAGACTTGTTGATTCATGAAGCAGGATCAATCAATAACCACCGTGGGGGGTCAAAAGAAAATGACCTGACTGTGTTTTTATTCGCCGACCAGGCTATTATAAAAATGTGTTGTTTTGTTCACAACAATGATAAATTATTCCTCGAAGACGAGCGGAAAAGATTCATTTCGCTCATCTGGTAGTTCAGGGTACACATGAGAGAAAAGGTGCTGGTCGAAGCTTGGTAATACTTTAGTATACATTGTTGTAGCGGCTCCGTTAATCGCTGCCGGCACACAATGGAGCTCATGCGGTTGCTGGGGCGAGGCCATCATCAGAGATGACTAGGTTAGTTCCCGTTGTAAGCCTCTAGCTGGCCGCCTTATGTTGGAATATAGCAAGGGATGAGCGCATCGCCGTCGTGGTCCATGCAACCAAAGAAATCACAAGTTTCACCTTCTTCCATGAAGCAAACTAGAAAGCTGATGGGAAAACGCACTACGCAGTCAAGCTTGAACCCGATTTCTCTGGCCATCCTCTAATCTGGCCGGCGTCTTAACTCGGCTCGCTTTATGCAAGCGGGCTCGCCTCTACCACATGGGGCAATCTTGCTAAATGGTTGGTCAAACTTTCGTCGTTCCTTTTCTGCGAATGGTTCTGTTTTTTAACGGTTGCATGATAAAAGTAAGACGGCTGTCCGAAGAGTGAGAAGGAGAGAAAGGAGAGAGGGAGAACTTTCACCTCTGCTCGCTTTTATCTATGTGGGCTTGGGAACTTGCACAAAGCCACCGACATAGCCACAGGCAAATGGACTTATAGACAGCAAACAAAGTTCGCATATCGAGTAGGCACGCGCCTACCTGTTGATTCAAACCTGATGACAAGCCCACGCGCGCCGATAGAGCTGGACTAGCTCCGTGGCCGCCATTGAATTGGTCATCGGGATATCCAAGAGTCGGCCCGCCCATCCGGTGGGAGTCTCGAACGATTCGGGAGGGCTCATCTTATCGTGGTTGCATTGCATGCAAACTAGCTGCCGCCCAAGTGGGAACAAAAAGTGCTTTAAGGCGGGCCATTTTCACTGCATGCTGGTCTACGTTTTTTCTTTATCGCTATCTTTATACTTTGCTTACACTTTCTCTCTCCACCGACTAGAAACACCCTCAAATTTTCTCTAGTCTCGTGTTTCATCGTCAGCAGTCTCCATTCGCTGGTCGCAAGGTTTGAGAGGAAGAGGGCCGCATAGTGAGCAGTGGAGGAGTTCACAGTACCAAAGTGTTCTTTGATCCTGGGCGATCTTATGGAAATTTACAGGTTTATGAAGCATCAAGATTCAAGATATATTACGGAGTGATACAACAAGCTGGGGTAGCAACGGCAAATTAGAGACAAGGATAAGTCCAAGCGTACAAAGCTCCACTATGATGGGACATAGCGCTTTACGCGCTGTTACAATTGCACTTGTGTTGGCGGTAGTTTCGGGTAAGTGGAGGCAGTGCCATAGATCATTAACGTCCCAAAGAAATAGACAAAAACAGTGGGCATGATAAGCTAACAAGCTAACCTATCATTTTGTACAGGCCAACGAACCTCACCTCAGTTCAGTTTTCCAGCACCAAGTGCCAACCAATTCGGGGATCTATTCGGCAGTGCATACGGGAACCAGGATCTTAGTGCGGAGCTCGAAGGACAGTCCAATTTTCAGAGCAACAACTCCGCCTCTCAGCAAGACCCAGCATTCATTCAGTTCTCTTCCAACGCTCCTAAACCGCAGTCCAGTCTGACGGACGTTTCTTTGTCGCCTGCCCAGCAATCATTTTCCTCTTCGCTCCATGCCAATCAATTTCCTCAGGCCCAGACCCAGCCTCAACCTCAACCTCAGCCTCAGCCTCAGCCTCAGGCTCAGCCACAACAGCCTGCCCAGCAGCCATTACAGCACCAATTCCAGCCATACCCTCCCTCTGGTCAGGCGCTGCCCGGCATCCAACTGCCACAACCACTGCTCGCCCCTCTAGCTCCACCACAACCAGGACCGCATAATCAGGCACAACCTCAGGACCAGACTAGCCAGCTCCAAGCAGTGTCTCAGCCAGAGCAAGCGCCATCATCCAGCAACCAAGGGGCAAGAACGAGCACCTTGTTGACGGCTCCACAGCTTCCCTCGCGCCCATCGAGACCGCAGTCGCTTCAGATGTCGAGCCACTCGCAGACCTTCTCGGCTGCCTCTACAAATTCACAATCGCATTCAAGCTCCTCCTCGCAACAAGCGGTCTCCACTCCGGCCACTCTTTTGGCTACCTCCTCACAGGCGCCTCGCCGCCAATCGCAGGCTAGTGCTGCCTCGCAGGTCCGATCGACCCCAAGCATCCCATCAACTCAGAGCCAAGTTTCGTCCTCGGCCTCGTCGGCCACTCGCCAGCACCAGAATCACAACCAGAGACAATCAAGTGTTTCTGCTCAGAGTCACAACCAGGCTCCACTAGCGGGCAACCAGCCTTCCCATCAGAGCCAACAGTCCAACATCGAGGCAGCCCGTAAGGCCGAAGCGACGCGTGCCTCACAAGCGGCCGCATCCGGCCAGACATACGAGTGTCCTGACTTATTTGGTTACTTCCGCCACCACAAGAGTTGCGACAAGTATTGGGCTTGCGAGAATGGAACGGCAACTTTGAAACTGTGCGGTAATGGACTCATGTTTGACGACTCGGACTCGAAACGCGAGAACTGCGCCTATCCTTTTTCGGTGGATTGTGGCTCAGACCGCACGGACTTGGGTGAGTATATATTTCGTGATAACAACCATCGAGATGGTCGTCGTAATCGTGGACCCTCCAGTAGATAAGGAAGGGAATCAAGTGAATACAGTGAATCGGTAGAGGATGGGACAGCAGAGTCTAAGAGCACGATCGAAGACGACAGGCAGGCTCCCTTTTCTATGATAAGATGCAACCATCCTTCGATTGCCATAGACACTACTTTACGATACAGATGCGAGGTTCTATATACTAGCTCCAGCTTTTAGCCACTCTTGCAAGGTCGACAGTGAGCAGTAAATCGAGCCTACCTCTTGGATCCTCGTTATAATGACATTGGCATAGAATGAATGGACGTCTGACAGCTTTGTATTAGACGGCTCGAACTCGAGAGAGATACTCCTTTATAATACAATCAAGCCTACTAAATTCCTAATCGCAAATTGTTCTTCACTTACTAATGAAAACCATTGTAACGCAAACCAATGTGCCAATCAGAACCACCAATCTCTACCACCAACTGTCCGAAGCTTTACGGACTCTTCTCGGACAATGCAAATTGTAGGATCTTTTACTCATGTTGGAACGGTGAGGCATCAAAATACGAATGCCCGCCAGGCTTGGCCTACGATTCGGAGCAACACGTTTGTGTTTGGGCCGACCTAGTGGAACGTTGCAATCAGTCAGAAGTTAGCGATGGATTTGTATGCCCAGATCCGACGGAAGTGGACCAGCCAGGCCAGTACACTCGTCACGCCCACCCGGCCGATTGCAGGAAGTTCTACGTTTGTATCGAGGGCGTTGCCCGTCCATATGGGTGTAGCTTTGGAACAGTGTTCAATGTTGACTCACTACAATGCGATGAGCCCGAGAACGTATCAGGATGTGAAAAATACTACGGCGACCTAGACCCAAAGTTGGCCAAGAAGTTAGCGCGTGAAAACTCCTCTGGCCAATCGACAAACAATCGCCAGGGATCAGGTTCCTCCAATTGAACATGAATATATACAGAGTTGCGAATAATCGAAAGCAACGAAAATGAGCCTCCCTTCAAATTTTCATCCAGAAATTTCCTATCGTATCCATCCCGCTTTCTCGTCCTGCGTTTCTGCTATTCGTACTGTCGACTAGACTATCCTAGGAAATGGTTTAGAGAGACCATTGTTCAGCGAGTTGCTCCAGACTCATCAGCCTGTCTCAATCTCGCAGATCCCATCTAGTTTCACGTGAAGATTGACTTTTATTCGGCTTTAGGCGGACGATGCCGAAAGTTCACTCTCGACGGGTATGATCCCACAACCAAGACGTGCAGGAAAAGACAACTGCTAGCACAATCTTGGGGTAGGGATCAGATGGATCTTGAACCCTAGAGGCCCCGGAATTTTCGTGGTCGATCATTGCAGCCTGTCATGCTGAGGTCGGTAAGGAATCAGAACCTCGGAAACTTCGTGTTCATAGATGCACAATTCGCTCTCGAGTTTTCCGAAGCTTAATTTGGCCGAGGCTACAACGGAAAGCCAGTTCCAGGTCTCTAGAGCCTGTTTTTGGCCCTAATTGGTTGCATTCGGTCTGTAGCGCTTTTCAGGCGACAAAATTCCGAGAGAGATCGCCAAGGGAGAAATATCCTTCGTGGGGAATCTGCACGAGTGGCCGGCCCATCGTCTGCCAGCTGCTTATCTCTTCCAACGATTGGCAATCTTTTGACCAAAACTCATCTTTTTCTCTAGAGCATCACGCAAACTAAATCCTATTGAGACTCACGAATAATCTGCTACCATCAGATTGACTGAACAATCTCCATTATTCATCTAGGAGTTCGATAGCATAATATCATTTTAGGATGGCGCCACGATTCGGTGAGTAGCTGAAATAGATTATCTCTCCTAGTTGCCAGTAATCTCAGAATCCCAGGAACAAGGGTTTTAACACCACGATGATTAACATGAATCTCTCCCACCATCAGCAGACAATCTAAGGTTCAATCTGTTGCGTGCCGTAGAGATATTTGGCGACCTGAATCACGAAGATATGAATGTCACTGCGCCGGCAAGTTACGATTTCGCTAAGGAAGAACAGGTTGCGGAGCGTTTGAACAAGTGCTTGGGCGACATGGTAGAGGAGGGCTTCTTCGATGATTGCGACCTTCTTGGTAAGTTAAAACAAGAGAGAGCTTCACTTATGTCGTGGCATTATCTCGAGAGCGGTACCGTCTATGACCTTCCGCGGAGATTCTGCCTTTCTAGGGTGTCTACTCATAGCCGTCGATTTGCTTTTCTGCCACCACGGAAGGCACCTCCTTGAACATAGATCCTTACTTATGCATCAGCCTGAGCAAGCTTTGTTCGGAATTTAACCAACATTGGTGTCTCTATGTACAATAAAACTTTCAGCTGAGCACCTGCAATGTCGCATATCAGTAAAAGTACAATCGATAACTAACCTAATCCGATCACAAATCAATTGATTTGCGACATCCATGCGAAATTATGACCGACATTGATCATCGAATTGAATTGGATAATCAAACAGACGATGATCCCGAATATCAAGATGACAGCAGCAGCCTTCGTTCAGGTCCAGGTAGCTCGGGATTTGACTACGATGGTGTCTCTCCTAACCATGACGAGAGCTACGAGGACGAAGAGGATGGCCACTACAAGTTGGATAGCCAGAGACGGGGCTCACGCGAATCTTTCACTGATCGTTTCAAACGTTACATGAGGCGCCTGCTACCGACCGTGGGCGCTCGTCGCAGCCGAGGTCAAGAATTGAAGGCCGCCGGAAGAAGGCGCCAAGGCAGAGGCTCTGGTTCGTCCAGGAGTAGGGATGATACCGATGAGGAGGATGACTCTGTTGAGGCAGGCACGTCCGGAGAGATCGATCACCGTCGTCGTCAGCATCGTCATAGTCGTGAGGCGGAAGAAGAATCAGGCATGGTAGACGATAATGAATCTTCATTTATTGATGACGACCCCATCCCATCGAGTGTGAGTGGTGGGTACTCACCAAGTGAGGGTGGGAGGAGTTCTCGTGCAAGTAGCCGGGCCCGACGAAGCTCACGGACGTCGTCTCGTTCGAGCAGAATTAGTGGCGGATCTCGCCGAAGTAATAGAAGCCGACCGAGGAGCCGTCGCTCCAGCCGCAGCTCGGGGGCCAGAGCTTAGGACTTTCCGGGGAAATCCACTTTGTCGAACTGATGACTGTTTCCATGTTTTGGACCTCGAGTGGACACCCAATCGCTAGGTACGCTACTGCCCATCGGATCTATTTTACTGGCCGACTTCAAGTGCCCACTGGACGATCAGGGAAACATCTACTGGCCGTTTGCCAGATACTTCCTTAACGAAAGAGCCTTCATACACTGTGTTAATGATAGACCGGCGTTGGTGCGTTGTAGAGATAGCGAGCGAGTTGCTCCAGAACATCTGCACTGCGTCCAAATCAAGCCTGGAACGCAAACTCCATCCAGATGATCCATCCAGGTGCATGCGTCAGCTGATTGCACCACATCCTGCCGGGTCTAACCTTTATTTGCATGATCAAAATCCTTAAAGGCTTATTCGGGTAAATAAAAATCTAATCATATTCTCCGGAACTGGGACGATTTCTAATGAACTGTTTATCGACATCACTCATTCGTGTGTGCATATACCTGTAAGCCGTCATTTTAAACTCAGCAACTGCAGCAGTATCCTTTTGTCACTCAACAATACTATGGTCCGAATGGTCATCAGCTGAACTCTAACTAGAAGATAAGAGGCATCCAATTTCGCTCGTTCTTTTTCGGATTTTCGCTCAGGAAATCGTTATACCAATGGATACTCTACGAGAAAAACTAGCAACTGTTGGCCAGACACACCTGTTGAAGTACTATGATGAACTCTCTGAAGACAAAAGACGAGCGCTCCTGGAATCTCTAGCTAGTGTTGATTGGGACCGTTTACGTGATATATACAAGCACGAAGTGTCAACCCAACTTGATGAGACGGGAACAAAGTTGAAGCCAGTCGCAAAGATCGACGATGACCTTATAGAAGAATTGCCGGACTCTTGCATCGAAGGGACAATGATTTGCGCCGATGAAAAGATCAAGATGTACGAATCCATCGGATGTGAGAGCTTGCGAACAGGCAAGGTAGCGGCTTTACTTCTTGCAGGAGGCCAAGGTACTCGCCTTGGCGTTGACTATCCAAAGGGTATGTTCAATGTCGGAGAACCAGTGAACAAATCTTTGTTTCAATTGCAAGCAGAGCGTATATCTAGATTGAAAACATCGACACAGAGCAGTCGAATCATCTGGTATATAATGACAAGCGAGGCAACAATGGAGAGGACCAAAAGTTTCTTCATGGAGAACCATTACTTTGGAATCAGTCAAGATGAAGTCGTTTTCTTCGAGCAAGGGACCATGCCATGTCTTAGCTTCGATGGCAAGGTCCTGCTCGACGAGAGGCACAAAATCTCAAGATCGCCCGATGGAAACGGTGGACTTTACGAGGCGTTACGGGTGAGGGGAATCATAGATCATATGAAACGGAATTCTGTGGAGTTCGTTCACGCTTACTGTGTCGATAACATTTTGGTCCGTGTATGCGACCCAAAGTTTATGGGATACTGTATTTCCAAGGAAGTGGACGTTGGAGCGAAAATTATTGAAAAGAAATCACCGAACGAATCTGTAGGCACAATATGTAAAGTGCAAGGTCAATTTAAGGTCATCGAATATAGTGAAATATCTGAAAAAATAGCCAGCAAACTCAGAGAGCCTTCAGGCAAGCTAGCTTTCGATGCCGGAAACATATGTGACCACTTCTTCAGGGTGCAATTTCTCGACACAGTGGCAAATGGTCCCACGAAGCTTAGATATCACCTAGCAATCAAAAAGATACCTCACGTTGATTTAGAGACTAACCAAAGAATAGATGCGCCTCCAGAACCTTGTGGCATCAAACTAGAGAAGTTCATATTCGATGTATTTGAATTTACTCAGAAATTTGCTGCATGGAAGGTCTCACGCGAGCATGAGTTTGCCCCACTCAAGAATGCCGATGGGTCACAAAAAGATAATCCTACCACCGCCCGCGAGGCACTAACACGGGTTCTTAGTGGGGATATCGGTCAGTCATCATATATCGGCTTCGAATGAATCTAGACCCCAAAGTAAAAGTATCTGAACAAGCTTGAGGAGGGATGAACACTCATCACGGTAGTGCAGTGAACGTGCTGAGGATTTTGCCCATGAATTTGCAACGTGAGGCTGCGCCAGATGATGTTCGCAACGTGTTCTCCTCTTGAATCATACCAAAAAGGAAGAGAATCACCGACCGGTGAATGTCATCAGGCGAAATGTTATAAGTATTGGAATTATTTGAAGAACGTTAATATTATTCATCTGATTAATTTGGATTGATATTTTATTATTCACATGTTACTAGCCTTCATTGCCTTGATCGAATTCAAGTGGGGAACACCATGTTCGCGGCATTCTCATTGACACTCCTGTCCATAACAACCGTATCAAGTTTTCTGGATGCATCTCAATCATTAGATAAAAATAATCTCATAGGTATACACCCAGAGAGAAGGCATATCTATGAGAACATAGGTGGATCTGGTTTCAAATGTCTCGATGGATCACGAACAATACCACCTGAGGCTGTCAATGACGATTATTGTGATTGCATCGATGCTAGCGATGAGCCCGGTACCTCAGCCTGTCCTCACGGGCAATTTTTTTGTGAAAACGTAGGATACTTGCAAAGATTAATCCCATCTTCATGGGTGAACGATGGTTTATGTGATTGTTGCGACACGAGCGACGAATACAACTCAACTGCGAACTGTGAGAACACCTGCGGAACTTTGGGCGAGATTTATCGTCAAGAGCAAGAGAAACTGCAAAGTATAGCAGACAAAGGTTCCTCCATAAGATCTCTTTACAAGAAGGAGGCAAAAGTCCGAAGAGAGCAGAACACAGAGTTGCTAGAGCAATATAAGAGAGAGCTTACAGAGAAACAAAACGCAATCAGGAAGATCGAGGAAGAGCTTGGTTTTGACTTCGGCCCGAACCATGTGTTTCTACCCCTCAAAGGTAAATGCTTCAGCTTTCGCTCGAGGGAATATACTTACAATCTATGTCCCTTCGGAAGGGTCTCTCAAGAGGCCACGGGGATGCAGACTGACCTTGGTCATTGGTCCAGCTGGGCCGGCCCACCAGAAAACCTCTACTCCCGACAAAAGTATGAGGGAGGCATACAGTGCTGGAATGGGCCCGCCAGGAGTACCCTCGTCAACATTGCATGTGGCGCAGAGGATAAGGTTATCTCAGTTGTCGAACCAGCCAAATGCGAATATGTGTTCGATTTTGAAACACCTGCAGCATGTCCAGATCTAGACCCGCCTGA